>Ga0255347_1001409_pt1 | contig 39072 bp, 40 predicted proteins | sample wastewater_treat_2_FD_192479 | JGI IMG/M metagenome (GOLD analysis project Ga0255347, IMG submission 192479) | Wastewater microbial communities from Lulu Island WWTP, Vancouver, Canada - plant24 | ecosystem: Engineered > WWTP > Wastewater > Unclassified | place: Canada: Vancouver, British... | reverse complement strand
ATTTTCCAGATAAACAGTATTTTCCTTTCGGGATATACGACCATTTGAAAAAATGTAGTATGGTCTACTCATAGTTAACTCCAGCAAAATTCAAAATAGGCACATTTTGAACAATATGGCTTCTTTTGAAGTTGAGGTGGAACATCCTTTTTTAAGATTTCATTTATCCGAATAAGCGCTGATTCAACTTTTTTTTCATCGTCGGCTGTGAGTATTACCTCTTCCTTCTTCTTCATTTTAGGATAGTTAATAACACCGGTTTTTTCTATTCCCATTTGTTTTAAGTAGTAAAGGTAGTACAGAAGTTGAATTCTATCTGCATCAGCAAGACGATTGCTATACTTGACCTCATGAATTTCATTGTCATCTACAATATCAATGTTAATAAGATTATCTATAAGTATTTCTTTCTTTTCTTCCTTCGGGTATGAGTATTCGTTGAGTATCTTTCCCATCAAAACCTTATCTGATGTTGATTCCATCTGAATACCCCTATCAAAAAACCATAGTTTTCTCTCGCATACATAAAGATAATTCACCTTAATACCTGTTGTCTTGAAACTATTAAAATCAAATTCTCTTTTCATTTCCGTAACCCGCGATAAAACCCTCCTTAAATCTTTAATAACTTTTACCTCTTCATCCTTCCAATATTAGGTTCTAATTCTTGCTTCTTTCTCTGATACAAGAAATATTATCCCTCCATTTATACCGACCACCTTATAAAATAGGTGTATTTTTCTTGCCTGACGCAGAATAATGGCAAGGATTTCTTCATACTGTTTAATACGGTAATGAAATAATAATTCCTTGTCGGTCATATCCTAATTCTTTCTTCCTCGATATTTTTTACTATTGGAGATTCCTTCAAAGGTGATTTTTCTATTTCATGGCGGGTAAATATAAGTGGTGAAATGTAAATAGATTCCTCGAGTTCTACCTCCCACACGATATTGTTTATAAGACCTTCCGTCTTCTTACCCATTGTTTTGATTTCAATAAATACATCCATATCTGAATACTCATCTGCCTGCCCCTTAACCCTTGAACCAAATACTCTCAAATCAACAATATCGATTACTTTTGAAAGTCCTCCTTTCAGCGCTCTGGCAATTTTTAAATCTTCTTCTTTCATAAGAATACCTCACTTTATTTTTATTATTATCAATTATTACAAAATGTTACTCCTCTTTTCTCCTGTTTTAAAACTTACTCCCTTATCTTCCCTGTAATTCCCATCAAACAAATAGATTCCATCTAACCACTTTTTAATTTTCTCCCTTTGTTCGTTACTGAAGTCATCAATTTCGTCTACAATATGAGAAACATCTCTCAGATTCAATGACTCGCTATAAGGGTATTTTTTAATGTTTAGGTCAATACTTACCACATATGCGGAAAGAACTTCGTTTTTGAAACGAGTATAACTCAATTTGGTAGTGTCAGTAACAATACCTTTCAGGCTATTTTTGAATTCTTCTTTCTTACACTCCGGAATTGCTGGTACTGTGTAAATTTCCCTGAATAATTTTAATGCATCTTGTCTCCTATCAGACATATATCCCGCATCAAGAATATCGAGAGTTTCATAAAATTTTTGTAAGTATGATGCCGTCGGCGGTAACAAATCGTATAAGTCCTCAACCAGTGTTTGCTTTTTTATTTCCGGTAACCGGAAGTAGTGTTTTCCACAGGTATCAACAATTTCAAGTAATTCTTTAAGAAATCCCTTTAAGGCGTCTTTTGTTTTTTCTTTGTTCTTTTTCTTTTCTGGCCAATATCTATTTCTTAACTCGGATATCTTGGTGTTGGATAATTTTTCTGGTAAGAGTTCTCTAACCAGTAACGCAAGTGAAAAGACAAGCAAGTCGTTTTCATAAACATTTCCTGCCCCAGAGGTTAACTTTATTTTTGCGTTATCATCCGGCTTTTGATAAAAAATTATCACATTCGGCGATGTCGATTCTTCAGAATTTAAATGATTCTCAGAAGAATTCTTATTTCTAATCCTTCTCAAAATCCTTCCCATTCTCTGAACAAGCGAATCCATCGGAGCAAGCTCTGTATAAAGAATATCTGCGTCTATATCAAGTGATGCTTCTACAACCTGTGTTGCAATCAATATTTTACCCTCTTTTTCTGTATCCATCTTTGGATTCCCGAATGTTCCTTTATTATCTTCAGTCCCAACTATTTCATTCTCAAGATTTCTCCTATCGTTGAATGTAAATCTTGAATGAAGGAGTTTTAAATAAAACTCATTATTGTTAAGACAAGCAATTTTTTCATAAATTTCTTGTGCCAACCCCACAGTGTTAAGAATAACAAGTACCCGTTTACCTTCTCTTGCCTTATTCAATACTTCAAAAGCCGTTTCCTTAATATCACCTTCTCGAATTTCAATTACATGTTTGCAGACACCTTCATAATCTTTGTATTTATCTATGGTTTTGATTTCTCCAGTTTTAATTTCTTTAGTTCTTTCTTCTACTTGTTTTTTTATAAAAGGGGGTAATGTTGCCGTCATTAAGAGAAATTTTCCCCCAAGATTTACAACATCCTCAATAAGTTTAACAATAATTGCGGCTGCCCGTGGGTCATAAGCCTGAACTTCATCTATTATTAACCTTGAATAAGCAAGTGTAGCATATATCTTTTCGTACCCAGGGTATTTCAATGCTGATGGAAAAATCTGGTCTCCCGTAGAAATTAAAACAGGAAAAGACAACTGCCGTGCCATATTAAGAATTCTTAAATTTTCTTCTTCGTGTCTTTTGGTTTTTCTAAGAAGATATATATCAGCGTCAGAATGTAATAATCCGGTATTTTTCTTTTCGTCAAGAGTATCTTCGAAATATTTACATGATCGATCAAATATTGCGTTGACTGCACTTTTAATGGGAAGAGTGAAAAATAATTTTTCCCCAGCGCCCCACAGGTACGCAAACTCCGTTTTTCCAGAACCGGTCGGGGCAATAAGAATAACATTGTCATATTTTATTGCTTCTATTTCGCTTAATTGCCATATTTCGCCATTGTTTTTTTTAGATAGTTCTTGCTCGATTTTCTTTCTGATGGTTTCATAATCAGGTATATTCTTCTCTATATCCTCCTTGATACCCTGTTTTTGTATATAAGAAGTAAAATGGTCAATCCTTATCAAGTTACCTAAAATAATAATCAATTTTCTTTTCTCCTCGCTATTTAAATCTACTCTATAGGTTAAAAAATATCCGAAATAAGGCGGCATAAGATAGGAGAGAAGATCACTTCCTGCGGCAATAGCGTCGGCAATCTCTCTGTTGAAATTTAAAAAATCTTTATAGTATTCTAATCGGTTACCATCACTAAGGTTGTCTTTAATGTTGTTTAGCAATTCATTTTTCAACTCCATATTCTTTAATAGCAGGTCAATCGCATCTTTAAAATCTCTGTCTTTGCCCAGTATGATATCTTGAAAATTATCTCTCCAGTGATGAAAAGCAATGGCGGAGAGCAAAATCTTTCTATCAAATTCATCCGGGATTTCTTTAATCAAACTATTTTCATCAATCCAAAGCAAAGAAAATAAACTATGCGGAACATCAGGAAAACAAGGACGGGGTTTGTAGTTCCAATTTTTCAGTGAAGTTTGAAAAGCAGGTGAGACTTTTCCGATATCATGGGCAAATACAGCAAAATTGAGTAATTTTCTATATTTTTCCAATTCTGGAACTTTGGTCTTCAAAATTTCTAACTGCTCAAGCAATCCAATTGTATGTTTTTTAAGAGAAATTTTTTCACTTTTTGCAAGAATTTCAGTCATCTTAATCAGCCCCCACTTTTGCAAAAAATAACGGAATAGGAACTTTTTCACTTTTATCTACAAAGAAATCTTGGAATCTGAACCAACCCTTTTCAAATAGTTTAACCTCAATATATTTGGTAAATACCCTTTGATTATTTTTGTTTATGATATAAAATGTCGGGATTCTGAAAAGGTTACCATTTACTCGCTCATAAAATTTTTTATAACTTTCTTTGTCCAATATGAATTCATCGTCAACATCAGATAAAGAAGGTATCCATGTAAATAAAGAAAGGGAAAGGTATCCTGATTTCCAGGTATCAATACTAATTTTTTTATTCTCTTTAATTACAATCCAATCCTCGGACCTACCAAGATGAAGTGACGAAACCCTGCTGGAGGGATTTTCAAAAGCAGATTTAATCTCATCCATTAATTTCGGGTGATAAAGGTAAACACTAAGGTCAACATTGTGAAGGACATCAACTACTACAGGTATCTGTCCGCCAGGATGTTGAGGTACTCCATCTACAATCCTGTTTGTTGATGAATTGAACTTATCAATATGGCTTTTATTTTTTAGGTTGCGGAACCAGGTGTACTCTCTTATTATGCTTTCGTATCTTCCGTAAATTGCTAACGATAATCCTTTTTGTAAGATTCTAAATCTTTCATCCTTATCACTGGTAATCCCCATTAAATTGCAAATAAGTCCTTTAATAGTGGAATGTGCGGGTATCGGGTATGTAAATCTTCTTCTATAACTAAACGGTAGTCTATAGTGGGCATCGGGTTGATGAATTTTAATTTTCAGAACTTGTTTCATTTTGCTTTACTGTTGAATATCAACTCGCTTTAAAAATTCATCCCAGTCGGTATAAAGTGTAGAAGTATCTATTTGTCCCGCCAGATTCTTGGGATTGTAAACATAAACAATTTTCTTGTTTCCTTCGGAAAGAATATAAGCATTATTGAGTACGGAGTCTTCAAAACTGCCAAGATCAACAAATGAATGAAATAGTGGAATAGGGAGTATCAGTCCGGCAGCGATGATAAACTGTGGAACAATGCCATAGTTTTCTCCGCTAACGTGATACAAAAGACCATCTTTCAAAACTGCAAGAATTTCTCTTATTCTCTTTTTCTTTATATCATCCTTAACAGTGAAGCGAACCTTTTTTTTCTCATTATCGATGTGTATATATCCATTATTGTTTACGAAATAATCACTACTATTGTTCTGAGGATTTACATTAACATTAGGAATTACAATTTTTAATTCTGCGGGAAAGCGCAAAATAAGTTCTTTCTTTTTCTCATCGAACTCGGGCTCAAAAGCATTAAAAAACCATTCATCACGACCCATCCTATTTATATCAATTGTAAAAGAAACCTTAAAGTAGGACTTTTGTTCCTCTTTATTTACCGGATTTGGGTCTGTTTCACATCGTGAAGCAATATCGTGGTTAGCATTAAACTGCATATCCCCTTCCCACGGTTCTAAAGCAACTGCTTTTGTTATTCCAATTGCTGCTTTTCGAGTCAAGGTAATATTTTCTTTTTTTTCCCCGACCTTCTTTTTTTCCGTAAACATATAACCAAAGGCATCCAGCTCTGCATAGGTCAAAATATTGCTGTTTTTGAGATCAAATTGCACTACTTTATTATTACCACTTCCTGACGGATATGTTGGTGTTGGTAACCAACTATCCTGAAATCTCTTATAGAGTGTTTCAAACAGATAATGTCTCATCGCTACTCTTGAAAGATAACCAAAGGTTTTATTGCCAAAACGAGTAAGTTTTTTGATTGCTGGGATATTACCACCCAGTTTTTCGTCCCTATTAAGTGCATCTGCTTCAAAAATAATAGTAAAAGTAATCGCCCCTATTATACAATTATCATTATTCATTATCGTCCTCCTTTTCAGTAGTAAAGTTACTTAGAAAGGCATACACAAAAGCCCTAAAAAGATTTATGTCATACTTCGGTTTCGAGGCTTCTACCAATTCCTGTGGGAACTTTACTTTTTTTGCTGTAAAATTCCTCATTAGTATTCCAATCACAATGTCTCTTTTCCCGAGTCTCGTTTGCTCAAGAATCCTTAGGGCCTCACCACTTATAGCATTTCGTAAGGATAGTTTCCTGTCTTTTTCTTTATCATTATCTCCCGGGTGTGCAATTGCACGCCCACTGTTCCTTAAATTTTCAATCAAAAAATCGGGCTCTGACGATTTCAATTTATCCACAAGCCAATAAACCTTTTTTAGTTGCTCTTTTTCGGAACATCCTTTTCTTAGTTCATATTCAACATATTCCAATGTTTTTCTGAAATGAGATAGTTTTTCTCCGGAAAGAAAAATATTTACTGTTTCCCGAATATCATCAAACCATTCGTCAATATTATCTGGTCTTATCTTCTCATGTAAGGCATCTAACTGTTTTGTAATGTTTTCGTAAATATTCATGTTGTCACCCCTCTTTTAAAATTGAACTTATTTTTACATAAAGTTTTGGCAATATCGCTGAAAGATTTTTAAGACTGCGCACATCTCTATTTCTAATGTTTGAAAGATATCTGTCCTCAAATGCGCTGAGGCTCGTCATTGCGTAGCGCAAAATTTTCTGATTCAATTCCAATAATCTATCAAATTTTCCATTCAGGATTATTTCCAGGATGAAATCTTCTTTTGTCTGTTTGATCAAGCTTGCTATATCCTTATTAAGCAAAAGACGTGATGTCTCATATGGCAAAGAATAATAATTAGCTTCTCTTTTCATTTCTCTTTTAGTAGGGTCATACTCTTCTTTGATAATGATCATCTCTATGTTCATTATACTCCAAACACCAAGCGTCATGAAAATCCTCTGTGCTAATTCCATAAAGCTAATTCCCAGTATTTCTCTAAGTTGATAGTTATTCCGTTTGCTTAAAAATTTTGAGGTATATTTATTGAGGTACCACATTATTTTAAAAGATGGGGCGTTAATAAAAATTTGGCCGTTCCTTATCTTTGCATCTTCAAATGGGATATGATGATGGATAATCAAATAGGAACAAAGCGGACATATTGAAATCGAATCGCTCAAATTCCAGAAGGCATTTGGAAATTCTCCTGTCGAAGGGCCTAAAAGATTGTCATGAATTGTTTGAAAATTTGAAGATACACGGCTGTTTATCTTTTTCACATTATCGTCAAAATGTGATAAATCAATAAAAAAATTTTGCGTGCAAAGACCGCAAGGATCACCACTTTTTTTTATATCGGCAAGGGTTTTCGTATAATTTTCAAAATCTAGTTCATCTCCTTTTTGAAGGTAGTTGGGATACCGCTTATTTTTCCCAACAAGCGGAAGACCCTTTTCTCCTTTACTATTATTATAGTTTTTATAGAAATCCACACTATCCTTAAAAATCCCTCTCTCGATTTTTACAGTTCCATCTGTATTTAACCATTTCTCGACAGTGTTCTCGCCTTTACCATATGCAATAACTTTCAATAATCCAATCACCCCCGCATTATACAACCAATTTGATGGGTATAAGGTTATTATTTCATTCTCCATCACACAACCTCCACCATACCAAAACCCTGGCCGGTTCTTAAACCAATGCCTGACTGATAAAGTAATTGCAAATCTCTTGGGTCTCCTTTTAACTTAAAACAACCGCTGAAGGTAGTAAGTACCATATAAGGTTTACTGGTTTTTTCTCTGAATCCCTTAAGGGTATGTTTCACAACCTGTTTTCTAATGTTGAGTGGTTCAAACTCAAGTGTTTGGTACAGTCCAGGACCTTTTTCCCCATCTTTTTCTCTTAAATCCTGCAAAATTTTATTGTGAATAGCATTAAAATGTCCATTGAATTCAAGTAAATCTGGCTTTTCTCGAAGCGGCGGCGGAAGAAGTGGGCTGCTTTTTTCATCCTCAATCAAAATTGGAGAATTTGTTTTGAATATAACCTGCTCTGTGTTTATTTTTCTTTCATTTAATAGGAAAACCCTTTCAAATGTCATGTTAATGCTGTTTAATGGATCAAAGGTATATTGTTTTATCTGGAGAAGACCATTATAAAGGTCAATGATAAACTGATAGTCGCAGGAACTTATAAAAAGAGAAAGTGAAAGGTTCTGGGGAAAATAAAAAACAATATCTTCAATTTCTATATTCTCGTCTACAAGAAACTTCTCCTTTTTATGTTCACAGCCAGGCGGAATAAAAACACTAAAAGTAAAAGGTTTAACCTTTTTTGAGTATTCTGATTTTTTATCAGGATAGAGGAAATTTTTATATTCAGGGTCTGATAGATTCAAAGATTCTTTTATTAAAGACATTATTCTATGTCTATATAAAATCGGTAGTTTTTCAATCTTAAAACTAATCTTCATTCTCATTTGTGTGTTGAGTTTTTGAGAAAAATTGTCTTGAATGAGGATTTATATGAATTGATTAAATCCTGAAGGTTAGAATTAATTTTAATGATGTTAATATGCATAATTATAGATTACAATCTTTTTTTGAGATGTCAAACCCTACTTTTGTTTTTCTCTCGACACGACAATTTAGTAGGAAGCAAGCCCCTACCTAAGGATCCGCAACTGCGGACCCATTCTCCCCCAAACATGAGGGACTTCTCCCTTGCAGTGTGCTGTACTGCGTTTTATAGGATTGCCATTAACCTGCTGGATTATCTCTGTTTTTTTCAATAATTGGGACCCTTTTTGATTTAAGGTATGACTTTAAGGCAGGAATAGAAATTATTCCAAAATGAAAGACACTCGCTGCAAGAAGTATTGTTGCACCTGCCTCAACCGCGTCATAAAAATCATCAATATTCCCTGCGCCTCCAGAGGCAACAACATCAGCAGAAACAACATTTTTTATAGCCCTGATTATTGGAAGGTCATAACCAACCCTTGCGCCATCAGCCCTTTTACTTGTTGGCAGTATAACCGAAACTCCATAATTATCAATTTCTTTTGCCCATTCAACAGCATCTTTTCCAGTTGGGGTTCTTCCCCCATCAACATATACTTCATAGCCAGAGGGCATCTTTATATTATGATCAACATCAATCGCTACAGTAATTTTTTCTGAGCCGAATTGTTTAACAAGATCTTTCACAAGTTGAGGATTCTTAAAAGCAGCAGATGCAATTGAAATTCTGTCTGCGCCTGCTTCAATAACTTCTTCTGCTGTTTTTATGTCAGAGATGCCACCTCCTACAGTCAGGGGAATATCAATAACCCCTGCAACATTTTTTACCACGTCCAAAAGGATTTTTTTACCTTTAATAGTTGCTATAATATCAAGAAGTGCAATCTCATCTGCGCCCTCTTTGCAATAAGTAATAGCACATTCAACAGGATCTGCGACATCACGGATATTCACAAAGTGAACACCTTTTACAACCCTTCCTTCTTGCATATCAAGACATGGCATAATCCTTACTGGCTTTCCCATTCGGTCTCCTATTTATAAGTGTGATATATTAGGTATCTCCAGAAAATTTTTACTGTGCTATACTATGTATATTGGGTTAGCACACTGGCTAACATTATAATATATTTCCTATGCTTTTGAAACAAAAGAGCATTCTCAAGTCAAAATAAACATTGTAAAGCAAAGAGAAATACTGTAGAATATGCCAGACAAACAGTATCAATTTTTTATCAGGGAGGAACAATGGATTTTTTAATAAAGGAAAATCAAAAGGTCGTATGTATAGGAGACAGCATCACTGATTGCGGAAGGAGGGCTGAATTTGCTCCTTTTGGAAATGGCTATGTTAAATATTTCAATGATATGCTCATAGCCAGTTATCCAGAGAAAAATATCACAGTTATCAATAAGGGTATCGGTGGCAATACAATTATTGATCTTGAGAATAGATGGGAAGATGATGTTATCTATCATAAACCCGATTGGTTAACAATTCTTATTGGAATAAACGACCTACATCATTTATTAAGAAAGAATATGGACTGGCAGGAATGTACAGATGAGAAATTTGCACAGAGGTATCAGGATATCCTTACGAGAACAAAAAAAAGGATTAAATGTGGAATAGTTCTTCTTGAACCATTTTATATCAGTACTGATAGTTCAGATAAATGGAGAGCATCTGTTCTAAGGGAATTAAAAAAGTATATCCGTGTTGTAAGAAAAATGTCAGAGATGTTCGATACAAAGATTGTGAATCTTCATGAAATATTCCAAAAACAGTTAAGGTATCGGGATACTGAAACATTCTGTCCTGAACCAGTTCACCCAAATACAACAGGTCATATTGTTATTGCTTCAAACCTTTTTAGTGTTTTCAAAAAATAACAAAGGGCTCTTCTTGTTCTGCCCTATAACTTTATTGCGACTGTGTCAGTTATCGAGGAGTAGCATCAGGCAATCCACCATCTACAGGAATTGTTGCTCCAGTTGTCGGCGTTTGGTGTGAGACAAAAAACAGTACTGCATTTGCAACATGGTCGGCTGTAACCTGGGTTTTAAGCAGGTTTCTATTTCTATAATATTCTTCAAGACCCTTTTCATCAAGACCCCTTGCCCGCATTCTGTCAGGACCAATCTTCTGCCAAAGTCCTGACTTTTTTGTTCCATCAGAAAAAACTGCGTCAGGAGCAACCATATTTACTCTTACACCAATCTGTGCAAGTTCCAAACTCGCAACCCTTCCGAGTTGATGAGATGCTGCTTTTGTTGCACTATATGCACCAAAGGCAGAACCTGGTGAAAAAACGTTTTTTGTTGAAATCAGTATAATATCTCCGCCTGTTTTCTGGTATTCAAAGTAAGTTGCAAGTTCTTTCAGTATAAAAAGTGTGCCATCAATATTTACCTTCTCAAGTTTTTTGAATTCAGCAATATCCATATCCTTAATTGTTGAAACATAGGCAATCCCTGCATTGATAACTGCTATGTCGAGGCAACCAAAAATCTTAACAACTTTTTTTATACCCATTGAAACAGAATCATAATCTGTTACGTCTATTTCAATTCCTGTAATTCTATCTCCAAATTCATTATGAAATTCTTTCACAAGATTATTAAGCCGATCACGAGATATATCTGTTGCTGCAACCCGACAGTTTGAACGAAGAAGCCCCCTACATATTCCTGTCCCAATTGCCCCAGCAGCCCCTGTTACAATTGCTACCCTATCTTTCAAATCATATCTGCATTCTGGCTCAGATTTCATGGTATTTTCTCCTATCTTTTTTTAAGTGGCCGAGAAGAAATCTTGCATTTTCTGCTGGGTCCTTTTTATCAAATACAGCACTTCCAGCAACAACAATATCAGGCGCCATCTGTGAAACATCTACGATATTTTCTTTTGTAATTCCGCCATCAACACAAACAAGAATATCTCTGCCAGATTGATTTATTAAAGAGATTGCCTTTTCAATCTTTCTCTGTGTAATCCTGATAAAGGATTGTTCCTGCCAGCCAGGATTTACAGCAAGAATCGTAATCATATCCGCAACATCAAGTACTGACTCTATGGATTCAACAGGAGTTCCAGGATTAATAGCAACCCCGGCAATAATGCCTCTTTCCGGGTCATTGACATTTTTCATTCTTCCAATTAACTGCAAGATGCTGTGGATATGCGCTGGACATGCCTCGAAATGAACAGTTAACATATCTGCACCTGCATCAACAAACCAATTAAGTTTAATATCTGGCTGTGAAATCATAAGGTGAATATCCTTGAGAAATTTTGTTTTTACTGATTTTATAAAGGACGCCCCGATAGTCATGGAGGGACAAAAATTTCCATCCATTACATCAAAATGGATAATATTAACACCTGTATCATCGAGTTTTTTCAGTTCATCCTCAAGATGCATAAGGTCAGAAGAAATAACACCAACACTTAATGTTGGCGTTAAAAAACGCAAATAATTAAGAAAATCACGACTTGCCATAGTTTATCCTTTTCTTTTTTTTGCTACTGTTTCCTGATAAAATTCATATGCCTGTTCTGGTTTTACATTTTTATGGACAACCATTCTAACTGCCTGTATCATCGCAACAGGATCCTGTGCCTGGAAGATATTTCTCCCCATGTCAACGCCACAGGCACCCTGCTGGATTGCATTATAAGCCATTTTCAGGGCTTCGTCTTCAGGGATCTTTTTTCCCCCTGCAATTACAACTGGAACAGGGCATGATGCTGTAATGGTTTCGAAGTCCTCTTCAACATAGTACGTTTTTACATAGGTTGCACCAAGTTCAGCACATATCCTGCAGGCGAGCCGCATATACTTTGCATCTCTAACAAGGTTCTTCCCAACGGCTGTTACCCCGAGCACCGCAATTCCATATCTCTGTCCTATATCCACAAGCCGTGTCATATTATAAACTGATTGAGTTTCATATTCTCCACCAATAAAAACCTGTACAGCCACAGCAGCAGCGTTCAATCTTATTGCATCTTCAATATCTACTGCTATCTGCTCGTTTGAAAGTTCCTTGAGAATACTAGGTCCGCCGCTTGCCCTGAGTACAATGCCATTGGGATATGTCGGAGGTATTATGGAACGCAAAATTCCTCTTGTCAGCATTAGGGTATCAGAGTATTGAAGAAGCGGCAAAATTGTCACATCAATCCTTTCAAGTCCAGTTGTTGGACCCTGAAAATATCCATGGTCAATTGCCAGCATCACTGTTTTCTTTGTATCAGGGTTAAATATATGGGATAACCGATTTTTCAATCCCCAATCAAAATTGTTTGAACCTTTTAGAAAAAATGGCTTATTCTTCTGCGGAATTTCAGTGTAAAAATTTTTCTCTTTTTTTTCATCTGCTTCAGGCATAGAATCCCCCTGTGTTATCAGATTTAATATCTTTTGATATTATTATACCAGAAAAAATGCGCGGGCAACCAATAACAAACTTCTTACCGAAAATCCTGTATTCCTTGAAAAATGAAATAACTAGTATAGATGCTTGCAATCTGAGAAAGTAGAGCAACTGATAAGTATTACTAATGTTCAATGCAATTGTAATACAAAAAATTGACACATTTCAACAAGTTGATATATTATTTTTAAGAGTACTAAATTTTAACGATGCCTTCCGAGATCAGGAGGATACTATGAAATATAGAACATTTGGGAAAACAGGTGTAAAAATATCAGAGGTTGGACTTGGTACATGGCAGTTTGGTGGGGTTGACTGGGGAGATATTCAAGAAAAAGATGCCCTTGATATTCTTCATAAATCTGTTGAAAGCGGGGTTAATTTTATTGATACCGCTGATGTGTATGGGATGGGAAGAAGCGAAAAAATAATTGGCAAATTTCTAAAAGAAACAAAAGAAAACATTTATGTAGCAACAAAACTTGGAAGACGCGAAAGAACCAGCGATGATACCTGGCCTGCAAAATATACTGTTGATATGGTGAAAAGAGATATTGAGGATTCATTGAGAAATCTCGGAGTAGATTCTCTTTTTCTTGAACAGTGGCATTGTATTCCAACAGAAATGTTAAAAAGTGGAGAAGCGTTTGAATTACTTGAAACATTTAAGAAAAAAGGTCTTATTCAGCATTGGGGTTGTAGCGTTGAATCAATAGAAGAAGGCCTTATATGTATGGAACATCCTGGATGTGAATCCATTCAGGTGATATACAATATTTTCAGGCAGAAGGTAACCACGGATCTTTTGCCTGTTGCAAAAAAGAAAAACGTTGGAGTCCTCGCAAGGGTACCTCTTGCAAGTGGATTACTTTCTGGAAAATTTAAGAAGGGATATAAATTCCCTGAAAAGGACCATAGAAATTATAATGCTGATGGGGCTGCTTTTAATGTTGGAGAAACATTTGCAGGTATTCCATTCGACAGAGGGGTTGAAATCGTAGAAAAGATTAAAGAAATTCTTAAGCCATCAGAAGAAATAACAATGGCTCAACTGGCATTAAGATGGATACTTGACCATGATGAAGTTTCTTCAGTGATACCAGGTGCAACAAAAATTGAACAGGCAATCAGTAATGCAAAAGCATCATCCATACCATCTCTTTCAAAACAGGTACACATACAGATTGAACAATTGTATAAAACCGAGATTGAGCCATATATTAGAGGAAAGTATTAATTCAGGAAAATTCTGCCGCAACCTCTGATGCTATTATCGCCCATTCTTTTAGACGTTCTGGCTGGTATCTGAGTGTACTTATGTCTTTCATAATAATTTCAACAATACAACCGTTTTCCTTCATTATGCCAACCTCTTCTTTTAATCTTTTTTTAACTAAATCTCTGTTCCATGTTTCACAGGCAAACACTGCAGGATTTGGTTTATATGAAAAAACATACCTATTTTGAATTTTTTTTGCGGCAATCTTAATATCAGCACGGGGGCTGATGGATATCTTTCTTAAATTTTTAACCTGTTGAAGTATTTCTATTTTATTATGAAGTGGCTCACAACAACCATAATAGGTTAAACCAAATTTTTCAAGCCATTTTTTTTCATATTTCAAAGCAAATTCTTCGTGCATCGCAGGGGACACCTCTGAAAAAATCTGACTTGTCGCACACCCCCATTGTTGTTCTGGGCTGATTCCCTTTGTTGAAAATGGAATCTGTGGAAGATCATCAGTATAACCAAGACCACCTGAACCAATCCTGAAATTCCCATTGTTTGGAGAAAGTAATCCCTGCTTTTCAAATTGTTCTAATCTGTAAAGGCAGGCATCAACAAACCTTTCAATAAGGGCTCGAGCAAAATCAGGCTTCATAGCAAGTGCCAGAAGAGCATCCTCAACTCCTGTCAACATAACAAGATAATCCCAAGGGGCAAACCACATCATACCAACACCATAACTTTCAACTTTCAGCGTATCGCAAAAGATGTCTCTGAGAATTTCACATTTTTCTTCAGTAAGAGCCCAGTCAACTGTTATCTCAGGGAATCTTATTTTTGAAATATCCTCCATATTTTTTATCTGTGGAATGAAATGTCTCGAAACTATTCCAGAATTCTTAGAGGAAGCATACTCAGCATCAGGAGAAATACCAAAACCAGTATCATATATCACAACAGGAATCCTATAAACCTGCTCAACAACCATATCTGCCCTGACATTGTGCCACATATAAAGAAGAACTCTTAAGTTAAACTCAACCTCTCTTGCAAATTTATTTTTACACCTGCAAACAAGTTCTCCTCTTTCTTCAATCTCGTTCCATGGAACCTCATTAATCCACACAAGAGGTCTTCCTGGTTTTAGATTATTTAAGCGTTCCCATTCTGAAATAGTTGATTTGTGCACAGGTAGGGCTGCTATTTCTACAACCTGATGGGCGAGATCCTTAAGAATTACCCTTTCTTCATTGTTGATATTATTATAATTTACCTGATTCTTTTGCGAATCCATATGTATCAACAGCAATGGCTAATTCTTCATTGGTTGGTATAACAAAAATCTTTATTTTTGAATCAGTTGTACTAACTTCCTGTTCCTTTCCGCGGGCAGATTTATTTTTTTCAATGTCAATAATAATGCCAAATTTTTCAAGCCCGCTAAGAGATTTTTCTCTTACTATTGGCTGGTTTTCTCCTATCCCAGCAGTAAAAACTATTCCATCTACTTTTTCAAGGATAGCAAGGTATGCACCAATATATTTTCTTACCCTATAGCAGAAGATATCAATTGCGAGTGATGCCATTTTATTACCTTTAGATGCACTTTCAACGATACTTCTAAAATCATTTGAAACTCCTGATATTCCAAGAAGCCCACTATCCTTATTAAGAATCTTGTTTACTGTAGGTGGATTCATACCAAGGTTTTCCATCATGTACAGAATAATCCCAGGATCAACATTACCACTGCGGGTTCCCATCACAAGTCCTTCAAGAGGCGTAAAACCCATACTCGTGTCAATAGATTTCCCGTTTTTTATGGCTGTGATACTACAGCCATTCCCTAAATGACAGGTGATTAGATTAACATCATATTTATGCCTACCCATTATTTCTGCAAATCTCCTTGCTACGTACCTGTGAGATGTACCATGAAATCCATATCTTCTTATCTTATACTTTTCATAAAAGTTAAATGGAAGGGCATAAAGATATGCAACATCTTCTATTGTTGTGTGAAAAGCAGTATCAAAACATGCAACCTGAATGCTTTCCGGAAAGTATTTTTCTGCTGCGCATATTCCTTCAAAATTGGCTGGATTATGAAGAGGGGCAAGTGGTATAAACTCTTTGATTTTATCTTTTACCTTCTGGTCAATAACCATACTTCCTGTAAATTCCTCACCGCCATGAACAACCCTGTGGCCTACTCCCTGTATTTCAGCAAGATTTTTTACTACACCATACTCAGGACTAACCAGAAGATTTGCTATTATTGAGAGACCCTGCTTATGGTCAATAACTGTTTCTGTCCTCTGAAAAGATTTATCAGTTGTATAGTTAATAATCGCATCCTTGCTTCCAATTTTTTCTATTAATCCACTGGCAATAAGGATATTTTCAGGCATTCTGAACATCTTAAATTTTATTGAAGAACTTCCACAGTTTATAACAAGTATGTTCATTGTTTAAGATATTTTTCTATAAAGTCAACTGCCTTCCCAACTGTCTTAACCTGGAGTGCTGCATCCTCTTCCATTTCAATGTCAAATTCTGCCTCAAAGGCAGCAACAAGTTCTAAACTCTGCACACTTTCAGCCCCAAGGTCTTCAACAAATCTGCTTTCTGATGTTATCTTCTCTTCGTCTACACCAAGTATATTGCTAACAACTTTTTTTACCCTTTTTTCAATCTCTGCCCTATCCATTTCTTCTCCCTTTTATTTTGCCCTGAAACTCTTCGTAACATAGGTTTTTCTTATTTCCGCTGTAATTTCAAATACCTTCCTAATAACATTTTCTTCTTCCTGAGAAAGGGTTTTTCCTCTTCTACCCATAGCAGCCTTTGCAGTTTTTATCATTTCTCCAAGTCCAAAACCCTTCATAAATTTGTTGTTCACATACCAGACAAAGGAAGGAAAAAATTTTGGCAGAATTCCGCCTGCTGTAATGTTGCACATTACACCCACAGAGGTTCCTGTATTAAAAAGTGTTCCAATACTGGTTTTTGTATGATCCCCAATAATAGAGCCAACCTTCAAACTTCCTGTATCCACGGGTTTTCCATTTACATAAACAGAGACTGTTGAATAATCGTTTTTTAGATCACTGTTTGTTGTCAGGGCTCCAAGGTTAACAAATTCACCAATATAGGCATGTCCTACAAAACCATCATGGTATTTATTCGAATATCCTTGAATTACACTTTCTTCAAGTTCTCCTCCAACTCTGCAAAAAGGACCTATGGTATTTCCCTCTCTAATGCTTGCGCCTGGCATAATCTGTGTACCTTCGCCAATATAACAGGGGCCTTCTATCCTGGCAAAGGGAAAGATTTTAACATCCTTATCTATAAACACAGGACCCGAATTTGTATCAAGGACAGCAAGCGGATGAACATCCGCGCCCTCTGCAATAAAGACATCATTTTCTCCATGTATTACTGCTTGATTCGAAAACTTCCCTTCAATGCCCTTTTTTCCTTTTGAAATAAAATCTTTTTTCAACATTTCTGAATTTTCAAGCACAAAATTCCAGGGAAAGTGCATTATTTTTGTTTTTGTCTCAATACGAGGAAGTCCAACAGCAAAATCAAGAATTGATTTAAATCCATTTTCAGAGTGCTTCAATACATTTTCTTTTTTAATAAATGCATATGCAAGTTCATTATCAAAAAACCATGCGGCTTCTCTTTCAGGAGTGAATGAAAAATCAGAATCCACAAGACACCTTCCATCAATAATCAACAAATCATCCTGCAAAAAAGATGGGTCATTCACAGGATAAGGATACCTGCTGCGGACAAGATCGCAAAGGTAATCTCTTACATATAAACCAGTGTCCTTTATCTTGATAGTATTTATTATTCTTTCAATAAGTGTATACATGCCGCATTTCAATTCAAAAACTGGTCTTATATAGGAAATCGGGGTAAGGTCAATCCATGTTTCAGTTTCGTAAATAACAAGTTTCATATTAGTCCTTCGTTATGATAATAAACAGGTTATTGTTGCTACTCCAACAATATCAGAAGGTTTTGCACCTCTCGACAGATCGCTTACTGGTTTTGCAAAGCCCTGAAGAATAGGTCCGTATGCTTTTGCACCTGCAAGATATTGTGTAATCTTATATGCGATGTTCCCGGCATCAAGGTCTGGAAAAATTAATACATTTGCCCTTCCAGCAACTCTACTTGGCTCTTTGAGTTTTTTTTGTGCGACTGATTCAGAAATAGCAGTATCTAATTGAAATTCACCATCATAGGCAGTATCCGGGTCCTTAGAGCGAGCAATCTCAACTGCTTTGATAACCTTATCTACATCAGGATGGGATGCGCTTCCTTTTGAAGAAAAAGAAAGAAAAGCAACCAGAGGTTCACTATCCATCATTTTTCTATAACTTCTGGCTGTTGACACTGCAATATCTGCAAGGGTATTACTGTCAGGAGATATATTAACAGCGCAGTCAGCATAAAAAAATATTCGACTATCCGGCATCTCCATAATAAAAAAACTTGAAGGGCTTTTAATCCCTTGTTGATATCCAACTGTAAGTGATGCTGCCTGAATTACTTCTGCTGTGGTGCTTGCTGCGCCTGCAACCATAGCATCGGCTCTTCCTGAAGCAACCAGCAACCCTGCAAAAACCAGTGGTTTTTTTACAAGATGCATCGCAACCTTTTCAGGGATATTTGGTCTTTGTTTCTGGTAGATTTTTGACAGTTCTTCAATAATCTGCGGGTTTTTTGTATCAATAATATCAACATCGCCAGGGGATATACCAGATGCAGAAATATTCTTTTGGATTTCTTCTGGATTTCCAGGTAGTATTGGCCTGGCAATTGATTGTTTACTTATAGAGGCAGACGCTTCGAGGATTCTATTATCCCAGATCTCTGGAAACACAACACTCTTTTTTAATGTGCGCGCTTTAGTAATAAAACTATCAAGTATACTCATAGAGTTTAGAAAATCTCTTTGCCAATTGTCCCTTCTGCTTCTTCAACAAATCTGTAGTAATCTATCCTGTTTAATTCTGAGGCAGCATCCTCATCCAGAAAATATGTACACCTTTTATGTATCTGTAAAGCAGAAGCAGAAATCAATCCTGTAATAGGACCTTCTATTGCCTTTGCAATAATCTGTGCCTTTTTCTTGCCGCTGGCAATAAGAATAATTTCTTTTGCTTCGAGAATTGTCCCAACTCCCATTGTAATCGCAAATCTCGGGACCTGATTTTTATCCTTAAAAAATCTTGAATTATCCTCTATTGTTTGTGCATCGAGGGCAATCAAACGTGTCCTGGAGGAAAGAGGCGAACCTGGTTCGTTAAATCCAATATGCCCATCACTGCCAATGCCGAGAACCTGCAAATCAATTCCACCTGAATTCTTTATTTGCTGTTCATACCATAAACAGAAATCTTCAAGGTTTTTTGTAGTACCATCCGGTACCATTGTTCTGGATTTATCAATATCAATATGATTAAAAAGATTTACATCCATAAAATATCTATAACTCTGTGGATGATCTCCTCTTAGACCATAGTACTCGTCAAGATTAAAGGTTTTGACATTCTTAAAACTTAGAAGATTTTTTTGGTTCATATTAATAAGGGCAGAATATAAACCGAGTGGACTTGAACCTGTTGCTAGACCAAGTACAAAATTATCCTTTTTTTCTATTCTTGATTTTACCAATTCTGCTGCTAATAAACTAATTTCTTCATAGGTTTTCCTGATTATCACCCTCATTTTCATCCTCCTCTGGTAAAGAAGCTGGAAGATCTCCGAGATATTTCAATCCCAGTGATATCTTTTTCGCTTCAGGGTCAATCTCAAGAATAATAACATCAATCTTCTGTCCTTTTCTAAGAACATCAGAAGGATGTTTTATAGGTGTATCAGAAATATTTGAAATATGCAGCAATCCATCTACCCCCTTTTCTAACTCAACAAAAGCACCAAAATCAGTTATATGATAAACCTTTCCTTTTACAACAAGTCCAGCAGGATATTTTTTTACTATCTCTGGCCAAGGATTTGGTTCCATCTGTCTTAAACTAAAAGAGATTTTTTGCTCTTCTTTTTTAATGTCGATAACCTTCAAACTTATGGAATCACCCATTGCAACCACATCCGATGGATGCCTTACCCTGCCTGTCCAGGAAAACTCTGATATATGAAGAAGACCTTCTATGCCATCTTCAAGTTTTATAAATGCACCATAATCAGTAATATTGACAACCTTACCTTCAACAATTGAACCTATGGGATATTTTGCTTCAACATCATCCCATGGATTTTTTGTTCTTTGTTTTAGACCAAAAGAAACAACCTGTTTTTCGAGATTAACATCAAGGACCATAACCTCTATATCTTCTCCAACAGAAAGCATCTGAGATGGATGTGTTATACGACCCCACGCCATGTCATTAAGATGAAGAAGCCCAACAACATTATTATCAGTCTCAATAAAAGCGCCATAATCAACAAGATTTTTTACCTTTCCTTTAACGATGGTTCCCTTCTGAAGATTCTCGAGAAATTCCCTTTTCTTTTCTTCCTTTTCTTCTTCAAGGTATTTTCTTCTCGAAACCACCACGTTCTTTCTTTGCTTATCAATCTTAATAATCTTAAAGGTACTTTCCAGATTTACAAATTGTGATGGATTGGTTACTGGTCTTATATCTGTTTGAGAACCAGGCAAAAATGCAAAAATCCCTATGTCAACCTTGAATCCACCCTTTACCCTTTGTAGAATTGTTCCAGAAATTGGTTTATCTTCTTCAAAATATTTTTCAATTCTGTCCCAGTTAAGCATGATATCTGCTTTTTCTTTTGAGAGAAGTATAAGCCCATTTGGATCAGGATCAAGGGATTCAACGATTAAATCAATTTCCATTCCTGGTTTTATCTTATCCTGTTCGCTTTTGAATTCTTCCCGCAAAACATATCCTTCTGTTTTATAACCAAAATCAACAATAACCTCTTTGTCAATACGAATTACAGTTCCTCTAATCAGAGAACCAGGCTTAAACGAAAGCAGTTTTTCTTCGAGTATCTTTCCGATATCGATGTCATCCATCTTGTATTACCCCCTATGATTTTTTTGCGCTGGATGATTCCTTAAAATCCTGAGGATTTCTTTGATACAACTAACATCCGTAGACGCACCAGAAATTATACCAATTTTTTGAAAATTTGCAAAACTGAGTTTTTTAACCTCCTCTGGCGTTTCTACAAGAATTGTATTTTTATTAATCTTTTTTCCAGTAAGCACGAGTTTTTCTGTGTTTGAACTTTTCCTGCCACCCACCACGATTAATAAATCCACATTACCTGCAAGTTTTAATGCCTCGCTCTGTCTTTCAATACTCACAGGACATATTGTATTAAAAATCGTAATCTTTTCTGCTGGAATACGCTTCAAAATTCTGGTTATCGCAGTTCTATAAAGATTCAGAGAAAGAGTGGTCTGACCAATAATTGCCCATCTCGCTGCCTTTATGTACGAGAAGTCAGTATTGCTTTGTGGGTTAACAATTGTACAATTTTTGCCTGCGATTTTTTTCATTGCTTTTATTTCTGGGTGCGCAGAATCACCTACAAGAAAAATAAAGTTTTTATCAGCAGACAAAACCCTTATAAGATTCTGAACCTTTTTTACAAATGGGCAGGTTGCATCATAAATAATAGATGTTTGTTTTTTTACTTTTTCAAGTATATCTGGCGGCAATCCATGGGACCGTATAATAAAAGGGCATCCCTTTATTTCAGAAATACTGGTTACAACCCTCATACCTTTTTCCTTCAATTCAGTCATAACAAGGTCATTGTGAACAAGATCTCCGAGGGACACAAGACATTTATGCTTATCAAGAATTTTCTTCGCTAATTCCACTGCCTTTGTCACGCCAAAACAAAATCCAATTGAACGAGCTGTAATAATAGTCCTCTTTTTCATTCTGAAAGCTCCGATATTTTCTGCATAATCTGGTCTGCAATCTCCTGATATGGTTGATTTTCTGGGAAAAAACAGGGTCTGCCAATATTGATTATAATCTTTCCTGGTCTTATAAAATGTCTATATGGTGGCAGTGCCTTGAAAGAACCTTTAATATAAACAGGTATCACAGGAACCTTTGTACGGGTTGCTATAAGTCCTATTCCTGGTTTCCCAGGCAAGATTTTTCCTGTTCTTGATCTTGTTCCTTCAGGGAAAATCAACATACTTTTTCCTCTTTTGATAATGTCTATTGCACAGCGTATATCTGATCTACCGACATTTGTTTTTGAAATAGGAATCGCTCCCAATTTTGTAATAAGCAATCCAAAAAGGCCAACAAGTTGTTCTTGTTTTGTAAAGTATGAGATGGGTTTATTGCAAATATATCCAATAAGTGGCGGGTCAAGAAAACTCGTATGATTTGAAGCAATAATAAAATTTCCATGCCGCGGAATATTTTCTTTACCTTTTATTTCAAGTTGAAATAGTATTTTAAAAACAAAGAAACCGAGTGCTTTAGCAGCCATCCACAAAATTTTATTAGATTCACCTGGGGACGATTTTTTATCAACTTCTTTCATATTTTTTTATCCTTCTAAAATGTTTGTTATTGATATTTATTTCTCAATGATATCCTCGAGAGGAGTTATGGCTATAACCTTGCTTCTTGGAATAATAACCCTTTTCCTGTTAACAACAAGTCCATCTTTTTTTACCTTCATCAGATACTCGTGTTTTGTTATGTTAACCTCAGATGTATCGAATGCATCTGCCTCTAAAAGATAATAATACTGGGTATCTACGTCTACCAGTGTTCCAATATAAACCCATCTGCTTTCAGTATCAAGGATAACCTTTTTAGAAACAAAATCAAACGGTTTTTCCATTATCAAAATCTAAGATTATTGTTACAGGGCCATCATTCAATATTTCAACTGCCATATGTCTTCCAAAATCACCTGCAATAATCTTCCCTGAGTAAAAACTTCTGCACGATTTAATAAACATATTAAAAAATTGTTCAGCCAAGGATGGTTGCATCGCCATAAGAAAATCAGGTCTGTTTCCTCCCCGGGTATTTGCATAAAGCGTAAACTGAGAAACAATCATTAAATCACCAGAAATATCCATTATGCTGAGATTCATCCTTTGTTTATCGTCTGAAAAAATTCTCAGTTTTAGTGTTTTTCGAACTACTGGCTCTATCATTGATTCATTATCATCTCTCCCGAAACCAACAAAAATAACCATTCCTTTGTTGATAGAACCTTTTAAAATTCCATTAACCTCGAGAGAAGCGTGGCTTACCCTCTGAATCACAAGTTTCATATTCTCCTTAAAATAATAATTGAAATATAGTGTATGCCAGATGGCATTATTTGACAAACAGAGCCAATGAAATTAAATTATTTCTATGCATAAATTTATGAAAATAACAGGTTCAGGTAATGATTTTGTTATGTTCAATAACCTGAAAAGGGTGGTAAAAAATAGAAGGCAGATTGCAATTCAGGTTTGCAGACAAAAATATGGTGTTGGTGCTGATGGCGCTATATTTCTCGAAAAATCCAGAAAAGCCGACTACAGAATGAGGATATTTAATCCTGATGGTTCAGAAGCAGAAATGTGTGGAAATGGTCTTCGATGTCTTGTTCGTTTTATCCATGAACAAAAACTTTCAAGAAAAAAAACATTCCTTATTGAAACCCTCGCGGGAAATTATAAAACATTTATCAATGGCTTTGATGTTTCAATTGAGATGTTTCTTGTTGAAAAACCGCGGTTTAATATTAATCTCGAGATTAATGGAACCAAGATTATTGCGCATCTTATGAATACAGGGGTTCCCCATGCGGTTATTATCGTTGAGGATGTTGAAACACTTGATGTAAAAAAATATGGACCTTTAATAAGATACCACAGAACATTTCAACCATCCGGAGCAAATGTTGACTGGCTCCAGATTATAAACAGGCATTTCGGGAAAATCCGTACATACGAAAGAGGTGTTGAGGATGAAACACTTGCCTGTGGAACAGGTATTGTAGCCAGTGTTATATGCGCGGCAATGCTCAACAAATTTTCAAGTCCTGTGGAGATTGAAGCCCGCTCCGGAGAAAAATTGAATGTCTCATTTACAGATGACTTCAGTCAGATATTTTTTAAGGGAAAAACAAAACTGGTTTTTGAAGGACAATGGATTAACAGGTGACAGAAAGTAAACCTTCAGCAGCCTGGATATTTCTAACCATTTTTGCCTCTGGGATTATCACACAAAAATTTATATCTATACCTGAATCATATCTTTTTCCTCTTTTTGTTTTTTCAGCAGTTTTTTTATTGTTCCTTTCAATAAAATTCGCAAGAATTTCAAACTGGTTTGCACTTATTTTTATTTTCATTACTGGCATATTTTGCGCTGGAAAGACAGATATTGGGTATGAAAAACAAATCCCATTTTTCCCTGATAAGGTTATCTCCATAACTGGGGAAGTAGTTGATGTTAAAGAAAGAGGGTCAGTTTTAGTTCTTACAATCGGAAACACAAGTTTTTTTAATGGGAAAATATGGATAAAATCAGGGGTAATTGTAAAAACATCATTGTCTCAAAATAAACAGGTATACGAATCTGACTGGGTATTGATTGATGGAATAAAATCCATCAAAAAGGAAAGAAATCAAATATTCGTCTATGCCAGACATTATAAAATTATAGAGCCACAATCATATTACGGAAGGTTTAGATACAAAACACAGGTTTTTACAGAAAATATTACAAGAAGATGGTTTAGATACCATGGACAGGCAGCATCTATTTTTCAGATGATGGTATTCGGAAATAGCCGGCAATCCCCAGATGTTAAAGATGTTTTTATACGAACAGGCACATATCATCTTTTAATTGTTTCTGGAATTCATCTCGGATACCTTTTGATTTTTTTAAGGATTCTTGCATTTCCCATCAGAAAGTTTGAACAGGTCCACTACAAGATTTTCAATCTTCTTTATCTTGCGGCAGTTATTTTCTACTCGGCAGTAACAGGTTTTAACACCCCTGTTATAAGAGCAGCATTGATGTTTGGAATATATCTTTTTTCTGAAATCATTGAAAGACCTATAAGTAGTATTGACTGTATAGGATGGGCTGGCTCTGTGATACTTTTTTCAAACCCCTTTAATCTTTTTGATATGGGATTCCAGCTTTCTTTTACTGCAACAACAGGGATTGTGCTTACAATGAAATATATCCCTGTAATAAAAAAAATTCCATCCTGGATTGATTCAACAATAAGGACAAGTATAGGCGCACAGTTTTTTACAATGCCTGTACTTCTTGGGAATATCGGTACATTTTATCCAGCTGGATTTATCGCTAATCTTTTTCTTGTGCCTTTTGGTGGGATTGTTGTTGGACTCGGATTCATTTTTTTAATAGTTGGCTTCCTCAGACAAATTTTTATCCTGCCGCTTGTAAAATTTACTGAGTTTTTCTGGATTGGCGCAAAAATTTTCTCTATAGCATCGCCCACTATTTGCTGGACACCAGGAATTTTAATGGCAATAATAATCTATCTCCTTATATTTATGATTATCTTCAGAAATAAATGGAAATTTTTTGCTTTGCCTGCGATATTTTTAACAATTTTCTGGCTTGGCCTTAATTTTATAGGCAAACCACCAGCAGTAAAACAATCTTCCTGTATAGTAAAAGATAACGAAAGTATTATATTTTTCCCATGTAATAAGGTTTTATGTCTCATTGAAAAAAAGGATTTTACAATCGCTCTACTCTCAATGAAAGAGGACATTTCAACACTCACTCCTGCGATTGAAGAAATAAAATCTACTGGAAAAGACGCTATTTTTATGTTTGTTGACTATAACCATGATATATTTGAACCTCTTTCAATCATTGTTACTCAAATAAAACCAGTTGCGATTATTGACAATCCAGATATCAGAAAACACCCTGCATATGGCTATAGAAAGTGTTTTGTCCTCGGAAAGATGAATATAAAACAGAAATTCTGGAATTTTCTCAGTCCATTTGAGGGAATTCGAGTTGTTTACAATGGTAAAAATTCAGTGGTAATCGAGTATAAAACTAAGGATAAAACAAGCATTATTTCAACATATTTGAACTCAAAAATCTTCGAGGTTCTTCCTTTTTCACCAAAATATCACACTATCTATGCCACAGATATCGCACTTTCAAAAAAACTTGCAGGATATCTTGAGGAATATGGAACAGAAAAACTGATATACAAGAAGATTGTTTATAATACAGTGGACACTCCGTGTGATTTTAAAATTATCAAAATAAAAAACAATCCTATTTCAGACCATTAAACACAATAGTTCTGTTTCTTCCCTGTCTTTTTGCCTCGTAAAGGGCAATATCCGCTTTTCTAATTAGATCTTCATATGTATCAGCATCGCAGGGAAAACACGCAATACCAAAACTAATTGTAAGATCTCCTCCTGGCTGAAACTCTTCACCAGGAAACTCCACATCTTTAATCTTATTTCTTATGGCATCACTTATGTGAAATGCTGTATCCTTGTGGGTATTTGGAAATATTATTACAAACTCCTCTCCTCCGTATCTCGCAATAATATCTGAACCTTTGATGTTTTGATGGAGAATTTCTGCTATATCCCTTAAAAGTTTGTCTCCAGCAGGATGTCCGTTTCTGTCATTATAAATCTTGAAGTTGTCTATATCGCACATTGCAAGGGAAACATGGAATTTTTCTTTTCTCGCCTGTTCTGTTATTTTTTCAATATAGAACTGGAAATGCCTCCTGTTATAAAGATGAGTAAGAGGGTCTGTGATCGATAAAACCTTTGTTTTTTCAATCAGTTCTGCATTTTCAATAATTAAAGATATTGGTACTGAAATTAGTTTTAGGAGAGATAAATCCTTTTGTGTGAAAACCCTTTGATTTTTTGAAAATACTCCTATTACACCAACAGTTTCTTCCTTTTTATTTTTTAGTGGCACAAGGATAAAAGAAGAAATTCCTGTTGTTTCAAGAAATTTATATCTCTGGAAAGAATTCAGATTATTGATAAGAATTGGGTATGCTTGTGTTGCAATTTCTTCAAATGTCTCTTCTGGAAGATTAATACTTCCACCTTTAATGTCCTGGAAAAAGTGTTCACCAAATAATTGTACAATGACTACTTCTTTCTTAAAGAAATTACTGATACTCTGATTAACATGACTCAATATTTCTTCCATCGAAACATCTTTTCCAAATATATCCATTATTTCGACAATTGCTGAAAGAATGGCTGATTCTACCTCATAATCATTAATCTTCAGTTTACATTTTTCAAGGTCCTGGGTAAGAGAATAGATTTTATCTTTAAAGAAAATGTTTGAGGTAATTCCTAAGATAATAAGGAACCCCACAGAAACATCGAGCATCACAAAATAATAAACGCCCTCATACTGGACACCATGAAGAAAAGATATATTAATCCATAAAAGCCAGCATGCAATCAGGAAAAAAAGAATATTCCTAAATTTTATCAGACGATATCTCCGCCTCCTTTACTTTTTCGAGAATTTGATTAAATTCTTCAGGTTTTTTGTATGCCATATCCGCAAGCATCTTTCTATTAACCTTAACTCCAATAGAATTTAAACCATGGATAAACCTGCTGTATGAAATCCCCCCTTCCTCACATGCAGCAGATATTCTAACTATCCACAAACTTCTGAAATCTCGTTTCTTCTGCCTTCTATCCCTGTAGGCATAATCCTGCCCTCTTTCTGCAAATTCTTTAGCCCGTTTGAATTGTTTGGATCTACCCTGCCTATATCCCTTAGCAAGTTTAAGTATCTTTTTTTTTCTGCGTCTTCCTGCTGGTTTGTTTGTTGCTCTCGGCATTTTTTAATCTCCTGAATTATGAATAAGGAAGCATCTTTTTTATCATCTTTGCCTGTGCACCTTCAAGTATCTTAGATTTTGCAAGTCGTCTTTTTCTTTTTGAGTTTTTCTTTGTGAGTATATGACTCTTACCACTTCTGTAATGTTTCACCTTACCTGTTGCAGTTATCTTAAACCTTTTAGCAACGGATTTTCTTGTTTTTAATTTTGGCATCGAAACTCCCTTTTATGAATATTTACTTTACCACACCTCTTAACCTACTTTTGTGCTTTTTAAGAAATACAACTCACAATTTCCTTAATATGGAATAAGAATCACATTAAGAAATCTTCCTTCCTCGTGCGGACTTTTTTCAATCTTCGCAAGTGGACCGAGGTCTGCTATAAGTTTTTGTAGAACATTATAACCCCGCTCTTTGTGAAGAATTTCTCTTCCCCTGAAGGAAACAGAAACCTTCACCCTGTATCCTTCCCTTAAAAATTCCTCTATATGTTGCTTCTTAAAATTATAATCGTGTTCGCTTATTTCAGGTCTGAGACGGATTTCCTTTATCTGAATTGATTTCTGTTTTTTCTTTGCTTCCTTTTCTTTCTTTTTTTGTTCGTAAAGAAATTTTTTGAAATCAAGTATCCGACAAACAGGAGGATTTGCGTTCGGAACTATCTCTACAAGATCCATCAGGCGTTCCTTAGCCATTGCTATGGCTTCATCTCTTGGCACTACCCCCATCTGCTGGCCGGTTTCACTTATTAATCTTACCTGAGGCGCCCGAATCCTATAATTAATATTATACCTGCGGGGGTCGATATTTTCTCCTTTTTGCTTTTCTAATTATTATACCTGAAAGTACGATTTCTGCAAATTAAATGTCTATTTCTATCTTCCTTGCATTATCAATGGATTTAATTTTTTCAATAAGTTCTTCAACTAAAAACACCCCTACCATTCCTTTTTTATGCAACCTTACTGCAACTGTATTCGATAATTGTTCTTTTTCACCAATAACCGCAATAATAGGAATTTTTTCATTTTCAGCAAAACGAATTTTTTTGTTTAATGACTCTTGAGAAGCATCTATTTCTGCTCTGATTTTATTTTTTTTACAACATATGAGAACTTCTTCTGCGTATGGAATAAATCTATCTGCAATCGTCAAAATTTTCACCTGAACTGGAGAAAGCCATACTGGGAAATTTCCACTGTAATGTTCAATTAGAATCCCGAAAAATCTTTCAAGAGAACCCATAATTGCCCTGTGTATCAAAATCGGTCTTTCAAATTTATTATCCTGGTTTACATACTTTATTCCAAATCTCTCTGGAATATTAAAATCAACCTGTATTGTTGAGCATTGCCATGTTCTTTTAAGGCAATCCTTTATTTTGATATCAATTTTTGGTCCATAAAAAACGCCTTCTCCAGGATCAATCTGATACTGAAGATTCTTTTTAATCAAAGCATTTTCAAGCGCTTTTGTCGCTTTTTCCCAGTTTTCTACTGTACCAACGAATTTATCGGGTCTTGTTGATAAAAATATCTCATACTCAGAAAAACCAAAACTTGATAAAAAATACATAACAAGGTCAAGAACATCAACCACCTCGGTTTCTATTTGATCCGGCCTACAAAAAATATGGGCATCATCCTGTGTAAAACCCCTAACTCTTAATACCCCATGAAGTACACCGTCTTTTTCGTATCTATAAACAGTTCCAAGTTCAGCCCATCTTATTGGAAATTCTCTATAACTATGCAGAGTTGACTGATAGATAAGAATATGAAATGGACAGTTCATTGGTTTTAATTGATAAGAGATACCATCTTCAATATTCATTGGAGGATACATGTTTTCTTTATAAAAGGATAGATGGCCTGATTTTTCCCAGAGTGAAATATCTGCAATATGAGGAGTATAAACAATCTGATACCCTCTTTCAAGATGGGTATCTTTCCAGAAGTCCTCGATAACCTTTCTTGTTATTCCGCCTTTTGGATGCCAGTAGACAAGACCAGGACCATATTCAGGGTGAAGCGAAAAAAGACCAATAGCAGGGCCAAGAATCCTGTGATCTCTTTTTTTTGCTTCCTCAAGATTTTTAAGATATTCTTTAAGTTCTTCAGCAGTCGTAAAACAAACTCCATAAATTCTTTGAAGTGTTTCTCTATTTTCGTTTCCCTTCCAGTAAGCAGAGGATATATTCATAAGTTTAAAGTGTTTAACCTGGCCTGTTGATGAAACATGCGGGCCAGCACATAAATCAATAAATTCCCCTTGTTTATAAAAAGAAACCTTTTCATCAGGTATTTCTGATAAAATTTCGAGTTTAAGTGGCTCGTCTTTAATAATTTCTGCTGCCTTATTCTTTTCACATTCAATTCTTTCAATCTTTAGATCTTCCTTTATGATTTTTTTCATTTCATCTGTTATTTTTTTGATGTCATCCGGGGTAAATGGTTCTTTCCTGAAAAAATCATAATAAAAACCATCCTCAATTGCAGGGCCAATACCAAGTTTCGTGTCAGGGTATAATCTTTTCACAGATTGAGCGAGAATATGTGAAGCAGTGTGCCTTAATGCATCAAGATTATTTTCAAAGTTTTTTTTCATTTTCACAATATCTTATAGATATTTACCCGCTAAATTACAATCAATCATTTTTGTAGAAATGTAATTTCTCACAGAAAAACAATAAATTTTATCCTTTATTATACAAAAAAAATAAGCGGGGCCGACGGGGTTCGAACCCGCGACCTCCGGATCGACAGTCCGGCATTCTAATCCGCTGAACTACGGCCCCTTTTTTGTTAATAATTATACCTTTGGTCCAGGGTAGTGTCAAAAAAGCATTTATGGTATGCTATTTAAGAAAATGGAAAAAATGAGCCCAAAACAAAGAATTACATCAATACTCAATAAAAAACCGCATGACTGTCTTTCATGGACAGTCCTTATAGATAACAATACCCTTGATTTGTTGCCAGATCGATTGAAAGGAAACTATGGGATTGATTTCTACAGGTATATCAAATGCGACATACTTCTTTTGAATGGATGGAACACACCATATGTTTTTAGATCTCCTGAATTACACTGGTCAAAGGAAGTAACTGTGGAAATCTTTGAAGAAAATGAGAAGGTAATAAGAAAGATAAAAACAAAGGATGGGGATTTAACCGCTATCTATGGGAAAAATGGACATCCATTAAAATATATGATTGATTCCAGAAAAGCCATAAAGATATATACATCCCTGTGGGAAGAAGCAAATTTTGTAGGATATGATGACAGCGAAACACTTAGAAAACTTGAAGATCTTGTTGGGGAGGATGGCGTTGTAACAAGATTCTGGGGTCCATCAACTATTCCAAGATTACTTGAAATGGATATGGGAACAGTAAATTTTTATTATCTTCTTTATGATTATCCTTCTGAGATGGAAAATTTGATTAACACAATCCACAAAAAGGAATTAGAGGCATTCAAGATATTATCTGAAGGACCATGCAATTGTGTGATACTGGTTGAAAATACAAGTACTCATTATATCAGTCCGCAGGTTTACAAAACATTTAATATGCCACATCAGCAGGAATTTGTAGAAATAATCAAAAATTCAGGGAAGACTGCTATCCTTCATATGTGCGGACATATAAGAAAAATTCTTCATTTAATCAAAGAAACAGGATGCGATGGCATTCACGCGCTCACACCTCCGCCAACAGGCGATACCCCTTGGGAGATTGCGCTGGATATTCTTGGACAGGATACAATCATTATCAGTGCACTCGACCCTTCGGTTTTTCTTCTCAATAAAATTGATGATATACCGCGTATCCTTGAACTTCTTATCACCAAAAGATTGAAAGAATCAAACTTTATACTCGGGGTGTTTGCAGATGGGATAAAAGTCGAACCAGAAAGATTCTGTGTAATTTCACAATGGGTTGAACAAAATAAAAAATAATTAAAAACTCATGCTTTCAAGTCGTTTTATTCTTTCTTCTATGGGTGGATGTGTTGAGAAAAGTGCAAAAAATGACTTTGCAGAAAAAGGATTAACAATAAAAAGATGGCTTGTTGACGGATTTGCATTATTCATTGGAATGACAGAGGTCCCTTTTACAAGTTTTCTCAACGCGTTTGCAAGACCATACGGATTTTGAGTAATCCGCGCTCCTGTCTCGTCAGCAAGATATTCTCTGTTTCGAGAAATTGCAAGTTGAATAAGCATTGCTGCTATTGGTAAAAGTATTGCAAAAAGAAGCATTGCAATAACAGAAAGAATATTTCCACCTCTATCAGAATCCCTTCCTCCACCACCAAACATTGCTGCAAACTGCAACATTCTTCCAATCATGGTTATTGCGCTTGCAAGCGTTGCAGCGATCGTGGCTACAAGAATATCCCTGTTTTTTATATGAGACATTTCATGCGCTATTACTCCTTTAAGTTCTTCTCTATCGAGAATATCGAGAATCCCTTCTGTAAACGCAATTGACGCATGATTTGGATCTCTTCCTGTTGCAAAAGCATTTGGACTTTTCGAAGGTACAATATAAACTTCTGGCTTTGGAACTCCTGCGGACATTGCAACCTCAGATACCAAACTGTGAAGTTCTGACATCTGGTTTTCGGGAACCTTGACAGCAGAATTCATCGCAAGTGCTATTTTATCTCCTGCAAAGTATGAAATAAGGTTCATTGCAAGTGCAAAGATAAATGCAACAATAATCCCATCTGTGCCAAAAAGGCTTCCGATATAGATAAGGAGAACACTTAAAAGTCCTAATAAAACAATACTCCTTATTCTTGCGCCCATAATACAACCTCCGTAATTCTATAATAGGTATTTTTGTTTTTTACTCTGTTGACCCAAAACCAATATTCCATGCTTCTTTTTAAAATTTAGATGCACAGTACTAACAAAAGTTGCGGTATAATTATATCATGAACAGAAAAACAATGATAAACGATACAATCTGCGCACTTTCGACGCCATATGGAATAAGCGGAATAGGTATTATCAGGATGAGCGGGCCTGACACAATTCAGATTATTGATAAAATATTTACACCTGGTCGCAAAAGAAAAACAAAAAAAACCTGGGAAACACATACAGTAAGATATGGATTTATTGTTGATGATGGAAAAACTGTTGACGAGGTCCTTGTAACAATAATGAAAAGCCCTGCAAGTTATACAAGGGAAGATATGGCAGAGATTGGCTGTCACGGAGGTCTTGCAGCAATAAAATCAGTTCTGAGGATATGTATGAAAGAAGGTGCGCGGCTTGCTGAACCAGGAGAATTTACGAGAAGGGCTTTTCTTAATGGCAGGATTGATCTTACTCAGGCAGAAAGTATCCTTGATATAATAAGTGCAAAAACAGAAAAATCCCTCGAGATTTCTGTTAATCAAACCAAAGGAACCCTTTCAAAAAAAATCAATACATTCAGAGATAAACTTCTTGAAACTCTTACATTTTTGGATTATCAAATTGATTTCTCAGAAGATTATGGAGAACTGCATAATACAACCATCACAAAAAACCTGATTCCCATTATTTTTGATATGGAACAGACCATAAAAACAGGTCAGGCAGCAAGGATTTTTACAGAAGGAGTTAGAATTGCCATAGTAGGAAAGCCAAATGTTGGGAAATCAAAATTACTCAATCTTCTCGTAGAAGAAGATAGAGCAATTGTTTCTGATATTCCAGGCACAACACGAGATTCCATAGAGGTAGTTATCAATATACAGGGAATCCCATTAACAATAGTTGATACAGCTGGGCTTAGACATTCTCCATCAGAAATAGAAAAAATGGGCATTGAAAGAACAAAAAAATGGATAGAAAAATCTGAGATCGTTCTTGTCCTGATTGATGCATCAAATCATATCGATGAACTTGATTATCAGATATTGAATGAAGTGAAAAATAAAAACCATATTATTATTTTTAATAAGTGCGATCTTCCAGGTAAGGTGGGAAAAAAGGATCTTCCTGATTTTTCTAAAAACTCAATGATTGTAAAAATTTCTGCACTGACAGGTGAGGGATTATCTGCACTTCACTCGGCAATTCTCGATAGAATTTATGCTGGCGCAGGAGAAATAAAGAATACAGATTTCTTTTTGAATATAAGGCAGCATTTCTGTCTAGAAAAAGCCCTGGGAATTCTTAAGGAATCCCTCGAAATTACAGAAAAAAATGGTACAATTGATATAATCGCAGAAAATATTCGCCAGGCAGTTGTATGTCTCGATGAAATTTCTGGAAGATGTGTTTCAGAAGAGGTCCTTGATAGAATCTTCAGCAAATTTTGTATTGGAAAATGATAAGGAGGAGACATGAAGAAAACACTGATAGTTCTTTCAATATTTACCCTTTTTCTTGGAGGATGCGCTACATACTATAATCCTATTACTGCAAAACAAGAAACAACTATTTATACAGAACAGGATGAGATAGATCTTGGAATCGCTCTTGATAATAAACTTTGTAAAGATTTTAAGATTGTCGAAAATCCAGAAACTATATTCAAAGGTTTTTACCAGACGTGTGCAAAGGTTGCAGAAAACAGTGATAGAAAAAATCTTAAGTTTACATTTAAGGTTATAGAAAATAAAGAAGTCAATGCCTTTTCAATACCCGGAGGATTTGTTTATGTTTATACAGGGCTCTTAAAGCAGATTAACTCTGCAGATGAACTTGCCTGTGTTGTGGGTCATGAAATTGGCCATATCTGCAACAGAGATGGAATACACCAACTTGAAAAACAACTTCTTTATTCAATACCAACCAGTATTCTTTTTGGGTCTGGCAGACAGAAAGCATTGCAGCAGGTGGCTGATACAGTTTTTACTCTTTCAATGTTAAGTTACAGTCGTACACAGGAAATTCAAGCAGACACACTTGGAATGAAATATGCATTCAAGGCGGGTTTTGATCCATATGGAATGATTTCATTCTTCAAAAAAATGGAAGAGCTTGAAAAAAATCAGCCCTTAATTCCATTAACCTTCTTAAGAGATCATCCAGAGACAAAAGAAAGGATAAAAAATGCTGAGCAGGTTATTGAAAAACTTGCTCGGGAAAAACAAATAAACTAGAGTCGTGTCTCTTACGATTTCCTTATTTTTGTTTCTTTTCTCGACACGACTCTTTTAGGAGGGGGCAAGCCCCCTACCTAAGGATCCGCAATTGCGGATCGATTCTCCCCCAAACATGAGGAAATTCTTCCCTCATACTCCCTTGCAGTGTGCTGTACTTTGTCTTGGAAACAACACACTAAAAATCTTTTATTCTTCCTGTTGGTTGGAAATAACCTGAACAAGAATCTCGCAGCATATCTCTTTATCAAGAGCAATCTCTGTATTATCAACATCAGCAATAACCCCTGGGAATGTTTCTTTTATATAGATGATTGAACCGGGAATAATTCCAAGTGACGAAAGTTTTGGAAAGAACTTTTCGTGCACACATACAACCTGTACCTTTGTTCCTTTTTCAACATCAGATAATCGTTTAATACCCCTTTGCTCGAATAATCCCCAGCTCGATCTTCTCCTGAAATGCTTTCCACAACAGGCACCACGCGGTATTGGTTTACCATCAGGGCACTGTTGGGGATGTCCAAGAAAACTACAAAGAGATTCATCAATATTTCCAGTTGATTCATGTTCAACAGAATTAGCCATTTCATTAAACTCTTTCATTCCGAGCACATCATGAAAAAAAACCTCCCACAATCTATGTCTTCTTACAAGATCTCTTGCTGTCTGTTCACCTTTTTTCGTAAAAAAAGCCCCTCCTCCTGAAATAACCACAAATCCATTTTTCCTGAGAATCTCGAGTTTTTCAGGATCAAGATTTTTTGCAGGAATTTCCTTCATTTCTCTTTTTTTCCAGATTTCTTCCAAAATATCCTCAAGTTCTCTTTCCATATTTCTCCTAAAATAAACCAGTTGTCGACAAGAAAATCCTTAATAAACAACCAACAACAAATGCAACCACAAGCGTAAAAATTGTAATAAGCGTTGCTGGTATTATTCCCCTTTCTTTTATTATTACAAAAAACTGAGCAATGCAGGGCACAAAAAGTGAAAGCACAGTTGAACTTACAACTGCTTGAGAAGGACTAAGTACCCCTTGTTTGAATAGTTCATACATACCAGCGGCTCCGTAGTCCCTTCTTAGAAAACCAATAATGAAAATTTTATTCATTTCTGGAGGCAGTCCCATTGCCGTAACTGCAGGAGATAATCCTCTAATTATATAAGTAATTACACCTGTTCTATCAAGTATAAAAAGTATTGCAGTTCCAATAACAAATAATGGAAGTGCTTCTTTAAGGTACCATATAACTCTTCTTTGGGTTTTAAGGCCAATATTTTTGATATCTGGTACACGAATAGGTGGAATTTCAATTGAGAAAAAATTTTCACCATGAATAACAAGATTAAAAACACCTCCTGTAATTATTATAACAAGCAATATTACAGCCAACCAAATGAAAAGTGCAAGAGTAGAAATTGAACTTAACACTCCGAGAACAACACCAAGTTGTGCAGAACATGGAATAGCCAGGGCAAGTAATACTGTTGCAATGATTTTTTCTTTTCTTGTATCAAGAATTCGCGTAGTCAATGTTGCCATAGTTCCGCATCCTAGTCCGAGAACAAGAGGAAGCACTGCCTTACCCGTAAGCCCGATTGGTTTTAAGGCCCTGTCAACAAGAAATGCAAGTCGTGGCAAATAACCGCAATCTTCAAGAAACGCAAAAAAGAAGAAGAAAGTACAGGTTATCGGCAAAACTATTCCTAAACCATATGTAAGAGCCATTGTAATAATGCCATATTCACCAACAAAAAAATCATTGATTAAAGGCGGCGTATGAGCAAAAATCATCTTAAAAAAAGGATTTATAAATCCTCCAAATAGTTTCTCTTCTATAAGGTTAACCAAAACGCCTGCACCAAATTTACCAACAACAAGGTAAAGAACAAAAAGAACAATTATTGCTATTAAAATGCCTGATGCCGGCTGGATTGTAATCCTACCAATAAAATCCTGGATCTTTCCTCCACCTTCCTTTGTTTTGGTTGTAACAAGTCCTGCAATTTCTTCTGCCAGTTTTACCTGTTCTGTTGTAATAAGAAACACCATTGGCTGGGAAAGTGAAGATTGTAAAACTTCGAGTTTCTGTTTTATAGACGCCTCATCTAAGTTCTTAATTTTTCTGCATATGCTGTGCAACCTATCCGTGGCTCCTGCTAAAAATAAGGCAAGTCCTCTTTTCTTAAACCCTGTTTCAGGAAGAATATTCCCAATTTCATCGATGATATTCTCAATGTCTCGGGAATATATTACAGAAAACTTCGAGGTAGATGCTTTGAGTATTGATTCTCTGAGATGATGCAGTCCAACATATTCTGTGGCAATCATTGGAACAACAGGGACCCCAAGTATTTCTGAAAGTTTTTTATGATTGATAAAAATCCCCCTGTCATTTGCTTCATCCATCATATTCAGAACTACAACCTGTTTTACACCAAGTCCGCAAAGAATAAGATTTAAGAGAAGTCCACGGCGAAGGCTTTTCGCATCAATAACATGAACAAAAATAGCACCTGGATTATCAAGAAGTATATCTCTTGTTACCTGTTGGTCATCTGTGCGGCCAAATAAATCAGTAATACCAGGGGTGTCAATAACAGTAAATTGTTTGTTCCCAATTTTTGCAGTCCCCTGACTTATTTCAACAGTGGTGCCCGGATAATTTGAAACAACGGCATATGTGCCAGTAAGAAGGTTAAAGATAACACTTTTACCAACATTCGCATTTCCTACAAGTATAATCTTTTCATAATCCTTGTTTATGTTTTCACTCATTTTCTAACCCTGCTGCATCTACTGCAATAACCCTCAAGCACAAGTTTTTGATCTGTAAGAATAATCTTAAGTTTTCTGGAACTTTCCTTGATTGCTTTTTCAATATTCTCAAAAAAAAATTCCAATAACTTTCCGCATTTTTTGCATCTAAAGTGGTAATGGATCTTTTCCTGAACATATTCAAAATATCTCTCTTTTCCATTTGAGACCTGTACAATCTTTCCTGACTTCAATAGTTTATCAATTGCTCTATAAACTGATGCCCGGGATATGGATAACCCACCCTGATTCATTAACAGCAATATGTCATGAATTCTAAAGTGACCTGCATTTTTCACATATTCTTCTACATCAGAAAACCACCTATCTGTTCTCATCATCTTCTCCTGTATTATGAGATTCAATCTCATAAAGTTTACCAGAATCAGTATGTTAAATCAAAAAATTGTGAGGGTTTATTGTGGGACATAAAAAAGTCGACTCTTAACAGATTTACTCTGTCTGGATCTCAACGAATGATGAATATCTGTTTTTTCTTACGCTCTATACGAATGCTGTAAATCGATTATTCATATCAAACTGCCTAAGGAATCTCACCTGTTCTGTCAAGAGTCAAGAGTTGACCCCGGTGTTTTATCATTTGTAGAGCATTAACACGTCAACTGTATTAAGAGGTAACTTTATCTGCACTGAATTCCCTGTCTTTTCCCATTTTAAACTACCTTTCTCGATTGACTCAATCTTTGTTATGTTCTCTGCGCCGTTAACAACAACTGTTATTTCTTTTTTTGGTTCTCCTGACCAATTAAGAAGGGTTACTGCAATACCTTTATCTGATTCAAGGAAACATCCTTCAACAAGTTCTTCTGATATCTCAACGAATTTAGAAGCATTTGCTATTTTTGCAGGAGAAACAACCATCTGTCTTGCTTCTTTTAACCACCCGTATGGAAGTTTTTTGTAATCAGAGCGGTCAGGACTTAAATTATATGTAATTCCAGGCCAGAATCCGTATGAAAATATTCTTCCTTTATTATAACCTGCTTCCACGATTGCAGAGGAACCATCTTCAAAAACCGCTATGGTTTTACCTGTGGTAGGAAATAGAGAAACTGTTTGAAATTTTGTCTGTATCTCTCCTATTCCAAATCTTTCATCCTTGATTCTTATTGTGGTTTGTTTTGCGCGGATAATTTCATCCTGCCTTAACTGGGGGGCTCTTTCCACAGACACTTGTTTTGCTCCGGTCATCTTTGTGAGAATTACTGATATTTCATTATATTCATCAGCAGCACAGGCACCCGGCATCATCACAAGCGTTCCGCCATCTCTAACCCATTCAACAATGTTTTTCTGTGCTTTGTCAGATAGATTT
>Ga0255347_1001408_pt1 | contig 39085 bp, 33 predicted proteins | sample wastewater_treat_2_FD_192479 | JGI IMG/M metagenome (GOLD analysis project Ga0255347, IMG submission 192479) | Wastewater microbial communities from Lulu Island WWTP, Vancouver, Canada - plant24 | ecosystem: Engineered > WWTP > Wastewater > Unclassified | place: Canada: Vancouver, British... | reverse complement strand
GAGCATCAGCCTTCCAAGCTGAGGGTCGCGAGTTCGAACCTCGTCTTCCGCTCCAATTGAATTATTGCCAGTGTAGCTCAGGGGTAGAGCGCTTCCTTGGTAAGGAAGAGGTCGAGAGTTCAATTCTCTCCACCGGCTCCAGCAATTAATAACAATATAAAAACAAAATTATGGCAAAAGAAAGTTTCAAAAGGGATAAACCGCATGTAAACATCGGTACTATCGGCCACGTAGACCATGGCAAAACTACTTTGACTGCTGCTATCACCAAGGTATTGGCAAAGCAGGGTCTATCTGAGATCAAATCATTCGATCAGATTGACAACGCTCCTGAAGAGAAAGAGCGTGGTATTACCATTAATACTTCTCACGTTGAGTATCAGACTGCAAACCGTCACTACGCTCACGTAGACTGCCCCGGTCACGCCGACTATGTTAAGAACATGGTTACCGGTGCTGCTCAGATGGACGGTGCCATTCTGGTTGTAGCCTCTACAGATGGCCCTATGCCTCAGACCCGTGAGCATATCCTTCTAGCCCGTCAGGTGAACGTTCCCCGTATCGTTGTTTTCTTAAACAAGGTGGACATTGTTGACGATCCTGAAATGATAGAGCTCGTTGAGATGGAGGTTCGTGAACTCTTGAGCTTCTACGAGTTTGACGGTGACAACGCTCCCGTTATTCGTGGCTCCGCTCTCGGTGCTCTTAACGGTGATCCTCAGTGGGAGGAAAAGGTAGTTGAGCTTATGGATGCAGTTGATAACTATATTCCCATCCCCAAGCGTGATAACGAGAAGCCTTTCCTATTGCCTGTAGAGGATATCTTCTCAATTACCGGTCGTGGTACAGTTGCTACCGGCCGTATTGAGACAGGTGTTGTAAAGACAGGTGACGAGGTTCAAATCATTGGTCTTGGCGAACAGCCCAGAAAATCTGTTGTTACGGGTGTTGAGATGTTCCGTAAGATCCTCAACCAGGGTGAGGCCGGTGATAACGTAGGTCTCCTCCTTCGTGGTATCGACAAAAAAGAGATCAAGAGAGGTCAGGTTATTGCTCACCCCAACACCATTACACCTCACAGAAAATTTGAGGCAGCAATTTATGTATTAAAGAAAGATGAAGGTGGTCGTCACACTCCTTTCCACAACAAATATCGTCCTCAGTTCTTCATCCGTACACTTGACATTACAGGTGAGATTGAACTCCCTGCAGGTGTTGAGATGGTTATGCCCGGTGACAACGTTAAGATCAATGTTGAGCTTATCTATCCTGTAGCTCTGAACGAAGGTCTGCGTTTCGCAATCCGTGAAGGTGGTCGTACGGTAGGTTCAGGTCAGGTAACTAAGATTATTAGTTAATTATAAATAAGAATATCAGGAGGGTGACCATATTAGCGCCACCCTCTTGTTATCATAGGGGAATAGTTCAAGGGTAGAATAGTGGTCTCCAAAACCATCGATGGGAGTTCGAATCTCTCTTCCCCTGCCAATACCGACGGTTACGCGTTGGTATGTTATTAACCGGCAAAACAACCGCTTCCAATTGTTTTTGCCAACAAAATAATAACAATGAGCAAATTAGGAACTTACGTAAAAGAGTCTTACAGAGAACTTACAACAAAAGTTGCGTGGCCGACCTGGAGCAAGCTCCAGAATTCAGCCATACTGGTTATGGTCAGCACGCTGATTCTGTCAGTTGTAATCTGGCTTATTGATTTCGTCATTAAAACCATTATGACAGGTCTTTACCAATTGTAATGTTATGAGTGAAATCACCAAGAAGTGGTATGTTGTCCGTATAATTGGCAACAAAGAGAAAATCGCCAAAGAATATATTGAAAAGGAGATGGGCAAAGGCATGCTTAAGCATGTTACTGATGTCCTGGTTCCTACTGAAAAGTATTTTGTGATAAAAAATGGCAAGCGCGTAAGCGCAGAGCGTAATTTTTTTCCAGGTTATCTCTTTGTGGAAATTACATTCCCCTCTCTTAAGTCCGACAATCAAGATGACACAAACGAAAGAGAGAGGTTTGAGAAGGAAATCCTAGGTATTGCCCAGGATGGACTTCGCGAACTTCCCAATATTATCGGTTTCCTTACCGAAGGCAAGGAAAGGGTAATCAATCCGGTACGTCAGTCGGAGATTGACCGTATCATGGGACGTGTGGACGAATTGAGTGATCAGGACGGAGAGATCTTGGTACCATTTGTTGTAGGGGAAGCTGTAAAGATTATCGACGGCCCTTTCAAAGATTTCAGCGGTAATGTTGAGGAAATTCTCGAGGAGAGAAGAAAACTCAAGGTTATGGTTAAAATCTTCGGCAGGAAGTCGGTCATTGAGTTGAATTTTGCTCAGGTAACAAAAGAATAATAAACAAAAGACATTATGGCTAAAGAAATTGCCGGGTTTATTAAATTGCAGATCAAAGGCGGAGCTGCCAATCCTTCACCTCCGGTAGGACCGGCCCTTGGTTCCAAGGGTGTGAACATCATGGACTTCTGCAAGCAATTTAATGCCCGCACTCAAGACAAAGCCGGCAAGGTATTACCTGTGGTAATTACCGTGTACAGCGACAAGTCTTTTTCTTTCGTTGTAAAGCAGCCCCCTGTAGCTATCCTCGTAAAAGAGGCAGCAAAAGTACAGAGCGGATCTGCCGAACCCAATAGGAAAAAGGTTGCTGCCATCACCTGGAATCAGATACGTGAGATTGCCAGGGAAAAAATGCCGGATCTTAATGCATTCACCGAGAAGTCAGCAATGAATATGGTAGCCGGTACTGCTCGCAGTATGGGTATCAGTGTTGAAGGTGAATTTCCTGCCGATGTAAAATAAAATCACCACGCTATGAGTAAATTGACAAAAAATCAGAAGGCAGCAGTTGCCAAAGTTGACTCAAGCAGGCACTATAAACTCCTTGATGCGTGTGCCTTGGTAAAGGAGGTTTCCTACACCAAGTTTGACGCTTCAGTTGAGTTGGCAGTCCGTTTGGGTGTTGATCCTCGTAAGGCGAACCAGATGGTACGTGGCGTTGTGACTCTTCCTCATGGTACAGGTAAGGTAACTCGCGTATTAGTTCTATGTACTCCGGACAAAGAGGCCGAAGCTCAGGAAGCAGGTGCTGACTTTGTTGGTCTTGATGATTATATTGAAAAGATCAAGGGTGGTTGGACTGACGTAGATGTTATTATTTGTACTCCTTCTGTTATGGCAAAAATTGGTGCTATCGGACGTATTCTGGGTCCTCGTGGCTTGATGCCCAACCCTAAGTCCGGCACAGTTACAATGGATGTCGGTAAAGCAGTTCAGGAAGTGAAAGCAGGTAAGATTGATTTCAAAGTTGACAAACAGGGTATTATCCATGCAGCTATCGGCAAGGTCTCATTTGACGCACAGAAACTTGCTGAGAATGCCGTGGAAATGCTCAACACTATCATTAAACTCAAACCGCAGGCTCTCAAAGGAACATATGTGAAGAGTATTTACCTCTCTTCTACTATGAGTCCCGGTATTCCTGTAGATAGCAAGACAATAAGTGCTGTTGAATAAAATATTCGAATGTTATGAGAAAAGAAGAAAAAGCTCAGATTATTGAAACCATAGCAGCACAGATAGCAGAGAATCCTAATTTCTACCTTGCAGACATTTCAGGTCTCAATGCAGAAAATACATCGAATCTCCGTCGTGCTTGCTTTGAGAAAGAGATTAAACTTGTCGTTGTGAAAAATACCCTCCTCCACAGGGCTCTTGAAGGTCTCGACGCTGAAGGAACCGGTATCAACAACGAAGAAATCAAGACTCTATATCCTACTTTAAAAGGCTCCACAGCCATCATGTTTACCTCAGTACCTAGTGCTCCGGCCAAGATTATCAAGGAATTCGGAGCCAGACTCGGTAAACCGGAGCTCAAGAGTGCGTATCTTCAGGAGTGTGCCTACGTTGGTGCAAATCATCTCGCTACTCTTGTAAATATCAAGTCTCACGATGAACTTATCGGAGAGATAATCGGTCTTCTCCAGTCGCCCATCAGACGGATTGTTTCCGCTCTGCAGGAGGCTAAGAAAGAGGTTACCGAATAGCAGTTTAAATAGTAATAATAATATAATTAAAATCAATAAACAATCATGGCAGACATCAAAGCTCTCGCGGAAGAACTGGTTAATCTTACCGTAAAAGAGGTTCAAGAACTTGCAAATATACTTAAAGAAGAGTACGGAATCGAACCTGCAGCTGCTGCAGTTGTGGTAGCAGCCAGCGAAGGCAGTGCCGGCGCAGCAGAAGCTGAGCAGACTGAATTTGACGTAATCCTCATATCAGCCGGTCAGGCAAAACTCCAGATGGTAAAAGCCGTTAAGGAGATTACCGGTCTCGGTCTGAAAGAGTCTAAAGATCTCGTAGATCAGGCACCTAACGCCAAGATCAAGGAGAAAGTGTCCAAGGCAGAAGCTGAGCAGGTTAAAGCTGCTCTTGAAGAGGCAGGCGGAGAAGTTGAAGTTAAATAACACACTCCCCTCCCGATATAGGGACTAAGAAATCCGGGTTTAGAGCCAATGAGGGCTCTAAACCTTTTTGTCGTTTTTTAAGATTTTTTTCAACAACCATTCAATAATGCCGCAAACATCTAGTAATCAGCGTATTTCATTCGCGACATCCAAGGCCCTTCTAGACTATCCCGATTTCCTCGAGGTTCAGTTGAAATCTTTCCGTGATTTCTTTCAGCTGGACACTACTGCTGATAGTCGCCGCGATGAGGGTCTTTTCAAAGTGTTTCAGGAGATATTTCCTATCGAAGATACGCGCAACAATTTCACTCTGGAGTTTATAGACTACTTCGTGGATCCTTCACGTTACTCCATCGAAGAGTGTCTCGAAATGGGTTTGACATATAAGGTTCCTTTGAAAGCCAAACTCAAATTATCCTGCAATGACAAGGAGCACGAGGATTTTGAGACCGTCATTCAGGATGTCTATCTTGGTGATATCCCCTACATGACACCCAGAGGCACATTCATTATTAACGGTTCCGAACGAATTGTGGTTTCCCAGTTACACCGTTCTCCCGGTGTCTTCTTTGGGCAAAGCTTACATGCAAACGGGACCAAACTCTATTCTGCCCGAATTATCCCCTTTAAGGGATCATGGATCGAGTTTGCAACAGACATCAACAATGTGATGTATGCCTACATCGATCGTAAAAAGAAATTGCCCGTAACCACCCTTCTTAGGGCAATAGGTTATGAGAGCGACAAGGATATTCTGGATATATTCGGTCTCGCAAATGAGATCGAGGTCACAAGAGAAAACCTTGAGAAGCATATTGGTTCCAAACTCGCGGCTAGAGTTCTCAAGACCTGGAATGAAGACTTTGTGGATGAGGATACGGGAGAGGTCGTATATATTGAGCGTAACAAGACCATTGTTGACCGTGAGGTAATCCTGGAAGAATCTCATATTGAGGATATTTTGGAATCAGGAGCAAGCACTATACTCATACATGCAGATGGTGAAGATGCGGAAGAATTTGCCATAATTCACAATACGCTACAAAAGGATCAGTGTAACAACGAAGTTGAAGCAATATACTATACTTATAGGCAGTTACGTAATTCAGAACCGCCTGACGAGTCTACCGCTCGTGATGTAATTGACAAGCTCTTCTTCTCCGACAAGAGATATGATCTTGGTGAGGTTGGCCGTTACAGACTCAACCGTAAACTCAATCTTGATACATCGACTGATGTAAGAGTTCTAACCAAAAAGGACATAATTGAGATTATCAGGTATCTTGTTCAACTGATCAATTCCAAAGCTACGGTGGATGATATAGACCACCTTAGCAACAGACGTATAAGGACCGTGGGTGAGCAGCTGGCTAATCAGTTCAGTGTGGGTCTTTCCCGTATGGCACGTACCATTCGCGAGAGGATGAATGTAAGGGATAACGAAGTCTTCACTCCGATGGAACTCATCAATGCGAAGACACTCTCATCTGTTATCAGCACGTTCTTTGGCACCAGTCAATTATCACAATTCATGGACCAGACCAACCCCCTTGCAGAGATGACTCATAAACGTCGTCTTTCGGCATTGGGCCCCGGAGGTCTCTCAAGAGATCGAGCCGGTTTTGAGGTTCGTGACGTACACTATACGCACTATGGACGTCTCTGTCCAATTGAAACCCCTGAAGGACCTAATATCGGTCTGATTTCTTCTCTTTGCGTTTATGCTAAAATCAATGACCTCGGTTTTATTGAAACTCCTTACCGCAAGGTAAAAGAAGGGGTTGTGGATATGAGTGATCAAGGTTTTGTATATATGAGTGCTGAGGAAGAGGAGTACAAGATGGTTGCGCAGGCAAATGTGACCATTGCTGATGATGGTTCAATACTCGATGAGCGCATCAAGTGTCGCAAGGAGGCCGATTATCCCGTAGTTACAAAAGACCACGTACATCTTATGGACGTGGCCCCCAACCAGATAGCCTCCATAGCCGCTTCATTGATTCCTTTCCTGGAGCATGATGACGCTAACCGTGCGCTTATGGGATCCAACATGATGAGACAAGCGGTACCCATTATAAAGCCTGAGGCTCCCATTGTGGGTACAGGTCTGGAGGCTGCGGTAGTGAGAGACTCCAGGACCCAGATCGTCTCTGAGGGTGTAGGTGAAGTGGTCTATGTGGATGCACGTGAAATACACATAAAGTATGAACAGTCGGAGGCTGAGAAGTTCGTTAGTTTTGGTCCCGATGTAACAGTATATAAACTCCCTCAGTACCGTAAGACTAACCAGAGTACCTCTATTCACCTTACTCCTGTGGTAAGGAAGGGGGACAAGGTTGTTGCCGGACAAATCCTTACAGAGGGCTACGCCACTCAGAATGGTGAACTCGCTCTTGGACGTAACCTGAAAGTAGCCTTCATGCCATGGAAAGGCTATAACTTCGAGGATGCCATTGTGATTTCGGAGAAGATTATACGGGAGGATATTTTTACATCCATTCATGTCGACGAGTATCTGATGGAGGTACGTGAGACTAAGCGCGGTCCCGAGGAACTCACCGCAGATATACCAAATGTCAGCGAGGAGGCTACCAAGGAGTTGGATGAGAATGGTATTATTCGTATAGGTGCAAGTGTGGAGCCGGGCGATATTCTAATAGGTAAAATTACCCCCAAGGGAGAAAGCGATCCTTCACCGGAAGAGAAGCTTCTGAGGGCTATTTTCGGTGACAAGGCGGGAGATGTTAAGGATGCATCCCTAAAGGCATCACCCTCACTCTCCGGTACAATCATAGATAAACGACTCTACGAGCGCGTGACCAAGGACAATTCCCGTCAAGGTAAGCAGGCATTAAAGGATAGGATCCAAAAGGCCAGAGATAGCTTTGAAAAGCGCGGTGCAGAGCTTAAAAAGCTCTTTATTGAAAAACTCTGGACCCTCGTTTCCGATAAGAAGTGCTCAGGCCTTAACGATCTTTATGGTACCAGTATCATCGCCAAGGGTGAGAAATTTAACCGTACGGCACTTGATATAATAGATTATAACAATATCAACCCTGTTAAGTGGACTTCCGACAAGAAGACCAACGAGCAGATCAAGAAGCTCATCAATAACTATCTCCTTGCTTCCAAAGAGTTGGATGCCGAATTCAAGCGTGTGGACTACAATCTCACCATCGGTGACGAACTTCCTACGGGAATAATGAAGATTGCCAAGGTCTATGTGGCTAAGAAGAGAAAAATCAGGGTAGGTGACAAGATGGCCGGTCGCCACGGCAATAAGGGTATCGTTGCCAAAGTGGTTCGAGATGAGGATATGCCTTTCCTTGAGGATGGTACTTCCGTAGATATCGTACTCAACCCTCTTGGTGTGCCTTCGCGTATGAACCTGGGGCAGATTTATGAGACCGTACTCGGCTGGGCCGGTAAGGAACTCGGACTTAGGTTCAGCACCCCTATCTTTGACGGAGCTACTCTTGAAGATATAACCAAATATACCGACCAAGCGGGTCTTCCCAGATATGGCAGGACCTATCTTCGCGATGGCGGTACCGGTGAATTGTTTGACCAGCCGGCAACTGTGGGAGTAATCTATATGATTAAACTCGGTCACATGGTTGACGATAAGATGCATGCCCGTTCAATCGGTCCTTACTCCCTCATTACCCAGCAACCGCTTGGAGGTAAAGCTCAGTTTGGTGGACAGAGATTTGGAGAGATGGAGGTTTGGGCACTTGAGGCATTCGGTGCCGCGAATATCCTGCAGGAGATTTTGACTATTAAGTCAGATGATGTTAACGGACGTTCGAAGGCATACGAGGCAATAGTCAAAGGCGACCCTATGCCTATTCCCGGCATTCCTGAGTCTCTCAACGTGCTCCTACATGAGCTCCGTGGCTTAGGTCTCAATGTAATGTTAGATTAAATCACCGTTTGTTAGAAAACTATATAACTATGTCATATTACAATAAAGACGTAAAGGTTAAGTCAAATTTTAACAGGATTACCATCGGCCTGGCATCTCCGGAGGAGATTCTTGCAAGATCTTCAGGAGAGGTACTCAAACCGGAAACCGTTAACTACCGTACTTACAAGCCCGAAAGGGATGGTCTCTTCTGCGAAAGGATTTTTGGTCCTTCCAAAGATTTCGAGTGCCATTGTGGAAAATATAAGAGGATACGTTATCGTGGTATTACATGCGACCGTTGCGGTGTTGAGGTAACAGAGAAAAAAGTACGCAGGGAGCGTATGGGGCACATAGAACTGACAGTTCCGGTTGCCCATATTTGGTATTTCCGATCCACACCCAACAAAATAGGTTATTTGCTCGGTATTCCTTCAAAGAAGCTTGAGTCAATCCTCTATTATGAGAAATATGTGGTTGTCAATGCAGGCGCAGCTGAAAGTATTCTGGGTTACACTCAGTGTGATCTCATCTCTGAGGAGGAGTATTATCAGGTACTTGATCAACTCCCCAAGGAGAACCAGCAACTCTCTGACGATGATCCCAACAAGTTTATAGCAGGGATGGGAGCGGAGGCCGTATACGAACTTCTCAAAAGGCTTGACCTTGATGCTATCTCTTTCGATTTGCGCAGCAAAGCTGAAACGGAAGGATCACAGCAGCGTAAAGCGGAAGCACTGAAGCGTTTGAGTGTCATAGAAGCATTCCGCGAATCCAAGGATATGAACAGACCTGAGTGGATGATCATGAAAGTTATTCCTGTCATTCCGCCAGATCTTCGTCCCCTTGTTCCCCTTGATGGAGGCCGTTTTGCAACATCCGATATAAATGACCTTTACCGCAGGGTAATAATTCGTAACAACCGACTAAAGAGACTGATTGAGATCAAAGCTCCTGAGGTAATTCTACGCAATGAGAAGCGTATGCTCCAGGAGGCAGTAGACTCCCTCTTTGACAACTCGCGTAAGTCCAATGCTGTAAAAACAGAGGCCAACAGGACTTTGAAATCACTTTCAGACAGCCTCAAAGGTAAGCAGGGACGCTTCCGTCAAAATCTTCTGGGAAAGCGCGTTGACTATTCTGCCCGCTCGGTTATCGTTGTTGGTCCTGAACTCAAGATGCATGAGTGCGGTCTTCCGAAACTTATGGCGGCTGAACTCTACAAACCTTTTATAATTCGTAAGTTAATCGAGAGGGGTAAGGTAAAGACCGTAAAGTCCGCGAGAAAACTTGTTGACAGGAAGGACTCGGAGATTTGGGAAATCCTGGAAAATGTCATGAAGGGTCACCCTGTACTGCTTAACCGTGCACCAACACTTCACCGTCTCGGTATACAAGCCTTTCAGCCTAAGATGATCGAGGGTAAAGCTATCCAACTTCATCCGCTCGCATGTACTGCCTTCAATGCCGACTTTGACGGAGACCAGATGGCAGTTCACCTACCTCTTGGCAATGCTGCAATCCTCGAGGCTCAGCTATTGATGCTTGGCTCTCACAATATTCTCAATCCTGCAAATGGTGCTCCCATCACCGTGCCTTCACAGGACATGGTTCTTGGGCTTTACTACATAACTAAGGAGAGAGAGGGTGCAAAGGGTGAGGGTATGAAGTTCTATGGCCCGGAAGAAGCCATAATCGCTTATAACGAAAAGATAGTGGAGCTCCAGTCCAAGGTTAAGGTACGCCTTCCCATAGATCGTGCAAATCCTGAAAAAGGGTATCACATGGTGGACACCACCGTAGGTAAGATTCTCTTCAACCAGCTCGTCCCCGCAGAGGTAGGGTATATCAATGAACTCCTGAAGAAAAAATCACTACGTGATATTATCGGTAAGGTGCTCAAGACATCAGATGTGGCCCGGACCGCGCAGTTCCTGGATGATATCAAGGATCTTGGTTACAAGATGGCATTCCAGGGAGGTCTTTCATTCAACCTCGGAGACGTTATCGTACCCAAAGAGAAACAGCGACTCGTGGATGCAGGTTATGATGAGGTGGAGAGCATACAGGCCAGTTTCAATATGGGTCTTCTTACCAACAATGAGCGCTATAACCAGATTATTGACGTTTGGACCAAGACTAACAACAATCTGACAAGAATCGTTGAGGAACAAATACGCAAAGACAATCAGGGATTCAATCCTGTATTTATGATGCTCGACTCAGGTGCGCGTGGTTCCAAAGAGCAGATTCGTCAGCTTTGTGGTATGCGTGGTCTTATGGCTAAACCTCAGAAGTCCGGCGCAACCAGTGCGGAGATCATTGAGAACCCTATCCTTGCAAACTTCAAGGAGGGCCTCTCGGTACTGGAATACTTCATCTCCACCCACGGTGCTCGTAAAGGTCTTGCGGATACCGCACTTAAGACGGCGGATGCAGGTTATCTGACACGTCGTCTGGTGGATGTCTCTCACGATGTTATTATCAATGAGGAGGATTGCGGTACGCTCAGAGGACTTATAGCTACTGCTATCAAGAATAAGGATGAGATTGTCGAGACTCTCAATGAGAGAATTCTCGGTCGTACTTCCGTACATGATATATACAACCCGCTGACCGCTGAAAAAATTCTTTCTGCAGGTGAAGAAATTACCGAAGAGATTGCGGATCTTATCGATACGCTTCCTATCGAAAGCGTCGAGATCCGTTCAGTGCTTACCTGTGAGTCTCGCAAGGGAGTATGTGCCAAGTGTTATGGTCGTAACCTGGCAACCGGCCGCATGGTAGAGAAAGGTGAAGTTGTAGGTGTGATAGCAGCACAGTCTATCGGTGAACCTGGTACACAGCTTACTCTGCGTACATTCCACGTCGGTGGTACTGCGGGAAATATCACTTCCGAAAGTGAAATTATCTCCAAGTATGAAGGAAAACTTGAATTCGAGGATCTTAGAACCATTAGAAAAGTTGATAGTAAAGGTGAGCGTACTATAGTGGTGAGCCGTGCAACTGAGATGAAAATTGTGCACGACACCACAGGTATTAACCTCTCACAATATACTATTCCCTATGGAGCGGAACTCTACAAAGCTCCTGGTGACCTTGTAGTAAAAGGTGACAGAATTTGTAGTTGGGACGCATATAATTCACTCAATATTTCCGAATATAGCGGAACAGTGGTTTATGAGAATCTCATCAACGGAGTTACCTATCGTGAAGAGAGAGATGAGACTACAGGACACATTGAGAGAGTTGTTATTGAGTCTCGTGACAAGTCGAAGACTCCTTCTGTCAAGATTGTCGATGAAGACGGTACTATCATCCAGACCTATACTCTACCGGTTAATGCCCACATTATGGTAGAGAACAAACAGCCGATTGTGGCTGGTGATATCATACACAAGATACCTAGGGCAATTGGTAAGTCAGGTGATATCACAGGTGGTCTTCCTCGTGTAACAGAGCTCTTCGAAGCCAGAAATCCTTCCAATCCGGCTACTGTCTCAGAGATTGACGGTGAAGTTTCGCTTGGCAAGATAAAAAGAGGAAATAAGGAGGTTATCATCACCCCTAAGAATGGTGAGAAGAAGACCTATCTTGTACCCCTTTCCAAGCAGATTCTTGTAAATGACAATGATCACGTTAAGGCCGGTACTCCTCTCTCGGATGGAGTAATCTCCTCTTCCGACATTCTTGCCATCCAGGGTCCTGTAAAAGTACAAGAGTATATAGTGAATGAGATTCAGGAAGTTTACCGTATGCAGGGTGTGAAGATCAACGACAAGCATTTCGAGATAATTGTGCGTCAGATGATGCGTAAAGTAGAAATCGTTGAACCCGGTGACACCAATTTCCTCCCTGAACAGCTTGTTGATAAATGGGAATTCATGGAGGAGAATGACGAAATCTTCGACAAAAAGGTTGTCACAGATGCCGGTGATTCTACCGAACTGCACAAAGGAGAGATTGTTACTCTTCGCAAACTTCGTGATGAGAATTCGATCCTGAAACGTCAAGACAAGAGGCCGGTTATTGCGCGTGATGCTACTCCGGCTACCTCAAAACAGGTACTTCAGGGTATTACCCGTGCTGCTTTGAGGACAAACAGCTTTATGTCGGCCGCATCATTCCAGGAGACCACCAAGGTGTTGAGCGATGCTGCAATACGTGGCAAGCAGGATACTCTGGAAGGTCTTAAGGAAAATGTGATCTGTGGTCATCTTATTCCTGCCGGTACCGGCCAACGTTCATTTGAGAAACTGGTCGTAGGCAATATGGAAGATGTTCAGAAGGCACTTAATATTTCGAGACCCCGCAGGCGTGAAAGACCGGCGGAAAGGGAGTAACAAATTAAAAACGGCCTCTTATTTGAGGCCGTTTTTAATTTGGAGTTGTGAGTATGTAGTGTGTAGTTACTCGGAACGAAATACTCGGAACACAGAACTAAAAAGCGACTTAAGTCGCTTTTTTGAGTTTGTTGAAACAGTGACGGCAAATGGGTTCGTAAATATCTTTTTCTCCGAGTTCGACAAGTTTATCGCTGGAAGAGAGACGATGTGAGTGGTTTGCAATGTCGCCACATCTTACACAGATTGCGTGTACTTTGGTGACATATTCGGCTACAGCCATCAGAGCAGGCATAGGGCCAAACGGATTGCCGAGATAATCCATGTCAAGTCCCGCTATTATCACTCTGATGCCCTGTGCAGCCAGTTGTTGTGCGACATCTACTATCCCATGGTCGAAAAACTGAGCCTCGTCAATGCCTACCACATCCACATTGCCTGTTAGCAATAAAATGTTGTTGGATGAATCGACCGGCGTTGAAAGTATGGTATTAGAGTCATGGGAAACCACCTCTGCATCGGAATATCTGATATCTATTTTAGGTTTAAATATCTCAACATTCTGATTTGCAAATTTTGCTCTCTTAAGGCGACGAATCAATTCCTCAGTCTTACCTGAAAACATTGACCCACAGATGACTTCTATTGAGCCCGGTTTTTTTGCGCTTTCTATAAACATTTTTCTTAATTTTGCATGGAACTCCATACAAAGGTAAACAAAAATGTCAAGACTTTACATAGTCCCTACGCCAATTGGTAATCTTGAAGATATTACCTTGAGAGCCATTAGAATTCTCAAGGAGGTGGATCTGATTTTGGCAGAAGATACCAGGACAAGTTCGGTTTTGTTGCGGAAATATGGCATTTCCACCCGTATGGAGTCACATCACAAGTTTAACGAGCACAGGACTGTCGCTTCATTAACGGAGAAGATCCTTTCAGGGGTAGAGGTGGCTTTGATCAGTGACGCCGGTACTCCCGGAATATCAGACCCCGGTTTCCTCTTGGTAAGAAGTTGTGTAGAGGCCGGTATAGAAGTTGAAACGCTTCCCGGAGCTACTGCATTTGTTCCGGCGCTGGTTAACTCGGGTTTCCCCTGTGACAGATTTGTATTTGAAGGATTCCTTCCGGTAAAAAAGGGGCGACAAACACGCCTTAAGGCACTTCAGGAGGAGAATAGAACTATGATATTCTACGAATCGCCGCATCGTTTATTGAAGACGTTAACGCAGTTTGCGGAGTATTTCGGTTCTGAGCGTCCGGCAAGTGTATCGAGAGAAATTTCTAAAATTCACGACACTACCCATAGAGGCACTCTCGCATCTCTTCTGGAATATTTTAATTCGCATGAACCTAAAGGTGAAATAGTGATTGTGGTCTCTGCGCACCATCCGACTAAAAATCAAGAACAGGATAGCTGACATCCGGTTACATTTTTAACAAAAATTTTAATGAGCAAGGTAGATATGGAGAGAAAGGAAAAAGTAAAAAAGAGCGCTGCATCGGGTCTGATAGCGCTAATATTTCTTATTATTGGATTTCAGACGGCGATTTTCTTTGAAAAGGTGATCAACAGACCGGCTCCTCAAACGGAATTTGAAGAGGTGAAAGATGTGGCGCGCCACCATTCCGGGACAGATGATTCCCTACGGCAGCCATCATCGTACTCCTCACATGAGTTTTCTTCCGGAACATCTTACCGAAGCGACAATGCAATCAAAAACAAAAGAGCTAAAGAGTATGGCGGAAAAACCCGTTTCGGAGGTTACTCTGCCCCTCCGACTAGTTACAGAAAGCCTGTCAGAGCTCCACGAATAGTGGAATCATTTCCATTCGATCCCAATACGGTAACTGCGGAAGAACTCGTACGACTCGGACTCTCCGAACGTCAGGCTGAGGTAATACTAAATTACAGAAATAAAGGTGGTTCATTTCGTAGGAAAGAGGACTTTGCCAGAATGTATGTAGTGTCGGATACCCTTTATCAGCGCCTTGAGCCTTTTATCGATATACCGAAGTTGGAACTTAATAAAGCCGATAGTGCTGCCTTAGTCACTCTTAAAGGCATAGGACCCTACTATGCGCGTAGAATAATCGAATACAGGGAGCGTCTGGGCGGTTTTTTTGATCCTCAGCAACTTATGGAGATAGAGGGGATAGATAGTGAACGATATGATGGGTTCGCTTTCTCCGTAGAGGTTGATAGTAGTCATGTAAAGTATTTTGATTTCTGGTCATTGACCAAAGAGGAACTCACATTACATCCTTATGTCGGCTCTTTTGCTGCAAAAGGCATACTACGTTATCGCAGTGTCACAGATACGTCTCAATGGAGTTTTAGTGATCTTGTCCGAAACAATATATTGACTTCCGACCGATGTGCCAAACTCTCCAGATATCATAAATAATATCTATTGGGGAACAGTGCGTTTTTTTGCTTACCTTTACGCAATATTTGTTAAAAAAAACAGTAAAAATGTTGGAATGCAGATCCGTCACCAAAAAATTCGGTGACTTCAAGGCTCTTGATAATGTCTCGATAGAGGCTAATCAGGGGCGTGTTTTTGGTCTGCTGGGCCCAAACGGGGCCGGTAAGACCACTCTCATACGTATTATCAACCGCATAACGATCCCTACCGAAGGCGAGGTAATCTATAACGGCAGATTGATGAACGACGAAATGGTTCGCGAAATCGGTTATCTGCCGGAAGAACGCGGTCTCTACAAAAAAATGAAGGTAGGGGAGCAGGCAATCTATCTTGCACGCCTAAAAGGTCTCTCAATGGCAGAGGCCAGGAAGGAGCTCAAAGAGTGGTTTGTAAAATTCGGTATTCGCAGTTGGTGGGATAAGAAGGTAGAGGAACTCTCCAAGGGTATGGCCCAGAAGGTGCAATTTATCACCACAGTGCTCCACAAACCCTCATTGCTGATTCTGGACGAACCCTTTTCAGGTTTTGACCCGGTGAATGTGCAGCTCATCAGGAATGAGATTTTAAGGATGAAAGATGAGGGGGCTACCATAATTCTTTCCACTCACAACATGGAATCGGTAGAGGAGCTTTGCGACGATATTTCGCTTATAAACCACGCTAAAGTTGTTGTATCAGGTCCTACAGGTCAAATACGAAAGGAATATGGTACCAATCAGGTTGAGGTTCTCTATCGCTCCTCCCAGCCCCTTGCTACCTGGTCCAAATATTTTTCCATCTCTTCGGATGAAGAATACAAAACTTTAAGGAAAGCCGTACTTGACGTAGGCGAAGGAGCGGGATCGCACCAAATCATTCCGGAGTTGCTGGGTAGCGTGGATATCGTCTCTTATAGGGAGCTCGTTCCACGCATGAACGACATTTTTATCAAACTTGTAAGCGAAAAATAGGAGGGAGCCATGAATTTCAATAAGATAGGTATAATACTGGGACGCGAATATTCGGTACGTGTCAAGAAAAAATCCTTTATTCTAACAACAATTCTTACTCCGGTGCTAATGGCCGCTCTCTTCATCGTGCCTACCGTGTTAATGGTGGTAGGCGGCAAGGATACGGAGAAGGTCATGGTACAGGACGGTTCAGGCATAGTGGTTCCTTATCTCGAAAGCAGTTCCACGGTAGAATATGTAGTTGCGCCTGAAGGCAGCACTCTTGAGCAACTAAAGGCAGATTTCAATTATCTTGGTGTCTATGCTCTCGTAGGAATCTCGGAGCTTGACTCCGCGAATAACGTACAGGTGGTGGCATACTCCGCTGAACCTCTCAATGTGGATATCAAGAGCGATATTTCACGCAAAGTCAATAAAGCCGTGGAGTCGATGAAACTCTCACTTTACAATATCTCCGATCTTGACCGAATCCTCGCAGAGGTAAAGAGCGATGTACAGATTACAACACTGACTCTCACCGATGAGGGAGAAAAGGAGGAGTCGGCGGAAATTTATATGGCGCTCTCTTATATTATGAGCTTTTTGATCTATATGTTCATCTTTATGTTCGGCAACATGGTGATGCGTGGAGTGATTGAGGAGAAGAGCGGTCGTATAGTTGAAGTTATTGTCTCCTCCGTCAAGTCGGTGGAGTTGATGATCGGTAAGATTGTAGGAGTTGCCCTCGTTGCCTTAACCCAATTCCTGATATGGGTGGTGCTAACTCTGGTTCTAGTCGTTGTGGCAGGCTACTTTATGGGTGGTGATATAGTGGGTACCATGGAGTCGGCAGATGTAGCCGGTATGGGTTCCATTTTGAAAGGCATTTCTGAGATCAGGTTCGGATATGTGCTTACCTGCTTCTTGATCTATTTCCTGCTGGGCTATCTGCTCTATGCGGGTATGTTTGCGGCTGTGGGTGCAGCTGTGGACAATGAGGCGGACACAGGTCAACTTTCGATGCCCATAACCATTCCCCTAATTATAGGTCTCTTCCTGATGATTCCCACTTTCCAGAATCCCACCGGTCAGCTGGCTTTTTGGTCATCTATCATACCCTTCACCTCTCCAATGGTGATGATGGCACGTGTTCCTTTTGGTGTAGTACCCTTCTGGGAGCTTGCTCTGTCAATTATTCTGCTTTTTGCAACCTTCCTTTTGATGGCTGTGATTTCGGCTAAGATTTACAAGGTAGGTATCCTCACATACGGTAAAAAAGCCTCCTTCAAAGATCTTTGGAAGTGGATTAAGGTAAAAAATTAGAATTATGAATATTAAGAAGGTCATTTTCACCTTACTGTTTCTGTTTGGTATTACGTTAGCACATGCCCAGCTCAACTATAGCTGGACGACAGTCGCAATGGATGCAACCTGGGGAGATATCAAGGACTTCACTGCGACTAAAATCATCAGTAAATATGAGCCGTTAGTAGCTCCATTGATGGAAATTATTGGTTTTTCCGAAGATGAATATGATAAAGGGATCCCTGAAGGTCCGCTTTCCAATTTTGCAGTAGATGTAATTCGTGCAGTTGCGGAAAAGGAGACCGGTTCCAAGGTTGACGTAGCTATGACCAACTTTGGAGGCATTCGTACCTCTCTTCCCAAAGGGGCAGTAAGGGTTTATGACATATTCTCGATTTTCCCCTTCGACAATTATCTGGTAACCTTCGATATATTGGGAGCAGATCTGGATAAATTTCTTAGGAATATGGCTTCCAGGGGTCGTGTTGAGGCTTTGAGTAATGTCCAGGTGGTTTTTGACGGACGCAAACTGGAATCTCTCAAGGTTGGTGGAAAGCAGATTGATCCGGAAAAGGAGTACAAGTTTGCCACCATCAACTTCCTTATGGATGGAGGTGACCGCTTGAGTGTGGGAGATTTTGCTAAAAATATTACCAATCTGGAAAATGTTTTCATCCGTGATGCCATTGTGGACTATATCAGAGAGATGACTGCCCGCGGTGAAACCATTTCCTTAAAAAATGACGGTCGGGTGATTGTCAAGAATATGGAGGACTCCGGAAGATGAGACTTAATAACATCAAATTTGCTTTTTTGTATGTTGCATTGCTTGCAATGGTGGCATCCTGCTCGCCAAGGCACCTTGTAATACTTCATACAAATGATACTCACAGCCAAATCGAACCGGTAAGGGTGGGGCGTGATCGTGATAAAGGTGGCGTGGAGCGCCGTCTGCAATATATCAACTCTGTTAGAGAAGAGGCCGGCCGTCGTAATCTATTGTTGCTGGATGCAGGTGACTATAATCAGGGCACACCCTATTTTACAATGGCAAAAGGTGACCTGGAAATAGAGCTTATGAATGCACTTGGATACGATGTAGCCACTTTGGGAAACCACGAGTTTGATAATGGCCAGGAAGAACTTGCAAGACGACTATCAGCGTCTGAATTTGTTACTGTAACCTGTAATTATGACTTTTCGGATTCGGTTTTGAAGGATTATGTCAAGCCCTATACCATCATACGTCGTGCAGGATTGAAAATAGGTATAGTAGGGGCAACATCATACCTCGAAGGGGTTGTACTCAAAAGCCATCTGGAGGGTCTGGTTCGTTTGGATGCCATATCCGAGGTAAATAAATGGGCTGCCTGGCTAAAACATAAGAAAAAGTGTGATTTGGTGATACTGCTATCACATTTCGGTCATCAGGGTGGTTCAATGGAGCATCCCTCAGATATTTTGATGGCTCAAAATTCAAAAGATATAGACATTATAATTGGAGGCCACTCTCATACTTTTCTAAAAAATGCAGTAGAAGTAGAAAATCTTGAGGGCAGAAAGGTGGTTATAACACAATGTGGAGGGCAAGGTGTAATCGTGGGTAGAATGGATATTCCTACTCCCGTTCGACCTTAAGTTGTTGGATTGAATTTACCCCATCAGTTGTTTTAACGTAAAGTATTACTCTGAATTTTTCACCGCCTGCGGAAAGTGAACCGACCGCATATTTCATAGGGGCCTTGCCACTCTTGTGGATTATGGTAAATTTCTTAGGGGTATAGTTGGTAAAAAAGTTCTTGATGATCAGACGTGCCTGATTGCGGGTACAGTTGTTGATGGCACCCAGAATATTCAGTTCGAGGTTGTCGGCAAACCAGGCGGAGAGTTTGTCATAGTCGCCAGATTGGATATATTTGCCGATTGGGGTGAATACATCCTGCTCGGTATTGCTTTGGACATTGGTCTGGGAACTATTAACCAACTGCATCATCTGAGCCGGTGCAGCAATGGAGAATATCCCGAACATGGCCAAGAGTAAAATCTTCTTCATTTGGCGTTATAGGTTTAAGAAATAATAAAACTGCTTATCAAATACAAACAAACAAAAATCAAGCCATTGAAGGGACGAATCCCCTTAAAAATGTTATTTTTGTATTATGAAAGTCAAATTTCTCCTTGTAGGTAAGAGTGTGGAGAGCTGGCTGCAGTCAGGCATCAAGCTCTATACCAGCCGTCTCAAGCACTATGTGCCATTTGAAATGACGGTTATTCCCGAGCTTAAACAGGTCTCGGCTCTTTCTGTTGAGCAAATCAAAGAGAGGGAAGGGGACCTCATTCTTGCCAGATTAAAGAGTTCGGATGACGTGATCTTGCTTGACGAGCGGGGCAATATGTACTCCTCAGAAGATTGGGCACGACATTTGGAGCAAAAAATGACATACGGATCCAAAGATATAGTCTTTGTGATCGGAGGTGCATACGGATTTTCGGAAAAAGTATATCAGCGTGCCGATGGAAAACTTTCCCTCTCAAAGATGACATTTTCCCATCAAATGGTGCGCCTGATTTTTGTCGAACAATTGTACAGGGCATTTACAATAATTAAAGGTGAGCCATACCACCACAAGTGAAAGGAGTCAATAGCATATATAATCGGATTACCGGAGCTGCCAACAAATATTTGACGATATTCATGGCGGCTATTGCCATTGTTTTTGCCGTTATCTCTTTCGTTGGCAGTACAGGTACCTATAATCTTCGCCGTGAAGTACGAAAGGTGCAAAAACAGGTTCATCATCAACAGTACATCATCGAGAAGTACGCGCAACGTGCCATCAATACTCCGGATGACCAGTGGGTGGATCTTACTGACCTGCCGGATGATATGGTGATATATAAATATGTCTCCGACACCCTTCAATCCTGGGCCAATCAGTTCCCCATAAGTAATGATGAAGTAGATGCCTATTCTTTTACATACCGCCTCCATTATCTGAGTAATGACAACCTTTTCAGCTCGCCGCTGGCTTATTTGGGACTCGAGGAGCAGTATGTCAATCTAGGCTCGGCATGGTACATTGTCAACACCTATGTTTCTCCTTCATATCGAACCAAAGTCATAACCGGTATTTTGGTAAAGACCGAATATCTTGATGACAAGGGTCTGAAAAACTACTCAAATAAGAAACTTCGCATTGGTGCAGGTTTTGATCCTGTAAGCGTCAATGTGGATGCCGCAGGTGTAGTATATGGTATTGAGGGGCTGCCACTCTTCTCACTGGTTTCAGAGAGCCCAAGTCTTGTCAGGAGTACAAATCTCACCCCGATGTGGATTTCGATGCTTTTTGCAGTGATTGCTCTCTTTCTATTCCATTTAAGAAAGCGTAGCTGGTTATCCCTTATGATAACTGCTTTTTTCCTTTTTGCAATCAGAGTTGTGGCTTTTGTCGTGGTAGCACGCAATGATATGTCGGGAGAGATATTTTCGCCCATCTATTATGCGGACAACCGTCTTTTTGATTCTCTGGGCAATTTTTTGATTAATAATGTCTTAATAGCCCTCCTGACCTATGCTGTCTTCATAACCCGTCTCCCTATAGTCAAGCGCATAAAGAGATCCGGCAGTACCATGAGGAGTGTAGGTGCCATAGTTGCAGTTGTAACGACTATCCTTCTGGCACTTTATATCCATTTGACATTCAGATCTCTGATTATTAACTCCAACATAGTCCTGGAACCTTTCCGTATAGATGAGTTTTCCTGGTATTCCATTTTGGCCTATTTCTCTTCGGCAATGATATTTCTAGGGCTTCTTCTGATGTTGCAGCTACTGGTACTCATTTTCCGTCGAAGGTGTACATTCTCACTCCTGAGCTGGTTCAATATGACACTATATGTATTGGTAATTTCGCTCTACTGCGTGACAATGATTGTGATATACGGTTTTGAAAAAGAGTATGAGACAAACCGTGTACGGACCAATAAACTTGCTATGGAAAGAGACCTGAGTCTCGAACTCCAATTGCGTAATGTAGAGGAGACCATAGCCCACGACCCTATAATAGCACTGCTGACAACTGTTGACAGACGGGAGGTGATCCGCAGCCGTTTGCTTGAACGCTATTTATATCGCAATACTGCTCAGAAATATAATATAGAGCTGACCGTTTGCTCTCCAAATGACCTGCTCGATTTAGGGCATGGCAGTGAGCTGGTGCTCTGCTATCCTTTCTATCAAGACCAAATAACAAGGTTTGGTACACCTTTGGCCCCTAATTCGAGATTCTTCTATATAAACAAGTACAATGGTTTGACCTCTTACCTGGGCCTATTCACATTTTTTGACCCTGTAAGTTCGAGAGTCACCCGACTATTTGTGGAAATTGAGTCCAAATACTCTTCAGAGTTAGTAGGGCTACCGACCATATTGAGTGGAGACGAGGGTTATAATGATCTCCGACTTCCTCGTCATTACTCTTTCGCAAGATATAGCAATGGCCGTATTATTACCTACAAGGGGGATTATGAGTATCCTGTAATCTTTGATAAGACTATACCCGATGGTTATTCCATGCAAATTAAAAAGGGTTACGTACACTTTATCAATAAGTTTTCAGCTGATGAAATCACACTTGTGAGCCGACCCAGTCAGAGGTTTTTCTCAAATGTGGTCTCATTCTCCTATATTGCAATTTTCTTCGGACTCTTCTTCTCCATAATGACTTTCTGGGGTAGGGGCAGTAAACTTTTCTCCCTCCCTAAAAAATCCATCAAGAGAAAGATTACCATCATCATTACCTCTGCAATGATCTTTTCCATTCTCTTCCTTGGAGTAGCCAGCATCCACTATATAAGCAGGCTCAACAAAACCGGTAATGAGCGTGAGATGGATGAGAAAATCACCACAGCCCGCAGCGTTCTTTCAGAGTATTGCAAATATGCAAATGTTTACAATCAAGTACAGTCGCTGGAGTTTTACAACGAGATGGATGAGCTCTCCAAAGTGATTAGGACCGACATCAACCTTTATGATACTCATGGTGGGCTGATCCGTACCACACAACCCGATATCTACGAACAGTTCCTTATGGGAAAACGTATGAATGCCAATGCATATCACGAGATTTCACACAACAATGCCCTAAAATATACTACCATGGAGGAGGTGGCAGGGATGAAGTACTTTTCGGTCTACGCTCCGCTCTTCAATAACCAGGGTGCTATGGTAGCTATAATCAACCTTCCTTACTTCTCTCGTTCCGCTGATATGCTGAGTGCTTCATCTTCGATGATTGCTACCATCATTAACATCTACTTGATCCTGATCATCCTAGCATTTATAATAAGTGTACTGCTCTCCAATTCTCTCTCGCGGCCTCTGGTAGAGATTAAAGAGAGGATACAGGGACTTACCACCTCCTCCAATAGGAACAGATATATTTCATACCACAACAACAGAGATGAAATAGGTGTGCTTGTGAGCGCTTACAACAAGATGGTGGACGACCTCGACCATAGTAGGCAGCAACTGGCACAGGCTGAGCGCGAACAGGCCTGGAAGGAGATGGCACGTCAGATTGCCCATGAGATAAAGAATCCTTTAACCCCCATGAAACTTCGGATACAATATCTGATTAGAATGAAGGATGAGGGACGCTCAGGATGGGAAGAGCAGGTAGAACCCACTCTCAATTCCATTTTGGGGCAGATAGCCAATCTTAGTGAAGTGGCAGATGCATTTTCGTCTTTCTCCAGATTCTACAATGAAGAGGTGGTGGATGTGAATCTCAATGCTGCTATTGCAGAGCAGGTATTTTTCTTTGATACCAATGATGATATTTTAATCGAAATTCGCAATAATGTTCCCAATCCTGTGGTTTCGGCGAGGAGACAACAACTATCCCGTGTCTTTGTAAACATCCTCCAGAATGCTATTGAGTCAATTCAAAATGCACGGGGGAGAGGGAAGATCCTTGTGACCATAAATGCAGTTGAGCGTGAAGAAGGAGTCTTCTACAGAGTGGATTTTGAAGATGATGGCTTGGGAGTCTCCGAAGAAAATCTGGAGAGACTTTTCCATCCTAATTTTACCACAAAAAGCGGAGGTACCGGTCTTGGACTTGCTATATGTCGTAATATTATAGAGCAATCACAGGGTTCAATATCCTACTCAAAATCCTCTTTGGGTGGTGCCTGCTTTACAATCCTTCTTCCTGCTAAAAAGCCTACTTCTTTCTGAGGAAAATCTGTATCGTGCAGCCGCTGAAATCGAAATGCTCTCTGAGTCTGTTTTCGAGGAATCTCTTATAAGGCTCCCTTACATATTGAGGTAAATTGCAGAAAAATGCAAAAGAAGGTGACTTCGTGGGAAGCTGGGTCACATATTTGATCTTTATATATTTGCCTTTCCAGGCAGGCGGAGGGTAGTTTTCAATCTCGGGAAGCATTACTTCGTTGAGTTCGGAAGTAGGGATCCTCCTGGAATAATTGGAATAGACCGTGGCAGCGGCATTAAGTACATCCAGGATCCTCTGTTTATTTATTACGGAAGTGAATATGATTGGAACATCACTGAATGGGGCAATGCGTTTTTTTATCCCTTCCGTAAACTCTTTCATCGTATTATTACCCTTTTCGACAGTATCCCATTTGTTGACAACTATCACGCACCCTTTCTTGTTGCGGGCAATAAGGTTGAAAATAGCCATATCCTGTGCTTCTATTCCGGTTGAGGCATCAACCATCAGTATACATACATCGGAATTTTCAATGGCTCTGATGGAACGCATTACAGAATAGAACTCCAAGTCCTCTTTAACACGGGTTTTCTTACGAAGACCGGCTGTGTCTATGAGAATGAACTCGTGTCCGAATTTATTGTAATAGGTAGAAATTGAATCTCGCGTGGTGCCGGCAATAGGCGTCACTATATTGCGTTCTTCCCCTAAAAAGGCATTGACAAGTGAAGATTTGCCCACATTGGGCTTCCCTACTATAGCTATGCGTGGAACATTGGCGTAGGGATCATCCTTAATATTCGCATCTGCAGGAAGAAGTTCCACAATCCTATCCAGCAGGTCACCTGTACCACTGCCGTTGGCAGAAGAGATAGACCAGGGGTCGCCCAATCCAAGGGCGTGGAATTCGTAGGCGCCATACATCTTTTCACCCGTGTCGACCTTGTTCACTGCAAGAACTACAGGTTTATTGCTCCTGCGGAGCAGGTCTGCAATTTCAGCATCAAAGTCGGTAATTCCGGTACCTACCTCCACGACGAATAGCACAAGGTCACATTCTTCGATGGCAATCATCACCTGCTTGCGGATTTCCTCTTCAAATATGTCATCGGATTTGGAAGTAAATCCTCCTGTATCCACCACCGAAAACTCGATACCGCACCATTCACAAGTACCATAGTGGCGGTCGCGTGTTACACCGGCGGTCTCATCGACTATTGCCTGCCTCATACCTACCAGGCGGTTGAAAAGGGTCGATTTCCCTACATTCGGTCTTCCTACTATTGCTACCAGATTCATATTGAAATGTGTGTTATATCGCCGGAGTAGCGTATGCTATTATATCTTCCTTGGTTATTGTCGGTCCGCAGAGGATCATCAGTCTTTCGGTGACATTGCGAAGTTCACGTATATTACCCCTCCATGGGAGCTTACTCAGCTCATCATAGGCCTCGGGAGTGACTTTTTTGGCAGCTATGCCCATATCTCTACTGATCTGTTTTATAAAATGTTCCACCAGGAGCGGAATATCTTCAATGCGTTCGGAAAGAGGAGGAACGTGGATCAGGATTACGCTCAGGCGGTGGTACAGGTCTTCTCTAAAATTGCCCTTTTCAATCTCCTCGGTTATGTTTTTGTTGGTTGCAGCCACTACTCTGACATTTACAGTAATATCCTTATCACTGCCTACTCTGGTTATTTTGTGTTCCTGAAGTACCCTTAGCACCTTGGCTTGTGCAGCAAGACTCATATCTCCAATTTCGTCAAGGAAGAGAGTGCCGCCATCCGCCTGTTCAAACTTACCCTTGTGTTGTCTTACCGCGGAGGTAAAAGCTCCCTTTTCGTGTCCGAAAAGTTCGCTCTCTATCAGCTCACTCGGTATGGCTGCACAGTTGACTTCGATAAAGGGTGCAGAGGCGCGGGTGCTTTTTTCGTGAAGGCGTCTGGCCACAAGTTCCTTGCCTGTACCATTGGATCCGGTAATGAGGACTCTTGCCTCAGTAGGAGCCACTCTGTCTACAATATCCTTGATATGCTTGATGGCTGCCGACTCGCCTATAATTTCATATTTTGCATTTACTTTCTTTTTGAGAATAGTGGTTTCCTTTACCAGCTGAGTCTTGTCAGTAGCATTCTTGAGGGTGATCAGGATTCTGTTGAGGTCGAGTGGTTTTTCTATGAAGTCGAATGCTCCCTTTTTTGTGCACTCCACGGCTGTATCTATTGTACCATGACCTGAAATCATGATGATAGCTGCCTCTACGCCCTCCTTTGAGAGGGTGTCCAGCACCTCAAGTCCATCCATTTTCGGCATTTTGATGTCGCAGAAAATGGCATCATAGTTATCGCTGAGTGCCGCATCCACACCCTCTTTCCCGTCAGAGGCCAGTGTCACGGTGTGATTGTCCATTTCGAGGATATCTTTCAGAGCATTGCGGATACTGCGTTCGTCATCAATAATCAGGATTTTCATGAGTGGTTATATTTGTTGCGAAGGACAAAGATAGAGTTTTTTTATCTATTTTTGTGTTTTAACACCAAATAGAGAGATATATGATCATTGCAATTGATGGCTATTCTTCAACAGGTAAAAGCACTTTTGCCAAACTTATTGCTGCACGTTTGGGGCTGATATACCTCGATTCGGGTGCGATTTACCGCACAGTTACCCTTTTTGCCCTGCAGAGCGGATATATTACAGGCAATGTCATTGATAATGAGGCTCTCAAACAAGATATTGATTCAGGAAAAGTGAAGATTTCCTATTCCATGGATAATCCTGAGGGTAGAGCTGAAATCTGCCTTAATGGTGTAAATGTTGAGTCACGCATACGTTTACTCGATGTTTCGGACAATGTGAGTCCAATAGCGACCATACCTTTCGTCCGTAATTTCGTAGACTCACTACTTCGTGGCTATGGTCCTCAGGGAGTTGTTATGGATGGTAGGGACATCGGCACTGCTGTTTTTCCGGAGGCTGACCTGAAGATTTTCATGGTTGCCGATGCTAAAATCAGGGCTCAACGACGTGTTGACCAGCTGGTGGCTAAAGGTGAGAAGGCTGACTTCGATGAGATATACCGTAATGTACTGGAGAGGGATTATATTGATTCACACCGTGAAATGAATCCTCTGCGTCAGGCGGAAGATGCGGTGGTACTGGACAATAGCTATGTATCAGTCGAGCAGCAGATGATATGGATAGGCTGGGTGTTGAAGGCAAAGTTAGATATTGATTTTTGATGAATGTTACACTGGAAATAGATTCCTATTCCGGCTTTTGTCCGGGGGTAGTCAATGCGGTCAGGAGAGCTGAAGACCATCTGGCTCTCCACGGTACTCTTCACTCTTTGGGTCCTATAGTCCACAACTCACTTGAAATTGACAGATTAAGGGACAAGGGATTGCGTATTGTGGATCTTGACTCTATAGATAACTTATCCGGGAGAGTACTTCTGATAAGAGCCCACGGTGAACCTCCTTCTACTTATGAGGCGGTGACTGCCAAAGGTATTACCCTTATTGATTGTACTTGTCCGGTGGTGCTACGACTCCAGGAGAAGGTGCGAAAGGCCTTTCTCAGAATGGAAAAAGTGGGCGGAACAGTAGTGATTTTTGGCAAGCATGGGCATGCTGAGGTCAATGGCCTTGTAGGACAGACCGAAGGTCGTGCCGTGGTCATAGGTAACAGTGACGAAATTTCAGATGTCGATTTTTCCAGGCCGATAGAACTCTTCTCTCAGACAACAAAGGATCCTGTGGAGTATGATGCTATTGTGAAGATTATGAGAGCCAGGGCAAAAGATCTTAAAGTACACAATACCATTTGTGCCCAGGTGAGCAACAGACACAAGTCACTGGTGAATTTTGCGCGCAGCCACTCTATGATACTCTTTATCAGTGGCAGGGAAAGTTCCAACGGTAAAGTCCTTTTTGACCTGTGCAAAAGCGTCAACCCTCGCTCGTGGTGGATTGAGGATGCCTCTCAGGTGGATCCTGCATGGATTCGGGACGGAGACACTATCGGCATCTGCGGTGCAACCTCCACTCCTGCATGGCAATTGGAGGAGACAATGGAAAGCCTTTCTTACAGATTGAAATTAATTTAGTATATTTGTAGATTAAACGATTAATTTTAAAAAATATAGACTTTTTATGGCAACAACTGCAGATTTTAAAAACGGACTCTATTTATACTATAATGGCAAACCCTGTTCTATTGTATGGTTTCAGCATGTAAAACCGGGAAAAGGTCCTGCCTTTGTCAAAACCAAGCTCCGTAACCTTGAAAATGGACGTATACTCGAGAATACCTTTACCGCAGGTGAAAGGATTGAGACCATCACGGTTGAGCACCGCACTTATCAATTCCTCTATGCTGATGAAGATGGTTTTCACTTCATGAATACCGAGACTTATGATCAGGTTCAACTGGAGAAAGATATGGTTGAGAATAGTGACCTTATGAAGGATGGACAGACGGTACAAATGGTGTTTTTGGCAGATGAGGAGAGGTACCTGACTTGTGAGCTTCCCACCTATGTTGAACTTGAGGTGACCTATACCGAACCTGCGGTCAAGGGTGATACCGCTTCCACCAATGCTATGAAGGCTGCCACTCTTGAGACCGGTGCAGAGATTATGGTTCCCCTTTTCATCAATCAGGGTGACCGAATCAGAGTAAACACTACCGACAGGTCTTACGGTGAAAGAGTGAGGTAGTACTTCTATTATGACTTAACCTTCTACATACATAATATACGTTATGCGTAAATTTTTTATAATCTTAATGTCCATATTCGTAGTTTACGGATGTGGACGTTTTTCATCTACTGATCCTTCCATCAATATTACAGAAGATGAAAGAGAGGCGAGGATCGCCATTGATTTTTCCCGCGATAGCAATTACATTGTCAACTATCTGAAACTCTATTATCCGGAGCTGACGGCAGAACAGGTTGCTGCCTGGGAGGCTACAAATGCCCTTGAAAACAGGTATATTGATGGGCAAAAGCGCTATTTCCGCAATGCGGGGCGCAACCTTTTCCGTATCGACAAAGAGGCGAAAAAAGTATTTGAACAGGTTGAGGGCGTACAAGTGGATCAGCTTCACCTATTCCTCGACGGGTACAACAAAGAGGTAATTAAGGCAGCAAGGGAGCAGAAGAAAAGTCTTGTACTTCCTGTAACAATGACCATTAAGTACACTCTGACCGTAAAACCTGACGTAGTGCCGGACAGTACCCTACTGCGTGCCTGGATGCCCTATCCCCGCGGGGACCAGAATAGTGTCAAGGATATTCGCTTGATTTCCACCTCAGAGCCGGAGTACAAAATTTCCTCTGACAAATATGTCCATAAGAGTATCTATATGGAAAAAATTGCGGTTGCAGGACAGCCTACACTCTTTTCATACGAACTCTCCTTCAAGGGGTACAATGAGTGGTATGATTTCAATCCGGAGGATATAGAGCCTTATGATACTAAAAGTCGTCTCTACAAGGAGTATACAGCTGAAAGGGCTACCCATGTTATTTTTAGCGATCGCATTAAGAAGATAACCGACTCTATAGTAGGCACCGAAACCAATCCTTACATTAAGGTAAAGAAGATCTACCGCTGGATTGCCGACAACTATCCCTGGGCGAGTGCGCGTGAGTATTCTACCGTTGAAAACATTCCCGAGTATGTGCTTGACAACAAACATGGTGATTGCGGGCAGGTTGGTTTGCTTCTTATCACTATGGCTCGCTATGCAGGGGTGCCTGCAAGATGGCAGAGCGGCTGGATGCTCCATCCAAATAGTGTCAATATGCACGATTGGCTCGAGGTTTATTACGAAGGAATCGGTTGGGTGCCTACCGACCAGTCATTCGGACGCGGACGCTACAATGTCATTGACAATGATGACGAGTATCACTTCTATACAAAGGGTCTGGATGCTTTCCGCTGGATTGTCAATAGTGACTATTCCGGTGAGTTTTCTCCTGCCAAGAAATTTATCCGTAGTGAAACCGTAGATTTCCAGCGCGGCGAAGTGGAGTGGGAGGGAGGCAATCTCTATTTTGATAAATGGAGCGGCTGGATTTCCGATATTCAGTATAAATACGAGGAGAAGTAAGTATTACGCGTTATTGGTTCAACGCTTGATTGAGCTCACGCCTGATTTTACTTACACCCGGGAAGCCGACTGTGTGGTAGGATTGGTTCCCTTCACGGTTGATAATTATATAAGTGGGAACACCTCTTACATTGAGACTGTCGCAGAGAAAATCCCATTGCTCGGCACTTAAACGGTGGTGCACCCCCTGCATGTCTGCAATCATATTTTCCCATGCGATTTCGGGCGAATTTTCTCCGGCAATGTATAGAAATACTACATCTTTTTCGGCAAATTCCACTTTTATCGGTTGCATGATAAGATTTGCTACCAGACACGGGCCACACCAGGTAGCCCATATATCTACCAATATTACTTTTCCTTCAAACGGTTTTATTAAGTTTTGGAACAGCTGAGCATGTTCTCCCTCTTTAATCTCTTCATTGTTGTTATTTCCTTTATTCTCTTCCATCAAATCGACACCGTATATTGTATAATAATCGTCGCTATCGCTGCCTATGAAGTCGAATGTGGTTGTCTCAATCGGAAGCGGATCAAATATCAGTTTAAACCGGATTTCACCCGATTGTGGCATCCAAAAGAGTAGATCAAGTTCAATGACTTCGCTACTGCGTATCATGTATTTTTTGCCATTGGCCAAGAGATAGGTGTCAGAAACGATTTTAATCGAATTGGTTGGAGTAGAAAAAGCTTTCATATCCAAGATGGTTGCCGTGTCGGATAGGGTCACCTTAGATATTTCCAACATACGTGTGTCGGTATAGGCTGCATTTGGTTGCTCAATTACTCTGATTTGTTGTGCCTGTGCCGTCAGTCCTATGACAACTAGCAAAATGGTGAGGAGTATTTTAGGTCTCATATTATTCTGATTAGTTAGTTAATAGTTTCTTACATGCTAATTTTATGCCCAAAAGGATTGACGTAAAAGTAATTCAAAATTGGCAATTTAATTAAGGATGTGTGTGGCATTTTGTTGACAAAATGGAGGGGGTGGAGGGAGGAATTTCTACTCTTTCAACAGGTAATTGGTACTTCGTCCACCATCATCGGAGATAATCAGTATCCCTTTTTCTATAAGATCGGTGATGTCTCTGAGGGCAGTAGCTTGTGAAGTCTTTGTCATCTTTGCCCACTTTGAAGTAGTCAGCTTGCCTTCAAAATCATCCCACAGTCTATTTATAACTTTGACTTGCCTCTCGTTCATAGAGACCTCACGATTTCTTTGCCAAAAAGAAGCCTTCTTAATTACCCTCTGAACCATACTCTCTGAACGAAATATTGCAGACTTCATAGTTTGCAAAAACCACTCTAGCCAGGCCGTTATGTCAGTAGAACCCGTGGTGGTCTTCTCTAGTATTTCATAATATGCTTTCCTTTCTTTAAGAATCTCAGCAGACATACTATAAAACCTATGGGGCATACCATCAGCTTTAGCCAGCAACATATCAGTTATTGTTCTTGCCAGACGACCATTGCCATCATCAAACGGGTGTATAGCGACGAACCACATATGGGCAATAGCGGCTTTAAGTACGGGATCAATGTTGTTATCAGCATTTGCCCATGAGAGGAAGTCATCCATCATAGCAGGTACATCCTCGGATTTCGGTGCCTCATAATGGACCTTTTCCTTGCCCATTGCTCCGGAAACCACTTGCATTGGCTCTTTTCCTACCCTATATGCTGCAACGGTTATCGGGGACATACCGCTGCGTCCGGTAGGGAATAAGGCAGCATGCCAATTGAACAATCTTTCATGGGTCAATGCTTTGTCACGACCCCTGACAGCATCGAGCATTACTTGCACTATGCCTTCCGTATAGTTGTCAGCGCTTGGTAGACCCTCTACTTCTATGCCGAGTTTTATGGCCATAGAGGAGCGTACTTTGTCGTAATTGAGTGTTTCTCCCTCTATCTCACTAGAGCGTACTACTTCCTCGGTCATCACATCAAGCGAGGTTTTATTTTGGACTTCAAAGCCTAACCCACCCATCAATCCCTGTATCCTTCCTTCGAGGTTGCGCACCTCAGAAAGAAGGTTGATCAAGCGAGAATTGTCCCACGTAAACTCCGGCCAAGTCGGGTGTTGCCATGTATAGATCGGTCTCATAACTGGAATATTTTGAGACAAAGATAAGTAGATGATGCGAAAAAACAAATTATTCTCGTCATTATTTGACGAGAATATGGGTGTCAGTTTAGTAATTCTTTGACTTTTTCTGGATAAAATCCAACGGTTTTCATAATCAACTTTCCTTCTTTATTTATCAGAAAGACTGTGGGAGTTGCTTGAGCTCCATAAATGATTTTAAAGGGTGTGTGGTCTCCAAGAAAATCGGACACATGTATGCATTTTAAATTATATTCATCTTTTGCTTTTTGGAGATTATCTAGGGATGATACCTTGTAGTAGACTACAACTTCCAAGTTATCGCGTGATGTATTCTCATACAAACCAACTAGCTCATTTCTGTCACTAGCACCCATGCAATCCAACCCTCCGTAGAAAAGTAAAATGTTTTTCCCTTTTAACGAAGATAGTTTAAATTGCACTCCGTTCATATCTGTAGCGTCAAAATCAACATAAGAATCACCTTCCCCTATTTGCTTGTTCTCAATGTGCATTAGAATGCTTTTACCGTAAGGCGACCGTTGCATTTCTTCAGGCAGCCTGTTCCATACAGCTTTAATGGTATCTTTGGGTATATTAAGCCTTACCATAAACAGTCGTTGCAATCCGCTGGGTACGGCAGCATATTTTATGGCGGCTTCTCTGTTTTGTAGTAAAGCAGTGTTCTGAATGATTTCACCCTCTTTCATTAAACTATCCTTTTTATCCGGGTGCAGTTTAAGTTGCGCATAGAGGTTATTCATTTTTTCTTCGTAGGTTTCCCAAATTTCTTTATCTACTTTGAGATAGTTTTCCTCGGTAATTTCTTGTGCTTGCGCTGCCAGTCCCATGACAACAAGCAATAGGGTAAGTAGTATTTTAAGTCTCATATTATTCTGATTAGTTAGTTAATAGTTTCTTACATGCTAATTTTATGCCCAAAAGGATTGGCTTAAAAGTAATTCAAAAATGGCAATTTAATTAAGGATGTGTGTGACATTTTGTTGACAAAAAGGAGAGGAGTGGAGGGATTTGCTCGCAATGCTCGCACATCCCTCCCCGCCTGCGGCGGGGCGATGCAAGGTGCGAAATAAAAAACGGCGTTCAAGTAAACTTGACGCCGTTTTTTCCGCACCTTGCGGAGAGAGAGGGATTCGAACCCTCGATACGCTTTTGGCGTACACACGCTTTCCAGGCGTGCCTCTTCAGCCACTCGAGCATCTCTCCTTGGGAGTGCAAATGTAGCATATTTCCTGCAAATAATGGAATTTAATTGGGATTTTGGGTTATTATGGGGGTGAAGAGTGGTTTTAGAGACCTCTAAATGTGTTCTGTGAGGCACGTAATGAGGGTATCTATTTAAAAAATGCTTATGCCAGTGCCTGGGAGACATTTATTATGTAGTCACCCATTCTTTCGAGTTCGGAGATCAGGTCAAGATAATAGACACTTGTAAGGAAATCGGACTTACCCTCCATTTTGTACATCTCCTCATCGCGGAGATTGTTGCGGAATTCGTTTACTTGCACTTCGGCATTTCTGGCTGAAGCCATATCCACCGGTTGACCGTCGGCAGCACGAACCAGATTCGCAATCATCACATCATAAGCGATGTTGACTTTTTCAAACATATTTGAGATGTTCTTGATCTCTTCCTCGTTGAAGGTCTTGTTGTGAAGATTGCGGCGAACGATGATATTCCCGATTGTCTCTCCGCTATCTCCAAGGCTCTCGAGCTCACCGATTATCCTATAAAGTGTACGGATTTCTTCCGAGGTAACCGTACTGATTTCGGCAGTGGGGATTTTATGCAGATATTCGGCAATTTCTCGCTCCATCCTGTCAGAGATCTCTTCGTATTTAATAAGTTTTTTTCTGTAGTGGTCAAATTCATCACCGTTTTTGCTGTTGACAGCCTGTAATGCGTAGTCGAGTCCTTTCTGGGAGATTCGTCCAAAGTGTACAACCTCTTTTATTGCTTGTTTAATAGAGAGTTCAGCGGTGGAAACAGGCCCACCCTCGATATATTTGAGACGGAAAACTTCTTGATCTTCAGTGCCCTTAGGCATTTTTATAATAGCACTTACAATTTTTACGATCTGCGGACAAAACCATACCAGTATGAGTGTGGTTATTACGTTGAATACTGTATGGAGCATCGATAGACCATAGAGGAGTGCAGTCTGATCTGCTTCTGAAGTAATATTTAGTCCTATTTTGGCAGGGTTGGGGAGTCCCATTAATGCAATAATCTCGCCTATAAATCCCACAAAGGGACGGAAAATGATTAATGCCCAGGTTACACCAAATACATTGAAGAATGTATGAGCCAATGCAGCTCTCTTGGCGGATGTGTTACCGACTGTCGCCGCAATGTTGGCCGTAATTGTGGTACCTATATTTTCACCCAGGATCATTGCCGCAGCGTATTCGAAGGGCATCCAGCCCATATTCAACATTATCATGGTCAATGCGATGGTGGCGCTGGAAGATTGAAGTATCAGAGTTAGGATTGTGCCAAGAAGCAGGAAAAGCAGCACCGATCCGAAACCATAATTGGTCCACCCTCTTATAAATGAAAGCACTTCGGGTGTTGACTGCAGGTCAGGTACTGAGGCTTTCATAAATGAGAGTCCGAGGAATAGTAGAGCAAAGCCGATTATTGCTTCGCCTATATTTTTCCTTTTTTCTGACCTCATCATGCTGAGAATGAATCCCAAAGCCATTAAAGGCACTGCAATGATGGAGATATCAGCCTTGAATCCAAGTAGCGAAATAATCCATGCTGTCATCGTAGTGCCGATATTGGCACCCATTATTACTCCGACAGCCTGTAAAAGCGTCAGAAGTCCGGCGTTGACAAATCCTACTACCATTACCGTAGTAGCACTTGAAGATTGTATCACGGCTGTGATACTCAGACCGGTCATAACGCCCTTGAAGCGGTTGGATGTAATCGACGATAGGAGTTTACGTAGTTTATCTCCTGATGCCTTTTGGAGACCGGAACTCATCATGTTCATACCGAACAGGAACATTCCGAGGGCTCCTAAAAGTGTGAGAATCTGTAACAGCATAATGGTTTACTATGTTTTCGGGTGCAAAAGTGCTAATAATATTTTGTAACGCCCTTCAACTGATGTTACAATTATATTACAATTTTGGCTATTTGTACACAATTTTTTATTAAAACCATTGTAAAAGAAAAGTAAAAAATAAAAAGAAGGCCGGGGAATGTATATTCCACGACCTTCTTCTATCGCGTAAGCAATATTCTATGCTAGCGCCTGGGAAATGTTTATGATGAAGTCTCCCATTCTCTCAAGTTCTGAGATAAGGTCAAGATAATAAACACTGGTTAGAAAGTCGCCCTTGCCCTCCATCTTGTACATCTCCTCATCGCGTAGATCGTTTCGCATCTGATTGATTTGCACCTCGGCATTTTGAGCAGCAATGAGATCCACAGGTTTACCATCAGCAGCCCGGGTCAGATTGGAGATCATTACTTCGTAAGCATTGTCGACTCTGTCAAACATATTTGAGATGTTCTTGATCTCTTCCTCGTTGAATCTCTTATTGTGGAGATTACGACGGACGATAATGTTGCCGATTCTCTCACCGCTGTCACCCAGGCTCTCAAGTTCGCTGATAATCCTGTAGAGTGTACGGATTTGTTCTGAAGTACCGGTGCTGATATCGGCGGTAGGGATTTTGTGAAGATAGTGGGCTATTTCGAGTTCCATCCTGTCTGATATTTCTTCGTATTTTACCAGTTTTTTGCGGTAGGTGTCAAATTCATCGCCGGTCTTGCTGTTCACAGCCTTCAAAGCATAGTCGAGACCTTTCTGTGAAATGCGCCCAAAGTGTACAGTCTCCTTGAGTGCCTGTTTGATAGAGAGTTCGGCTGTGGAAACAGGACCCCCCTCAATGTATTTTAGGCGGAAGACCTCTTGATCTTCAGTACTCTTGGGCATCCTGATGATGGCGCTCACCAGTTTTGCAATCTGAGGACAAAACCATACGAGAATGAGAGTGGTGATTATGTTGAATACCGTGTGGAGCATTGACAAGCCGTATAGAAGAGCAGTTTGGTTGTCTCCGGATGCTACTTCAGTTCCCATATGAGCAGGATTGGGAAGCCCCATTGCAGCTATGATACTTCCTATGAATCCCACGAATGGTCGGAAAAGTATCAGAGCCCATATAACCCCAAAGAGATTAAATACCGTATGGGCCAGAGCTGCTCTCTTTGCGGATGTATTACCGACTGCGGCTGCAATGTTAGCTGTGATGGTAGTACCTATATTCTCTCCTAATACCATTGCTGCAGCATGCTCGAAAGGCATCCAGCCCAAAGTGAGCATAATCATTGTCAAGGCAACTGTAGCGCTGGAGGATTGGAGTATCAGTGTAAGAACTGTGCCAAGAAGAACAAAAAGCAATACTGAGCCAAATCCGTAGTCGCCCCATCCCCGGATGAACGAAAGCACTTCCGGTGTTGATTCCAGGTCGGGTACCGAGGACTTCATAAACGCTAGACCGATGAAGAGTAGTGCGAATCCTATTACAAACTCACCTATATTTTTTCTTTTTTCGGACTTCATCATGCTGAGAATGAATCCCAAAGCCATCAGAGGTACTGCAAGTATAGATATGTCCGCCTTGAAACCCAGCAATGAAATGATCCATGCTGTCATAGTGGTACCGATATTGGCACCCATTATAACTCCGATTGCCTGTAAGAGTGTCAGCAGTCCGGCATTTACAAATCCAACGACCATTACCGTGGTGGCACTGGAAGATTGTATTATGGATGTGATGATCAGGCCGGTTAAAACTCCTTTGAAGCGATTTGATGTAATTGAAGAGAGAAGCCTGCGGAGTCTGTCTCCTGCTGCTTTTTGGAGTCCGGAACTCATCATGTTCATACCGAACAGGAACATTCCGAGGGCTCCTAAAAGTGTAAGGATCTGTAATAGCATAATATTACTTTTAAAAAGGGTATAATAGGCTGCAAAAGTGGTAATAATATTTTACACTAAGGTTTAAGTTGTGTTACAATTGTGTGACATTTGTCGTAAATCCAAAAAATAGAGTTGTAATGGCACAGATATTTGTAAATTTGCACAAAATATCCTTGTGTATGGCACGTATTCTGGTAATTGAAGATGAAATGGACTTGTGCGAAATCCTGCAATTCAACCTGGAGCAGGATGGGCATAAAGTTGATATCGCCAATTCGGCTGAAACTGCAATGAAAATGGATATTTCCTCGTATGACCTTTTGCTGCTCGATGTAATGTTGGGTGGTATCTCCGGTTTCCGTCTTGCATCTATCCTGCGTGAAAATCCTGCGACTAAGCAAATTCCTATTATATTTACCACCGCGCTGGGAGAGAGTTCCGATGTGGTCAGAGGTCTGGAAGCCGGTGGTGACGATTATATCAGTAAACCGGTCAGGATAGCAGAACTCAAAGCTCGCATACATGCGGTGCTTAGACGGTATGAACAACAACAAGGAAGAGAAACTCCGGTAGATAATACTATAAAACATAAGGATATCGAGTTGACCATAGATACGGAGCAAAAGGCTGCCTTTATAGAGGGACAAGATCTTAAACTCACAAAACTAGAGTTCGAGGTTCTATATTTGCTCTTCAGCAATTCTCCGAAGGTCTTTTCCAGAGAGCAGATCATCACGGCTGTCTGGCCTTCGGATGTGATAGTGACAGACCGTACGGTGGATGTAAATATCACCCGCTTGCGTCGGAAGCTGGGTCCTCTGGGCAGCTGCATAAAGACCCGTATAGGGTATGGATATTCTTTTGAAACTGAATGATGTGAAAGAGAGTCTGCTTATAATCAGTATAATCGCTATAGTACTGCTGCTTGTAGCAATAGTGCTGTTGTTCTATAATGTTAAACTTTACAGAAGCCTTTCACGCAGCGAGCAGGATAAGAGCCGCATAAAGCGACAGTTAACGCAGAATGCTGCGCATGAAATCAAGACACCTATTGCCAGTATTCACGGCTATTTGGAGACTTTGGTGGCCAACCCGGATCTTCCGGAGGAGAAGCGTCGTCACTTTCTTGAACGCTGTCTTTCACAAAGTGAGCGAATGACACGTCTGATGGCCTATATGTCCACTATCTCCCGGCTAGATGAAGGAAGAGTCACTATGGAGGAGGGAGTGGATCTGGAACGTATCATCAATGACGTAATAGAGGATTTCAAAACCAAACTCGATGCGGCAGGTATATCAGTCCAGCTGGCTATTCCGGAATATCTTTTTGTAAGAGGCGACCAGGGACTTCTCTACTCGATTTTCCGCAATCTGGTGGAGAATACCGTATCTTACGCATCCGGAGCAGATACTTTGAGGATTGCCTGTGCCAGAAGAGAAGATAGTATTGAGTTTGAGGTCTCCGATAATGGCTCCGGCATTGCCGATAAGCACCTTAACCGTATTTTTGAAAGGTTTTATCGTGTAGATAAGGGACGTACACGTGGAGAAGGAGCCGCAGGAGGTACAGGTCTTGGTCTTTCTATTGTCAAAAATGCTGTTATAGCTCACGGAGGTACCATTTCCGCTTCCTCCGGCCCCTCAGGTACCGGCCTAATAGTTAAGTTCTCATTGCCGGCGTAGAAGGCTTAAGGAAGCATTCTATTTGTTCCGTAGAAAAAAAACTAACAGAAGTTCAGACCTATAATCTATAAAATAATTGAAAAATCATCCCTGTCCCCGAGAGCAGGGAATTTTTTTCTATAATTTTCGAGCAGCTGAAGGTCGGGTTCGCAGATGATTACCTCTTCCTTGTGATCCCTGCAGGCTGCTACAGGATATCCGTAGGGGTCGATAAAGACCGTACCACCATCATATTCGCAATTAGGGTCGGTGCCGATACGGTTTACTGCTACCATATAGCATTGGTTTTCGATGGCCCTGGCTCTGATGAGTGTGTCCCAATGATAACGGCGGGGTATCGACCAACTGGCCACGCAAATAATCATATCATAGTCCCCGCGATAGCGACTCCAAACAGGGAAGCGTAGGTCATAGCAAATAATAGGCAGTATCCTCACCCCGCGCCACTCGATTATGACCCGTTGATTTCCTGGTTTGAAGGTAAGATGCTCTCCTCCATATGTGAAAAGATGACGTTTGTCATAAGTTATCACATCACCGTCAGGTTTTACAGAATATT
>Ga0255347_1001400_pt1 | contig 39191 bp, 33 predicted proteins | sample wastewater_treat_2_FD_192479 | JGI IMG/M metagenome (GOLD analysis project Ga0255347, IMG submission 192479) | Wastewater microbial communities from Lulu Island WWTP, Vancouver, Canada - plant24 | ecosystem: Engineered > WWTP > Wastewater > Unclassified | place: Canada: Vancouver, British... | reverse complement strand
CGTATCCCTGTTTACTTAATCTCTATTGCCGCTCAACAAGAAGAGACTATTCAGCAACTAAATGACAAAGTAGACGAATTACAGAAAAAAATTGAATATTTAGAATCTATGATTTTAAAAGCAAGTGCAAGTAAATAAATAATAAGAGATGAATTAAAAATTAATTTTATTATTTTTTATAACTATGAAAATTATAAAATATACAATTAATATATTGCTGTTTTTGTCTATTAGTTTTGTCGGAAAAACTCAGTCTCCTCTTTTTTATAATCAGGGAGAAATCTATGTAGCTTCGGGTGAAAATGTAATTATCCAAGGCGATTTTCAGAACGCAACAAACGGACAAATAACCAATTACGGAACTTTACATGTTAGCGGAGACTGGGAAAACAATAACTCTAATAATCAGGTTTTTACAGTTAATGATGGCACCGTTAAATTGATAGGGACAAATCAAGCTATCGGAGGTAGCAATACTACACGTTTTTACAATTTAAGTCTGGAAGGAATAGGAATTAAAAGATTAAATATCCATACACTTATTACCGGTATTTTACACCTCAATGATAGAGAATTGGCAACACAAAATAATTTTTTAACGATTCAAGGGGCAGACATCAATGCGATAACAAGAACAAGCGGTTTTATTAGTACGGAAGCCAATGGGCTCTTAATACGAAATACGAATGGTAGTGCTAATTGGTTGTTTCCTATGGGTAGTGCTCTGCATTCCCTCGGTTATCGTCCGCTGATTATAGAAACTGTAGGAAGTGCCGCCGGTACTTTTGAAGTATCTCTTCAAAACCAAAATCCTACTTCCGCCGGTTATGACATTCAAGAACATGAACTCCCCATCTGTTTAGTTAATCATAAATATTTTTTCACGGCAAAACGAAGTCAGGGAAGCGGTGCTACAAATCTTAAATATTATTACAATTCACAAAATGACGGAAATTTCACACTCCCAACCCAATGGACCGCTAATCAATGGAAAGTTATTGAAAATCACAACCATACTGTAAATCCTTCACCGGATTTAAGTTTTTTCACACTTTCCAATTATGCGATAGCTTCTCCTTCCATCCTAACTTTTGCCGACTCAGCTCCGGCAAATGGAACTCCCATTATTTATGAAATAAACAACGTTTTATACGCCGGACAAGGAAATACTTTTCAGTGGTACTATAATGGTAATCCTATTCCAAATGCTACGCAAATTTCATACACTCCTACAGCAGAAGGTAACTATTCGGTATATGTCAGCACTTCCGGAGCTTGTGCTTTTATGTCTGCCAATTACTATTTTACATTTACTGGGACAGGCATAGGAAATATTGATAATCAATCTTTCATTTCTATTTATCCTAATCCATTTATTAATTCTATAACCATTGATATCGGCACAACAAGCATTTCGGAAAAATTAAAATGTCAACTATTTAATAGCAAGGGGAAATTAGTGAAAGAAGAGATGATTGAATTTAATAGTGGTAATCAACAAACTATTTCGGTCGAAAATTTTAGTTCAGGATTATATTTCATTAAAATCTTCAATAATCAATTATTAGTCACTAAAAAATTGATAAAATTGTAGTTTTTATAATGAAAAAATCAGGAAACTATATGAAAATTGATTTGTGGAGCGTACGGGAGTCGAACCCGTGACCTTTAGACTGCCAGTCTAACGCTCTAGCCAACTGAGCTAACGCCCCAAAAATCCCCAAGTAGTTTTGAGACGGCAAAAATACGATTTTTTTTCAAATAACGAATATTATTAATTTCCTTTGTAATTTTGCAATGGAATAAATAAATAATTAACTATACATAAAAATAACAATAAAGGAGTGCCTAAAGTAAAGAAGCAAGAACTTTCTTTCTATATTAAAAAATTTTATGAATATATTTTATTAGAAAAAAATTTCTCTAATAAAACGGTGGAGGCTTATATACACGACATTAAAGAATTAGAAGATTTTTTAAAAGATAAAAATGTTGAAACTGCAACTTCCGAAGACATTCAACTGTTTTTAATTTTTCTTTCTAAGAAAGATATTTCGGTACGTTCGCAAGCTCGTATACTTTCCGGAATTAAATCATTTTATTGCTATCTGCTTTACGAAGGTGTGGTTTCTGATGACCCTACCCGCTTGATAGATACTCCTAAAATCGGTCGACATTTGCCCGAAGTCCTTTCCATTCCCGAAATCGACGCTATTTTTCAAGCTATCGACCTAAGCGAACCTGAAGGGCATAGAAATAAAGCAATCCTCGAAGTATTGTACGGGTGCGGGTTACGCGTGAGCGAACTTGTTAATCTACAATTATCCCAACTCCGATTTCACGAAGACGAACAATATTTACGTGTTGTCGGAAAAGGAGATAAAGAACGATTAGTCCCTATTAGTAAAGCCGCTCAAAAAGCAATAGAACTCTATTTAGAGACTCGAAATTCTTTACCAATTAAAAAAGAAGCTGAAAATATTGTATTTCTCAATAAACGCGGCAATAAATTAAGTCGCGAAATGATTTTTATTATTGTTAAGAAATTAACTCAACTTGCAGGAATTAAAAAAAATGTTAGTCCTCACACATTTCGCCACTCCTTCGCAACGCACCTCGTTAAAGCCGGAGCAGATTTACGCGCCGTGCAAGAAATGTTAGGACACGAAAGTATAACCACAACTGAAATTTACACCCATTTAGATAGAAAATACCTCAGAAGTACTTTTGTTCGGTTTCACCCTCGTTTCGAATAAATAATAAAGCTCTTATTTACGACTATTTCACATTTCATAAATAAAAAAATTGTAATTTTGCCTCGTTAATTTCTTAGCGTATTTTGTAACACTTTAAATACTATTCTATTCAATATATATGTCTCTACTATCAACTTTTCTAACGTTATCTTCCGAGAATGTTTTTGAAATAATTATGCTGCTTTGTTTTGCATTTAGTTGGCCTATTTCTATCGCAAAAACCCTCCGCACAAAAATTGTTATCGGAAAAAGTCCCTTATTTATGCTTGTTATCATTATTGGCTACGCCGCAGGAATTACGCATAAAGTTTTAAATAATTTCAACTGGGTTACCTATCTTTACCTATTCAATCTTCTTATCGTATCACTCGATTTGTTTCTCTATTTTTACTATATCAAAAAAAATATCATCAGACAGTAAATATGGTTGGTTTTAATTAATTTATTTTGGAAATTATCATTGTTATATTATTAATTCTTCTTAATGGGTTTTTCTCATTAAGTGAAATTGCACTTATCTCCTCCAAAAAGATAAGATTAGAGCATTTAAGGGATAAAGATAAGCGTGGAGCCAAGATTGCTCTTAATTTACTTTCCAATTCTGAAAATTTCCTCTCCTCAATACAAATTGGCATAACCTTAATTGGCATTATTACAGGTTATTACGGAGGTATCAACTTCGCTAAATATTTCACGCCGCTTTTTTCGCTCATGCCCTGTAGCAGCTGCACCGCAGAAACTCTTTCCGTTATTACAAGTATTATTATAATCACTTTTTTCTCAATTCTTCTCGGCGAATTGGTTCCAAAAACGGTAGCTCTATCTAAACCCGAAAAAGCCGCCGTCGTTGTTGCACCTATTATCTATTTTGTAAGTGTTATTTTCTTCCCTATTGTGAAACTACTCGAAATATCTACGAATCTTACCAATAAAATGTTAGGGATAAAACCTCCTCAAAACCAAGTAACAGAAGAGGAACTTCGCCATATTATTAAAGTTGCCTCACGCGAAGGAGTTATCGAAGAAGAGCAAAATGTTATTCACGAGAAATTGTTCTACTTTTCCGATAAACGCGCCAAACATATTATGACTCACCGCTCGGAAATTGAGTGGATTGATAAAAATCTTCCTGCTGATGAATTTGCAGAACAACTTTTAAACTTTAAGAATAGTAAAATTCTTGTTTGCGATAGAGAATTAGATAAATATATCGGAGTACTCAAAATAAAAGAGTTTCTTATTAAAAAAATTACGGAAACCGAATTTAATATCGAAGATTTACTTGATGAACCCGTTGTTTGCCCGGAAAATGCAGAAGCTCAAGACGTTCTAAATGAGTTTAGAAAACGTCAAATCTATTTTTGTGTAGTTATTGACGAGTTTGGAATGATTGTCGGACTTATCACTTTACACGATATTTTGGAAAATATTATCGGCGAATTACCCGAAGAAGAAGAGGTGGTAGAACCTGACATTACACCTCAAGAAGATGACTCCTTTTTAGTCAATGGAGATGCCCCAATTGAGGTACTACTTGACATTATGGAAAATTTTGAAATCGATTTTGAAGAGATTGATTATGCTACGGTAGCCGGATTTGTTTTAGAAAATATTGAAAAATTGCCTGAAATCGGAGATGCATTCGATTTTAATAATTATCATATAGAGATTATTAATGTAGAACATAATCGAATTGATAAAGTTTTAATTTCACAAAAAAAGGAAGAGTAAGTGGAGGATAATAACAAGTTTTTAATTGTTGGCTTAGGAAATAGTGAAAATAAATACGCCGGAACAAGGCATAATATCGGCTTTGAAGTTGTTATGAAGTTTGCTCAAACTCATAAATTATCCTTTTCAATCGATAGGCATGCTTACGTAGCAAAAGGAAAACTCAAAGGCAAACAGGTTGTTTTAATTCTTCCGACAACTTATATGAATTTAAGCGGAAAAGCCGTGCGATATTGGCTGGAACGTGAAAAAATTGACGCTAAAAACATGTTAGTAATCTCTGATGATATCGACCTGCCATTAGGAGAGATTAAAATTAAACCCAAAGGGGGCGGCGGCTCTCACAATGGACTTAATAACATTATAGAACTACTTGAGCATCAAAACTTTCCTCGTCTCCGTTTTGGCATTGGTAAAGATTTTCCAAGAGGATTTCAATCTGAATACGTATTGGGACGTTTTTCATCTAACGAACAAAAAATTATAGAACCTATTATTGAAAAATGTGCAACTATTATCGCTTCATTTGTTACTATCGGACTACAAAAAACTATGAATCAGTTTAATACAGCAACCACCGAGACACAAGACTCCGACAAAAATGAATAAATATCTTCTTATAAAAATTTCATTTATCACATTAATACTCTTTTTCTTAAATAGTTGTATAAAAAAAGAAGAAGCGTATACGCCGAAGCCTAAAGGCTACTTCAGGATTGAGTTGCCACCTCACACCTACCAAACTTTAGACACTACCTTACCATTCACTTTTCAATATTCACAATATGCAACTTATCATTTTTCTCAAAAAGAGAATGGAGATTACTGGCTTTATTTGAATTACCCCAAGCTGAATGCCGAAATTAATTTCACATACTCGAAATTGTCGGGAGACTTACGCCAGCGCATAATAGAAGAGGATAAAATACTCTCTTTTCACTATCAAGTTGCTGATAATATTGAATATTTGATTATTTCTGACCCGACCTATCAGATTTATGGTCAATTATATGATATAGAGGGCATTAGCGTAGCGACACCGTTAAGTTTTTGGCTTTCCGATAGTGTTTCACACTTTTTACGTGGCACTTTATATTTCAATAATCCACCCAATAACGACTCGCTTCAGCCTGTCATACAATATATTAGAGAAGATATGCTAAAGTTGATTAGCAGTTTTAAATGGGAATAAAGAGAAGAACGACTATTTTACAATATTCTCAAGCATTGGCACAAAGACAAAAAGCCCGAACGACTCTTGTTTAAAATCGTCATCTGCCATCTTTGTAATCCTCATCATAATTTGTTCTCCGACACCGACCGGGACAACCATCATTCCTCCGATTTTCAATTGTTCGAGAAGTTTTGTCGGTATTTCAGGTGCTCCGCATGTAACGATAATTTTATCATACGGAGCATATTGTTGAAATCCCTTAAAGCCGTCTCCAAGATAAGTAATAACTCGGGGGGCAATCTTATTTAATATCGATTTAGAATGTTTATATAAAGAAGCGTAACGTTCGACAGTAAAAACCTTCGCTCCCATTGCATCAAGAATAGCCGCTTGGTAGCCCGACCCTGTTCCGATTTCTAAAATTTTATCATCTTTTTTTACGGAAAGTAATTGCGATTGGAAAGCTACCGTATAGGGTTGCGATATTGTTTGGTCGCAGTAAATCGGCAGAGGAATATCTTCGTAAGCTTTATGCCAAAGGAATGACTCCAAAAATTGATGTCTCTCAACCGACAGCATAGCATTTAAAACTAACTCATCTGTAATTCCTTTTTTCTTTAAGTTCTCCACTAATGCTTTACGTGCTCCTTTTAACAAATATTCGTCTTGCATTATAAAACCTTTCTAATCAACACTATTTATAATTAAAAACTATAGCCGATACCCACGCCTAACACTTCCATAAATTGAACGCGAGGTCCTTTTTTACCATCTTTCAACTCTATCATTATTTCATCATAGTACTTCAACGAAGTGCTTAAAGATACATTTAATACTTTTAAGAAACGATATGAAATAAGAAAATCCCAGTCCACATTAATGTTTCCAAACTTTTTAGTGTAAGGAGTAAAAAGTACTATCGTTGACATAATTTTCAAATTTTCAATATCTTGATAAAGTACTGCTCCTTTAAATGTCATCCCTACTTCTGCTTTATAATTTTTATAAATATCGGGTTGCTTTACCAATTGCATCCCATATTTCGGTCTTAACACAGAATCCATAACCGTAGTTAATCGACCTGCAATAGGCGAATAATAAACAGAGAAAATCTTATTCGGCTTCCAGTCAATACCAAGAGACAAGTCGGTGTAAGAAGGTGATGCCCAATTAGAGGTATAAAGCGGTTTATCTAAATCTTCTTTATAGTCATACCCCGCAATATATTGAGATTTAAACCCGCCGAGCAGGGTTAAGAACCATTTAGGTTTAAACTCCCACCCTAATTTTGTAGCAAAGTTAATTTTATCATTTGATTTTCTCCACGGGAATTTAGTATCTGAGGCGTACATAAATCCCAGGTCGGTATCAAGATTTGAATCCCAAGAAATTTTATTTTTCTTATATCTCAAAAAAAGATTTGCAAAGATAACTCCTGTAAAGTTGTTATTTCCTCCTGCCGCCCAATTCCACAGTTGTGTTTGCGATAAATTAGCACCTACAACGCCACTAAACATCCAAGTCAAAGAGTCCGGCACTGTTTTCGTAGGTTTAACATCCAATTTACTGGCTTCGGCGGCGGCGGCAGCAGCCTCAGCCGCTGAAATCTCATCTTCTTGCGCAAAAAGTGCAATTGAAAAAAAGGTGATAGTCAATAATAGAAAAAACTTTTTCATACTAATTAAATTAAAATTATACACTAAAAATTATTTTATTCATTTTGTTGTTGTTTCAAAAGATCTCTAATTTCAGAAAGAATTATCTCTTCTTTCGTAGGTGCGGGCGGCGTGGCCGGTGCTTCCGGAGTAGCTTCTTCATCCTTCTTATGACCTATCTTTTTAAGTCTATTGAGAAGTCTGATAACAATAAAAATGGAAAATGCGATAATCATAAAATCGAATAACGCCTGTATAAAAGCTCCATAATTAAGTGTTACCGCTTCTACCCCCTCTTTAACACGATACGGATTTAAAACAATCTTTAAGTCCGTAAAATTCACCCCTCCAACTAATTGCCCAATAGGAGGCATAATAACGTCCGATACTAAAGAGGAGACAACCTTACCAAAAGCTGACCCAATGATAATACCCACTGCCATGTCAATCATATTTCCTTGCACGGCAAAATCTCTAAATTCTTTTACAATTTTTTTCATTTTTTTACTTTTTTTATTTTTTTTATTTTTAAAAACTAATAACAAACTAATCATCTATTTAACTTATGGTAGGTTTTCCACCATCTTTCAGGTATTTTATCCTGTTTAGCAATTTCATAATCCTTTTGTGAACAAGGAAGGTAGTAGTTTTGTTTTATATCACTTTTTAAATTTATGATAGGCACAACCATCCACCAACGGCTTGTTTTTTTACTGCAATAAAAAACAAGTTCATCAACACTACCGGAAACAGCCACACTATATTTTATATAGTTATTTTTATTTTTAAATGAGCAATCATCTTGCCGATACAAATATCCTTCAATAAAATACCACAAAATATGACTAATTAATTGAGATGTTTGGTTCCCATAGTCAAGGGTCGGGTCATATTCATAAATACCGAAAGAGGTTAGCTTATCGCTCAACCCGGCATAGCGAACGACTTGACAAATCTCTTCGCCGTAAAAGCCGTTGGCGGAATTATGCGGACAGCCGCAGGCGTCCGGTCGCCTCACTACGGCAATATCCAAAGAGACCATCTCGGCATTTCTAACTATCGGCTCAACCTCGGTCAAATCTTGTCGCATCATACCTACCCGATAGGTATCTAAAAAAAGTTTTTCCATCAATTCAATCTCTTCTCGACTATTCAAATAGGTTTGATAGCCAATATTGGAATAGTTAAGTAAGTAGTTTGCACCATTAAAAATAATTTTATTTAGGTAAGCATTGGAGCTTATTGGTAGCTTTTCATTTCCTATATCAAACCGTGGGTCAATGGCAACGATATTGACAACTTGTTCTATTTTTCTATAAGCCAGATAGTTAGCATAAGCCAAGTCGTTACTCCCACCCAATATGATAGGAATTATTTTATTTTCGAGTAAATACGCTAAGATATCGGAAAGAATCTCATACGTACTATCTACCGTTACTCCCGGAATTAAATTTCCTAAATCGATTATTCGTACCGGAAGATTCCACGAATAGAGTTGATAAAACTGCCGACGTATTTCATCAGGAGCTAACGCTGATGAACTATTTTTATAACTATTTCTTGCTTCGGGAACGCCGAGTAGGGCAATGTCGAATTGCGACAAATCGGGCTCACTATCCTCTTCTAAAAAAAATAGTTTATTAAAAATAAGTGAAGTAGCATAAGGAAGATTTTTAACACTTATTTGTTCCGTATCATAAGGGATAAAATGAGTAGAAAGCACCATTTTTTTAATTTAATGTGCAAAGATATACTAATTTCTTTTTCAGACGATTAACTATCAAATAAAAAATAAAGCCGTAATGTTAATAACTTTCGGTTGCAAAAATGAAAAAAAATCATATTTTTGAAAAATGATATTTTTAAAAAAATTGAAGGATTAATACATGGAAAAAGAGAGAGTTAGTGAAGTAAAGCGAGAAAATAAAATCTCCTATAATACTATTGAAAACACCTTTGGGTTAACGGGAAAACTTACACCCCAAGCTGTAGATTTTGAAGAGGCTATTCTGGGAGCTTTAATGATAGATAAGGACGCAATTGCCTTTATTGATTTTATCACCGATAAAATGTTTTATAAGGAGCAACATCAACTTATTTTTCGTGTCATCACCGACCTTTTTCAAAACTCACATCCAATTGACCTACTGACAGTTACTGAAAGTCTTAGAAAAAATAAGCAGTTGGATTTTATTGGTGGTCCTTCTTATTTAGCGTCTCTCACGCATCGTGTTGCTTCGTCAGCAAATATTGAGTATCATGCACGGGTTGTAATGGAAAAATTCGTTCTCCGCGAACTGATTGCAATCTCAACCGCCACCATTAAAGATGCTTATGACGACTCGAAAGATGTTTTAAAACTATTGGATAAAGCAGAGACCGACCTTTTTAGTATTATTCAAAATAATTTCAAACGAGAGAGCAAACAGTTAGATGATATTGTAAAAAAGGTGCTTGATGAGTTAATGGAGTTACGAAATCAAGATGGGAATTATCAGGGTGTGCCGTCAGGTATAAAAGCCATAGACGAGAAGATTGGAGGTTGGCAAAAATCGGATTTAATTATCGTTGCCGCAAGACCGGGAATGGGAAAAACCTCTTTCATGCTTTCCGTAGCACGCAATGCCGCCATTGATTTTAAAAAACCCATTGCTCTTTTTTCTCTTGAAATGTCTGCTACCCAATTAGTTCACCGTCTTTTCTCGATGGAATCGGGAATAACTTCCGAACGTATTTCAAAAGGCAACTTAGACGAAAACGAGTGGATACGATTAATGGATAAAATACAAGTTCTCAATGCCGCTCCACTTTTCATTGACGATACGCCGGCTTTAAGCGTCTTCGACTTGCGAGCCAAATGCCGCCGACTCAAACATCAACATGATATTCAAATGGTATTGGTTGACTACCTTCAATTGATGCATGCCGGAGGAGATGATAATAAAGGAAAGGGAAACCGAGAGCAAGAAATCAGCTTTATATCCCGTTCTTTGAAAGCCTTAGCCCGCGAGTTAAATGTACCCGTGATAGCACTTTCGCAGTTATCTCGTGAAGTTGAAAAACGCCCCGGCTCTAAACGACCTCAACTCTCCGACTTGCGTGAATCCGGCTCCATCGAACAAGATGCCGACATGGTGATATTTATCTATAGACCAGAATATTACGACATAGCGAGTTTTGAAAAGGACGATGCTCCCTCTGAAGGTTTGGCAGAAATAATGATAGAAAAAAACAGACACGGCTCAAATGCAAGGATAAGAGTTCGATTTGTTAAGCAATACACGAAATTTACCGATATGGACGAGAATTACAATTTCAATTCTCCTATCCCTATCAACGAACATTTCGAGTCCGCAACCTTCGAGTCAAGTATGAACGAAGACGTTGCTTACGATAGTTTTGACAATAATGACAACGATTATCCTTTTTAATTAAACATTTTTAGTATTTATTTTTATTAGGGCGTGCCCCCTCGCTTCGCTCGGGGTCGGTCTCCGCCTACAAGTCCGCAGGAAGGAGCTATGAATAGCATAGTCGAAAAAGGAGCTTCTAAAGGCGCTCTTTTTCTCCTTGCTCTTCAAAGCTCCTTCCTTTGCGGGCTATTCGGCTGCGCCCTCACGCACGCAAACTGCTCGTGCAGAACCATTTAGGTCGAAAGTAGAGAGTGGAAAATGAACCCCGAAGAGGTTACATGATAATAAAATAAGTTTGGACTAAAGCCCTTAATATCAGTATAATAACGCCGCCCGCGACTTAAAAGTTGCGGCAATTGTTATGAGAAAGATCTCCTGCGTGAGGCGGGAGGCGGAAAGCCCGCAAGGGTGGGAGACGCTGGGGACGCTGCCGCAAAAAAGCGAGCTTGTAAGCTCTTTTTGCGGCTTTGCGACCCCACGTCTCCCGCCCGCGTACTTGTAGCCGTACGCCGACCCCGAGCGTAGCGAGGGGGCACGCCCAGATTATAATTATTATTAAAAAAACAGAAGATAGATACAATAATGATAGCAATTGCAACGATTAAAAATATTTTGTCGGAAAACTCGTTTCTCTTAGATGTGTAAAATATTGATACGATTTTATTAATTAACTTAAAATTATTTTTATGCTGAAAAAAATAGGTTTTATTTTTGTTTTTACATTTTTTACGCTTTTTTTGTTCTCCCAATCTTTTACTACGCTTGAAGATTTTCAATGCACTTCGGTTACGGTTGGGAAAAAAGCATCAAAAGACGGGTCTGTCATGACTTCACATTCTGACGACAGTCATCGGTCGCGTACGGATATTTCCGTTGAGCCGGCTAAAACTCACCCTGCCGGCAGCATGCAAACGTTATATAAACGCACCACCGCAAAGCCTGAAAAGAACAAAATGCCTCGTTATGAAAATGTGGAAGTGGGGAAAATACCACAAGTTAAAGAGACTTATCAATTTTTAAATTCGGCATATCCTTGTCTAAACGAAGTACAATTAGCCATCGGTGAATCCACCTTTAGCGGTCGTCCTGAGCTTCGTTCCGATAATGGACTGATTGATTGTCCTTGTTTATGTATGCTTTTAATGCAACGTTGCTCCACCGCCCGCGAAGCCATACGCACCGCAGGCGAATTACTCAAAGAGTACGGCTGGATAGATGCGGGTGAATGCTTAACCATTGCCGACAAAAATGAAGTTTGGCATCTTGAAATTGTAGGTCCCGGAAAAGGGAAAAAGGGAGCCGTTTGGGCGGCACAACGCGTTCCTGACGATCACATATCCGTTAACGCTAACGCTTCACGAATTTTAGAAATTGATACGAAAAATAAAGATTACTTTATGTTTTCGGACAACGTTTTCTCCGTTGCGGAAGAAAATAATTGGTACGACAAATCGCAAGGTGCTTTTCGTTTTGCTTACGCCTACGCACCTGAAAGCAGAGCTATGCTTGCCTGCCGAAGACGTGAATGGCGTGTCTTCGACCTTTTGGCACCCTCTCTACGCTTAGACCCAAATTCCGAAAACTATCCATTCTCCGTAAAACCGGACTCTCTCGTTACCCTTGACGATATGGTGCGTGTCTTCAAAGATTACTATGAAGGAACCGAATTTGATATGCGTAAAAATATCACCGTAACCGATAGAGACGGTAAAACCGTCATTTCACCTTTTGCAAATCCGTTTATGAAAGTGGACGAATTAAAATTACATAAGGTAAACGGCGGCTGGCATGGCTTAGGGGAAAGAGCTATTGCCGTGCATTTTACCGTATATGCTACAATTATCCAGTGCCGCGACTTTTTACCCGATGAAGTGGGTGGTGTCTGTTGGTTCGCCCTGGATAATGTTGCTTCATCAATTTATATTCCAATTTACGGTTCTGTTACAGACCTTCCCGATACGTATAAAACTTGCGGACGAATAACCGGTTTTAGTAAAGACGCTGCTTGGTGGGCTTTCAATAGATTAGGAACTATAACAGCTAAACGATGGGGCGATATGCATAAAGTAGTAGACGAAGTTTGGAATCCTTTACAAACTTCCTACTTTCAACAACAGAAAAAAATCGAAAAAAAGGCTCTCTCTTTGTTGAAAAATGAAGGAAGGGCAGCGGCAATTAACTATTTGACACGCTATACTAATGATTGCGGCATAGAAGTCGTGGAAAAAGCATGGCTCACCGGCGATTTAATATGGACCACCTTTGACGGTCGTTGGTAATATATTTCTCAAAAGGAATTGAAATTAATTGTATTTTTGAGAAACTATTATCACAACCTATCAATTTACATAAAACACTAATAATCAATGGAATGAAATTTCAAAATCTACTACTCTTTTGATTTCATTCTTCGATTTTAAAAAAAGAAATAACTTTAAATACAATTATAATATGTTCTCTTTGATAAAAAAACAAATTTTTACCGCTTTTATTTTCACCGCATTCTTCTTATTTTCTTTTAAAATAGTAGCTCAAAACAATAGTTTTGCCGTTAACAATAGCAAAATGACGCAGTTTTTAAGGCAGATTGATGATCTTTATATTGACACTGTAAATTTTGACAAATTAGTAGAAAATGGTATTGTTGAGATTCTAAAGGAGCTTGACCCGCACTCTATTTACATTCCAAAGAAAGATGTTCAGCAAATGAACGAGCCTCTACAAGGTTCATTTGACGGGATAGGTGTTACTTTTCAGCTTATTAAAGACACTATTAACATTACCGAAGTAATTGTCAACGGACCGTCAGAAAAGGTGGGGCTCTTAGCAGGGGATAAAATCATTAAGGTTGACAGCTTAGATGCAACCGGAAAAAAAATCAACAATAAGTGGGTACAAACGCATTTACGTGGGAAGAAAGGGACAAAAGTGGTTGTTTTAGTCAAAAGAGGAAAAAATAAAACCCCGCTTGAGTTCACGATTATTCGCGACAAAATCCCTATGAATAGCATCAATGTTGCTTTTATGGTTGATTCAGTAACGGGTTACATTAGATTAGAACGATTTGCACAGACCTCGCCCAGAGAATTTAGAGAAGCTATAGGAAAGCTAAAAAGCGAGGGATTAAAAAATCTCATTTTCGATTTACGGGGTAATGGTGGCGGTTATTTAGATGCCGCATTTAAAATTTCCGATGAGTTTATAAAGAAAGATTTGATGATTGTCTACACCGATAATTTCAGAAAAACAGGACAATCTTTTCGAGCCACAGAAGTTGGAAATTTTGAAAATGGGAAGTTAATTATTTTAGTTGACGAGGGGTCGGCTTCAGCGAGTGAAATTGTCTCCGGTGCCGTACAAGACTGGGACAGAGGTATCATTATGGGACGAAGAACATTCGGAAAGGGACTCGTGCAAAAACCGATTTATCTCCTCGACCAATCGATGATAAGATTGACAATTTCCAATTATTACACCCCTACCGGCAGATGTATTCAAAAACCGTATAATGACGGATTAAATAACTACTTCCGCGAACTTCAAAATCGTCAAAAGCACGGAGAATTTTTAAATGCCGATAGCATCTCTTTTCCCGATTCTCTCAAATATACAACCCCGCGAGGTAGAATTGTTTATGGAGGAGGCGGAATTATGCCCGATATTTTCGTTCCAATAGATACAAGTAAATACTCTTCATTTTTTAATGAAATGATACGAAAAGGTGCCTTCGGTGAATTTACCATGGAATATATGGAAAAACATCGTGATGAGTTGAAAAAGGAATATCCGACTTTTATTGACTATAAAAACAACTTCAATATCTCCGATAAAATGTATGACGAGTTTATGACTTTTGTCAAAGGGAAAGGTATTGCCGATACAGTAGCTTTTAATTTTGCTAAAAAAGTTGAAACTTTTGGACGAACCGAAAAAAAGAAATTAGATTCTCTCTTTACAACATTGGAGTCTTTTGAACGAAAAAAAGAACAATTTGAAGATCTATTAACGGATTATCTCAAAACTTCTTACGAGGAAGCAATAAAATTGAGAAATCTCTCTAAGGTTCCTGAGTTCACGAAAGAGTATCTTAAATTTGAAATCGGACGTACTCTTTACAGCTATGGACAGGCATACGAAATTTTCCTTTTGAGTGACGATACTTTTTTACAAGCCTATAAAGCAATTAAAGACGATAGTTTATTTAAAAAATACAATGTAGATTTATAAATGATATCCAGACAAACTATTGATGAGATTCTTCTTGTTGCTAAAATTGAAGATGTAGTACAAGATTTTGTCGCTTTGAAAAAGAGGGGACAAAATTGGGTAGGTCTCTGTCCTTTTCATGATGATAGAAATCCGTCAATGTATGTTAGTCCTCGTCTTGGAATTTATAAATGTTTTGTTTGTAATGCAGGAGGGAATGCCGTTAATTTTTTAATGGAACATGAAAAAATCTCCTATCCCGAAGCTCTCCGTTATTTAGCTAAGAAGTATAATATTCAAATTCAGGAAGAGCGTGAATTGAGTGATGAGGAAATGTTAGAGAAGACAGAAAAAGATTCTCTTTTTGCGCTCAATGCCTTTGCCGAAAACTATTTTGTTGAACAGATGCATAATACTGAAACAGGACAAGCTATCGCTCTCTCCTATTTTAAAGAACGCGGTTACAATAATGCTACTATTCAACATTTTAGATTAGGTTATAATCCTGATGAATGGGATGCTTTCACCCAAGTGGCAATTAAAAACGGCTACAAAATCGACCATCTTTTAAAAGTTGGACTTACAAAAAAAACTGAAAATAATAAACTTTTTGATTTTTACAGAGGGCGTGTTATTTTTCCGATTCATAACACCATGGGAAAAATAGTCGGCTTTGGAGGACGTACCCTTAAAAAGGATGACAAAATTGCCAAATATTTCAACTCGCCGGAAAGTGAAATCTACCATAAAAGCAATATTCTCTATGGATTTTATTTTGCAAAAAAAGCAATCAGAGCGAAAGATAATGTCTATTTAGTTGAAGGATATACGGACGTTATTTCTCTTTATCAAGCCGGTATTCAAAACGTTGTTGCCTCTTCCGGGACGGCATTAACCGAAGGACAAATCAAGATTATCCTATCACAAACACAGAATATTACGATTCTTTATGACGGCGATAAAGCGGGCATCAAAGCGGCTTTACGCGGCGTTGATATGCTGCTGCCAACGGGATTGAACGTACAAGTTGTTCTTTTACCGGACGGCGAAGACCCCGACTCCTTTGTAAAAAACAAAAGAGACTCTGAAGTAGCTGATTATCTTGAAAATAATGCAGTTAATTTTCTATTGTTCAAGGCTGAATTACTCTCAAAAGAAGCCGGAAAAGACCCGATTAAAAGAGCTGAAGTGGTTTCTGAAATTGTCGAAAACATTGCAGAAATTAGAGATAATCTCGTCCGTGCCTTTTATATTAAAGAGTGTGCTAATCTCTTTCAAATAGAGGAAAATACGCTGAACGTACAATTACGAAAAATCGTTTGGAGAAAACTTCAAAAAAGAGATAAAAATAGTAAAACCGAAGTTTTACCACAGACTATAACAACGCCAACTCCACAAAAAAAAGAATTTGAAGAGAACTTACTCAATATTATTGAAAAAGATATTATTCTGCTTATTCTCAAATACGGAATGTATGAAATTGCTGTAGAAAAAGATTCGGACTATTCTATAATGCGTATTGACCAATATATCTTCAATGAATTTCACGAAGATGAAATATATTTTAGTCAACCGTTTTTCCAAACTCTATACGAAGAGTACGCTCTTATTGCCTCCGTAGCTAGAAATCAAGACGAAATTAAACGTTATTTCTCTCAACATGAAAACCAAGAAATCCAGCAATTTGTTATTCCCTATTTTTTAAGTCCTTCTCCTAGTTTTAGTGAAGAATGGGAAAAACGTTTTGACGTATTTACACACAGTAGCACCAATAATATTGAGAAGTTAAACGGAGAAATTATTGACCATATCAACATGTTCAAATTACGTATTATTGAAAATTACAGGAAATTATTGGATGTTGAACTTAAAATCGAACATGACTCTGGGACAACGAAAATTATTTTAGAAAAGTATATGAAAGTTATTCAACGAAGAAATGAATTAGCTGATTTATTGGGCATCGTTATCACAAAATAAATGAAATAATATGAAAAACAAATTAGTCGTACATAATACTTTAACGAAGAAAAAAGAGCTATTTACACCTATTCACAAAGATTATGTGGGTTTATATGTTTGCGGTCCGACTGTCTACGGAGAACCTCATTTAGGGCATGCACGTCCCGCAGTTACTTTTGATTTAATATTCAGATATTTACAACATTTAGGTTATAAGGTGCGCTACGTCCGCAATATTACCGATGTAGGGCATTTAGAAAATGATGCGGACGAGGGTGAAGATAAAATTGCTAAAAAAGCCCGTTTAGAACAACTTGAGCCGATGGAAGTTGCTCAATTTTACATTGACAGCTATCATATTGCGATGGACATGCTTAATGTAAAACGTCCTTCCATTGAGCCTCGCGCTTCAGGACATATCATTGAACAAATTGAGATGATTCAAAAAATTCTCGATAAAGGTTATGCATATATTTCAGAAGGCTCGGTCTATTTTGATGTAGAAAAGTTTGATAAAAATTACGGTTACGGCAAGCTGTCCGGGCGTGTATTAGAAGAGCTTTTTTCTAATACAAGAACACTTGACGGGCAAGATGAAAAACGAAATCCCGCCGATTTTGCACTCTGGAAAAAAGCAACTCCTGAACATATAATGAAGTGGAGTTCCCCTTGGAGCGTAGGTTTTCCGGGTTGGCATATAGAATGTACGGCGATGAGCACCAAGTACTTAGGCGAACATTTCGATATTCACGGAGGCGGGATGGATTTACTCTTTCCACATCATGAATCTGAAATCTGTCAAAGTACGATTGCTAACGGCGTTGAATCAGTGAAATATTGGCTACACAATAATATGATTACTATTAACGGTCAAAAAATGGGTAAATCCTTAGGAAATTTCATTACGTTAAATGAATTTTTCACAGGTAATCATGCCCTATTAGAGAAAAAGTACTCCCCCATGACGATTCGTTTTTTCTTACTACAAGCTCATTATCGAGGGACACTTGATTTCTCTAACGAAGCGTTAATAGCTGCCGAAAAAGGTATGAACAAATTATATGCGGCATTTGAGACATTAAGCCGCCTAAAAATCAATGATACTCCTACTGAAAAAGCTCATCTTGATTGGGTTGAACGATGCTACGAAGCTATGAATGATGATTTTAACAGCCCCAAAGTTATTGCCGAACTTTTTGAAGCCACGCGACTTATCAATTTAGCACAACAAGGAGCAATTCACTTTAATCATGAAGAAATAACCGAATTTAAAAGAAATTTTGAGCTTTTCTTTTTTGACATTTTGGGTATGAAACGTGAAAATGCCGAAAACAACAACCAAGATTTAGTTGAACAACTGATGCAACTAATTTTACAAATTCGTCAACAAGCCAAAACAGATAAGAATTGGGAAATCGCAGACGCTATCCGTCAACAACTCAACACAATTGGAATTACTGTAAAAGATACTAAAGAGGGGGCTGCTTGGGAAAAAGATGTTAACTGATTTTTCAGATGTAACTATTTTACATAATAATTTGAATATTTTTTTTCAAAAAACGAATATCATGTTAATTTTTCACTATTTTTGCAGTGAGAAGTATTAAAATAGAGCATAATATGAAAACGCGATTATTTATACCCATAGTAATTTGTCTTTTTTCCTTGTTTTTATGTACGCAATGTAAAAAAGATAAAAGTTGTAAAGCAATCATACACGTATATTTTTCAAACAACGGCATTGATGCAGAAGAGCCTGCCGCAGGCGCTTACGTAGCCATAGGACAAAATGCAAATTATGCTGATTTCGCTAAGGCTGAAGGGTATACTAATGAACAAGGAATTTTTGAACATTCCTTTTTATATGAAGCATCCTTAGAAGTATATGCTACGTCTTCTAAAGATGTAGGCGATGTGCCTATCATGTACGCCGGAGCAACGCAAATCAAACTGGAAGCCGGTGAAACTACCGAAATCGACCTGCTTATAATCCCTGTTCAGTAATATCGTTTACTATCTTTTTTGTTTTACCATATTTATTAAACCTTGAAACCCGAAAAAAAAGGAGTTGTTTTTTTAATAGTAGCTACTATTGTTCTTTTTTCGACTCTCTTTATTCTTAAAGATAAAAATATCATTATTCCTATAGAACAGGTGGATAGCAAAAACAGCGATAAAAAATCGGACGAGAACGTACTACATGTATTATTGTTTACTCATTACACTGATTATTTTATTCATCAAGGTATACCTATGGGTTTTCAATATGAGCTTCTCCAAAAACTAGCAACATCTTTAGATAAAAAAATAGATATCACTCTTGAAAATGACCCAAATTTAGCATTTTCAGCTGTTTTTTCTAACCAATATGACATTGTAGCTATGGATTTTAAACAGAGTGCTATCGTAAAACAATTAGTAACTACTTCTCTCCCTCATTCGCAATCTTATCCCGTTTTAATTGAAAGAAAAGGAAAGAAAAACGATAATATCGACACTATCCATAGAATATATATTCCTGCTCATTTCCCCTCTTTTATTTATCTTGATTCTTTACCTGAAAATACAATTTGGAAAATTAAATACAGTAGCTCTTACACTATCGAAGAACTTTATGATTTATTAGACGCAAAAAAAATAGATTATCTTGTATCCGATTACCATACGGCTTTAACGTTACTTCCATTCTATTCAAATCTAAAAATAAGTTATAGGTTAGGTGATAATTACGCTAGAAATTGGGTGTTAAATGATAATAATCATGGTTTGAATAAACAGATTAATCATTGGCTCTCTAATTTTACACAGTCACCAAAATATAAAATTCTCACTCGCAAGTACTTTACCCCGTACAATACAAAAAACATTCCGGATTTAGAATCACGTTATAAGAAAATATCACCTTACGACCTTATGATAAAAAAGCATGCGAAAAAGAGTGGTATAGATTGGCGCTTTATTGCCTCCATAATGTATCAAGAATCGCGCTTCGTAGCAACGGCTGTCGGTATTGGGAACAGTTTCGGACTTATGCAGTTCATGCCGTCTACAGGCGAACGATATAACGTTTCGCAAAAGTCTTCCGAAGAAGAACAAATTAAAGCAGGTGTCGAATATTTACAATCAATGCATAAATATTTTTCCGATATTGAAAATGATGAAGAGCGTTTAAAATTTCTCTGTGCAAGTTACAACGCAGGCGCCGGTCACATACAAGACGCTCGGCGACTATGCAAAAAACACGGTGAAAATGACAAAAATTGGGAAAATGTGTCAAAATATCTGATTTTAAAGTCGAAAAAAAGATTCTTTGAAGACGAAGTGGTTAAAAACGGTTACTTCCCGGGCAATCATACCGTTAAATATGTTGAAGAAGTTTGGACACGTTATATCGCTTATAAAGCAATTATTCATAAATAGTGAAATTTAACGAAGAATAATTTACTATTTTTGCACTTTAATATAAAAGCTAATGAAAGTTTCTGCTACACAAAATAATGTCAACGCATCTACTGAAAAAATATATCAGTTGATTGCAAATCCGAGAAATTTCTCACGCTCCCTGCCTGAACAAATTACTATTGAAGAAGTTACTGACGATTATTGTAAATTCAACATTCCCGGCGTTACCAGCTTAACGTTAAGAATAGCTGAAAAGGACCCTTTTTCTAATATCACCTATGCCGCTGAAAATGACAAAAATATAACCACTTCGATTGCCATTTCTCTTCAAGCTATTCAAGACAATCTCTCCTCGTTGACCGTTGAAATTGATGTAGCAATTCCTATATTTTTAGCAGGAATGGCGAAAAATCCATTACAAAATTTAGTTACTTTAATCGCTGAAAGAATAAAGGTAAAAGCTGAAACAGAATAAATTATGGAACAGAATACTATAAGAACGGAAAATCTTACCAAAAAATATCGTTCTCGTACAGTCGTCAATGACGTTTCCATTGAAGTAAAACAGGGCGAAATTGTCGGTCTATTAGGACCTAACGGTGCCGGAAAAACCACCTCCTTTTATATGATTGTAGGGTTGATTAAGCCCTATTTTGGTAATGTTTATCTAAATGAAACCAATATTACAAAATTTCCTATGTACAAGCGTGCTCAAATGGGCATCTCCTATTTGCCGCAGGAAGCGTCCGTTTTCCGTCATTTGAGTGTTGAAAATAACATTAAGGCAATTTTAGAATTTACATCATTGAGCAAAGAAGCGCAAAAATCGCGTTTAGAGGAGTTGATTAATGAGTTTAATTTACATAAAGTTAGAAAAAACTTAGGGAATAATCTATCGGGAGGTGAGCGAAGACGTACTGAAATTGCCCGTTGTTTAGCGGCGAATCCGAAATTCATCTTGTTAGATGAGCCGTTTGCGGGCGTAGACCCGATTGCGGTGGAAGATATTCAATCTATTGTCGCCCAATTAAAGAACAAAAATATTGGCATCTTAATTACCGACCATAACGTACACGAAACACTCTCCATCACGGACAGAGCTTATCTGCTTTTTGAAGGAAGATTGTTAAAATCGGGGACGGCTCAAGAGTTAGCCGAAGACGAATATGTAAAGAAAGTCTATCTGGGTAAAAATTTTGAGTTAAGGAAATATTAGTTTTTTTTTAATTATCCAAAATCAAAAAGACGGTACGTCTATTTTTCGCACGCCCATACTCCGTACTATTCGGCACAATGGGCATTAATTCACCGTAACCTTTATAACGAAGTCGTTGAGGGGAAACCTTTTTCTCAATAATATAACGATAAACGGACTCCGCCCTTTTTTCCGATAGTATCTGGTTATCTTCTTCTGTTCCGATATCATCGGTATGACCTTGTATTTCTACTTTTATCGTAGGATTATCCTCTAAAAATTCGACAAATAAATCGATTATTGCCCGCGATTTTGCGGTTAAATCCCATTTATTAGTTGCAAAATAGATATTATTCAAATTATAACTTTTCCCCTTTTCAATCTTCTCAATATCAATATCGTCCGTTACAATTCTCTTTTCAATTTCTTCCACGGTAATCAGCCGTGTATCGTAGGCATACCCCTCATTTTTAACATTAAGAATCAATTCTTCTTGCCCATCTTTTTTAATTTCTGCGGCTATGGCATACTTTCCCGAATATTCGTTAACTTTTGTTTCGGCGATAATATTCGAAGCGGTGTCACGTATTTGAACAATCGCTTTAATTTTATCACCTTCTACATCTTTAATCTCTCCTTTAATTAACAGCATATTTCGAGGACGTGCCTCTTCGTGTAATTCAAACTGATATATATTCCAATCTTTTCCATCTATATGATTGGAAGAAAAATAGGCGATATCGCCTTTAAGATTAACAAAAAAATCCACTTCATCCATTTCCGTATTGATAGGATAGCCGATATTGACCGGTTTTTGCCACCCTTTTTCGCCTAATTTAGAATAGAAAATATCCATGCCACCCATGCCGTCGTGTCCCGCCGAAGAGAAATAGAGTGTTTTACTATCGGTATGTAAAAAGGGCGAGCGTTCATTGCGTGAAGTATTAATCATAGGACCGACATTTTTCGGTTTTCTCCATTTACCACCATCTCCTCTTTCTGTATACCAAATATCTGAACCGCCGAACCCACCGGGGCGGTCGCTGGCAAAAAAGAGTAATTGTCCGTTGGAACTTAAAGAGGGCTGCGATTCCCACGAATCTATACGATTAACACTATCACCCAAATTTGCAGGTTCCGTCCACTCTCCACCTATCAATTCCGAATAATACAAATCATAATTGGGATAGTTTTGATTATTTATTTTCACATTAGTAACTTTCACAAATATCAAAAAATCGTTCCGTAGATTCACGGTCGGACTTCCTTCGTTATTTCCATCTTGATTAAATGGATAAGGCATCGGTTCTCCGACTTCAAAATCACCATTCTTATTTCGTTTGCTATATGAAAAATATTCACGATCTACGTAGTTTTCTTGAAAATATGCCTCTTGCATTTTAATAGTTTTTCGTCTCGTGAAATAAAAATACTCATCATCTGGAGAAATAGTAGCCAAATACTCATCATGATGCGTAGAAATTCCCACTACGGGCTTAGGGTCAAATTTCACAGGATTTGATAAAATTTTTTGATAAAAATTTGATTTTTTAATAATCATTTCCGCCTCTTCAACGTAGGTGTTTTTTTTTATCAAATCGGAATTTTCTACAATGACAGTTGCAAATTTTATAGCATCATCAAAATTTTCAAGTAAATAAGAGAGGCGAGCGGCGTAAAGATGAACCTGAATATTATAAAATGGACATACATCGTACATCTTTTGGATAACACGAATTGCATTTTTTGCATCTTGTGTGTTTTCTATAAGCAGTCCGTTAAGTTCAATCGGCAAATAATAACCGAGAGCCAAATAGTAGTTAACTTCCAAATTATCCGGATATTCTTCCAAAATTTCATAATAAATTTTAAATGCTTCTTTTTTCTTACCTTCTTTTTGCAGCTCACGACCTTTTTTAAACTCTCTTTCTACTTGTTTGCTCATTTTCTGCACACAAGGGTCTTCCTCTTCCTGTGCTTTTAAAGTAGGGAAAATTAAAATGATTTGAAGTAAAAAAAGAAAGAGAAATCGCATACAATGAGTTATTGTTACATAATAATCAAAGTTACCTTTACAAATGCAAAAATAACAATTTTAAAACGAATTATAAAGAAAAAAGATTAGTTTTTGATACAACGAACACTATAACCATAATCTTGGGGAATCAATTCCATAAGCCCGGTTTCACAACTATAGCTTAAATGGAATGTCTCTGCTCTGTCATTATTTCCCACTGCTGAAGTCCAATAATAGGCATTTCCTCGCAAGTTATAAAAGTTATTACTGATAGGATTGTAGTAACCGCCCGGAAGTGAGGTGAAATCGGTTGCATTATTACCCGGTACTATCCAATAATTCGGACTTTTCAGCTCATCAGCGGGATAAGCAGTAAGGTTTCTATACTGTTCGGCTGTAGGGATATGCCAACCATCAGGGCAAAGACCTTGTATGGTATCCGAAATTGCCCCGTCATATCCGACCGGTAATCGCAGTGCCGAATACCAATCATACAATCTACCATAGATTGCTAAATTCAAACTAGTATCAGGATACATCGCAGCCCAATAAACATGTGTTTCAGGAATAGAAGTTCCGTCCGTATAGAGTGTTGCTGCTGAGTTTTCTTTAGTCCAACAATCGCAACCGACACGAACTGTATTATATCGTATATTATTCCCGTCATAAGCATAAAAACCCTCACCACAAGGCGGAAAGGCAACAATAACATTCTGCGTACAATACAATACTTTATCAGCGATTGACAATGTCCATAAAACCGGAGTAGTATCACCGACAATGTATCGTAACGGTTCGTTATTTTGCATAGCTATAGGATATGGAATAACTTGTGGCTGTTGGAGCGGGAAATTGGGGATATCGCTAATACTATAATCGGCTACTAAATGGGTGTCGATAGGACAGGTTGCAACATAAACCATTACACCAACCGTGCTATCACAACCGTGTATTGTAGGTAAAATAACCGTGTGATCTCCTTCACTATATAATATCGTGGAATCGTTATAGGCATACGGTAATTGCGATTCATATACTAGGAGTGTATCTGTAACAAAATAGATAGGAAGTATGGTAAGCTGTAACACAGAAACGGTGTCATAATGATGATACGAGGAGATTGGATAATAATTACCTGTAAAAAAATCTCCCGCCGTATGTAAAGGCTGATCAAAACCATTTTGTTGGTAACGCATTGTAGAATCGGCTTCTTGGCAGACCGAATCCACAATAGTGGTAGAAACAATATAAGGTTGCTGAACTCCTGCCGTAGCAGCTCCTTTATTCTCAAGATGAGCTGCAAAAACTTGTCCGTATGTGAAAGTAACATACTCTTCTTGAGGATCAAAAAAATCACCCATTTGAGACCCGATAGAGAGAAATCCCGATTGAGTAAATCCTTTTAAACAAAACAAAAATAAGAAAAAAATGAAGAAAGTATTTCTTATTATTTTTTTAAAATACATGTTATTTTACTAGACTTTTTAGACTTTTATATAAGAATGTTTCTAAAATTTTTTAAATTTTTAAATTTAAGGTACAAAAATACAAAAAAAAATAATACGATTCATTTATTTTACTTCAAAATCTTTTTTATTTTTTTGTTGTGTTTTTTTTATATATTTGCAAACTTAAAAAAAAGGTATAAAAAATTATTTAATTCAGTATTAATCAAATATATAAAATTATGCGCAACAAAGGATTGATTCTATTTTTCACAATACTCATTGCACTAACTTGCTTATATTGTTTATCATTCACTTTTGCCACTTGGCGGGTAGAAAAGGCAGCTAAGGAGTACGCACAAGATACGAAAAGTATAGAAGAAGTAAGAGCTAAAGCTGAAGGAAATGCAATGTTAGAGAAACAATTAGTAGATTCTCTTATTTCGGAACGTGAGCATCAATATCTCATGAGAATGAACGATTCCGTTATTTTTCTTGGATCTACCTATAAAGAATGTAAATACAAAGAATTAAATATGGGATTGGACTTAAAAGGCGGTATGAATGTAACGTTAGAGATTGCCATTCCCGATATTGTTGAAAGTTTAGCCGAAAATACGACTGACCCTCTCTTTGCTAATAGTTTTAATAAAGCCCTCGAAACCTATTCTAAGACACAAGGTGATTTTGTTGACATTTTTGTTGAGGCTTTTAACAATGAAAAAATTGAATTAAAGTTAGAAAATGCAAATTTAAGAACCTATTTTGGAGAACGTGCAGGTATAAAAAATGCAAAAGATGAAGATATTATTAAATTTATAAAACAAGAATCGGATGAAATTGTAGATAGAACATTTAAAATTCTCCGTACACGTATTGACCGTTTTGGTGTTGCACAACCCAATTTACAACGTCTACAAAGAGGTCGTATTTTAGTGGAACTACCCGGTATTAAAGAACCTGAACGTGTTACCGATTTATTAAAAAGTACGGCAAAATTAGAGTTTTGGGAAGTTTACAACGATGTTGTAGGAGGACAAACTATCCAACAACGCTTTCAAAAAGCGGATATACAGTTAGCTAAAGAATTAAAAGCTAAAAAAGAGTTTGAAAAAGACACCACTGCGAAAGATACTACGGCACTCGCTTTACAAGGATTAGATACTACTTCTGTTGAAAACAGCGAAGAAATAGGTGCTATTCTAAGCAAAGCAGTTGCAGGAAACGACGGAATAGCCATCGCCTACTTTAGAGAAGCCGATATGAAAGAGATTGATAAACTCTTACCTAATATCACGCGTATTATGGGTGATAAAAGTGTTGTTTTCTATTGGGGATCTCCTGAAAAACAATTTAAAAATGCATATCCTCTCGTACCTTTAAAAAGAAATAATGACCGTATCGGACCTATTTTAAGTTCTGAAACTGTCGGTGGAGCACGCGTAGTTCGTACAGCGCGTCAAGATATTGACCAAAACAATAGAACTGTAGTTGTTATGACAATGGAAGATCGTGCTACGGAGGAGTGGCGTAAAATAACAAAAGCCGCTGTTGATAATAAAAGTAAAGCAACTTTTATTGCCATTGTTCTTGATGAATTTGTTTATTCTCACCCACACGTAAAAAGCGAAATTCCTAACGGAACTTCTGAAATCTCCGGTAATTTCACTATTGATGAAGCCAAAGACTTGGCTACCGTGTTGAATTCCGGAAACTTAGAAGCAAAAGTTAATATCGTTCAATCAGAAATTGTCGGACCAACTCTAGGAAAAGAGTCCATTCAAGCAGGATTTCTCTCATTCCTCGTAGCCTTTCTCATTGTATTAGCTTTTATGTTATTATATTATGACCGTGCCGGATACGTAGCAAATTTAGCACTATTTACTAACCTTTTCTTTATTCTGGGAGTTTTAGCTTCATTAGGAGCTGTGTTGACACTTCCGGGTATTGCGGGGATTGTGCTCGCTCTCGGTATGGCCATTGACGCTAACATTATTATATATGAGCGTGTCAGAGAAGAAGTTCGTGCCGGAAAAGGTCTACGACTTGCCATCGAAGACGGATATAAAAATGCCTATTCAGCTATTATTGACGGACAAGTTACAACGTTAATAACCGCTATCGTACTCTATATTTTCGGTTCAGGTCCTATCCAAGGATTCGCTACCACTTTAATTATTGGTATCTTATCTTCATTATTTACGGCTATCTTTATTTCAAGAATAATTTTTGACCAACGTGTGAAAAAAGGAAAAAATATTTCATTCGGGAATAAAATAACTATCAATTTCTTCACTAATACAAATTTCGACTTCCTCAAACGGAGAAAACTCTTCTACATCATTTCCATTCTTTTATCGCTCATTATGATTATTTCCTTTATATTCCAAGGGTTGAATCCGGGTATTGACTTTACAGGAGGACGTAATTATGTAGTACGTTTTGACCAAAACATACGTACCGATGAGGTGCGTACTGCTATTGCCGAAGAGTTCGGTGGCAATCCTGAAGTAAAAACTTTTGGTGGAAATGACCAAGTTAGAATCACTACAAATTACAAAATTGATGAGAACGATGTAAGTGTAGATAAAGAATGTGAACAAAAACTCTATAATGCACTAAAAGGTTTTTATCTAAAGAAAGATATTACAGAAAAAGATTTCACACAGCAAACAGACCCGCGCGGTATTCAAAGCTCTCAAAAAGTTCAACCTTCTATCGCAAGAGAGTTGGTTATAGATGCTTTTTGGGCTGTAGTCGTATCGTTATTCCTTATATTCATTTATATAGCCGTTAGATTTAAAAATTGGCAGTTCGGACTCGGCGGCGTGGTCTCGCTCGTACATGACGCACTGCTTACTATCGGATTATTCTCACTCTTCTACAAAGTAATGCCTTTCTCAATGGAAATCGACCAATCCTTTATTGCGGCAATCCTAACGGTTATCGGATACTCCATTAACAACGTAGTAGTTATCTTTGACCGGGTACGTGAAAATTTAGCTCTCTACCCGAAAAGAGAACTTTACGTCAATTTTAATACCGCTGTTAATTGGACATTAGGGCGAACCATGAACACCTCCGCAACAACAACTTTGGTTATTTTAGCAATCTTCATCTTCGGCGGTGAAGTAATTCGCGGTTTCGTCTTTGCCATGGGAGCTGGTATTATCATCGGAACTTATTCTGCTCTTTTCGTCTCTACTCCACTTGCTTATGACCTTCTTAAAAATGCAGGAAAAAAAATTAAAAGAACAAAAGTTGAATTAATAAAATAATATTGTAACTTTGCAAATTAAGGTTGCTAATTTTAAAAAAAATCTTATTTTAGCACCTTAATTTGTATATTTTATTAAATGTTCGTAATTATGAAAATAAAAATAGCTTTTTTATTATCCTTAACTATTTTATTTACAGGTGTTTCAGTAATTAAAGCACAACATCCTCTTAAAGAAGCAGACAATGCTTTTAAATACTGCCAATACGAAAAAGCACTTGATGAATATAAAACAGGAATTCGGAAAATCAGAAAAAATCAAATCGAAGTTCGTAGAGTAACCTATCAGATTGCTGAATGTTACCGAATTATGGGAGATATAAAAAATGCAGAAAAATTTTATGAACGTTTAGAGAAAAAAAATTATCAAAAAGATAATCCAATGATTCTCTTCCATCTTGGGAATATTGCTTTATCAAAAGGTGAATACGCAGATGCTTTAAAATATTTTGAAAATTTCAAAAAACGTGCCCCCGAAGACAAACGTACGGACGTTCTCATCGAATCATGTCAAAAAGCGAAAACTTGGACAGAGAATCCTACTCGTTACGAAGTGGAAAATTTCAAAAAATTCAATACTCGACAAGATGATTGGGCACCACGATGGGGAAATCCTAATAAGCAAAATCAAATCATTTTCTCTTCTAATCGTGACGGCTCCGTAGGTAAGGGCACAAACCAATGGACGGGAGGCGGTTTTTCAGATATCTATAAATCTGATAAACCAAAAAGCAAAAATACCGAATGGCCCGGTGAATGGTCGCCGACACTCCCCCTTGACGAAGATCAAATTATCAATACTAGTGTCAACGAAGGCGAAGCCTCAGCAAATGCTAAAGGAACAACAATCTATTTTACAAAATGCCCGCAAGATAAAAAAAAGGTTTACGGCTGCTACGTATATCAAGCATCGCGAAAGGGGAAATCATGGAGCGTACCCGAACTCGTTGAGTTAGGTCCCGACTCCTTCAACTACGTGCACCCCTTTATCTCCGATGATGAACTAACTATCTATTTTGCATCGAATAAACCCGGCGGATATGGCGGTTACGATATTTACAAAGCAACACGTGCCAAAAAATCTGCTAAATTTGGAAATATTAAGAACTTAGGAAATGTTGTCAATACACCCGGACAAGAAGTCTTCCCCGCTCTGCGTGGAGACTCCGTCCTCTATTTCTCCTCAGACGGACACCCCGGAATGGGAGGACTTGATATTTTCTACTCTAAAATTAAAGATGGAGTATTTGAAAAACCTGAAAATATGATGTACCCCATCAACTCCAACGCCGATGATATTGGTATGATGTTTGACGATAGTAAAGTTATTGACCCAAAATCTAAATCGGAATATTTGGAAAAGGGATTTTTCTCCTCTAATCGTCCCGGTGGTCGCGGCGGTGACGATATTTACTACTTCGTCCTTCGCCCACTTGTCTTTACCCTCTCCGGCTTCGTGAAAGACGCTCTCACCTTACAATATATTGATAAGGCTGATGTGGAAATTATCGGTACGGACGGAACCTCTTACAAAACTAAAACAGACATTAAAGGCTATTACCACTTCGATAAAACGATGATATTAAGTAATGTTACTTACAAAATGAGAGTAACAAAAAGTAAATACTGGGAAGAAAATAATACCGCTTCACAAACTACGGTAGGATTAACCGAAAATACTGACCTAAAACAAGATTTTTTACTAACACCTTACCCTGTTGAACCTATTGTTTTGCCTGAAATTCTTTATGACCTTGATAAAGCCGACCTTAAACCACAATATAAAGATTCACTTATGTCTCTTTATGAAATTATGATTAAAAACCCAACTATTGTGGTAGAACTTCGCTCGCATACGGACTTCCGCGCCTCGGACGAATATAACGAAGAACTTTCTCAACGCCGTGCACAATCGTGTGTTGACTTTTTAGTTTATGAAAAAGGAATTGATGCCGATAGAATTATTCCAAAGGGTTATGGAGAGTACAAACCGCGTAAACTTGAAAAAGATATGACGATTACTTATAACAGAAAGAAATTTACTTTCAAAAAAGGAACCGTCTTAACGGAAATGTATATCACAGGGTTAACTTCACGTGACGAACAAGAAGCAGCGAACCAGCTTAACCGCCGTACCGAATTTATGATTTTACGAGATGACTACGTGCCAAAAGGCGATAAAATTGAAGATGTTGAAGTACAAGTTCCAAAACCAATTGCGGTTATTGTTGAAAGAACCGTGCCTATTACTATTGAAAATGACGTAGTTAAAGCTACTTGTATTGCTAATAATAAAACTTTCACTTTCGAACTTGCTCCGAATAGCGAAGAAATTTATATGAATTACGCTGACGCTACGAGATTTTTAAAAGAGATGATTATTACCGTTAATGATTTTGAGGATAAAGAAAACTCTATAAATCTTACTGACGGCTCCATCGTTGAAGGAAGCGCTATCTATCTCAATAACCTTAAAATCGGTGATGATACGGCAGAAAACGTAAGAGTCATTGTGAAAAAAGCATTGACATCTTCGTTTGTTATTGGCGGAGATTATATTACTGATGAATTTGGTACATATACTATTGATAGCGAACGAAATTTAATAGTTTTCGATAAATAAAAAGGACTCTCTTCCCTCTTTTATCTTTAAAAAATAGAGATAAAAAGATGAACGTAGCTTGATAAAAGCTTTATTATAGTATGAAACAATTTCTTGGTCCATTCAATAAAAACAATCCCATTTTAGTACAAATTTTGGGGGTTTGCTCGGCTTTAGCCGTAACAGCACAGCTAAAACCGGCAGTCATCATGAGTCTTTCCGTTATTGCCGTGTGTGGAGCAGGAAATTTTATAATCTCATTAATTAGAAAAACAATTCCGCCCCGCATTCGTATTATCGTACAATTAGTTATCGTTGCCGCCTTAGTTATCTTAGTTGACCAAATATTACAAGCCTTCTATTTTGAAATGAGTAAATTCCTCTCCGTCTTCGTTGGCTTAATTATTACAAATTGTATAATAATGGGACGAATTGAAGGGTTTGCCCTTTCAAATCCCCCGATTCCTTCACTTTTAGATGGGATTGCTAACGGTATAGGCTACGGAATCGTACTTGTTATTGTCGGATTTGTACGAGAACTTCTCGGCTCAGGCACTATCTGGAATCACCCCGTAATCCCTCCATCATTTTATGAAATGGGATATATTAATAACGGATTGATGATATTACCCCCTATGGCTTTAATTATTGTCGGCACCTTAATTTGGGTGCAAAATAGCATAAATCAAGAAAATTAAAAATTTATCTCTTTTTATTTCGTATTTTTGTAAAAATTTTTGTTCTTTATGAAAATTCATGACATTATCAACTTAATTGGAGGAACAGTTGTTGAAGGAAAACAGTTTCTTGATAAAGAAATTACTCATGTTTTTGCTTCCGACTTAATGAGCGATGTACTAACATTAAACACAGACGAGTCTTTGTTACTCGTAACGGGATTAGCCAATTTACAAACTATTCGCACTTGTGAAATGTCTGATATTAAAACCGTTATCTTTGTTCGTGGCAAAAAAACTTCTGCCGAAATGCGAGAATTGGCAGCAGAGAATGAGATGATACTAATTGAAACGCCCTATTCGATGTACAGAACATCAGGCTTGCTGTTCCAAGCAGGAGTTTTATCACTATACTAATCAAGAAAATATGAATTTTACATATAATATAGAAGGCGGTGATTTTACCAATGCCGGAGCTCCCTCAAGTGCAGTAAAAAAAATGCTAAAGCAACTCGGAGTTAATCCGGACATTATTAAAAGAACGGTCGTGGCACTCTACGAAGCTGAGGTAAATGTCGTAGCCCACGCCTACAAGGGTATTATTACCGTTGATATAGAAGATGACAGAATTATTATAAAATTAGAAGACGAAGGTCCCGGGATTGAAGATATCAATAAGGCTATGACGGAAGGATACTCTACCGCTTCGCAAAAAGTACGTGAAATGGGATTTGGCGCCGGCATGGGCTTCCCGAATATGAAAACAAACTCCGATAAACTTACCGTTAATTCTACGCCCGGAAAAGGAACTTCAGTCGAAATTATTAACTATTTTTAGTTATGAAACAAGCTGAAACATTTCATCACGCCCTAAAATTCAAATATGACCTCTGTATCGGCTGTTCTCACTGCATCGGCGCTTGCCCCACCGCTGCGATTCACGTTGAAAAGGGAAAACCGATACTGAACCCAAACCGCTGTATAGACTGCGGTCGCTGCTACTTGGCATGCCCCGTCAGTGCGATTTATATAGAACAAGACGACTTTCAAACAATTTATAATTATAAATTCCCTATCCTACTTGTCCCCTCCATCTTTAGCGCCCAATTCCCCGAAAAAATAAATCATAGAGCCATTGTCTCCGCTATCCACCACCTCGGGTTTAAATACATTTTTGAAGTTGAAAAAAGTGTTGATATCTTAACCGATGTGATGAACAAAGCAATTATTGATAAAAACTTAGAAAGACCGATTATTTCCACCTACTGTCCTGCTGTTGTGCGACTTATACAGGTTAAATTCCCTTCACTCGTTAAAAATCTTTTCCTTGTGAAACCGCCTTTGGATATTACCGCACTTTTTATTAAACAAAAATTTACGGACGAAGGTGTAAAAGAGGAAGATATCGGCATTTTTTACGTTTCCCCTTGCGCCGCTAAAATTGCCGCTATTAAAAGTCCTGTTGGAGATGATGTATCCATGGTTGACGGTGTCATAAATATGAACTTTTTTTACAATAAAGTATACCGCACCATCAAACAAGGGACTTATCAGTTAGTAGACGAAGAGTGTGCTTCTCAGAGACTCACTTGCGATAATTTACTCTGGTCGCTTACAAAAGGAGAAATAAACTTATTGAGCCAAGGTAGAAATTTAGCTATTGACGAAATTCATAATGTCTCCGATTTTTTAGAAAAGGTTGAAAATGAAGATATTACGGATATTGATTATTTGGAATTGCGTGCTTGTGATGAAAGTTGTGCGGGTGGAATACTCTGTCCCGGAAATCGTTTCTTTGCGGCAGAACGTCAAAAGAAAAGAGCGGAAAGTCACACTCTTATGAACACTCCGCGAAATAACGACCTGTTAAAATATGAAGAATATCTTCTGAAACACCTGAGCGTTGGAGAAGTGTTACCACGCTCGATGGAGAAACTCGACAACAATATCGCCGTTGCCATGCGCAAAATGAAAAAATCTTTTGAGCTTAATAACTATCTGCCGCAAGTTGACTGTCGAATCTGCGGCTACCAGACCTGCAAAGAGTTGGCACACGCTATCGTCAACGAAAACGCCGACCTAAAACAGTGTATTTTCATACAACGTATTCTTGAACAGACCGATAAACTCACGCCTGCTGAGGCTCTCAAGATTAATAAAGTTATCTGGGGAGAAAAAAAATTTGATAAGAATAGCCTAAAAGGAATCAATTTAGGGCATAAAGGACGCATACAATAGTATCTTTTTAATTTCTTATTTTTTAATTTTTATTTGGGCGTGCCCCCTCGCTACGCTCGGGGTCGGTCTTCGCCTACAAGTCCGCAGGAAGGAGCTATGAATAGCATAGTCGAAAAAGGAGCTTCTAAAGGCGCTCTTTTTCTCCTTGCTCTTCAAAGCTCCTTCCTTTACGGGCTTTTCGGCTGCGCCCTCACGCCGTTGAGAATGGCAAGTATGCCATTCTCAACGAATCAATATCCAAATCATTAGTTGTGTGAGGCGCTTAGGTGGAAAGCCCGCAAGGGCGGAAGCCGATGGGGACGCAGCGGCAAAAAAGCGAGCTTGTAAGCTCTTTTTGCCGCTTTGCGACCCCACGGCTTGTGCCCGCGGACTTGGAACCGGGCGCCGACCCCGAGCGTAGCGAGGGGGCACACCCTAATAAAAAAAATTAAAATTATTTTCTAAAACTATCTTTTTCTTTTTAAAAAAATGCTTTTTTTTCACCAACGTAAACAAATATTTATTACCTTTGCAAATGAACAAATGTTCATAATAAAAAATAATTTACTATTTCACCATGGCACCACGAAGAAAAAGAATGCGAAGGATTTTTAACATTCCCACGATTAAAGGTTTTAAACCGTATGGGAACTCTTGCTCTCAGAAAGGGAAACGTGAGCTTATTTCTCTTTTGTATGAGGAGTATGAATCCTTGCGTTTATGCGATTATGAAAAATTGACTCATGCTCAGGCGTGTCGGCTTATGCAGATTTCGCGTCCTACTTTTACGCGTATTTATGCTTCTGCAAGAGAGAAAATTGCTACCGCTTTCGTCGAAGGGAAACAGATGATTATTGAAGGCGGAAAAGTCTATTTTGACAGTGAATGGTATCGTTGCTCGGACTGTTCTTGTCATTTTAATCACCCGGATAAGGAAGCAATTATTGAAAACTGTCCTCTTTGTCATAGCACTAATTTTCACAAGGTGGAATCGGAATCATAAATGGAATTTATTAATCTTAAAAAATAAAAGTTATGAAAATTGCAATTACATCGGTAGGAAATTCCCTTTCATCAAACATAGATGAACGTTTCGGGCGTTGTGCTTTTTTTGTCATTTACGACACTGACACGAAAAGCGTGGAATTTATACCCAATCATGCTAAGGACGCCGAGGGAGGTGCCGGCACTGCAGCGGTACAACTTATAGCTTCGCAACAAGTTGCTAAAGTGGTATCAGGGCAATTCGGAGTTAAAGTTAAACCTTTATTGGATAGTCTTAAAATTCAGATGATATCTATTAAAGGAAGTCATTCCGTACAAGAAATTATAAACATGATAGAAGAACGTTAAAATTATCACATTATGAATAAAAAAATTGCTATCCCGTTGCTGGACGACCAATTGTGCAGTCATTTCGGGCATTGTCAACAATTTGCGATTGTAGAAACGCAGGGGGGAGAGATTGTTAAATATGAAAAACTTACACCGCCGGAGCACGTACCGGGATTATATCCTCGCTGGGTTGCTCAATTCGGAGTAACGGACGTAATAGCCGGCGGCATCGGACAACGTGCCATCTCCTTATTTAACGAACAAAATATAAATGTACATGCGGGTGCTCCCGTTATGAAAATGGAAGAGTTGGTTACTCTATTTCTTCAAAATAAGCTAACGCTAACGGAAAATAGTTGTACGCACGACAACTCACCGGGAGGCGGTCATCAACACCATCATAACTGTTAATGCCGTTGACAAAATTTTTCGGATATGCTCTTTAAAACTCACGGCAACAAGCAACTAAAAATAGCTATTGCAAGCGGCAAGGGAGGTACAGGGAAAACTTTTGTGGCTACCAATCTTTATTCTGTTCTTCAACAAAACCAAGTTTCTTCCATATTGATTGACTGTGATGCGGAAGAACCGAACGACCATTTTTTCTTTAAATCTATTTCTAAAACGAACAAAGAGGTTCAAGTAAACATTCCCGTCATTTCTACCGAATCGTGCGTATTTTGTGATAAGTGCCACGAATATTGTCATTATAATGCTATTTTTTATCTTCCCTCTCTTCAACAAATTCACGTAATGGAAGATTTATGTCATTCGTGCGGCGCTTGTTCGGTAGCTTGTGAGCATAACGCAATTACCGAAAAAAAGAAAACTATCGGTACGGTTACCACTTACTTACTGCCGGGAAATTACAAATTGATTGAGTCGCGTGTAAATATCGGCGTTTATTCGCCGGTTCCTGTCATAACTTCTGCCATTAAAGAAGCCGAACAGCAGGGTATCATTATTTTAGACGCCCCGCCCGGCACTTCCTGCCCTTTTATTCATACGGTAAATAACGCAGATTATGTAGTCCTTGTCGCAGAACCTACTCCTTTCGGATTGAGCGATTTACAAAAAACGATTGCCGTTCTCCATATTTTAGAAAAACCTTTTGGAATTGTAATCAATAAATCCGACATCGGCACCTTAGCTATGTCCGATTTTATTCAAAAAGAGAACTATGATTTGTTATTGTCAATCCCTTTTGACAGGAGTGTTGCCTCGTTCTATTCCGAAGGGAAAATCATGGCAGAGAGAGAGGAAAAATGGAAAGAAATTTTTGAAAATCTAATTGATAAAATTATTGAAACAGCATGCAAATAGCAATTATAAGCGGAAAAGGCGGCACAGGCAAAAGTAGTATAACAGCTGCTTTTGCAAGCATTGAAAAAAATGTAGTCTTAGCAGATTGTGATGTTGACGCATCGAATTTATATCTACTCTTCACTCCTACTCACAATGAAGAACGAGCTTACGTAGGGGCTGAAACCGCAATAATTGACAATAATTTATGCATCAGTTGCATGAAATGTTGGGAAAATTGTCGTTTTGACGCCATTTCTTATGTAAATCAAAAAATTAATATTTCAGACGTTGCTTGTGACGGTTGTGGTTTGTGTGCCCGCATCTGTCCTACGCAAGCGATTATGATGCAACAGCACGATAAAAGTCGTCTCTATAGCGGTTCATTTCGCTACGGAAAAATGGTTTACGGTGTGTTGGCACCGGGAGAAGAAAATTCGGGAAAATTGGTCAACGAAGTTCGGAGTAAGGCAAATATCATTGCTACGGAGAACGACCTTGCCATTACTCTTATTGACGGACCTCCCGGCATTGGTTGTCCCGTTATTTCTGCCATCGCCAATGTAGATGGTGTAGTTTTAGTTACCGAACCGACACTGTCCGGATTTCACGATTTAAAAAGGATAAAAGAGATTGCAGACAACTTTCGGCTTCCCGCATGTGTTATCATTAATAAATTTACAATCAATGAGAAAATTTCTTCAGAGATAGAGGCGTGGTGTAAGAAAGAAAAGGTTAATTTTGCAGGAAAAATTCCATTTGACCTTGTCATGGTAGAAGCGATGACACAATTAAAGACAATCATTGAATATCAACCAAATGGAACAATTACGAAAAAGTTAAAAGAAATTTATAATTATATAAAACTAAATATTAATAAACAAACTAATTAAAATTAAAAATTGTTATGAATACATTAGACAAAGGTTTTGACACCAAATTAATTCATGCAGGAGCTTTTGAAGAACCATACGGTAGTGCTACGGTTCCAATTTATCAAACCTCAACATTCAAGTTTAAGAGTGCACAACATGGGGCTGACTGTTTTTTAGGAAAAAGTGACGGTTACATTTACACACGTATCGGTAATCCTACCATTAAAGCTTTAGAAAGAAATATTGCCGAATTGGAAGGCGGATTTGACGGAATTGCAACAAGTTCCGGTATGGGAGCTGTTAGCAGTGTTTACATGGCTTTATTGGGAGCCGGAGCACACATTGTCAGCGCTGATGCCGTGTACGGACCTGCACGTGGTATTTTAGAAACCGATTTTTCACGTTTTAATGTAGAAGCTACTTTTGTTAACACCTCTCGTATTGAAAATATCAAAGCGGCAATACGCCCCAATACGAAAGTTCTCTATATTGAAACGCCTGCAAATCCTACCATGGAAATGACAGATATTGCTGCTTGCGCCAAACTCGCCAAAGAACATAATCTGATTTTAGTAGTAGACAACACTTTTTGCTCGCCTTATCTTCAAAAACCGCTAGCGTTAGGGGCAGATGTCGTTTTACACTCCGTTACCAAATTTATAAACGGACATGCTGATATTGTAGGAGGAGTTATTGTTACCAAAAATGAAGAGTTATATAAAAAAATTCGTCATTCTATGGTTTACCTCGGTTGCAATATGGACCCGACACAAGCTTTTATGGTGTTACGCGGAGTTAAAACATTATCTATCAGGATTGAACGTGCACAAGAAAATGCTATGAAAGTTGCCGAATTTCTAAGTAAACATCCTAAAGTTGCTTGGATAAAATATCCCGGACTTCCCTCCTATCCTCAATATGAATTAGCGAAAAAACAGATGAACGGCTTTGGTTCCATGATGAGTTTCGGCTTAAAAGGAGGCTACGAAGCAGGACGAAAAATGATGGACCACGTCCACTTAGCGCTTTTAGCGGTTTCTCTCGGTGGCGTAGAAACCCTCATTCAACACCCCGCCTCAATGACCCATGCAGGTATTAGCAAAGAGAACAAATTAGCCGCCGGAATTACTGACGACTTGATTCGTTTTTCTGTAGGAATTGAAGATATCAATGATATCATTGAGGACTTAAAACATGCTTTAGAAGCTGTTTAAACATTCTAAAACGTTTAATTAATTGTAATTATATTGAATGATATTCAATTCATAGCTATTATAACAGAAAAATAAGATGAACATTTTTGAAAAAATAGAGCTTCCAAACGTAAAACATATCATTGCCGTTGCTTCAGGTAAAGGTGGCGTAGGAAAATCCACGGTTTCAGCAAATTTGGCTGTTGCATTGGCACGACAAGGACTCAGAGTCGCTCTGGTTGACGCCGACATTTACGGACCGTCTATTCCCACTATGTTTGGAATTGAAGACGCAAAACCCGAAGTTACGGTAAAAGATGAGCAAGAGATAATCTATCCTATCGAAAGGTATGGTGTAAAAATCATCTCGGTCGGTTTCTTTATTGCTAAAGATGCGGGGCTTATCTGGCGAGGACCTATGGTGGCAAGTTTCTTAACCCAATTATACGAAAATACACAATGGGGAGAGATTGATTATTTAATCATTGACTTCCCCCCCGGAACCGGTGATATTCAGCTAACAACTATGCAAAAATTAAACCTTTCCGGTATCATCATGGTTACGACTCCTCAGGATATTGCCGTTAATGACGCACGCAAAGCCGCTTCTATGTTCAACAATCCTGAATTAGCAATCCCGATTCTTGGAGTCATTGAAAATATGTCGTGGTTCACGCCCAAAAGCCACCCGGAGGAAAAATATTTTATCTTCGGCAAGGGAGGAGGCGAAACATTAGCCAAAGAACTGAATGTTAAG
>Ga0255347_1001398_pt1 | contig 39241 bp, 39 predicted proteins | sample wastewater_treat_2_FD_192479 | JGI IMG/M metagenome (GOLD analysis project Ga0255347, IMG submission 192479) | Wastewater microbial communities from Lulu Island WWTP, Vancouver, Canada - plant24 | ecosystem: Engineered > WWTP > Wastewater > Unclassified | place: Canada: Vancouver, British... | reverse complement strand
ACGAAGATACACCTGAAGGATGATTGCTTAAAGGAAATGTTTCTTTACGGAAATTAAAAAGCGCCTTCCATCTCTGGAAGGCGCTGGTGCATTCACAAATCGTTTACGCTCTTACCGCCGGTCGGAACTTATACCCGTAAATCCGACTCGGTCCGCGCTGAAGAGTTGAGAGTGCTTATATAAGTTTTTTTCCCGGTGGGAGTATTTACTACCATTAACTGCTTGCACAGCGCTACTATAGAAGAAGGTATTCCATCCACAATTATTACACGGTAACTCCCTTTTTCATAATTCGAGGTGGAATGCTTGCCAGTCTGTCACATAAACTGCTATTGGTTTAGTTGTATTTTTCTGGGAAAAGACGTTATAGAATTGGTTATATGTTATCTTTTCTGATAGGGCCACTTCAACCCTGTTGCTTCAGTGCGGTTGAGGTATTCACTGACGGTGTTGCGTGATATTCGGCATCCACGGGCTACCCATTTCAGACAAAGTACTTCTTTGGTTTTTCGCAAGGTTAACCTTTCCTGTGACATTGTTCTTCTCCTTCTCCTGGAAGATTAAGATGTAACATCTTAAAGGATCAACCAGTTCTGTTTAGACCACTTTTTATTGTCTGTAAGCCCATTAGTACCCTTTAGGGTAAGGTGGTAAAAACCACCGCCTTTAGGCGCATAACCTTTCAGGTGGCGGCTAGTCCGCCGCTACCTAACCTATCGGCTAAAACCGATAGTAGTTGAGTTTGATTCCGATTGATGTCGGCCACTCATTCCGATTTTCCTAAAAAATGCCACAATGGTTCGGAATTATTGGCCGTCTTGTTCCGGATTATGCAATGAGGTAAAATTCTGTAAAGAATTTGATGTGCAAATTCAAGTAAAAATATTTATCAAACCAATTATTGAGGTATATAATTTAAACCACTCTGTAGAATTTCAATTCGAGGGGAGCCTTCTTACTTGGATAAATTCAAAAAAATTCTCTTTCCCAAAAATAATTACAAGCCCTGGTTAGTATCAATTATTCTTTTTGTTTCCGACCTTATTTCGATTTCCTTGTCATTTTTTGCAGCCTATTTGTTACGTGATGCATTAATTCCTTCGTTAGGGGGAAATTTAAATTTTAAAATACTAGCTCCTATTCTATATTAATGGACTTTAGTCTGTCGAGGGAGCGAAGCGAGGGAGACAATAAACCACCCGCTAAGCGGGTGGAGACAAGGGGTTAAACCACAAATCACCTAGGCGCTAGAATAGTGATTGTTCAGGCCACTAACATAGCAGAGAAAGGTGATTTGATGGCAAATACAAGTAATAGTTTAGCGCATACGAAGTGGATGTGCAAATACCATATCGTATTTACACCGAAGTATAGGCGGAAAATAATCTACAATCAATACAAAGAGAGTATAGGGCAGATATTGCGGCAATTATGCAGCTACAAGGGGGTAGAAATAATCGAGGGACACCTGATGGTAGATCATGTGCATATGCTGGTGAGTATACCGCCCAAAATCAGCGTATCGAGTTTTATGGGATATCTGAAAGGGAAAAGTGCGCTGATGATATTTGACAAACATGCAAACCTGAAATACAAATTTGGGAACAGGCACTTTTGGGCAGAAGGGTATTATGTAAGTACAGTAGGGTTGAATGAAGCGACGATAAAGAAATATATTGAGGAACAAGAGAAAGTAGATATAGCAATGGATAAGTTGAGTGTGAAAGAATATGAAGACCCCTTCAAGGGGTAGCTGGTAGCGAAAGAGTCCCTTAAGGGGCAGGCGAAGGCGGCAAAGGCAAAGTGGCTTGAACGAAAGAGAAAGCCAGCGTCTTGAGACGCTGGCCGGTAAAGGAGGCTTATAGCCTCAGAACAAACCACCCGTTTTACGGGTGGTTTTGATTTTTTATATGTCGTTATATTGGGACTTTTTGTTGCTTATGGTTTTTACCCCGGATCCAAAAAATCTGGGTTGATCGAATTACAGCAAATTATCTTACTTGTTTCTGTTGCTTTTGTGTTTGTTGGATTAGCAATTTATATTTTTGGATTTGGTAGTCAGATTTCCAGATTCGTCTATATTGCAGCCTGGATTTTTTCCTTTACAACCATCTCATTGTTCAGATTATTTATTCATAATCGCGGGTCATTGTTTTCATGGTGGGGGCAACCTGTCGTTGTAATTGGCAAGAAAAAAGATGTCGCCAAAATCATCGCTGGATTCAAACATGCGCGGCGATTTGCACTCAAACCTGTTGTTGCTTTAATTCTCGATGCAAATTTCGAGGCAGAATACATCGATGGCGTGCCGGCATTTTCAAATTCAAATGAATTGCAACAAGAAATCCGAAATTGTGGTATCAAATTGGCAGTTTTCGTGACAAGCTCCAATGAATTAAATAAAAGGAAAAACGAACAGATTTACGAACTAAGTCTGTCATTCCCGGATTTGATTTATGTGATGAATGAATCGACATTAAATTCTGTATCGATGAAACCTCTTGATTTGGCTGGACTTCCGGCAATTCAAGTTCAATACAATCTACTCAATCCTTGGGCGAGATCACTGAAACGGCTTGCTGAATTAATCATTTGCTTTTTAAGCATCTCCATTACGCTTCCGTTTTTCCTGGTTCTAGCGGTATTAATCCATTTTGATTCTCCCGGGCCAATTATTTTCGTACAGGAAAGGGTTGGAAAAGGCGGGAAAAGGTTTAACCTATATAAATTCCGGACGATGGTTACGAATGCTGACGAAAAATTAGTGGAACTCTTAAAGAACGATAATGTATTTTGCAAAGAATACAATAAATACCACAAAATTCGCAACGATCCCAGAATTACCCGGATGGGAAGGTTTTTACGGAAAACCAGTCTGGACGAATTTCCTCAAATCTGGAATGTCGTGCGGGGTGAAATGAGTTTAGTCGGTCCAAGAGCGTATATGCCAGAGGAGCTGGATGAAATGGGGGATTCCACAAAATTAATCGAACGTGTATCTCCAGGGTTAACCGGTTGGTGGCAAGTTATGGGACGGCATGATGTCTCTTTTCAACAACGATTACAGATGGATGAATTTTACATAATAAATTATTCGCTATGGATGGATTTATATATCTCAGTCAAAACAATTTGGATCATAATCAGTGGTCAGGGTGAATAAATTTCTATATTTAAACCTATCTTCAGCATAGCCTAGGTTTTTAATGTGTTGGGTGAAGAAATAATTGACAAACATTTCCTTTTAGTAAACATTAAGGATTTGGTTAATACAAGAATTTTCGGTTTATGCTGGGAAATTATTATTTTCTAAAAGGAAAAAACATGGAATTTGATATTACGAATACAAATCGTCGCAAAATCCGGCTTTATCATTTGTTTACTGTAACTAACATTGTAGAGGGATTAGGAGTGATTATTTCCCTGCTCACAATCCCAACTGATCCTAAGAATGCAATTCTTGGCGGATATTCGTTGACCCGACTAATTATCTTTGGTACTACATTGGCGATTTTTGCTTTGGGGATCCTCTTAATTTTCAATTCACGAAAAATCATTAATCTACTCAATAAGTGGTTCGAGAAGCAAAATATTATCCATATCATTAAATGGCTGGGTGTCATTGCTGGAATGTGCGTTTGGGTTACGATATGGCTGCCTGCAGAACGGTTGACCATCTATGCCGCTATGTTCATCCGCATTAAACCATTACTATTATGGTTGGAGTTGATCGGTTTTCAATTTTACCTTTATACGAAATTATCTATCGGTGATTTTATGCATCCCGAATGGTCGGGAATAATTTCCTTTCTAAAAAGATATTTATGGCTGTGGATTCTTTCATTTATAGGGATCATACTTATATTGATTTTTAAGCTTTTTTACCATGGTTCATTTGTGGATCAATTATATTTTGTTCCAAGTGCACCTCTTTCAGCGCTGCAAATGTTAAGTGCCTTAGTATTATTTGTAATTCTTTTCTTATTGGAACACAAGAAAACAAATCATCCAAAAACAAAAATTTTGTGGACCGTAATCATATTCTTCCTTATTTGGGGCATTACTTTCCTCGTTTGGAATGCAACACCTTTTACCTGCACGGATGATCGACCAGGTCCATATCCTCCCAATTATCAGTGTTATCCCACTATCAATGATGCTGTATTCAGTATTGGGTCGCATTATATTACTTTGGGGCAAGGTGTCTACAATCAATGGCTTACGGATAAGCCAGCTTATATGTTGTTTTTGGCACTAGCACAATGGCAAGCCGGGGACCGGATTGATAACTATATACTTATCCAGGTAGCCCTCTTGTCACTCATTCCAGCATTATTATTTTTACTGGGAAAAAAAGGTGTGGGGGTTGCTGGGGGGGGTATTCGTCGCGTTGCTTGCACTTCTGGAAGGTAGCAATGCGATCATGCTTTACCAAAAAGTGGGAGGTATTAATGCAAAGTTGGAGGCAACAGAATTACTAACATCTGTGTTCTTAATTGTATTTTGTTTGGCTGTGATTAAATGGTTCATAAATCCTAGGAATCATATATGGGCTGCAATTGCCGGAGGAATTCTTGGCTTGGCTGCCTTAATTCGGTTTACTCCATTTTTTATCCTTCCCGGAATCCTCTTAACTTATCTTATTTGTAACCATAAACACCCAAAGATATTCATTACAGGGATTGCTTTGTTTGTGATGACTTTTAGTCTCTCTTTTGCTCCCTTTGTGGTCACAGCTAAAGGTCCGGATGGTAATAATTACTATCTGGCGAAAATACAGGATGTTATCTCCAGCCGATATTCGAACAATCAGGCCAACACTACCATAAATGACCTTCAACAAACCGGGAACACCAAACCACTTACTCAGACTCTTGCATATTCACAACAAAATAATACTCAAACGGGTAAATCTGCTATCCTCTTGCATTTTGTGAATAACGAAGCTAGTTCGATTGCCATATTGCCCGTGAATTTTTCGTTACTAGCCTTGAGCGATCAAGTTGGTCAGCCAATTTGGGAAAATTCCCCAACGAGACCGATCTGGATGTCTACTTTGTCAGTCCAGAATGGAATATTACTGATGATAAATTTCTTGTTCGTCGTTCTTGGCATTGGAATCGCGAACAAGAAATTCGGTGTTGCCGGACTAACCCCTTTAGCGATTCAAGTGGGATACCATTTAGGAAATGCTGTGGCAAAAACTTCAGGCGGGCGTTATTTGGAACCTGTCAATTGGGTTACATTACTGTATTTTTCTATGGGAATTCTTAGTTTCATAGTGTGGTTGATCACTTTATGCAAGCCTACTCTGAGAATTAACTCAATCCGAAGCGAGGAAATTGGAACGAACGGGCAGAGAACTATTATTCCGATTATCAGCGTTATGTGCTTGTTCTTGGCCCTTGGTCTCGTGCTCCCGTTGATAAAATATCTCCCCAGTAAATTACCCCAGGAAGTCAGTAACGATTCATTAACACTGGCGAAAGCAAAATTGGTGGAAACCGGTGTAGTATCCGTGCAAGACTGGGAAAACTTCTACAACGATCCAGATCACCTGATTGTTAGTGGAAGTGCGTTTAATGCGCGTTATTATCGCAGCCTGTTTTACCTGAGCGGTACACCAAGTTTTGAATTAATGGTTCTTGGCAAGGAACACGTATTTGTGAATTATCTTGTCAATGTTGTTCCAGATCAAAGTTTCTCAGATGGCAGTGATGTGATCTTGGTAGGTTGTAAGATTGGACAGGATACTCTATGGGGCGCAAACCGTGTAATTATCCATTCGTTTGCGATTATCCAACTTGATCAGGAAAAAGCTGTTCTAATTGATCCCAAAGCCACCTGGTCGTGTCAGCAATGACGGAAGATCACATAACAGAGCGGACAAAACTCCGGATTTTATTTTGAAATACTGATACATCGAAACGCATGACTGCCTGCCTAATATTTTGTGAGTCAAAATCTATCTTTTCAAATCGTTCCAGACTGGCAATAAGGTCGGCAACAGATTGATTTTGAAAAAAAACGCCGGTCACATTTTCGATAACAGTTTCAACCGCACCACCTGCTCGGAAGGCGATCACCGGGCAACCACTGGCCTGGGCTTCTATCGGTGTCATACCAAAATCATCCACCCCGGGGAAGATCAATCCGCGGGCTTCCGAATATAGTTTTTTCAAGTCTTCATCGCCAACTTTGCCAAGAAAGTTCGTATATTCCCCGGCTATTTTTTGTAATGGCTCGAGTTCAGGGCCATCACCGACAATTAACAGTTTTCTGTGCATTTGCTCACAAGCCTGGATGGCCAGGTCAACGCGCTTGTAGGATATCAACCTGCTGACTACAAGGTAATAGTGTTTTCGCTCTACAGCGATTTTAAACTGGTTTACCTCGACTGGGGGATAAATCACTTCTGCATCACGACCGTAGACATTACGAATAAAGCTGGCTGAATTCTGGCTATTGGTAATTAGGTATGAGATCTGATCGGTAAAGTGTTTGTCAAGCCGTTGAATTATCGGGCTGACCAGATCAATTGCTTTCATTAGCAGGCGGTTGAAAGGTAAGCTATCGGCAGAATAGGATTCTCGTTTCCACAAAAAACGGAAAGGGCTATGCAGATAGCATATGTGTTTCCCATTTTTTAGGGGGTGAATGAATTTTGCGAGATATGTAGAGGAGGAAATCACAAGATCGTATCGTGATAAGTCCAGCCCGCGGAAACCTAAGAACCATAGCGGGAAAAGTTGTTTGAATTGACGTTCGTTCTTTACGATCCGGGCGCCAGGTAATGTATGGATCTTTTGGGATTTGAAATAAGGATAGGTCTTCTCGGGCACGTAGGCAGAGGTGTAAATATCGGCCTCCGGGAATGTTTGACTTAGGTAAACAGTCAAACGTTCTGCACCTCCAGCGACCATAAGGGCGTCGTGGACAATGGCGATTCGCCTGGGAAAATCATCCACCTGCGTCAGCAAATTACCTTTGGAATTCATTTTTCAGCCTTAATTCTCTCATTTATATGTAATACTCAACAAATGTCTGGGGTTATTTCTGAACAAGGAACAACCTTGCTTCAATTTAAGATTATTACTTATCATTATTCGAATTGAAACCTTTCGTAATTAAGTATTTTAGGTAGGCCAGTCGACCAATAAAATCCATTCGGAGTACCGACTTGCCGGCCTGTTTATAAGGTGCGTCATGGGTGACCGTGCAATAAGGATTTAGAGCAATGCGAATCCCTTCTTTCTTTAGACGGTCACTGAAATCCACATCCTCTCCTTCGTAGTAACCTAAATTGTTGTCCATCTGCACTTTTTCAAAAACCCACTGCTTTAAAATGTAGATGCCGCTAGATAGTGAGATATCTGGGCTTGTTTCAGTATAATCAATCAGATAGTTTTTGCCACCAATATGAATTTTCCAATCATAGAACCGAGATCCATCAGGGTTTAGTATCTTACAAGCCATAACATCATAATCTTCACCAAATTTTACCAGCCCCAAGTAGAAGTCTTCATGGAAGAGAATATCATCGTCTGCAATAATAAGATGATCGTATTTGGCCATGCGGCTGACCTTATTTCTTAATGCGCCAGTTCTACTTGGGAATTCCGGTGAAATCGCACACACAATCCGGACTTATTCGCACAGTGAAGGAATAGAAATAACTGGTTAAAAATATTCTACACTAAGTGTGCGAAATGGCGCGGAATCCTCTGATCTTTCTTTGTGAGTCTCCAAGCAGAGAGAGTCGATAAGCATTATGAACCGTGCGGTCAAGGATGGCGTCCGCCAGAGTGGGGTCAGGAAATCTGGAATGCCAATCGGAAATAGGGACTTGCGAAACAATGATCGTGGCGGATTTACCAAAACGATCATCAAAGACCTCAAGCAGATCTTGAGCTGAAGAGGGCTGAATCGGGTCACGCATCCAATCATCAAGAATAAGCACGTCAGATTTTGAGATGGATCGTAAGAAATTGAGATACGAGCCATCCTGCCGGGCATGCTCAAGAGTGAATAAGAACCTGGCTGTATGAAGATAATGGACAGAATACCCCATTCTGCAGGCAGCAGTGCCAAAGGCACAGGCCAGGAACGATTTGCCCGTTCCGGTGGCGCCACTGATGATGATGTTCAATGCTTTGTCGATCCAGTTGCATTGAGAGAGTTCAAGAATCAACCTCCTGTCTAATCTGCGATCAGCAGAAAAATCAAGCTCTTCGATAGAGGCATGCAATGGGAAGTTGGCCAATTTGATGCGATACTTTGTTCTGTGATCCAAACGGCGGGAGCATTCCATATCCACCAGTAACAATAAACGTTCCTCAAAAGACAATTCAGCATATTGAGGGTTTGAAAGCTGTTCTTGCAGACCCTCCCGGAAGGCAGGCAAGCGAAGTTGTTGCAGTTTGTCCATCAGGGTTTGAGAGATCATGAAAGACACCTTTCTTGATAATATTCAGCGCCGCGGATATTTTCGTGTGTCGGGAGTGCTTCTACTCCCTGTGAGGCTGGCTTTTTCTGTAAAAAGATCAGTTCCTGTTCCAATGATTTATAAGAGAAGACCTTGGATTCAAAGATGATCTGGCAGGCTGTTTCCATATGGACAGGACTATACTTTTTGGCTAATTTCAGGATTCCCAGGCAAGTACGATAAGCTTGTTCAGGATAATCTCGTGATTTCAAAGCAGCCTGAATCAATGTAAGGGTGTGCGGGCCAATCTTTTCAGCCCACTCCAGTAACTTATCCGAGTTGATCTCAGTTATGAACTGATGATTTGCTGGCATGTGCGCCTGTTGTGTTGAGTAGCGGGCTTTGCGATAGTTTCTCGGATGAATCGCCACTGACTTGCCTTGATGAAAGATCTCCACCATTTTTTCGGTGGCTCGAATCTCCACCCTCTGGTGAATCAGATGAAAGGGGACGGAATACAGGTGATTTTCAAACTCAACATGGTAATCAATGTGAACCGTGGCTATTTTCCACTCCGCATACTCATAAGGTCTTTCGGGCAAAGGACGTAGGTTGGGCAGGTCTATGGCTTCAAACTCCTGGCGGCGAGACTGCCCAGACCCTTGCATTGTCCGGTTGTTCAACACTTCCAATTGTTCCCGAATGGCCGTCTGGACTTCATGAAAGCTGAAGAACTGGCAGTTCCGTAAAGGAGCGATCACCCAGCGTTCTACATTTTGAACACCGTTTTCCACAGCCCCTTTATCCTTCGGTTTTCTTACCCTGGCTGGCAGCACTGCAAATTTGTAGTATTCTGCCAGGTCTTGATAGGCCAGATTCACACCCGGCTCATAATAATTGGGTTTGGTAATTCCGGTTTTCAGGTTATCAGGGACAACGATCTTTACCACTCCGCCAAAGTATTCAAAAGCCCTTGCATGCCCATTATTCCAGTTTTTCTGATCTTCATTCAGGTGGGGTTCTGCATAGAGATAATTGCTGGCTGGCAATGTGGCTACAAAGACTGAAATCTTGATGACCTCACCGGTCTCAGGATCGATCATATGCATCTTCAATCCGGCATAGTCCACTTCCATCTCTTCGCCCCCTTTATGTTCTTTATGCATACTGGGTTCTACTTGTTGCTTTTTCCATCTCTGGTAATGTTCGCAAAATTGGGAGTACTGATATCCGTTCGGATATTGCTCTTTGTATTCCTGCCACAACAACCGCAGTGTGACTCCCTTTTGCCGTTTATCGGTGTTTATTTTTGCCCAGTCTGGTATGGGGTACTCTGGCTCAGACTGAATCGGTTGATCTTCAGGAAATAGTTTCCGATCTAATTCATCATCCCCCAGCTCACCCAACGGCCAACGAAGTCCGGCATTTGCTGCCCGTCTTAAGTAATCCCCCACGGTGCTGTTGGATATCTTGCAGGCTCCGGCAATGGCTCGGTTGGACAGCCCTACTTCATACTTCAACCTGAGTACTTCTTTGATCTTTTTCATGGTTAATCGCTTTCTGGCCATGTTCTCCTCCTTGTCTCTCAAAGAGTGAGCATGCCACATTTTGGGATTAACCAGTTATTTCTCTCCCCACTAAAAGTGTGCGATTTGCTCCGGAATCGGTGTGCGATTTACCCCGGATTCACTGTGCGATTTGCTCCGGAATTGCTGTGCGATTTGACGCGGATTTTGCAAAAGTGCCGGTTGCCAAACTTATATTTCAAGTTCGCATGTTTATCAAATATCATCAGTGCACTCTTCCCTTTTAGCTACCCCATAAAACTCGATATGCTGATCTTGGGCGGGATGCTTACCAACATGTGTACGTGATCCACCATCAGGTGCCCCTCTATTATCTCTACTCCCTTGTAGCCGCATAACTTCCTCAGGATCTGGCCTATGCTCTCTTTGTACTGGCTGTAGATCGCTTTCCGCCGGTATTTGGGTGTAAATACGATATGATATTTGCACATCCACTTCGTATGCGCTAAACTATTGGTGCTTGTTGTTCCCATCAAATCACCTCCCTTTGCTATCTTTAGTGGCCTGAACAATCACTATTCTAGCTTCCCTAGGTGATTTGTGGTTTAACCTTCTGTCTCCACCCGCTTAGCGGGTGGTTTATTGTCTCGCATAAACCGCTCGACAGGCTAAAGCCCATTAATTAAAACTGCTGCTGTTTGTATTCTAAAATAGAATATGCTTCATGAAACCTAACTTTTTTCCAATCTTTATCCAACGCGAGCTCTTTAATTGTTGAAATAATTCTTGGTAATGACTCTCCTCAACCTTATCAAACAAATTATGAACTAAAGCCTCCTGGTCAAGATGTGAATAGTCAATTTTCTCAATCCCCAACCAGTCCAAGAGATCAAGTTTTAACTGTGCTAATACAATTTCTCCCTCGTTGGAATTTTTCTTTGTGGCATTACTCTTATGAATTCTATACAAAAGTAATTTCTGGTCAACATTGTAAAAATCTGTTACTCTAATTGCCCTATACCATAACTCCTGATCTTCTGCCGAATGCAAATCTTCATTATAGTAAAGTCCATATTTGTCAACTATAGATCTTCTAAGAAAAACTGTGGGATGACAGAAAACTACAGGGCCAAGCAAATCAATTACCTTTGGTGTAGTTTTAATCCAACCTCCCCAACTGGAATCATAAAAAGCTTGATCACTTATTGGACTCACCTTTGTTCCGCACACTCCTACTTGTGGATTTTCTTCCAAGAATTCCACTTGCGCCTCGAATCTGGTTGGCAGAGAAATATCGTCTGCATCCATACGAGCAATGTATTTTCCGATTGAACATTTTATACCTTGATTCAGTGCTGCAGAAATTCCCATATTACTTCCAGAAAAAAAACGTATTCTTGAATCTGAATAACTTTTGATTATACTGACCGTATGATCTGTCGATTGGTCATCAACTATGATGAATTCAAAATCCGAAAAAGTTTGATTCAAAATACTATTTATTGCCTCTTTAATATATCGTTCGGAATTTTTAGTCGGCATCACAACCGAAACAATTGGAGCAGAAATCATTTTTGTACATTCCTTAATTACGAATATTTTAATGAATCAGCAGATCATTTTGATAACATGCCATGAACTCTTCCGCGAAACATTGCCCATTTAAACCGAGCCAGGTAAATATCCCCGATTAAAACAGAATAAATGGTATTCAGAAAAGGTCTAGCCAAATATTCCAATTTAACAAACATAGAATAGTCATTTATGCGAAGCACATATCCCATGCCGGATGCATAAGAATATGCTTTTTTAATGGCCAAATTATCACCTTTCGGAAAAGAGTTTTCATGGAAAACGATGAACGAAGGATCATAAAATATTTGTCCACCTTTTTTTAGGATCTGCAGTAAAAAATCTATTTCTTCACCAGAACCCCATGAAGTTCCTGAACCAACCCCAAGTTTTTCATTAAATGAAATCCCTTTTTTTATAGTTTCAAAACGAGTAAATATTGAATTGGAATTCGCTCTTTTCCACACGTTTATCTTATCAATCTTTCCGCTTTGTTTATCCCATTTCCACAAATTACCTCCTGTTTCACCAGTACTTTTCCCAGCCAGAGCTTCAAATTCCGGATGCGTGCCAAAAAAATCGTTTACTTTTTTCAGGACATTCTTATCGTACCAGCAATCGTCATCAGGAAAGCCAATTATTTCCCCACTTGCGTGTTTCAGCCCAACATTCCTTGCTTTTGAAAGTCCTGGAGCGGAGTGAAAATAGAGGATATTAAGATGGGGCTTTTTGTCAACAATGTTTTTTACCCTATCATCAGTATTCTGGTCAACTATAATCAATTCATAATTCGTATAAGATTGAGCCTGTAAATGATCAAGGAAATTCATCAATTCTATATCTCTATCTTTTGTTGCTAAAACCAAACTGATCTGGTAGTTTTCAAGACTCACTTTCGAATCCTCCCCTTGTCAATCAGAATAAATTTATCTTTCATCATGAACTTCAGACAAGACACATAATAATTGTCTGGCAGATCTTGTCCATGTATATTCCTGCGCATGAAGGAAACCGCTTTGCCTACACTCTTCGCGTAAATCCACGGAACTCAAAAAACGGAGCAACACAGACTGGATATCTTCCACACTCTGGGGATTAAAATACAATGCTGCTTCACCAAAAATTTCAGGAAGCGAGGCTTTATTTGAACACAACACAGGACACCCGCAAATCATCGCTTCAAGTGGAGGCAACCCAAACCCTTCATACAGCGAGGGAAATACAAAACCTATGGCATGTTCATAAAGAGATCGCAGTTGTTCATCGGTAACAAAGCCAAGTGACTTAACATTTTCGCTTATTACTTTTTCGCCACCCACAAAAACCTTAGAAAAATCCCCCCCAACAATCACCAGTTGTGGTATTTCATTGTTAATTGATAGCCCCTTAAGTGCCTGAATAAGAATTTCCAGGTTCTTATGCCGGCTGTTACTTCCCACAGATAGAAAAAATGGCCGGTGTGTTTGGATAATTGTATCAAGGATAGTGTCATCTCGTGAAATTCGAAGAATATGCTCACAACCTTCGGAAATGACCGCTATCTCTTTTTTTGAGAGCTGAAGACATCTTGATATCTCATCTTTTGAAAAATTGGAGACAGTTATTATTTTGCGCGCTGTTCGAGCAAGAATATAATAGCTCACTCGATATGTCAATCTAAACAAAAAAGAATAAGCTTCTGGAACAGAAAAAATAGAAGCATCATGAATTACAACATAATGCCGTCTATGGAATAATGGCCCTCTATTACATAAGCTGATTAAAATCCCGGTTCTAGCATAAATAGGAAGATCAATTTGCTCCCAAAAGTTTCCATGAAGACTTCCACATTCTCGAAGATGAATATATCTCCAGTCAGGCAAAGCCTCTTCCACTTCTTTTGGAGGGACTAAGCACGTAATACTAAGGTCAAGATTATCCTCTTCAATCAGTTTGTCTAATGCCGAAAGAAGTTCAAACGCAAATCTTTGAACCCCTGTCTGTGCCTGGGTAAGAAACCTTCCATTTATAAATATTTCTGGCATATTCTCTTATTAAATATTTTTTTCTGAAAGAAATTCCTGATAACGATCGCATATTTCTGCTGCGTTACCAAAAGCGACCTGTTTTCCATGATCCAACCACAACACTTTATTGCATAATCCGCGTATTTGTTGAAGTGAATGCGAAACAAAAATGGTCACTGCCCCTCCATGGATGATCTCACGCATTTTAGCTGCACTTTTAGCTTGAAAAGCACCATCGCCAACCGACAATACTTCATCCAGAATTAATATTTCGGGCTGTACCAGGGAAGCTATTGAAAAAGCCAAGCGCGATTGCATGCCGGAAGAAAGTTGTTTAAATGGCCGATCTTGAAATTTTTCCAGTTCGGCAAAAGAAATGATCTGGTCAAAAGTCTGATTCATAAATTTCCGTGAATGGCCAAGCATGGCGCCTCGCAGATAAGCGTTCTCTTTGACAGTCAAATCGCCGTCAAAACCAGACCCAAGCTCAAGTAAGGCGGAAATATTGCCATTCGCCTCTACAGATCCACAGGTAGGCACCATGATGCCCGCAATTACTTTTAATAGAGTAGATTTTCCTGCCCCATTCGGGCCCACAATACCCAGCAGATCTCCTTCTTTTAGTTCAAAAGAGACACCATCCACTGCCATAAACCGCTCTACATGAAATTTATGGGTTAAATGGCGCATGGTCCACTCTTTTAAACCAATATCTTTAAAATCACCGAGTTTATAGGCAATCGAAATATTTTCGACTTTTAATATACTTCCCATTTTCAACACCTTTAAACGTAATACAAGAATTCATGGTTATATTTCTTGTAAATCCAGGCGCCAATGCCCAGAGCAATCAACGCGTAAGCAGCCGCCAGCAAATGAAATTGCAGCGTGGGGACCGTCGCATCAATGACAATCTTTCTAAAATAACGGATATACAAATAAATGGGGTTCAGAAGGAACAAATTTTGAATCGTCTGACTGTAACTATCAATTGTATAAAAGATAGCAGATACCCACATGATTAATTGAGAAATGACTCCCCATAAGTATTGCATATCCCGAAAAAACACCTGCAACGCAGAAAGGATCAACCCCATGCCGATATTGAAGAGGACCAGGCAAATGATCGGATAAATCAACAGAAGGAACTTCCACGAGAAAGCCACGCCATCGATGGCGACAAAGCCAAAGAATATGATCAAAGTCAGGCCAAAGTTTATCAGAGATGAAACATTTGCCGAAAGCAGAAACATATATTTAGGAACATTCACTTTGGTAAAAATTGCCGCATTACTCAACAAAGAGTTCATGCCCAAATTGGTGGCATCAGAAAAATAAGAAAACACCAGGTTGCCGGCAAACAAATAGATCAAGTAATGAGCCATGTTGCTGCCAAAAAACTTGCTCATGACCAACCACATGATCAACAGCGTCAGCAACGGGTTCAAAACGCTCCAGGCCATCCCCAAAATGGTGCGTTTATATTTCTTGGTAAAATCTCTCTTCACCAATTCTTCAAAAAGGAAATGATATTTTCTAATTTTTTGCATTGTAACTAAGTCACCTCTATGGTTGGCTATTCATTCATAAAGTTAATTAATAAGATCTACACTTAATTTGAAAAGCCTTGACTATTTTTTGTAAAAAAAACTGTTTCACACAATCATACATTAGTCATTTTCTTAAGAATCAAGCTTTTTAATTAATTGAGCCATTTTTGACTGAAATCTAGCAATAAGTTGTCACTCATATCAATCCACAACACGAAAAAGTTTTTTGTGAGCTCTAAATGTTTTTTTCCTTCACTTACAGAAGTTTATCATTTTTAAGAAAAATCTGAATAAGTATGAGCGGTTATCGAAATTTTTTTTGAAACTCTTAGAAATAAGATTTATGTCATCATAATAATAATCAAAATTTTCACTAAACTTGTCCTCGAATATTTTGTCAAGACTATTTTGTGAAAATTGATGTGACTTAATTGCGTTATTATATAAATTCTCGAAAAATAAATAACTTTTGGCCAATTTAAACTTGCTTCTTGGTTGAGCATATTTATTAAAATTGCAAAGAACAAAACCGAAAATATCTTCTCTTTTAGCCCCTTTATAGAAGTTCGCAATCATCTTTTGGGAAATTTTAACGCGCTCAATTTTTTCCTCTTCTATAACTCTTATATTTAATGAGGCATTGCTTTCGTGAATCAAATATTTCACCAGCGCGCCATCGATGTTTGTAAATCGAAATTTACCATATGAATTTACTAACATATCATAGTCTTCACAAGTATTAAAAGTCGAGTAAAGCATAAATTTATCAAAGTACTTTTTTCTAAAAACCATTGATGAAACCCAACACGGGCTCATAAAAAGAAGAGCAACCTTACAATCCTCCTCATTTACGGGATGCCATGATGTCGTTTGAAGAAAATCTGTGCCGTTGTACATTTGCATTTGACAACCACATCCGCCGAACTCCTCATTCTCATTGAGAAATTTTATTTGCCTCTCCAATTTTTCCGGTAAGAAAGAATCGTCAGAATCCAAAAAGGCAACAAACTCACCTTGCGCTTCTCTAATTCCCACATTTCTAGATTCAACTCTTCCAAGCCTTTTTTTATTCTGAATCACCCTAATTGGATAATAATTCAGATAAGGCTCAACGATTTTTAAGATGTTATCAGAGCTGTCAAATTCATTTACAAGTATTACTTCCCAAGTTTTATATGTTTGTGAAATAATGCTTTTGATACAATTTTCGATATATTTGCTGGAATTGTATGTAGGAATTATAATGGACACCAAACCACTTTTCATCATCAAACAAAGACTTCCTAATTATTTTTTGGGGGATATTTTTCACTTAGCAAGCTATTCACAAGATCTTCCTTAATTCTATAGCCAGCCTTACCATCGAACAGAGGGACACACTGTTTAAATGTTGTCTCCCTCTGTTCTTTTTGGGGATCTCTGCCTTCTCTACACATAAAAAGGAACTGCTCTATATCTTTATATCCAGTGCCCTGATAATAACTATTTATCAAAGGCTCAACAGCCTCCACTAATGGCTCGTTAAAATCAGCATTATGAAGATAGAGAATTGGAACATCTAGAGCCCCAGCTTCTACTAATGCTGCGCTTCTATCAATAATCATCGCATTTGCTGTAAACAATGCCGGACGGTAATCCAATTCCTTATAAATCTCGGCATTACTAGTATTTTCTATATTTTTCATAATTTCATTAACTTGACTAGCTAACTTTTCGGCGAACTGTGGAATAGGGTTTTGCAAATAAACTTTGTCAAAAATTTTGGGGTGAGGTAAAACTAAAAAGAAGAAATCACTAAACTCACAAAGATTACGAGAAAATCGGACATATTCCTCCAAATTAGGAGTGATCAGACGCTCTGAACCGTTATCATCAGGCAATACTAAAGGGAAATGAATTTTCCAGACAATGATCTTTTTTCCGCCGGATTTATTAAGAATATTTTGAGGTAAGTCGAGATCCCTTGTATAGTATTTGTCAAATTTTGGATGTCCTAGCACACGAACATTCTCACCACCAACCAATGAGTACTTATGATATTCCCTTTTCATACCATTAGAAATGGTAAATACTCTCCAAGCGGTATTAATTACATTAGTATTAAATTGGTGCTGTTTCGAATAATTCGTCGCACCTATTTCTATTCCATAAGGTATATATAATATTCGAAAACCGTTCCGCGATAAAGACTCTGATTTAAAATAGGTCAGACGGTGCCATTCATCAAAAGGTGTCTGAATAACAACAACGTGTGGTTTGAAATCCTCAAAACTAAAATCAAGATAATCTACATACTTTATCCCTTTTTCCAGCAAAAATTGCTCCGCCCCCAGCAATTGAGAACGTTCTCCCACTATTTCCGGATAAAGAACAACCTTAACATCAATTCGGCTGTCAATCAAACAAGAATTTACAAAAGTATCCCAAGAGGGCCAAAACGATGGTATTTGAAATAGAAAAACAACGCGAATCTTCTCTCCAACTACATAAGGAACTCGATTCTTGAAATTATTTAATTGATTCTCTATTCCATTGACTGTTTCATTTGTGAGTGAATCCTTTCTCTCTATTTCATGTAATAAATCTTTTATTCCATTGACTACTTCATTTGTATGTGAATCCCTTTTCTCTATTTCATTGACTGTTTCATTTGTGAGTGAATCCTTTCTCTCTATTTCATGTAATAAATCTTTTATTCCATTGACTACTTCATTTGTATGTGAATCCCTTTTCTCTATTTCATGTAATAAATCTTTTATTCCATTGACTACTTCATTTGTATGTGAATCCCTTTTCTCTATTTCATATAATAAATCTTTTATTTGAGATGTATCATTTTTTATCCCACTTGATTGATCTTCCAATAAATTTATATGATTATGAAAAGATTTAGAGGACGGAGGCAGAATACGCATTTTAATCATGTAAAAAATCGAGATACTATTACCCTTGTTCCCTTCTTTTTTACTTGCCAAGTCGGTAAATTTTTTATAAACATTTTTGACCAATTTATATAGAAGGTGGTGATTTATAAGTCGCGTTTTAACCTTCATTTTCACATCTGTCGGGGAACTGAAACCTAGATATTTTATTAGCAAATCATTGTCGTAAATATGTCGCTTTTTGTTAGCATCGATAATTCTCCTTATGACAGAGACCCGTAAATTATATGCGTCTGCAGAATTGTAACATTCATTAATTATTTGAGGGAATCTAAGAAGCATCATTTCGTCATTTGAGAATTCCAGACCCAATTTGTCTCTAAATGTGCGTTTCATAATTGAAATATGTGAGTTCAAAACTTCTTGCTGTTTTACAGCAGTAACATTTTGTCCAGAAGCTCTAAACTTATAAAGATATTCCTGAATATTTGCTATCTTTAGCTTATCAACAAGACGACTCCAAAGTTCATAGTCTTCTGCAAAATATGATGGATTGTAACGAAATCCATATTTATCTAGATCCAATTTCCGCATCATTACTGTAGGATGATATAGCGGAGTTTCTTTAAGAGCCCAAACAAGCAATTCACTATGAGATTCTGGCACTTGACATTTTTGCTCGCTCTGACCAAACATTTTCATCCAAGTTCCAACAACAGAAATATCAGAGTGATTATCTAGGTACTCGACCTGTTTATAGAGCCGTCCAACCTCCGAAATATCATCATCATCCATGCGAGCAATGTACTTTCCCCGGGCAGTATCAATACCCACATTCAAGGACGCCGGGAAGCCCAATCGCACTTCATTGCAAATAGCAACTATCCTGTTGTCTCTGATATTACTCACCATTCGGTATATTTCATCTTGTTTTTCTGATTTTTCGATAACTATAATTAACTCAAAATCAATAAACGTTTGATCCAAGATACTTAATATTGAATCATTCAAATAATCTGTTCGATTAAAAACTGACATTATTACTGAAACAGTTGGCTTTCTTTCCTCATTTTTAATCTTGTGTGACCGTATAATTTCGCCCCATTCCCTATTGTTTTCCCCCCATTCAGGAAATTGCGATTTCAGTTTAGCTGAATTCCAAAATTTGTTAACACCATATGCATGAATAATTACTGCATCGGTACAATTCTGTGAAGTCGGATGGCAACAATATTTATCCAAATCAATATGTTCCACTTTAATTTGATAATCTTGAATCATCATATTCAATACTGACTGATCGTTATACCGCAATCTATCTGAATACTTGTTGAACATGTCATAACAATAATGGTGTAATACATTTGGATTTGGCAATTTATCAGTTAAAACTAATATTCCTGCATTGTACAACAAACTAAACATGTCGTAGCCAGGTAACAAGCCGAAAAAGTTTTGTTCTACACGAAAAGTCGGGCTTTGTGTTGCTGCAAAACCAGATTCTTCTCCATATTGCAACAAACCTGAAAAGTCACTTTGCACTAAGATATCAACATCATGCCAAATAACCTTGTGATAATTCTCTAATAATGAAAAACACTCAAATCGCGCCAATGTTAAGAGACTATAATTTACTAATCCTCTTGAGTATATTGCTTTATTGACAAAAACCGTTTCATCAAAAACTATGAACTCACAAGGTAGTATGGCATTTAGGCATGCTTGTTCATTCTCGGTAATTCCATCATGATAAACTATAATGGTGTCCCAAAAGAATCTACAGTGTTTTCTCATGCCAATAAGTACATTCGCTAATGCAAATGTAAAATCTTTTGTAACGCCAAAAACAATAGCCACATTTTTTTTCATATGTTATCTTTCTATAAATAACTCAAGTTGCTGCCAAAGGAAATTAAGACTGGCAGCCAGAATGAATAAGCTAAGTTTTAATTCAAAACCTACAGCAGTAATTGCATGAATGGGTTTAGGCAACAACAGTTGAATCAAACAGCCCGTGGTTTCAACGATCTTCCGATAAGTAGATTGAAGATAGAAGATCAACGGTGGGACAGGCCGTTTCGAGTTGTTCTTTTGCAATGGGCTCATTCTCATGCCTGTTTCATTGATCGCATCTTCCACATCATAATCCGTGTAAGCTTTGTCTGCCGTGATCCAGGCTTGTTGTGGAAGATCAAAATCGTAGAATCGATAGGCTGAAGCATCATTGTAACTTCCCGGAGTGAGAAAGGATTCAACTGGCTGGCCTTTTTCTGTGACCATGATGTGAATCTTAAGACCATAGAAGAAATGTTTTTTACTAGCTTGCCGACCGCACCAGACCTCACCTTTATATAATCGTGAGAGACATATATTATCACAGTAGGCAATGGGGTAACTATCGATTACATAAATTAATTGGCTGTTGAGGTCTTTCCAGGTTTCACACAACAAGCGAAACAGGGTCAGAAATAACTCTTGAACTCGGTGCAAACGACGATTAAAGCGACTTTTACTCAACATGTGTGGAAATACCTCTTCTTGAAGAAAGCTCCGGGCTAACTCGTAGTTCCCGCGAAAACGTAAGACAGCAATAATGGCTGTGGTCATCATTTCTGAATCTATCATTTGACATTGAGGGTATGATGCAATCTCTTCAACCTATCATCACGCAAACAAAATACTGAAACAACTTGGGGGCCATGAGATTCTCCGGTGTGCGTTTGACTTTAGCAACCTAAACTTTACCGGATTCCACATGGACTTTCTTTTTCTCTTCTCCCCAGGTAACAACTTGGGTTATATATAGCAGCGGAAAACATCAAATTAAAAAGCTGCAATTCTATTATTAAAGAGGTGTCTCCTCAGAAAAATAAACTTTTTCAGTATGCAAACTCCACATGATATTTCGTTTTTTTACAGTACCAGGTATTCCAGCAATCAAAACATGTTCTTCGCTAAAAGCTTTGTTAATTAAGGTGCGTTCCGAAATAACACACCCATTCAAAACATTAGAGCGAGGGAGAAAAAGGACATTTTCGCAAACCCAATTCTTATTACCAAGGATCAAATCAGTATCTTCGTTGAGCCTATTTAATGACTTCAAGTCAAATACGGCATGATCATTTCTGCCACGAAACAATACATTATTTGCAAAAAGATTGGAATCGCCTATATGAATTTTTCTATTCTCTTCCACAGGACAAATGATCTGGAATTTTTCACCATTGAAATAATTCTCATTTCCAATTTCGACTAAGGTTCTGACAGGCATTTTATCCGTAACCCCCCAAAAGTTTATGCTCATCTGACAATTTACAATATTATTAACCCCGAATTTAAATGTATTATTACATCCCCAAACTGAAATCCACACCTTACCCAAACCCTTTATTGGATTAAGATAAAGATCATTTCCATTTCCGCCGCCATAAAAATGAATGTCATAACCATCAAAAGTGATGTGTTCGGAGATATCATTTATTTTTGCCCCATTAACAAAAATCTGATTATCTTTCTTTTTTTCTTCTTCTTCCGAAGAGTGAGCAGATTTGCCCCTACCTGGAAATTCAACCTCAGGAGCATTTGAATTCTGCATATCTGACAATTGCTTTTTGAATGCAAAGATATGGTTTAACGACTTTAACAAACAATTCATAGCTCTCACCTTTTTCCCCCACCTCATTTCTCTGAATATTTTTTAATACACAACTTTTCATAGAACATGCTCATCATCAGGTGATCAAAGAGCATGTGCACATCTTCAGTAATCTGCATGCTCGCTACTGGAACATGCAGCGAAATATCAGAAAGCTGTCGCAATTTTCCACCATCGAAGCCAGTTACCCCAATGATTTGATTCCCCAAAGATCTGGCATATTCCACCGCACGAATCACGTTCTTTGAATTGCCGCTGCCTGAAATTGCCAGCACGACATCCCCGGGGTCTAATTGCCCTTTGAGTTGAAAACGGAATATTTCATCATAACTGATATCATTGGCAATCGCCATCACCGTTGCAATATTATCGTTCAAGCATTGAAAGCGGAACTTCGGCTCAATCCACTCAGACACGCCCTTATTGAAGTCATTTTGCATATGGGATGCGGTGGCAGCGCTTCCGCCATTACCAAAAACGTAGACTCTTTTTCGATTCAGGCGAGTTTGATCAAGCAAATTCAACGCGTCGTTGATCGCTTCTGCATCTAATTTTTGAATTACTGCAATCTCACTTTTAAGGTATTCAACTATATCTGCTTTATAGTCAATCATTTTTCTTCCCTTTTTGTATCACCACAGTCATCGTCCATCCAAAATTTGTGTCACGCTAGTCAAAAGGTCAGCACTTACCACATCTGGAGGATCATTATACTTTCCATCTCTGCCGGCTTCACCCGTTAAAACCAAGACCGTTCGACAACCTGCATTTTTCCCGGTGCGAATATCCACAGTTGTATCACCTACAAGCCAAGATTGTGACAGGTCAATATTGTACTTTTGGGCACACTCTTCAATCATGCCGATATCTGGCTTCCGGCAATGGCAGGCTATCTTATAGGCCGGGTTCTCCTCTGGATATCCCCTATCCGGATGGTGAGGGCAAAACTTTACATCATCCAGAAATGCTCCTTCTTGCCCCAGGAGAGTTTTCATCTTTCTGTGGATAAGCTCTACTTCTTCTACAGAGCACAACCCGCGAGCAACTACTGGCTGATTGGTAATGATAATCGCGAGATAGCCTGAACGATTCAACATACTCACTGCATTTGCGGAAAAAGGATAGAGGGCAAAATCTTCTTCCCGCCAAACCAAGCCGTTGTGGATATTGATCGTTCCGTCTCGGTCAAGAAAGACTGCCTTTTGCTTTTTCTTGAGGTTCCGAGCCTGTACAATACCCGCCTTCAATTCCTGTTCTGCTGCGGTAATTCGTTCTGGAGTGCCAATATCCTTAACATATTCTGGAGAGTGGTAAGCAAAAACATTTTCTCCGCGTGAGGCCATAAGCATTAAAATATCTTTTTCTAAATCTGTTTTAGCAGGAGCCAGAATTCTGTCACAAACAGAGCTTTCCAGCAAGTATAACCCGGCATTGACACAGTTGTCATAATAATAACCAGTCCGATCATTTTTTTTTGAGTCAAAACCTATTACACGATCATTCGCATCCGCCAAAATCAGATCGGAGTCAAAAGGATGAGAATTTGGGTGCACAAATAAAGTGGCCTCAGCCAATTTTTCATGATGAAACGCTTGCATACGCGACAGATCAACATCAAAAAGCAAATCGCCAAAAGCGAGAAAAAAAGGAGAATCTGTTAGCATCTCCTTGACATAATATAAGCTACCAGCGCTACCTAATGGTTCTATCTCATGATAATATCGGATATTCACACCCCATTGACCGCCATCTTTGAAATATTCTTTTATCTTTTGGCCTAAATGCCCCACCGCCAAGATAATATCCGTAATACCATTGTTTCGGAATTGTTCAATTTGCCATTCCAAAATTGGTTTACCAGCAATCTTCACCATGGGTTTGGGAATTTCATTTTTTGTTAAGGAAGTAAGGCGAGTTCCCTTACCTCCCGCCATGATCACGGCTTGCAATCAAGCACCTCCCGCACAGTGCGCATCACAGCTTCATCCGAGCTCATGCTTGCATACCAACCCGCATTATGAATTTTGTCTAGATTATAAGCAAACAAAGGGACATCACCTCTCCATCCTCCAATTCCTCCTGTGAATGAATAGTGAACAGGCGAAAGTCCCATACCATCACAAACAATATCCGCAATCCTTTTGACATTTGTTTGTGACTCCACCCCGATATTATATAATGACACCCCTTCTGAGATTTTTCCTTTGAAACTCAAAATCCCATTGATCAAATCAGATACATGCATATAAGGTTTTGTTTGCTCGCCATTTCCAAGAATAACGAGCTCGCCAGGGTTATTCTTCAGTTTGTTAATAAAGTCGAAGATCACGCCATGAGTCAGTCTTGGACCAATTACATTGGGGAAACGAAAGACCAGTGAAGAGAGATGATTCATATAGCTAAAAGCAGAAATCAAAGCCTCTGAACCCAATTTTGCCGCGCCATAATATGAAATTGGCGATAGCGGGGTCGTCTCTTCAGATAAGTTAATTCCATTTTTTTCGCCATAGACAGCAGATGTCGAAGCAAAAAACAGTTTCTTTACTTCGTGTCTTCGCATACATTCAAGTAAATTAAAAGTAGTTGTGTAGGTATTCTTGTATTCCACCAATGGATTGGCCGCACTGGCTTGAATATCGGAGTTTGCAGCCAAATGAAAAACAAAATCAAAATTTTCCTTTTCAAATATATCTGACAATGCGTCAAGATTGCAAATATCCTGCTCGTACAGGGTAAAATCCAGATTGTTTTTCAAATGAACTAAATTGGATGTTTTTCCAATAAAATAATTATCGATACATACTACACGATGCCCCTCTTGCAGCAAAGCATCAATCAAATTGCTACCAATAAAACCTGCTCCACCAGCGACAAGAACTTTCATTTTACAAATACCTCTCATTCCCAATATTTATCGCCCACATAGACCACTGAAGACCCATCTTGCTCGAAACTAAACTTCATTTGCTTAAAACCAAGAGCTTCTTTAAGCCTTTCCTGTTTACCTTCTTCACAATAGAAAAGAAGAAAACCTCCTCCTCCGGCACCTAAAAGTTTTCCTCCTAAAGCCCCATTTTTCAATGCAGTTTTGTATGCGTCATCAATAATTGAGGTGGATATTCCTGATGCCAAAGTCTTTTTTAGATTCCAGCTTTCGTTCAAAATTCTACCAAAGGAAGTAAGATCATTATTTTCAAGAGACTCTTTCATGTTTTCTGCAAGAGCACACATTTCTTTGAGCGCTTTAGTTTTGTCAGGATTATCCATATTTTTATTCTGCTCACTCAATATTTCATTTGCAGACCGTGCATGGCCAATATAAAATAACGCCAAATTTTTTTGAAGGTTCGACACTGTCTCTTTTCTCATAATTATAGGAGATTGAGAAACAGTACCATCTTTACGAAAGTAGAAAAAATTCAATCCTCCAAAGGCTGCTGCATATTGATCCTGCTTTCCAATCGGCGATTTGAGATCATCGATCTCCACTTCACACGCCATCTCAGCTAATTTTGCTTTTGAAATAAATTTTCCCTGGTAACAAGCAATCGTATGCAGCAAGCCAACAGTAAAAGAACTCGATGAACCGAGTCCTGTTCCTTGAGGAATATCTGCTGTACTTGTTATTTCTACTCCAGACACCTTTTTTCTACTCAAAACATCCTTTATGATCTGGTGTTCAATTTTTGAAATATCATCCACAGTCTCATTTTTTGAGTATTTAAGCGAAGTTTTCTTCGGATCAAAAAAGGGGTGTATAGAAATATACATATATCTATTGATTGTAGTGCTTAAAACGCATCCGCCATACTGCTCGTAAAACGATGGAAGATCACTCCCGCCACCACAAAAACTAATTCTGAAAGGCGTCTTTGTAATAATCATTGATTTCTCCGTTCAGGAAATTATAATATTGATAATGGTTTGGACTATCAACAAATATTTCGCCCTCAGTATATTCTAAGGATATGAATTTGAACCATCACGGGACAGAATAACTCAACAAATTTCCCCCGTGAACAAATTTTTCTTTTCATAATTAAAACGCATAATTCGGGTTACGTTTGTCTTGAAGCACTAATATTTTACTACAATAAGAAGAGGGTGTTCAGTAACTATGTAAATTTGACAACTTTTTTATTGGTTCGGTTGAGAGCTTTTGTAAACGACTAGTGGTTTCAACGAACATACGATATATCCACGGTGAGAGGTCGTTTCAAGTTGTCGTAATGGGCTCATTCTCATGCCAGTATCCTTTCACATCATAATCTGTGTAGGTTTTGTCTCCCATTATCTAGGCATGTTCTGACAGATCAAAATCATTGAGCCGATAGGCAGAAGTACCGCTGAAACTCCCCAGAGTGAGAAAGAATTCAAATAGCTGCCCTTTTTCCGTAGCCATGATTTGAATCTTCAAACCATAAAAGTAACGCCTTTTCCTGACTTGACATCCACGCCAAGCCTCACTTTGATAGATACAATCATGAATAGCAAATACGATATTGAGGTTTTTCATCTCACCCAACAAGTGAAAAAGTCAGAATATGCTCCTGAACTCGATGTCGACGATTATAGGAGCATTTACTCAACATATGTAAATGTCGCTTTCTTCTTGAAGAATCCACCGAAGTAAATCGTAGTTCCTACGAAAATGTAAGGGGGTCGTTATGGCCGTAGTCATCACTTATGAATCTGTCTTCTAGCACAAAGGTTTTCATAATGATGCAATCCCTTCAACACATCAGCATACAAGCAAAACACTGCTACAATTCGAAAATCCATACGATCACCCAGTATGTTTATATCTTTAGCAACCTTAACATCACCAGATTTTGCATGGACTTTCCTTTTCACTTCTCTCTGGATAACAACTTGGAGTAATTATTTGATGCCTGATATACTAAAGACAGTCGCATATTGTCACTAAACACTTTATAGCGACAATATACAGAAGTGCGATATGACAAACGTGGAGCAGTCTATTCAATGAAAATTAATTGACTGTTTTCACGAACATAACACTGTGTCCAGAACAGACATCAGGAACTTTTTTATTTTGGGGAATCCAGATCATTTCGGAGAGCACTGCTTCTTTACTCAAGCGCAAAAGCATTATTATTCATACCGGGCGTAACCTATATCTGATTCAAAACTCATTTCTCCAAAAACATACTATTCTCCGTCTATTTCCCAATCATCAAAAGATGTAGAAATATCCTCCGCAATTATTTGCCTTCCTTGAATTATTCTCTTTGGGATACTCGTATCCTTTATGAGTTTATGAATCATCAACCCCCCACAAAACCAGATCATCATTGATGTTCCAAAGAACGTGTTGGAATCTGATTTCAGTACTCTGAGCAAACATTTCAGTGGAAAAGTATTTCTTGACCATGACCGCAAGTCGATGGAGCAGTATGTAGTAATCACCCAGAAAGAAGCTGTTATTGTCTCCCAGACGGCAGAAAAGAAAATCGAAAGAATTGATTTTTCCCAGTTGGAATATATTTTGGTTGATCTGCTAATCGAGAAATAGATTTTTACATCTTTCAAGATGAGGAGATGGCGTTAATTTACCAAAACGAATTTTCGAAATATTGGCTAAATGAGAAGGCTATGTTCCGTTACGCTGGCAGACGGAAGGCGGTTCCTGAATTGAAGAAATTTATCGCTAAGCATTCAGAAATCAATTCTGCTATTTTAAAAGAGGCAGTTCAATAATCTCAGCACAATCCCATCTAGATTCTCTTGAGCAACCGCTGATAAATATCGTTCTCTCGTTGAAAGGGGATATATGCTCTACGCAGCTTCTTAATCAAGATTTTCTCCTGATTGATGAAGCAGCTTAGAGCATTTAACTCCGAAGCACTGGCAGGCCGAAGCGGAATATCTTTCCGCCCATAATGGCGCCCTGTATCAACAGATGAAATCCATGCATAAGGAGATTCAGACCGTGGAGAAAATCTGCAAGACCACCGATGAGCTTGCCCGAACGAAGAAGGTCCGAGATCGGGAGCATGAATACGGCCGATAGCGCGAGGGGATAACAAACCGTCATCTCTCGCGTCAATAATGGTTGCTCATTCTCCAAATAAATCACTGTGTGAGCCTGTGCGCGTCAACGGTAAAACGAGAATGTCATTATCAATTCGATACACAAGCAGCCAGTCGCTTTGAATATGACATTCCCGGTAACCCATATAATTTCCGGCCAAAAGGTGGTCTAGGTTTTTCTCGGGTAAAAGCTGAAATGCAGAAAGCTGACGGATGATATTGTCCAGCAATTCTATTTTCAGCCTGCACTTCACCGCTAACTTTGTTGTCCTTTTTGAACGGAGACGTCTAAACGATATCCAGTTTCATCTCTTCAATTCCCTCAACGCTTCCTCCACATCGCTGTAGCGTTTGGCGTTGGGGTCTTTGGTAAGCCGTTCCGCTTCCTGCATGGCGGTGAGGGTAACAGTATTCGGCGTATTGAGCGTCACGTCAAACGGAAAACCGCCAGACCGAAGTGACTGCCTCAAAAAGACGTTGATAGCCGTTGTGAGATTCATACCGAGTTCACCGTAAAGCGTCTCACATTGTTTTTTAATATCTCGGTCCATGCGGACGCTGAAATTGGTTGTATTTGCCATAGTAATCAACTCCTTTGTAATCCACTGTACTTGTATTATAAGCTGATTGCATTGCAATATCAACCAAATAGCAAAATATTTGGGGAAATTGAGCTGGAAAGCATCTAGCTTTTCCGATATATCCCGAATTTATTCCGAATCACGGCGCTTTCAGTTTATCTAATCCACCCTTACCTGGATATTTTCCATGCAGAGACAGGGTTTACAGTGCCGAATTTTCTTGGAAACGATACCGAAAAAAATGGATATATCAAGTTTTTTTGACAACTGGAAAATATCTACTAAAATAAGATTGATAACTCAGGAGGGATTATGAGCAAAAAAATTAGATTAGTAGTATTTTTCTCATTTGTTTTGGTATTTCTTTTCGCATCTACTCAGACATTGACCGCAATCGCATCCACGTCTACACAAAGTAATACGGGTTATTTATTCTGCAGCGGGGCTGGCTGGTCAAATTGGATACCGTTACAAATTGCGTCTGGTAATACCAGAACGATTTATTTTTATCCTAATCGAGCGGGTCACCATCAACTTCAATTTCATTCAACCTCAGGGTACATTATTAAATTAGTCCCACATTGGTCAAGTAATACAGGTAGTGGATCTTGGGGACCATATTACTCAATTTATGGCAATACCCAAACGATTCTTCTTGAAACAGGCGATTCTTCTGTCAAATACACATTTGATGCTTCTGAAACTCGTGGCCTTTGGACAACAGTTTATTTTAGAAATTACTGCTCTGCAACTTATTGATCAGCCAGTAAATTGACAGATTAATGTTTTTGCCGAAAGTCATCGCCTTTTAGGTTTTGGGGATTGTTACATGTACTGCTAACCCGGACCTTGTTTGTTTTGTCTCTCCATCTCAGCAGCTACTAAATCCCGAATGGTTTCGCTCATTGTATGTGGCTGTTGCGAAAGCCAAGCCATCATCGCCGCTGGAAGCCGGATCGTCGTCTGTTTTTGCGTTTGCCCATAGAGCGGAGGCCTCCCAGCAACTGTCTCCTCCACTACCGTATCAAATGCCGATGCATATTCCAAGCGGTGCTCTGGTAATGCTTTGAAAAGCTCAATTGCCTCTTCTTTTGAAAGGGGTAAAATTTTATCGCGCTCACCTGGTCGATCAGGATAGACGAGTACCTTAAAGTAAAGGCCCCTTTTGGTCATGTACAAATAAATACTATTACCGCTAGCAAGCAGTATGGATGTTTTTATAGTATAGCGTGACCCGTTATATACTCGACTCATTTCAATATTTGGCATGATTGTCTCTCTCCTAAAAACCTTCTCCGGGATTATTTTGTCCACGACTCTGAAACAAAGTGAATTGGAGCTTTTGCCGCTAAAGCCGCTGATGAGTATCGGTTATATAATCCTGCCAACTCACGATCAAATTCACTTTTGTTAAATGGTTTTTTTCCCTGGTCGTTAATGGCCTGATGCAGGGCAACAGAAAATACATTGGATAGTGAGATTATCCGCATTGCCTTGATGATCCCCGTCGAGGCATCGACCAAAAGAACGTGGAGGAGAGCCCGGGCTTCGTCGGTTATTAAATTGGGAAGCACTTTTTCCGCGGGGGGGTACAAGGTGGATCGAAAAAGGAGCGTCTGACCAATCAATCGACTGGCCAAACCTGTAAAGCAGGATGATCAAATCGTTCTCAACGTAAAGAGCAAATTCGGATATTCCATTTTGTAAATCGCTTACTTCTTTGGAAGAAGGATGAGCCAAAAAGAGGATTAGCTCATGCTCACCTCCCCTGTAGTTATATTGCGCCAATTCTTGCCATTTTGTCCGGCTAGAATACAACTTACCTACCTCGTATAGATACATAACTATCTAAGCCTCCAAGTTAGTTCTCTCTTGTGGCCGGGTACCCGGCCACAAGAGTAATATTTTATTATGCAAGATAAATTTTCTTGCCCGTTATCTTTTCTTCTTTATTAATGTCGATGGGACAGATTTTTTGCAAAGTGGCCCCTGGGGGCAAGCGCAATCCCTCGAAGTTTAATCGCTCACTAAATAATCCATTAACCGTGTCGATCTGAGCTTGGGTTGCAATAAACGGATGGGAAAATGGATGAGCTTTGTCGGCTTCTGCAACTTCGGCTGTGTGCAGATATTTGTTTGCCAGATCATTAAACTTCCAGGAGCGAAAAATGATGTCTCCGTTGGTCCTGATTGCGATCTCAAGAGTTAGTGGTACAAAAGGGTAAAAGGGAGCGACGCTACAAATCAGGTCGCCCTGTTGATAGCCGCCGAATGGTCTGTTGAGATCAATGGTGTACGTGCTCCCGTCAAATTGGCTGAATTCCTCTCGGTGAATCGTAATCTGTGTCATTTTTTATTCCTCTTTTCTATTTATAATTATATACAGATATACGATTTTGTCAATACGTATATCTGTATTAGTTTGGAATTCAAATAGATTTTTTACTAAAATCAAAGACAACGCCTCTAGGAGAATGAAGAATCCATTACATCCAAAGGCCCTCTTGCGTTAAAGAAACAACAGGATGATCAATCAAGACCATCCTGTTGTTCATTTTCTTGTGAGAAGATTCCATTCTTGCTTACTGGTTCACGACAAAGGGAATTCGATTCTCACGGAAAACCAGCCAGTCATAAGTAGAGCGCTGGATGGCTTCCCAATACAGATCGAGGACATTCGTCCACTTAACCTCACCTTTTGGTAATTGGTAGCTATACATGGAATCCGTATTCTTTAGCCAGCGATCCACTTTTCCGCCGGGGAAAAAGACTGCCCATACAGATTGGGGTGCAGTCACAATATTGAAAACTGGCATACCCAAAAAACTTGAAAGTGAAGTTGAGTGTTCACGCAGCCAGTCACACTCCTTATACATGCGCTCGCAGTATGCCTTATCGTACTTCATGAAGGCATCATAGCGGTTGGCCACGAATTCGTTGTAGGTCATCCCCTGGGCTTCCGGGATCGTCATAGGTTTGCCAAACTGGGAAACGCAGTAGATCGTGAGCGCCAGGAAAACAGCGACCACGGCGAAGAATCCGAATTTGATCACGGTCCAGGCCAGGCGGAACGGAAACAGCAGGATGGTCTTGACCACGTTGCCGGCGGTTTTCTTGTGAGTTACACCATCCACCAGGACGGTGTTGGTGTTTTTCATTGCGTTGTTCATTCAATCTCTCCCTTTTTTTACATCTCACCCGGATCTGTGTCTGGGTGGTATTCCGGTGCTTGAGTGTGCAGCCGGCCGGCGATGCGTTCCGCTTTTTCGATGTTGCCAGTGGCGACGCAGTATCCAATGTCCAGGAGTAAGCGGGCCATTTCAGATTCGCTTCTTCTTTCCGATGCTCCCCAGACCAAAAGCAGTTGATGCTGATTTTTTCTGAGGTTCAACTTGCACGGATCATAATTTCCCATGAGGCACCTGCTCTCTTTTTAATCGGAAGCATTGGTTTCTTCCGATTTTTCAGGAGGGGTTTTACGATGTTGTCTGCTGTGGTCTGTGTTGTCGGTTGTCGTCAACTGCTGGCTTGGGATGCTGCTTGCTGTTTGCTGCCGGCTGTTTGCTGCCGGCTGTTTGCTGCCGGCCCGGCCTTTCCATTTTTTCTTTTTTATAAAGATTTTGTTGTCTTAACTTCCCTGATGAATTTCGGGGGGTTTTTATCAAAATGACACCGATTATATGGGCAAATTCCCTTTGGATCGAGTCAATTGAAAAAAAAGAACACCCATTTATTCATTTGAAAATAAAGAAACTTACTAAACCAATCAAATTGAAAAATAAGAACCTACGAAATCGAGTGTCTTTTTCTTCTTGGTTTTTCCAAACCCAATTCTGTTGTGTATCTAAAGAGCAGGTCAATGAACCAAGTTAATGCCAATTCCATTTCTTTCCCTGTGGCCACATCATTACATACCCCCTCCCAGGGAATAGAGATTGATACAAATGGGATTAAATCGTTACTTCTTTCTTTCCCCTGCTCATTGGATCCAATTTGAACCCCGCAATTAAGCGGGCCGTTACGATCAAATCCAAAATATCGCAATAACACGTTCCAAATCATTCTTTCAAGTGCCGCTGCAGCGGCATTTAGGCCACGTGTATAGCTTGACTGCACACTCGATAAAGCCTCAATGAGAAATGTTCTCAAGTCGATCAAATCTGGTGATTCCAGCCAGGTGCGGACAAGACCTATCCCCAAATAGGGGAGTGCCGACCTTGAAAACCCACGATACTCATCATCAAAAGTCGTGGCCATTTTATGCAAAGACAATACCTCAGAAAAAAAGAATTCTTGAGGTCCATTGTTCATTCGCATTTGATGTAAATAATTTTTGTTCGTCAAGAAGTAGTTTTTTAATCGAATATCAATCGCTCCTCGTTGGTGTAACATATTTTCTGTAAATTGAAGAACCTTAACAAAAGCGGTGAGTCAGAAGTATCCTAAATAGGCTACCACACCAAAATAGGAGACTGAAATGACTCACCAAGAAGATTATACCGTTTCAAGTGAAATTGCTGAGAAGGGATTAGAAGCCATACCAGAACTCTTAAGAATCCTGATCAACAATGTCATGCAAGTGGAAAGATCCAAGTATCTGCAAGCTGAAGAGTACGAACGGACCGAAGACCGAAAAGGCCATGCCAATGGCTATAAACCAAAAACGGTTCGAACCCGAATAGGCGAGATCACCTTTGCAGTCCCCCAGGTACGAGAAGGAGGTTTTTATCCTTCAGCACTTGAAAAAGGGTTAAGAAGCGAACGGGCATTGGTCACCACTTTGGCAGAGATGTACGTCCAGGGAGTCTCCACTCGGAAGGTGAAAGCCATCACCGAAGAGCTATGCGGGATAGAAATTTCAGCCATGCAGGTCAGTCGGGCAGCAGCACAACTGGACGAAGTGCTGCAAGAATGGCGGGAAAGACCACTTGGAGAAATTGCTTATCTCTATGTGGATGCTCTTTACGAAAAGGTTCGGGAAGCGGGTCAAGTACGCGATGCAGCAGTATTAGTAGCCACCAGCATCACACCAGAGGGTGAAAGGCAAGTTCTTGGGGTATCTGCATCACTTAGTGAGCATGAAACCCACTGGAAAATCTTCTTCAAGAGTCTCAAAGATCGTGGATTGAACGGAGTGAAGTTAGTGATTAGTGATGATCATGAAGGTCTTGGGGCAGCCAGAAGAGCTGTTTTTGGCAGTATTCCCTGGCAGCGATGCCAGTTCCACCTGCAACAGAATGCCGGTGCTTATGTACCCAAACAAGCCATGCGCTTTGAAGTAGCTGCGGATATTCGGTCAATGTTCAATGCTCCAGACCGAAAAACTGCAGAAGAGTTTTTACAAGCTGCTGTCCAGAAGTATGCTGTTTCAGCGCCGAGGTTATCTGCTTGGTTGGAGGAGAATCTTTCTGAAGGGTTTACGGTGTTTGAGTTTCCGCTTGAACATCGGCGCACAATTCGAACAACAAATAGTTTGGAGCGGATCAACAAAGAGATTCGCAGGCGAACCAGAGTGGTTGGAGTTTTCCCGAACGAGGCTTCCTGTTTGAGGTTGATCTCTGCCTTGCTCATGGAAACCAGCGAGGAATGGCAAATTGGAAAACATTATTGTGTTGGCAAGTCATTGAATTATTAAAGAACTGTGGATATTTCTGACTCGAATTTACAGAAAAAAGGTTGCATTATCTTAATATTTCAGGTTCTTCCATATTTCCTAATCGTTCGTCAGAACAATCAAGAATTTCAGACAGAGGCACCGTGATTAGCCGTGTTGGCTTCTTTATTGTGTTATTTGGCATTAATAAATCAGTCTGCTTCTTTACCTCCTCAATAGCCTGCATTAATGAGCTTAGGAGCATCGAGTATTGAGATAAATTGGCATTTATTTTTGTTGTAAAGTCACTTAAAGTAACAACATCTTCTTTATAATCTATCTTCACATACCTGGCAGGAAATAACGAATATCCGAATTGACGAATTTCCTCTGTCCTTACTGTTCTACAAAACCCGTCTACATCACCATATGAACCTGATTTACTCTTCCAAGAGTGATAGGTGGAAGAAATTTTACTAATATCGGTATCCGTAAGGAAACTATGGGTTCTATTTTCCTCTTTACTTAATTGGCTTGCATCAATAAATAGGGTTTCTCCTTTATGGTTTCTAAATAAAGATGCAGCCTTATTCCTACTAATAAACCATAGACAAACAGGAATTGGGGTTGAGTAAAATAATTTTCCTGGTAGAGCCACAATACAATCAACCAAGTCAGATTCAATTATATTTTTTCTAATTTCATTTTCAGCCAAAGATTCTGAATCAAGCGATGAAATGGCAAGAACAAAACCAGCTAGCCCGTCCGGAGCCAAGTGATGAATAAAATGCTGAACCCATGCAAAATTTGCATTGCTTGTTGGTGGTGTGCCAAATTTCCATCGTTTATCTTCTTTAAGGATTTCTCCACCCCAATCACTAATATTAAATGGCGGATTCGCAATCACAAAGTCAGCCTTCAAATCAGGGTGTAAATCTCTCCGAAAGGAATCAGATGGCTCGGCCCCCAAATTATTTTCTATTCCTCGAATTGCCAGGTTCATCTTCGCCATGCGCCAGGTGGTGGGGTTAGATTCCTGCCCGTAGACGCTGATATCGCCAATGCGGCTACCATGTGCTTCGGCAAACTTTTCACTCTGCACAAACATCCCACCCGAACCGCAGCACGGGTCATAGACGCGGCCTTTATACGGAGCCAGCATTTCCACCAGTAACTGAACAATGGATCGGGGAGTATAGAACTCTCCACCTTTCTTGCCTTCCGAACTGGCAAACTGGGACAAAAAATATTCATACACCCTGCCCAGGATGTCTCGCGAACGGTTCTCTTTATCACCCAGTCCAATGGTACCGATCAGGTCAATCAAGCCACCCAATCGTTGTTTATCCAATGTAGGGCGGGCATAGTCCTTGGGTAGGACACCCTTTAAAGAAGGGTTGACTTGTTCTATGGCAGTCATGGCGTCATCCAACAAACGTCCAATGGTTGGTTGTTTGGCATTGGCTTGCAGGTAGCCCCAACGTGCTGCCGGCGGCACCCAGAAGACTCCCTCGGCACGATATTCATCCGGGTCTTCGGCGTCTGCGCCTTCCGCTTGTTGCGCTACCAGGCGGGTGTGCAGATCTTCAAATGCATCGGAGATATATTTCAGAAAAATTAGACCAAGTACTACATGCTTGTATTCTGCCGGATCCATAAATCCACGTAGTTTGTCGGCAGCCAACCATAGAGTTTGCTCAAATCCCAGGGCGGCACCATTCGTTGTTTTCTTTTTTGCTGGCATAATTCTCCTCTGGTGATTACGATTTCCAAAAATTACTAGCGGTTAATCTGATTATTACGCTGGAATTTCTCTCTCAAATACCAATAAATCCCCCACCTGGCAATCAAAGTATTCACACAGTGCTTGAATTACAGGAGCATCGTAGCGGGCTACCTGATTGTTTGCCCAGGAATTGAGCGTCGACCAGGCTATGCCGGTTTCGCGCTGCACATCCATTAAAGCGATATTTTGTTGTTGCTTGGTTGCTTTTTGGGCTAATAAGATGCGAAAGTGATTGACAATTTTTCCGGGCATGAGCCACCTCACGTGGGAGTATTCTATAATCATAGGTGAGGAAACAAAAAATGTCAACGAAAATGGAGTACAAGTCGATAAACAGCACCACAAACATGTTCCTAAAATTACTTAAAAACTTTGATTGCTAATCAGCATGAATGTACAATAAAACTATGGCTGAATCCTTTGATATTGAACGAAAAATTTCTGAGATCGAAGCAGAGTTAGCGAATCTGGATCATCACCGTAACCAGTTACTGGATGAACTGACACAATTACGCCGGCAGCTCCTTCAAAAAGATTCTCCAGCACAACTAATGCTGAACATTCAGGGAATTACAGTCAATAACCAATCCTCTCAAGAGGAAAAAATCCGGTTATTCCGTTCTTTATTCAAAGGGCGGGAGGACGTATTCCCACGCAGGTTCGAAAATTCCAAAACCAGAAAGTCAGGCTACGCCCCCGTCTGTCGCAATGAATGGCAAGCAGGTATCTGCCAAAAGCCTAAGATTGCCTGCCAGGAATGCAATTTTCGCGCGTTTACTCAAGTTAGCGATGAGATCATCCGGAATCATCTCATGGGAATTGACCCCAATGACCGTTTTGGCAGAGACTTTACAATAGGGGTTTATCCTTTGTTGGCAGACGAATCATGCTGGTTTCTGGCAGCTGATTTTGATAAATCCACCTGGACTGAAGATGCCAAAACCTTTCTGGAAACGTGCGTCAGTTATCAAGTTCCTGCCGTCTTAGAACGATCACGATCCGGAAACGGTGGGCACGTATGGGTATTTTTTGAAACACCAGTTCCTGCAGTATTAGCGCGAAAACTCGGGGCATTACTGCTTACCAGTACAATGAACCGGCGACCGGAAATCGGAATGGATTCCTACGACCGGCTTTTCCCCAGCCAGGATACTTTACCCAGAGGCGGATTTGGTAATCTGATTGCACTACCACTGCAGAAAAAACCACGTGAACAAAATAACAGCGTCTTTTTGGACAATGAACTCAATCCCTATTCCGATCAGTGGGCTTTTATGTCATCGATTCAGAAGATGGCTCATCAAGACCTCGAAAGAATTGTGAAGAATGTTCAAGACGAAGGTGAAATCACCGGCGTCCGGGCGGTAGTTTTGGATGAAACCGAGAACGAACCCTGGAAACTGACCCCATCACGGAAATATAAGGAACCACCAATAACTGGTCCTTTGCCAGATCAACTCTACCTGGTCATCAGCAACCAGATTTACATCGAAAAAGAAGGTCTGCCCGCGCCCTTGCGAAATCGCCTCATCCGGTTGGCCGCCTTTCAAAACCCCGAATTTTACAAAGCCCAGGCCATGCGCCTATCAACGTTCGGGAAACCCAGGATTCTCAGCTGTTGTGAGGAATATCCGAAACACCTTGCCTTACCCAGAGGGTGTCAGGAAGAGTTGTTCCAGGTATTGGGTGAGCTAAAAATCAAAACAAAGATGATTGACGAACGTGCGACTGGTGATCCTCTATTATTAAACTTCCAGGGAACGCTTCGTACTGAGCAGCAGCTTGCCGCAGATCAACTGATTAAGCATGATATTGGCGTTCTTTCTGCTTCTACTGCTTTCGGCAAAACGGTCATTGGTGCATGGTTAATTGCTCAAAGGAAAGTGAACACCCTGGTGATTGTTCATCGAAGACAGCTGATGGACCAATGGGTAGAAAGCCTCCAATCTTTTTTGGGACTGGGGAAAAAGGAAATCGGACAGATCGGGGGTGGGAAACATAAAATTACCGGAACGGTAGATATTGCGATGATCCAGAGCCTGATCAACAAGGGCACAGTCAATGATTTGGTCGGAAATTATGGCCATATCATCGTTGATGAATGCCACCACATATCCGCAGCCAGTTTTGAGCAGGTGATTCGGCAAGCAAAAGCCAGGTTCATTACCGGTTTATCTGCAACCGTCACCCGGCAGGATGGTCACCACCCGATCATTTTTATGCAATGTGGACCCGTCCGATACCGGGTAGATGATCGCCAACAAGCCGCCACACGCTCATTTACCCACAAGGTAATTGCCCGAAGAACCAATTTCATTTTGCCAAGTCGAGCGGACAATGCTCCAGAACCAGGCATTCAGGAAGTGTACGCGATGCTGGCAGCGGATTTCTATCGAAATCAAATGATTGTTGATGATGTTGTTGAAGCCGTTCACATTGGCCGTTCGCCTGTATTGTTGACAGAGCGGCGAGAACACCTCACATATTTTGCAGATACCCTGGCTGATAAAGTGAAAAATATCATCGTGTTATCCGGCGGGATGGGTCGCAAACAACGAATTTTATTGATGGATCAATTAAAAAATATTCCAGAGGATGAAGAACGTTTGATCATTGCCACCGGAAGGTATCTGGGAGAAGGGTTTGATGATGCTCGCCTTGATACTTTATTTTTAGCATTGCCAATTGCCTGGCGCGGAACGGTAGCGCAATATGCAGGTCGACTTCACCGCAATTATGACCGTAAAAGTGAGGTGATCATCTATGATTATGTCGATGACCAAGTGCCAGTATTGGCTGGTATGTTTGGAAAGAGGAAAAAGGGGTATAAGGCCATTGGTTATGAAGTTTAATATAGCCCAAAATTTGAGGATATTCCAGAAATTTGTAATTGATATAACGTGTGTAGAAAAAATTATTAGGCCTTACAAATACTTTTCAACCTTGAAAAATATAAAATTGTCCCTGTCGCGATTTGGCAAGACAGAAAACGCGTGCTATAATCAAATTACAATTGAATGAGACGCAATGGCGTCCAAAAAAATTAAACGATAGCTTTTTTTTACACCGTAATACTGAACGTTAGCCTGTTTATTTCCGCCCGGGTGCAATGTTCGGTATTTTTGTTTTAATACGCAAAAACCGAACCGGCACAACCAGGGGGAATGGATCGCCGGCATATGTTGCTGTTCGCGTGAGAATCCCCAAAAGTTGACTTTGCACCCATCATCTTCCCAAAGCGAAGTGCGCAGCGGGAGCCGCTCAACAGAGTCCAGTCGATCTATTGAGTGCACGGCAGCGAGATTTGACCGTACTCTTGCTGGTCCGTGGGCCTCACACCAAACGGTCACCCTGTCCGATGGATAGGGCGCCCGTCCCTGGGTGTGCAGCCGAATCGGCTGTCTGAACGAGGCAAGTACAACAAAACGCCCTATTTTCAGAAGGGGTTCCCTTAAGGAAACAAAGGGAAACAACCAGAAACGGTAAAAAAGCCGTTCGAACCCGATTTAAGCGTAAACAGGCAGGTGCAGAATTATGTCACAGCAAGGTGGATTATCTTATCAAATGATGAAAGCGCTCCAGGCAATCTTTCGACCTGGTGGCAGCCGGCA
>Ga0255347_1001392_pt1 | contig 39384 bp, 34 predicted proteins | sample wastewater_treat_2_FD_192479 | JGI IMG/M metagenome (GOLD analysis project Ga0255347, IMG submission 192479) | Wastewater microbial communities from Lulu Island WWTP, Vancouver, Canada - plant24 | ecosystem: Engineered > WWTP > Wastewater > Unclassified | place: Canada: Vancouver, British... | reverse complement strand
TTCTGGTTTCTTCCATGAAAGAGCCGGACAATGCCCAGCGCCTCCTCGACCAACTCCGCGGAAAAGGCTATGCGCCGCGGGTTGAAACCGTCAACCTGGGAGGCAGCGGGCAGTGGAATCGGGTTCTCGTGGGCTACTTCGCCACCCGGGAAGAAGCCATGCGGTTTGCCGCTGAATTCAACCGGAAGGAAAAGATGGAAGCATTGGTCGTTCGCGAGACGCGTTAGCACCGCGATTGACACATGCTTCGCTTCCGGTTATAGTGAACTTGAAAATATTAATAAATGCGACATCTTGCTCTGATTCTTCGGAGTGCCTTCACGCTCCTTCTCACCCGCGAGCAAAAATTTCTTCATTTTCTGCACTGTCTGCAACTTTGAGCCTTAATTCAGGAAAGGAGGATGTGCCATGAAAGCAATCAATAAGATTCTTTTCCCGGTCGATCTTTCGGAGGCTTCTTCCAAGCTTGCCCCTGATGTCATTGACTTCGCACGGAAGTTTGGAGCCGAACTGCATCTGCTGCTGGTCACCGGCACTTTTGAGAAGTTCAAGACCTTCTACATCCCCCATCCATCCCTTAAGACGTTCGGCGAGGAAGTGCTGAGAGGCGGCCAGAAGAGGCTGGTGGAGTATGTGGAGGAGAACTTCAGCGAGTTCTCGAAGTTGAAGACAGCCGTGGTGCAGGGTGATCCCGCTGAAGAAATTCTGAAATATGTCGAGTCCGAAAAAGTCGACCTGGTCATCATGGGCACTCACGGCCGGAAGGGTCTCGATCGGATCCTGTTCGGCAGCGTCGCCAATGAAGTCGTGAAACGTTCTTCTGCCCCGGTTCTCACCATCAACCCTTATCGGTAAGCAGAGAGGGGTGCCCCGCTCTGGTGACACCCCTCCCGACCACTCCTCAGTTAGGATCTCAACCGCCCTTCGGCTGACGCCGCGGCTGCCGATTTCTCAGGATGAGCGCAAGCTGCGCCTGAACGGCTGGTGAGCGGATCATTCCCTCCCAAAAAAAACGTTCATTTTGTGCCATCTTGTTTTATGGTGGACTGCGTACGGCTGAAAAGGCTGGTAGCGGCTTGTGAATTTTCTGCACGAAGCGGTAGAAGGAGAAGGCATGCACATTTCCAAAGAAAAACAAGTTGAGATGCTCCACTCGATGCTGCTCACGCGTCGTTTTGAAGACACGCTCATGGAACTCTGCACGATTCAGGGAAAGATCCCCGGTATGATGATTCTGTGTACGGGTCAGGAGGCGGTGGGTTCGGGAGTTTGCGCAGCGTTAAGTCCAGAAGACGTGATCGTCTCCAACCATCGCAGTCACAGCCATCTACTCGCCAAAGGGGCGGACCCCGGGGCGCTGATGGCGGAGGTTTACGGCAAGCGGACGGGGTGCAACAAGGGCAAAAGCGGCACGCTGCACCTGGCGGTTCCCGAGATCAATGCGCTGTGCACGACAACCGTGGTGGGGGGAAGCCTTCCCATCGCCGTTGGCGTCGCTTTCGCTCAGCAGTATCGGAAGGAAGCCAGTATCACGGTCTGTTTCTTCGGAGACGGCGCGGCCGATGAGGGCTCCTTTCACGAGGCCTTGAACCTGGCCAGCCTTTGGGCGCTGCCGGTGGTATTTGTGTGTGAGAACAATGTCTACGCCGGGGCCCAACGCTTCGAGGAGCACACCAGGATAAAGGACATTGCCGACCGGGCCGTGGCCTACGCCATGCCTGGCGAGGTGGTCGACGGCAATGATGCTCCGGCGGTCTACAGAGCGTTCGTCAAGGCACGGGAACGTGCTCTGGCGGGCCTTGGCCCAACCCTCATCGAGTGCAAGACCTACCGCTGCCGGGGGCATGGTGAAACCGACCACCAGCACTACCAGCCCCAGGATGAAATTGCCGCCTGGAAGGAAAAATGCCCGATTCCGAGGCTCAGGGACGAACTGCTCGCCCTCGGTCTGATCAGCGGAGAGGATCTGCAACAGATGGAGGCAGCCGTCGCGAAAACGGTTGCGGATGCCGTTCGCTTTGCCGAAGAGAGTCCCTATCCCGAGGTGGAGGAAGCACTGGAGGATGTGTTGGTCTGATGAAAACCACTCTGAGTCTGGTTCACACGTTTGGAAAGGATTCTGCCATGCAACAACTGGGAATGGGACAGGCTGTAAAGCAGGCACTGCAGGAAGAAATGCGACAGGACCCGAGGGTATTCGTCGCTGGAGAAGGCGTGGGGGTGAGCATCCATGATAGTCCGATGCTGCCTACGGCCGGATTGTTGACTGAATTTGGACGGGAACGGGTTCTGGACACGCCGGTGTCGGAGGCTGCCATCGCAGGGCTGGCTGTTGGTGCGGCCGTCTTGGGACTCCGACCGGTCGTCGAGATCATGTTCAACCCTTTCTTCACCCTGGCCTCGGACATGATTGTCAATCACGCGGCCAAACTGCGCTATCTTTCGGGCGGCAAATCCACTTTTCCCATGGTAGTCCGCATCAAGACGGGAGCTGGCTTTGGCGCTGGCTGTCAACATTCCCACAACCTGGAAGCGTGGGTGGCTCATTGCCCCGGCCTCAAGGTGGTGATGCCCGCCACCCCCGCCGACGCCAAAGGGCTGCTGAAATCGGCCATCCGCGATGACAACCCCGTCATTTTCATCGAAGACATGATGCTGTACTTCGCTCCCGCGCCCGTCCCTGCAGAGGAATACCTGACGCCCATCGGCCGGGCGGAAATCAAGCGCAAGGGGACGCATGTGACGGTGGTAACCTGGTCCAAGATGCTCGGGGTGGCTCTGCGTGCGGCAGAACAATTGAGTCGTGAAGGGATCGATCTGGAGATCCTGGATCTGCGGACCCTGGTGCCGATCGACCGGGAAACGCTGCTCGCATCGGTAGCGAAGACCGGTCGGCTGATCGTCCTCCATGAAGCCACGCGAACAGGTGGGTTTGCCGGAGAAATTTGCGCCGTAGTGGCTGAGGAAGCCTTTTCCTCGCTCAAGGCGCCATTCCGACGGGTGACGGGGCCGGATATTCCGGTGCCGGTGAGCCCTCCCCTGGAGCGCTTTTACATCCCGAGTGAGGAGAGCCTGATCCGGGCGGTTCGAGAAATCTGCTGACAGATGTCTCCTGAGCATTCGACCTGGCCCCCGGCACCAGTACCGCGCGACGGAAGTTCGGCACCCTTACCCATGTTGCGTTTCGCTCCTCTCAACGCAACCTACCATCCTCGCGTTAGGGCCGATGCTCTCCGTTGCGTTGAATGAACATGAAACGCAACGGCAAGGGGAACAGCAGAACACCTGCCATAAGCGGTTTGAGACTTATGCCGCGCTGTACCAGCAGTTTCGCGAAGTTGAAAGGGGCTCCTGGTCTGAACCGGAAGCAGCCCCCTTTCTCGCTTGACCCCTGCTTCCGGATGACCTAAAGAAAACTCGTAACGCCAGGGACCATGGCGCCCTGCGCCAGAGAGAGGTTCCCGGCGGCAAAGCCGCAGGAAGACGCCCGGCGTCGCCGCGGGTAACAGGGGTTGCGGGACGTAGAAGAAATGAAGAGTCGATATGTCCACGGTTACGACCTGAAAGAAAACCTGCGCCTCCAGGATCAGGCCTCGACCCTGGAGGACCTCCTTCACGCCGATACCGCCTACCCGGCAGGATGTCTCGTCCTGGAAGCAGGCTGCGGAGTGGGCGCACAGACGGTCACACTTTGCCGAAACAGCCCGCAGGCCAGCTTCATCTCGGTGGATATCTCGGAAGCGTCCCTGGCCGAAGCCGGAAGGAAGGTTGTCGCTGCCGGTTTGACCAATGTTCGTTTCCAGCAGGGCGATATCTACCATCTGCCCTTTCAGCCGGAATCGTTCGACCACATTTTTGTCTGCTTTGTTCTCGAACACCTGGCACGGCCCGGTCAGGCTCTGGAGGCGCTGAGGGACCTCCTGAAAGGCGGCGGCACCATCACCGTCATCGAAGGCGATCATGGTTCCACCTATTTCTCCCCTGACAGCGATGCGGCCCGCCTGGCCATCCACTGCCAGGTGGAACTGCAGCGACAGGCCGGGGGAAAGGCTCTGATCGGGAGGGAACTTTATCCTCTCCTTGCCACGGCCGGCTTTGGCACCATCCGTGTTTCGCCCCGGATGGTCTATGTGGATGCCAGCCGGCCGGACCTGGTCGATGGCTTTACCCGGAAGACTTTTACAGCAATGATTGAAGGGATACGGGAGGAAGCTCTGCAGGCGGGACTGATTGATCAGGCCACCTTTGAGCAGGGCATTAGAGATCTTTATCGAACGACGGAAGCGGATGGCGTCTTCTGTTACACTTTCTTCAAGGCTGTCGCGCAAAGGACTTGAAGGCTCGCTACCAGGCCGCCTTGACGGTTCGCCCTGCCGAACGGTCTTACCTCCTGTTGCAGCACGACCGTTTCCCGGCTTCGATCTCTCAAGCAGAGATTTCATGCGGGCCCCGTGGTCCTGTCTCAGGTTTCAAGGTTCCACTGTTGAATCTCAACCATCACAAGGAGGACCCCAATGAGAAAACCGACTTCCATTCTTATCCTGCTTGTCCTTGTGATCATGGGACTCTGGGCAGGTTTCACCTACTGGTTTGGGATGAAAGCGGAACAGCAGTATCATGCCTTGCTCGAGCATGCCTCTCAGGGACAGTATGCGAAATTTGTGAATGAGAGCTACCGTCGTGGTTTTATGGATTCGCAGGCCCAGACGATCCTGGAGATCCAGTTGCCGATGGGACCGAACGGCGAGATTCAAAGCTATAAAGTCCCTCTCATTCAGGACATCACCCATGGTCCTTTCCCCATCAGCGGACTGGGAGAGAGTGAGTCTCGGTGGCAACCGGTGATGGCCGTTATCGAGACCAGGCTGGCACCCGGGTCCGAGCTGGAAAGCCATTTTACCAGATTGTGGAGCCAGTTTCCGGAACTCGCCACGTTGCGGGACTACAGCGTGCTCTATCTCGATGGAAAGGGCCGGGAGCGACTGGTGATGCCACCTTTTCAGCGCACCTTCGGCCCCGACGAACCCGTGGCGGTGAACTGGAAGGGACTATCCCTGCAGGTTGACTTCGCCAACGACTTGAAGGATTTCTCCGGCTCGCTCAGCATGCCGGGCATGGCAGCACGAAGTAAAGAACTGACGCTGCAACTGGGAGAAGTGAAGTTGGCCTTCACTGCCAACGAGGGTATCAGCGGACTGTGGCTGGGCGAAGGCTCCTTTGCGCTGGTGAGCCTCGAGGTGACCCTTGACCAGGACACCGAGCCCCAGTCCCTCCAGCTGCAGGGCTTCAGTGTCAATACCGCAACCAGCGCGACTGGCGACAACATCAACTCCCAGCTTGGCATCCGCACGGACCTGCTGAAATTCGATGAGCACCGGTACGGCCCCGGCAATTTTGAGATCGAATTCCGCAACTTCGATGCGCCCGCCCTCGCCCGGCTCCAGGAGTCACTTCGTGAAGAAACGGGGCAGGCCGGTCAACCGCCCGCAAGCACAGATCAGATGAAGATGCTGGCCAGGTACATGGAGATTCTTCCGGCTCTGCTCAAGAAATCACCTGAAATCGAAATCAAGCAGTTGAACCTGAAGACCTCCCTGGGAGACCTCACGGGCACGGCTCGGCTCTCCTTTGACGGCACCAAAGCGGGCGCCGTTCATGACTTCATGGCTCTCATCACCGGACTCACCGTCCAAGTCGATGTGAAAATCGGGGAAGGTCTCCTGCGCAACGCCCTCACCGGCATCATGCAAGCTGAGGTTCTCGCGGAACTGGAGGAACTGGAGACAGAGATCCCTGACGAGGGGTCGGATGAGCTTGCGAGCACGCTCCCCGGTGAGGAAGACATCCGTGCCCTGATAGCCGAACGAATCGATGAACAGCTGGCGGCTTTGACGGAGCAAAAGATCCTCGTCAAGGAGGACCGCACTTTTTCCGCCAAGGCGAGCTATGAAGGCGGGCAGATCACCCTGAACGGCCGCCCTCTGTCCTTGCAGGATCTAATTCTGGGAGACTGATTAAGGGCGGCCGGGTCTTCTCTTCGGCGACGGAGTAAGGTTGCCCCATTGCGACTGTGTTGGAGTGAGATCAGTTGATGAACGGCTTTGCTTTCTTGTTTGTGGAATAATTGGGAGACCATCATGCTTAAAGGTTACACTTTACCCCGAACCCCAAAAGGTACTTCAAGCCTGGCCCCCACACCCCCCTGGCACTATGCGGGCACCTGTCTGGCGGTGGCTTATGAAGCGGACCCCACAGCAGTTCGTGCGTTCTTGCCGCCGGGCCTGGAATTCGATTCCGCGCGCTGTGCCGCCTATTTTGTGGAATGGCAGTACGCCAGTGAAGGCGGCGAAGAATACCTCGACCCGGTGCGCAGTCAATACCGCGAGACCATCATCCTCATCTCCGCCAGCCACGAGGGAGTCTCGTGTGCCTACTGCCCCTTCATCTGGGTCGACCAGGATGTATCGCTCATGCGGGGGCTGGCCCAGGGGTGGCCCAAGCAGATCGGGTCGACCTGGATCACCCGCGCTTATGACTTGCCGTCAAAAGCAACCCCGGTCATGGGTGTCGGCGGCAAATTCGGTGCCACCCTCGCGGTCAAAGACCGACGCTTGGTCGAAGCGGTCGTCACCCTTCGGGAGCAGACCTCTCAGCTGCCCTCGCCGAGTTTCGCCGGTGCCGTCAACACCCGCCATTTTCCGGAGCTCGCTGCCGGCAAACACGACCTGCCCGCAGTCCATGAACTGGTGCAACTCAAGTCCCGCGACGTGCATGTGTCAACCATCTGGACCGGTGAAGCGACCTTGCAGCTTTTCGACCACCCCTACCTCGAGCTTCCTGATCTGCGACCGGTGAAGGTCATTGCCGGCTATCGCTTTTCGTGCGCTCTGACGGTGGACGATCTGGTCACCCTGCGTGATCTCCGCTCGGAAGGGGAAGACCGCCCCGGTTCACGGCCTACCGACAACAACCGGTTGGTCGTGGAATAGTGAGCAAAGGGAGGCTCAGAGCCATGGCTGATGAAGTCTACGCCCGTCTGGCCAGATTGCTCGATACGCTGCCAAACGGGTTTCCGGCAACCAGGTCCGGACTTGAAGTCAAAATCCTCGAGCGCATCTTCACCCCTGAAGAAGCCGCCCTTTTTTGCGATTTGAGGCTGAAGGCGGAGACGGCCGAACAGATTGCGCAGCGCACCGGTCGTCCCCTGGAGGGTCTGGAAGAGACCCTTATCACCATGTGGCAAAAGGGAGAAATCGCAGGATTCAAATATGGTGGGGTCATGCTGTTCAAAATGATGCCGTGGATTGTGGGCATCTACGAAATGCAGCTCAACCGGATGGACCGGGAATTCGCCTTACTCTGCGAGCAGTATGGGAGGCACTGGGGGCGGCAGTTCATAAAGCACGGCCCCCAGATCATGCAGGTCGTTCCGGTTGAAAGGGAGATTCCCGTCAACCAGGAGGCGCTGACATACCAGCAGGTTTCGAGCCTCATCGAGAGCTCCCAGTCCTTCATGGTGAATACCTGCATCTGTAAGAAGAGTCAGGGACTGCTGAACCGTCCCTGCTCGAAACCTACCGAAGTATGCCTGGCTATGGCTCAGCTGCCGGGCATCTTCGACAACTCCCCGTGGGGCGGCCGGCTCATCAACAAGGAAGAAGCCTACGAGGTTCTGAGCCTCGCGGAGCAGGCAGGGCTTGTGCACATGACCTATAACGTGGCCAGCGGCCATCACTATATCTGCAACTGCTGCGGCTGCTGCTGCGGAATACTGCGTGCCGTGAAGATGGGGGCCCCCAATCTCCTTAATTCCCGGTACTATGCCGAGATTGATCCCAACCTGTGCACCGGGTGCGGGACTTGTGCCACGGAACGGTGTCAGGTGGACGCCATCATGGCAGGCGAAAACCATTATCAGGTCAATCGCCAGCGATGTATCGGGTGCGGACTGTGTGCAACGACCTGCCCCGAAAAGGCCGTGACCCTGGTGCGGAAGAACCCCGATGAACTGACCTGCCCGCCAGGGGACGACAACGCCTGGTTGGAAGAGCGGGCTCGTCGGCGTGGGGTGGATTTCAGCGCTTACAAGTGAAAGGACGCGGGGAGTGAAGTTCTGGTGAGAAGAATGACGAACCTGCGGTTTTGCGGTCAACGGGTGGCGCTGGACGAACTCGAACTGATCAAGGAGACCGTTCGCGACTGCAGCGGGCTCAGCCGCACTGAACTCGCCTTCACCATCTGCGAACTGCTGGCATGGCGGCGTCCCAACGGGGGTCTGAAGGCGCATGAATGCAGGCAGTTCCTTGAAGAACTCGAGGCCGAAGGTCTGCTCAAACTCCCTGAGTTCAAGGGTACGGTCCGCTCTTACAAAGAAAAGCCCAAGCCCGTCGGCGACGACCCCTTCAGACAGGAGGAACCGATCACCATGCCCATGCACGAGCTTGGCCCGCTCGAACTCGAGCTCGTGGAAACCCCGGAAGCCCGCCGCCAGTGGCGCGACTGGGTCGCCCGCTACCATTATCTCGGCTGCAAAGTACCGTTCGGAGCTCATCTGCGCTATTTTGTCCGGGTCACCCGCCCCCGGCCGCAACGAGTCGGCTGCGTCCAGTTCTCGAGCCCGGCGTGGATGATGGCCCCCCGCGATCACTGGATCGGGTGGGATCAAGCCCAGCGAACCCGCCGTCTTCAATGGATTATTCAAAACAGCCGATTCCTGATTGTACCGTGGGTGCGCGTCCCCTACCTGGCCAGCGCCGCCCTCGCTCGGATCGCCCGTAGAATCCCGGGCGACTGGGAAGCCAGGTATGCCATCCGGCCGGTCTTGATGGAAACCCTGGTGGACTTGAGCCGCTTTCGCGGCACCTGCTACCGCGCCGCCAACTGGATCAGCCTCGGCCAGACAACGGGGCGGGGCCGAATGGATCGCAGACGCACCAAGGACCCGCTGATACCCAAGGAGGTTCTCGTTTATCCGCTCTGTCGCAAGTTCCGCGAGAAGCTGCTCGAACCATGAGGGGCACCCCGTCACCTCCCGCCCAGGGTTTCAGAGCGTGGTCCTGGTGAGAGCGAGAGCTTCTGCTTTGCGGTCATCCGCCCCGCCTGCCACCCACCCGGCGAGCGTCCCCACGAGGCGACTCCGAACGAACGAAGGCAACGTCAGCTCCGGCCGACAGCAGCGCTCTGACCTCACCCACAACCACCGCGAATCAGCTGCGAGGCCGAGGCCCACCTGGACCGGAAAGCTATGAAACACCGCGAAACGATCGCCCTTATCGAAGCCTTCCTGGCCATTGTCTTATGGGGCATCTCCTTCATTTATGTGAAGATCGCGCTTCGGGAAATCTCAGCGATAACCCTCATCGTTTTGCGTTACGCCGCAGGGACGCTCCTGGTCGGCTTGGTTGCCTGGCAGCGGGGCGATTTGGCGCGCCTGTCCTGTTCCGACCTCCCCGGCCTGGCGCTGGCAGGCGCCATTGGGATTACCCTCCAGCAACTCCTGCAGGTCAGTGGGCAGGTTACCGCCGATGCCGGGGTGGCTGCGTTTCTGGCAGCTACAGCCCCGGCCTTCACCGTGCTGCTGGCGGCGGCCTGCCTGCGCGAGCGGTTGCACTGGTGGCAGCTCATCGGCGTTGGCCTGGCCTCGCTGGGAGGCATGACCGTGGCCATCGGGGGAGACCTGAATGCCCTCGATGGCGAACAAGGATGGCGCACTCTACCCGGTAACATTCTCATTCTGCTCTCGGCAGTCGTATGGGCAGTTTTCATCATTCTCAGCAAAGGGCTGGTCCGTCATCGCCCGACAACGCTGGTCACGACCGGGATGTTCCTGTTCGGCACACTCTTCACTCTACCCCTTTTCTGGTTCGAAAAGGGGTGGCTGGAGCTGTCTCACCTCACCACCGATGGCTGGTGGGCCATGTTCTATGTCACGGTCCTCAGTACCGCGATGGCTTACCTGCTCAATAGCCATGCCTTGAAAATCATCTCTGCATCGCGCGTGGCGGTGATTCAGAATCTCGAACCCCTCATCGCCGTGGTCGCAGCAACGCTCATCCTCGATGAATCCATGTCCTGGGTCATGGTGGGGGGCGGGGCCGCCATTCTGGCAGGGGTCTTTCTGGCCGAACGTCCTGCTCCCATGGCGGTGAGAGTTACAGCTTGCCCTCAGACGGTTGATTGATTAAGACCAGCAGAAAAAGGAGCCCCCTGTGACAAGCGTCAAGATCACCGTTCTGGTACTGACCTGGACCCTGAGTTGGCTGACTCTTTTGCCCGCCTCCCGCCCGGCCTTGGCGGCAGAGGTGGCCAATCCCTGTGGTAAACTGGATGCCGCCGTCAAGAAGAAGGTGGAATGGGAAGTGCGCACCCTTGCAAGAAAATTCACCGCCCAGGATCGACTCGGCAACGAAACGGTCTTTGCCTTCTTGACCAATCATCTTTGGAAGAACTCGGAGATTCATGGGGCAGCTTTTGCCTTTGCACCAGTGGATAACGGTCGAGAGGAAGTCAAATCTGCGCCCTATGTCCAACGGAACGCCGACCGAATCATCCAGAAGGATCTCGGCGCGAGTTGCGACTACACTGCCCCCGAGCATCCGTGGTATGGTAGAGCGGTCAGACTGGGCAAGCCGGTGTGGAGCACGCCCGGGTTTGATCAGGCTGGTGGCGCATGCATGGCCCGACATTCCATGCCGGTCTATTCGAGCGGTCACGACCGTCGACTCATCGGCGTCCTCACCAGTGATGTCCTTCTTCCCGCCGCACCATGAGATGGGGTGGCTTTTGTGCAGGAACCGGACAATGATCGAATATGCAGCATATTTCGTTGTGGGAGGCCTGGTAGTAAGCCTCACCACCTATTACGGCGCAAAGGGAGAAGGCTTTGCGGCCGCTCTCATCAGCATGTTCCCGTCCATGACGGTCTTGATCTTTTTCCTGCTCTACCGGGCGGGCGGGAACGACTCGGTGGTCGGCTACGCCAAGAGCCTGGTGTATGTGGTGCCGCCATGGGTGCTGTATGTATGCACGGTGGCCTTTCTGTGTGAGCGAATTGGAATTTGGTGGTCCCTGGCAATGGGGGTGGCGCTCTATTGCTTCAGCTCAATGGGTCTCAATCAGCTGCGATGAATGCCGGCGGCAGCTCACCCCTCCGGAGAACCGGTCCGATCTCTCCGGCAGCGGACTTGAGGCGGAAAGAAGGTCTGCATGAATCAACCAACAGGGGCAACGGAAATACCGGAGCTGGATCCTGGACAAGATGTTCCTGATAAGCCCATGGCGGAGCCGGGGCGGAAGGTCATAAGACCGCTGCTATTCGCCGTCGGCGGAGCTTTTGTCCTCATGTCGGGATATCAGTGGGCGAAAGGGCGCCTCTTTTCGGACAGCCAGATCCTCCAATCCGAGCTTCTTACAGTTCTTCTTACGGCGACGCGTGCCACGCTCCTCTCCTATTTCGCGTTGCAGCGGTGGGTTGTTTCCCAGCAGCGACGGCGACGCCAAACCACCGACTCAATAGGATCCAGGGGGGCTGAAGAGCGGCTCAAGAACCAGCTCTTTTTTTTCCAGAACCTGTTTGATACGATCCCCAGTCCGGTATTCTATAAGGATAGACAGGGGTTGTACCGGATGTGCAACAAGGCCCTGGAGGATTTCTACGGTCTTAAACGCGAACAGATAATCGGGAAGTCCATTCACGACCTGACCCTGCGAGATCTGGCCGAGATCCATTCAGACAAGGATACCGGGTTGTTCCGGCAGCCTGGGACGCATGCCTACGAAGCCCAGTTCACCATCGCTGACGGCAGTCTGCAAAGCGCCCTGTGCTACAAGGCTTCCGTGGTGGATACCGAGGGTGAGATCGCAGGCCTGGTTGGGATTATTCTCGATATCACCGAGCGCAAACGCGTCGAAAAGGAGCTGCATGAATCGGAGGAGTCACTCCGGGTGATCCTGGATGGGATCCACACCGGTATTCTGATCATTGACCCGGTCACACACCGGATTGCCGAAGCGAATTCCACCATCCTGCGGATCATCGGCAAGACCAAAGAAGAGGTGCTGGATAGGGTTTGCCACCATTATGTCTGCCCGGCAGAACAGGGACATTGTCCCATAACCGATCTCGGCCAGGAAGTGGACAGCAGTGAGCGGGTTCTGATCACCGGTGCCGGGCAGCAGATTCCGGTACTCAAATCGGTTGCGCGCGTCACCCTGAGAGGCAAGGAGTACTTGCTGGAAAACATTGTGGATATCTCCGGCCTCAAATCAGCCGAGCAGATTGCCATGCAGGAGACTGCAAAGCTTTCTGCCATGCTTTCCGGCATGGAGGAAGGGGTTGTTTTTGCTGATGCCAACGGCGTAGTGGTGGAGGTCAACCAATGGTTTGCCAGGTTTGCAAAGCGGAAAAGGGAGGAGCTGATCGGGAAAAGCATCGAGGAATTGCATACCGGCGGAAGTCTGCATGGTGTTCCGAGGATCATCGAGGGTTTTCGCGAACAATCGGCTTCGGAACCCGTGTTCATCCAGCGGGCCATAGGCAACATGGAAGTGATCCTGCGGGTGCAGCCCATCTATCGAGGCCGGTCCTACGAAGGGGTTTTGCTGAACGTGGTCAATGTGACCGATCTGGTTCAGGCGCGCCGCCGCGCCGAAGCGGCGGATATCGCGAAGAGTCAATTCCTGGCAAATATGAGCCATGAGATTCGTACACCCATGAACGCCATCATCGGCATGACCGACCTTGTCCTCGACACCGGGCTCACCGAAGAACAAAGAGAATGCGTGGAGGTGATCAAGAATTCGGCGCACGGCCTTTTGACCCTCATCAACGATATCCTGGATCTGTCCAAGATCGAGTCGGAAGGGCTGACCCTCGATCACACCCCTTTTAACTTGATCAACACGCTCGACGACACGATCCGAAGTCTCGCTGTCGAGGCCCATCGCAAGGGGTTGGAGCTGGCTTATCAAACCGCCCCGAACATCCCGGAAAAGCTCATAGGCGATCCTGGACGGCTGCGACAGGTGTTGACCAATCTGGTCGGCAACGCGATCAAGTTCACCGAGCAGGGGGAAGTGGTCGTGACGGTGGCGCCGGAACCGGAAGAGGAATCGGAGGGCTCGACCAGACTGCGTTTCACCGTCGCCGATACCGGGATCGGCATCCCGCCCGATAAGCACGAGGTGGTCTTTGAACCCTTCCGGCAGGTGGACAGTGCGACCACCCGCAAGTATGGCGGAACCGGGCTGGGGTTGAGCATTACCCGCCACTTGGTGGCGCTGATGGGGGGAGGTCAGATTCACGTTGAGAGCACCCCGGGCAAGGGCAGTGTCTTCCAGTTTTCTGCCCGCTTTCAGCGTCCGACCGAACCTTCACCTGACAAGGTGGTCACCCTGGATCCTGTTGACCTCAAGGACCTCCCTGTCCTGATCGTGGACGATAATGCCACCAATCGCCAGATCCTTCGGGATATGCTGAGGAACTGCCACATGAAGCCCGTCACCGTCAATAACGGGAAAGCAGCCCTGGAGGAAATCGAACAGGCGAGCCGGGCCGGCAATCCATTTGCCTTGATCATTCTGGATTTCTTGATGCCCGAGATGGATGGGATGACTCTTGCGAAGCACATTACGAAATCTTCCTACGACCGAGGCTCAAAGATCATCATGCTGACGTCTGCCGGGCGGCGCGGCGATGCCGCCCGCTGTCGCGAAATCGGAATCTCTGCTTACCTCACCAAGCCCATCAAACAGTCGGATCTGCTGGATGCCATCACTAATGTGCTGGCTGCAAAGTCGAAAGACCTCGTCCACCAACTCCTCGTTACGCGCCATTCCCTCCGCGATCTGCCATCGGCGGCACCTCCGGGAAATGCGCGGGCCCTGCGCATCCTGGTCGCCGAAGACAACCTGGTCAATCAGCGGGTCGCAGTGAGAATGCTCGAACGGCGCGGCCATCAGGTATTGGTCGCAGGCAACGGCCGGGAAGCGCTCGAAACCCTCGACCGGGAGCACTTTGACGTGATCCTGATGGATGTTCAAATGCCTCTGCTCGACGGTCTGGAAACGACGCGCAGGATCCGTGAGCGAGAACAGGGAACAGGCCACCATATCTCGATCATCGCCATGACCGCTCATGCCATGAAGGGTGACCGGGAACAATGTCTTGCTGCGGGGATGGACGACTATCTGGCCAAACCGATCAACACCGCCGAGCTTTATACCGTCATTGAAAAACACTCGCCCGCTGCGGGAAACGAAACCGGTGCGACAGCATCATCCCAGGAACATCCCAAACCCATACCCGACAAGAAGGTGTTCGACTTCTCCGAAGTCCTGGAAAGAGTGGGAAACGACCGGGAGTTTCTGCTGGAAATCGCGCAATTGCTTCTGAACGGCTGGCCTGATCATCAGGCCCGTCTTCGAAGCACGGTGGAGGCGCGTGACGCGCCGGCACTGCAATGCGCTGCGCACGCGCTCAAGGGTGCACTGGGTAATTTTGGAACCGGCAGCACCTTTGCTGCCGCTCATCGGCTCGAACAGCTCGGCCGGGATGGAGAACTGAGTGAAGCATCGGGAGCGCTTCGGGCTCTCGAGACGGAATTCGAACGGTTGCGGACGGCCCTGCAAGCCGCCCTGCCGGAGTTACGAGATGAAAATCCTGATTGTCGAAGATGAACCGATCACCCGGCGCCTGCTGCAATTCACCCTCACCCGCTGGGGCTACGAAGCCATGACCGCCGTCGATGGTAGAGAGGCCTGGGAAGTGCTCCAGCGTTCCACCTCGCCGAGCCTGGTCATTTCCGACTGGATGATGCCCGGCATGGATGGCCTGGAACTCTGCAGCCGCATCCGCAGCAGGGAAAGACCCGGCTACACCTATCTCATCATTCTCACCGGCCGAGACCGGAAGGAAGATATTGTTAAAGGTCTGGAAGCGGGAGCTGACGATTATCTGGTCAAACCGTTCGACCAGGAGGAACTGCTGTGCCGCATCAGAATCGGGGAGCGCATCATCAACCTCGAGCGCCGCATCCTCCAGCTGGCCAACACCGACCACCTCACCGGGATTCTCAACCGGCGGGCGTTCATGGAACGGATGGAGGCGGAACTGCATCGTACCAGCTGCCATGATCAGCCGCTTTCGCTCATCATCACCGACATCGATCATTTCAAGCGCATCAACGACCAGTTTGGCCACGTGGTGGGCGATCGGGTGCTTCAGCAATTCGTCGAATCCGTGGCCAGTATCATCAGACCCTACGACTTTCTCGGCCGCTACGGAGGAGAAGAATTCGCCATCGGGTTGCCGGGAGTGAATGAACAACAGGCTGGTGAGATCGCTGAACGCATCCGTCGGGAGGTGGCAGCCCTTGACCCTGCGGCCTCGGACCTGCCCCCTGAGGCCCACCTTACGGCGAGTTTCGGCGCCGCCTGCCTGTGCCGGGAAGCCGGCGAGCAGCTGCAGTCCCTCGTCACCCGCGCCGATGATGCCCTCTACCGGGCCAAGCGGGAAGGGCGCAACCGCGTGAGTCTCGCTCAGGAACCTTGTCCGGAAGGGGGCGACTGTGTTACGGTAAAGCGGTAGCAGGAGGCGTTCATGAAAAAGCTACTGGTTTTATCATTCGCCCTGTCGCTCTTTGCCGGTTGTGCCGTCGTGACCCCATACGGAACGAGTCTCTATGTACCGGTCCCCGAACTCGCCGTAGCTCCTTATCCCTATGCCTATACCTATTATCCATATCCCTATCCCTATCCCTACTATCACTTTGGCTACCCCTGGTATGGCTGGCGTCCCGGTTGGGGCTGCCGGGGCTGTTCTTATCACTTCGATGGCCACCGCGGCCCGCCCGGTCACGGCCGCCCGCCTGGAGGGCCTCGGCGCTGAACGCCTTAAGACCATTCAAACCCAGGAGAAAAATCCATGGCACTCCATCCTCTGGCGGGCAAACCAGCCCCCAAGTCCATGCTTGTCAACATTCCACGCCTGATCACCGCCTACTACAGCAGGTCCCCGAAAGCGTCGGAAAAGACCCAGCAGGTGGCCTTCGGAACTTCCGGGCACCGTGGTTCCTCGCTCGACAAGACTTTCAATGAAGCTCACATCCTGGCAACCACCCAGGCCATATGCGAATACCGGGCGGCCAATGGCATTGCCGGACCGCTCTTTCTCGGCATGGACACGCACGCCCTCTCGGAACCGAGTTTCGTCACCGCCCTCGAGGTACTCGCAGCCAACGGGGTCGAGGTGATGCTGCAGGAAGGCTTCGGCTACACCCCCACGCCTGTCATCTCCCATGCGATTCTGGTTTTCAATCGCCATCATCCCTCGACCCCAGCCGATGGCATCGTGATAACGCCCTCCCATAACCCCCCCGAAGACGGCGGCTTCAAGTACAATCCCCCCCACGGCGGCCCGGCCGACACCGGCACCACGCGCTGGATTGAAACCCGGGCCAACAACCTGCTCGCCGCCGACAACACGGCGGTGACGCGAATGCCCTACGAACGGGCGATCAGGGCGGCAACCACCCATGCTCACGATTTTGTGGCGCCTTATGTCAACGACCTTGAACAGGTGATCGAGATGGAGGCCATCGCCGCCAGCGGGGTCAGGCTCGGCGTGGATCCCCTGGGCGGCTCGTCCATAGGCTTCTGGGAGCCGCTCGCCCTGCGATATGGCCTCAAGCTCGAGGTCGTCAACCCGACGGTCGATCCCACCTTCGGGTTCATGACCTTGGATCGGGACGGCAGAATCAGAATGGATTGCTCCTCCCCCTATGCCATGGCCAGCCTCATTCGGTTGAAGGACCGCTACGACCTGGCCTTCGGCAATGACCCGGACTCCGACCGCCATGGGATCGTAACACCGAGCACCGGCCTGATGAACCCCAACCATTACCTTGCCGTGGCCATCTGGTACCTTTTTCAACACCGCCCGCGATGGCCGGTCGACGCGGCAGTGGGCAAAACCCTGGTGAGCAGCAGTTTGATCGATCGCGTGGCGGGACATCTCGGCCGAAGAGTTTCGGAAGTTCCTGTCGGCTTCAAATGGTTTGTAGACGGCCTCATTGACGGTTCGTGCGGCTTCGGCGGCGAAGAGAGCGCCGGCGCCTCCTTCCTGCGCAAGGACGGCACCGTTTGGACCACCGACAAGGACGGCATCATCATGGCCCTGCTGGCGGCGGAAATCACGGCCGTTACCGGGCGTGACCCCGGTGAACACTATCGGGCTTTGACCGAACTCCTGGGCAGTCCCCTTTATGAACGGCTCGATGCGCCGGCCACCCGCGACCAGAAAGCAGCCCTCGGCCAGCTCTCACCCGAGCAGATCACGGCCTCGACCCTCGCCGGCGAACCCATCCTCGCCCGACTCACCCATGCCCCGGGAAACGGCGCCGCCATCGGCGGCCTCAAGGTTGTAACGGAAAACGGCTGGTTTGCCGCCCGTCCCTCGGGCACCGAGGATGTGTACAAAATCTACGCCGAAAGCTTCAAGAACCAGGACCACCTCAAGCTGATCCAGGAAGAAGCGCGAACGATTGTCAGCAAAGTCCTCGGGAAAAGCGAACCGTAGAACCGTAGAATATGGTTCTGCGGTCCGTTCTTCAGAGGGGGTAGTATGAAGAGAGCCTGCAAATCAGCACTTCTTCTTGTTCTGCTGCTGTTGCTTGTCCCGCCTCAGGTAGCAGGGCTGCCAGCCACCCGCCTCACGGTGCTTCATGTCAATGACTTTCACGGCCATCTCCTGCCCGATTTTAACAAGACCATTGACGGCATTTCACCGGTGGGAGGCGCCGCCCGTCTGGCCCGGATGGTTGCCGACGAACGGGCAAAAAACCCCGACGGAGTCCTACTGCTGTCAGCCGGCGACATGTTTCAGGGCACTCCCATATCCAATGTCTTTCACGGCCGCTCGGTCATGGATTTCATGAACTATCTCAAGTTCGACGCCATGGCCCTTGGCAACCATGAATTCGACTGGGGAACCGATATCCTGCGCCAACTGGCCGCGGCAGCCAGCTTCCCGTTCCTGGCCGCCAACCTTCAGGATCTGCACGGCGAGGAGCTTCCCCCGATCAAATCCCATATCCTTCTGGAGCGAAAGGGTATCAAGCTTGCCGTCATCGGCATCACGACCCCCGACACCGCCTTCACCACTCAGCCACGTAATGTGGCAGGACTCATCTTCCAGCAGCCCGCGGCGATCCTGCCGCCACTGGTGCAGGAGCTTCGAGCCAGCGGCGCCGATCTCATTGCAGTCCTCTCCCATTCGGGCCTGGACGCCGACCTCGCCATCGCCGCGGAGGTTTCCGGGATCGATCTCATCATCGGCGGGCACAGCCACACGGTTGTCACCGAACCCTTGTGCGTCAACCGCACCATCATCGTTCAGGCTGGCAGCAACGGTGCCTACCTGGGTGTGCTCGAGCTTGAAATTGACCCGTCTACCCATAAGATTGTGGACTTTTCCCGAAAGAATGAACTCAAACCCGTGCTGTCCGCGCCCGCTGATCCGGTAGAAGAAAAGGCCGCCGCCATCGTTGCCCGCTTCAACAAACAGATCAAAGCCGCCTTTGCCCGGACCGTGGGAGAAACCGCGGTTGACCTAATCAGAAATCCCGGAACCGAATCCAATGTCGGCAATCTGCTGGCAGACGCTTTCAGAGAGGCTTCCGGAGCCGACCTGGCCCTTCTGAACGGTGGCAGCATCAGAACCGACATTCGCAAGGGCAAAATCACCCTCGAACAAGTCTACACCCTCCTGCCCTTCGATAACCAGATCGTTACCATGGACTTGTCTGGGGCACAGATCAGGCAAATCCTCGAACAGAATGCCTCTTCCACTCATAAAAAGCTTCAGGTCTCCGGCCTCACCGTGCGCTACGACCTGACTCAACCCGCGGGCCGCCAGGCCGTCGAGATTCAGGTCGGCGGCCAACCCCTGGAGGATGTCAGGACCTACCGCATGGCCACCAACGATTTCCTGGCAGCAGGAGGCGATGCCTATACCACCTTCAAAGCCGGAGCAAACCTTGTCTATGGGGACCTGGTCCGCGATGTCTTTTCCGCTTATCTGGAAAGGAAATCACCAGTCCGTCCTCAAATTGAGAACCGCATCGAGATTACCAAGCCATGAACATGACCCTGACTGTCTTTGTTAATGACCAACCCGTTACGATCTACCGAGGGATGCAGGTCAAGCACGCCCTCATTGCCTTGAATGAGAGCCTGTATCAGGCCGCCGTTGCCGGGGAACTGCAGATCGAAGACCGCCACGGCTTCCAGGTCGACCTCGAAGGGGCACTTCAGGAAGGATCACGAATTTTCACAAAAGCAAAGCCGGAGGAATAAAGCGAACCGCAGAACCGCAGAATGTAGAATTGCGAATGTATACTCGTGAAGGTTCAAAAGCTTCATTTTCACGCGGAGACGCAGAGGACGCAGAGTCTTATGCCAAGGGCTTCTTCCGAGATCTCCCCGTGAGGCAAAAATGATAACTTCTTAAGCTAAACGAGTATAGAATACAAAAAGGTGGAAATATGGAATGATGAAACGGAGAATATCGGAACCAGGAATGCAGAATCGTACAATACGAAACAAGTGAATCTCCTTCCCATCGGAGGGATGGTTTTCTCTTTGGATGGAAGACGACCCCTTCGTTTAACCTTCTACGATCTGCAATTCATGATATTTTCATTCCAACTTCTACAGTTCGATATTCTGCGGTTCTGCGGTTCGCTTCTCTTCAGCTTCCCAGGTAGGCTGTCGCCTGACCATGGATGGTCGGGTTGAGGCTCGCCGGCACCCGCTGGACGATTTCTTCCAGAGCCGGCCTGACTTTTTCCTGCAGGGTCGGTTTCAGGCTGGCAACATGCTGAAAGGTGTTGAGGAGCCGGCTCGCCGTGGTGGCGTTGATTGGCGACAGTTCGATCACCGTCTCCGTTACCCACTGGATTCCCTGATCGGTCCATACCATTTTGTTATTGACCGCCATAGGCAAAAAGAGCGCCCGGCACCAGGTGGGCTGGGTGTTGTCGAAGGTCGGGCGGTTCTTTTCCGCCGCGATCATGCTGAAGACGTCCCGGCATGTGCCACTGGCCACGATCCGGAGGTAATTGGCGTAGCCGGTCAGGTGCCCGTGCCAGGCAGCGTAGACCTGCTCCAGAACCTCCCGGCGGTGGGGCGAGGAACTCCGGTTAAGGGCCAGGAGCGCCGCCACCCGGTCATTGGCCGTGGTTGCCCGGTGGAAGTGGTCGAGGATCAACTGGTGGCTCTCCGCCGAGTCGTCGATCGCAATCAAATCCAGCACCACGTGTTTGAGCAGGCGCTCTTCGATACCGTATCGGGGGGAGCGGTTCGAGGGCAGCGTATAGGTGTCGAGCCGATCGAAGCGGGAAACCAGCTGCCGGCGATAGCGTTCGTTCACGGCCCTCATCAGCGTCTCGCGCGCTCGCACCAGCTCTTCGAACCAGGTGCAGTACTCCCGGGCCAGCGGTTGTTCCTCGATGCGGAGCAGATAGGCCTTCAAGGCATTCGGCAGCCCCTCATCCGCCAGGAGTTCCCCGTATAAGGAAAGCCACCGTTCGTCCACCCACGCTTCCGGGTCTCGCAGCAGCGCCAGCCGTTGATAGTCCGCAAGCTGCCGCATGGCTTCAACCCGGTTATAGGCGTTAGGATCCAGGCGCACCTGGTGAACCAGGTCGTCCTGCGATCCGTTCTGCCAATGGAAGGTTCCGTAGTAGGAGTAGTCACGATTCATGGAAGCAAAAGCAGGAGGCGCCGAGAGGTTCTCATAGACCGCCTCGCCGGTTGCTTCGGTCAGCTGAAACACCCGCGCACTGCCTGCCACCTCCTTCCCATTCGAAGCCACCAACGCTATCTCGATGGGTATCTGAAAGGGGGCCTGACCGGAGGCGAGAACCTGCGCGAAATGGATCCGGAAGCACCCTGTCCCCCTTTCCCAGGTTGTGTCGGCAGTCACCCGGGGATAGCCGATCTGGTAGAGCCATCCTTGTTTGAACTGCTCCAGGGAACCCCCCGACACTTCCTCAAAGCATGCAAAGAACTGATCGGTATCGGCATTACCGTGACGATAGCGGGAGAAATACCGCGTCTTTCCCGCCAGAAAGGCCTCCTCGCCCACCACCAGGCGCAGCATGCGAATGACCTCGGCCGCCTTGACATAAGTCACACTGTCAATGAGCTCATCCGGGTGATTGAAGCCCTCACGCACAATGCGCCCCACGTGGCCCGCATCTTCCAGGGCCAAGGGTCCGAGCAACGGATTGCGGATGCTGTCCACCTGGTACAACCGGATGAAAACAGGATCGAACAGCGCCGCCATGAACTGCCGTTCCACTGCGACGGTATAGGCTTCGTTCAACCACACATCGAACGGGGTTTCCATGGTGGTCTCACTGCCGCACTGGTTGTGTTCGAATTCATGGACGATCACGGCATGAGCATACAGCAGCGCCGGATCCAGGGTGTGCTCGGAGACCAGGGCAGCATCGGTCACAATGGTGGTATTCCCCACATTCTCCATGCCCCCGAAGTTGGACTTGGTCATGCAGATGGTCCGGTAGGTGTCGCCCGTGTATTCATAGCCCTGAGTCCGGCCAATCCAGCGCACCGCTTCCTTGAGGATCGCCATGGGGATGCGGGCACCTTCCACCGTCCCCGGCGGCACCAGGTATTCCAGGCGGACCGACCGCCCGGAGTCATAGCTGACTTCGTCCACCAGCGCATCCCACGTGCCCACACAGACCAGAAAAAGATAAGGGGCCATCGGCACCGGGTTGTGGTAGGTGATGACCTGTCGTGAAGGGTCCCCAGGCTTCGGGACGGGCCGGCCTTCCGGATTCGCGGCACGACTGATATTCCCGTTGCTGATGAGGTGCGTGTAGGCGGCATCAGCCTCGATGGTGGTCGTCATGGTGCATTTGGCGCGACAGTCATCGAGAATCGGCATGATCCGCTGGAAGCCCCATTGCTGACATTGCGACATGTACTGCTGCGGGGCTCCCGGCGGCGTTGAGTCCCGGTAGATCCCTTCCAGCAGATGATCCGATGGAAAGCAGCGGGTGAGCGTTCTGACCCGGATCGTTTCGCCCTGAGTAAGCGTTCGCGGAAACCTCAAGATCAGCTTTTTGCGGTCCCGCTGATAATCATAGGGTAGCGACTGCAGGATCTCCTCCCGTTCGGGGCGGGCCGCACCGGCGGCCCAGGCAGCGGCCATGATCTCGAGCTCATCCGCATCGAGCTCCAGTCTCCGGCATTCGCTCGCCACCTGCATTTCAAGAAGATTGCCGACCTCCACCCATTGGTCCTGAAAATCGAGGTGGATGGTCAGATGCTTCAGGACCGCCGGCAGATCACCGAAGTCCTCCCTCATATATTTGAAATGTGGCCTCTCAGCCATACTCAGATCCTCTCCACCTCATCCCCGACTTCAACCGTCTTTTCCCTCCTCACGCCTTACGCCAAAATCAGTACCCCGGTTTCCGGCAGACCAGCTGAGCGATAGCCCGCAGCGGGTTTTCGTCGATTCCTTCAAAATAATGCAGAATCTCCCAGTCCTCGAACCATTTTCGCAGTTCGCCTTCCTGCAGCAGGTGAGCCGGATTACACGGCCGCCCAAATCTGGCCTGGTCAGCGGTGAAGGTTTCATAAAACAGCCAGCCGCCAGGCCGGAGGGCCTTTCTGAGGTTGGTAATGAGAGGGCGATGGAGGTAACGAAAAACCAGGATGGCGCCGTAGCAATCTTCGGGAAGCGGATTCACTCCCGGCGTCTCGAGATCACATGCCCAGAGGGTGACCCGGACGCCAGCTTGCTGCGCAATTCTTTCGGCTTCGGCGAGGCGCTCGGCCGCCCGATCACAACAGACGACCTCCGCCCCCGCTTGCGCAACAAAGATGCCGTTATGACACTCGCCGCACGCCAGATCGAGCACCGGCCCGGCCAAGCCGCTGCGAAGGAGGCCCCCGTACCTGACGAGGAGCTCCGAGGGATCCAGCTGGATTTGCATGGCCACACCGTGGGACGTCAGAGAACTTCCTCTTTCCTTGGCCGTTCTGCACTCCCCTGTTTGCTCCGCTGCCTTTCTCTTGTCACCCGCCACTGCCGCTGATCGCTTCCTGCAGCTCACCGGTCGACGGGTTCAGCGATACCTTTTCCGGCCAGAACCATGGGCATGACATTCTCCTCGGGAGGCACCAGGCAGTTGATGAGGACCGGTCCCGGAGTGGCCAATGCTTCCGGCAGCAGCTTGATGACATCCTCTTCCGTCCGGAAGGTGTAGCCGGTCATCCCGTAGGCCTTCGCCAGCAGTTCGAAATCGGGATGGAAGGTGAAATTCACCCCCATGTAGCGGCCCTCGCAGTAGAATTCCTGCAACTGCCGCACCATTCCAAGGCAGAAATTATTCAGCATGAGGATCTTCAGGGGCAGCCCCTGTTCCCTCATCGTCCCCAGTTCCTGCATGGTCATCTGCAGGCTCCCGTCACCAGTTACCAGCACCACCAGTTCCCCGGGGCTTCCGAGGCTGGCACCGATGGCGGCCGGCAGCCCAAACCCCATGGCACCCAGACCGCCCGAGGAAATGAGGGTTCGAGGCTGCCGAAAGTGATAATATTGGGCTACCCACATCTGGTGCTGCCCCACATCGGTGGCGATGATGGCCTTGCCCTGGGTGTGGCGGCTGAGCTGTTCGATCACAAACTGGGGCTTCAACCTCCCGTCCCTGCAATAGGTCAGAGGATACTGTGCCTTGAGCTCCCGGATGCGATCCAGCCAGGGCGACCGGTCAATCTTTTCCAGACCCTGCAGCAGCGCTCTGAGAATGAGCTTCACGTCACCCACCAGGGGCACATGGGTGATAACGTTCTTGCCGATTTCCGCCGGGTCGATGTCAATGTGGATGACGGTAGCTTCGGGAGCGAAAGATTGGAGGTGCATCGTTACACGATCGTCAAACCGCGCTCCCAGGGCAATCAGCATATCGCATTCGGTTACCGCGAGATTGGCATAGCGGGTGCCGTGCATCCCGAGCATGCCGAGAAACAGCGGGTGGTCGCCCGGAAAGCTGGCAAGGCCCATGAAGGTGTTGGTCACCGGGGCTGAAATGAGCTCCGCCAGTTGCAGCAATTCCGCAGCGGCGTTGGCACTGAGGATCCCACCGCCGGCGTAGATCACCGGTCGGTGCGATTGCTTGATCAGGCCGGCAATTTCGTGAATCCGGGTGGGATGGCCGCGATAGGTCGGCTTGTAGCCGGGCAGACGGACACTGGCAGGGTATTTGAACTCTATCATGGCCTGGGCCACGTCTCGGGGCAGGTCGATCAAGACCGGGCCGGGACGACCCGTGGCAGCAATATGAAAGGCGCTCTTTACGATACCTGGCAGTTTCCTGGGGTCTTTCACCAGGTAATTATGCTTGGTGATGGGCAGGGTGATCCCGGTGATATCCACTTCCTGAAAGGCATCGGTGCCGACCTGGGAGGTGGAAACCTGCCCGGTCAGGGCCAGCAGCGGGATCGAATCCATGTACGCGTTGGCGATCCCGGTAACGAGATTGGTCGCTCCCGGTCCCGAGGTGGCCAGGCATACGCCCACTTTCCCGGTAACCCGGGCATAACCGTCCGCGGCATGCACCGCACCCTGTTCGTGGCGCACCAGGACGTGGTTGATCCGCGTAGAACGGTAAAGCGCATCATAGACCGGCAGGTTCGCCCCCCCCGGATACCCAAAGATGATTTCGACGTTTTCCTTTTCCAAACAACGGATCAAGGCTTCTGCTGCGGTGATCTCCAAACCCGGTCCTCCCTTCTCATGCTGCTCACCCCCATCCTGGAATCATCAAAGGTTCCCGGATCTGTTTCATTCATCGTCGCTGCTGCTTCGGGTGCCGCTGCCAACGCCGGCAAATTTGCTGCCGCGCAGCATGGCGACTTTGCCGGTGCGCACGAGTTCTTTGATCCCATAGGGCCGCAGCGACTCCTCGAAGGCGTTGATCTTGCCCTCGTTGCCCGTGCATTCCAGGGTCATGGTCTTGCGGCCAAGATCCACCACCCGCGCTCGAAAGATCCCCGCCATCTGCATGATCTCGACTCGCTGGCTCGGTTCGGCAGCCACCTTGATCATGACCAGATCCCGGTCCACATATTCTTCCCGGCTGATGTCGCTGATCTTGATCACATCGATGAGCTTATGGAGCTGCTTGGTCACCTGCTCGATCAACCGATCATCACCGTCAACCTCGATGGTCATGCGGGAAACATCGGGGTTTTCGGTACGTCCGACCGTCAGACTCTCGATGTTAAAGCCCCGGCGACTGAATAGCCCGGCCACCCGCACCAGCACTCCCGGCCGGTTTTCCACCAACACCGCAAGGGTGTGTTTCATCCGTCCAAAACCTCCCTCAACCGCCACGACGCCCAGGAGTTCACGCGCCGGAACCACCATCGCAGATCTCGCGGCGGTTATCACGATGATCCACCACGTACAGCATCTTTGCCCTGGCTTGCATCTCCGCCTGCAAAACGGGCAGATCTTCCCGCGGAATGTCATAGATTCGCAGGTAAACATTGCGGAATCCAGCCGGGACTCCTTCGTAACTGCTCAGGATGCTGGCAAGTTTACCATTGTGGTTGCGGATGACATCGGTCAGCTCTTTGATGGTTCCCGCCCGATCCTCGACCTGAAAGGCGAATTGAATGCCGTGCTTCCCGAGCCCGCTCAAGGCAATCAGCACCTTGAACAGATCGTCCCGGGTGATCATTCCCACCACCCGGCCGCCCTGTTCAACCACCGGCACACCGGAAATCTTGTGTTCCAGGAGAAGCTCCGCGGTTTCTTCCACCGTGCAGTCCGGTGAAACCGTCAGCGGGTCTTTGGTCATGATGTCCTTGATCTTGATCTTGGAGATCAGGTAAAGCATTTCGTGGACATCGAGCATCGTGGCATCGGATGCGGAAGCCCTCTTGAGGTCCGTATCAGAAACGACCCCGACCAGTTTGCCCCGCCGCAATACGGGGAGCATGCGAATCTGGTGCTCTCGCATGAGGCTCACGGCGTGTTGCATTGAATCCTTTTCTTCAATGGTGACCACCTTCTTGCTCATCCAGTTCCTAACCAGCATCGTCATCCTCCTTGATTCTGCTTATTGCCTTCCGGTGTCGGCGGCAGTTGGAACCTTAAACTATACTTTTTCTTCAGAAAATCCATAAGAATTTTGTATTCGTTGCAGGCCGGATGCTCCAGCACGTACTGATAGAGGGTCTGCAGCAGCTGGCCGACAAACGGCCCCGAAGGCAGGTGGAAGGCCTGCATGAGATCCCGACCGGTGACGGCGAGGTCCTGCCGCTGCAGGGGCGGGTTGCGTTCCAACTCGTCAACCACTCTCCTCTGCAGGTCACGCAGCACGGCCAATCCCCGTCGCCGATCCCGCCGCGCCATGCGATCGGCACGGGCCAGAGCCAGGACATCGTCGAGCTGATCTCGACCGACTTGTGCCAGAAAACGTCTCACCTCTCCATCACGCCACGCTTCAACGCCCTCTGGTACCTGTTCGGCCACCAGCGCCACTACCTGCCGCGTCAGGTTCCGGGAGGCACACCAGCGCTTCAGGATGGTTTGCGCCAGCTGGGCGCTCTCGATAGCGGAAGCCGCCAACTCCGCCTCCTCTTCTCCGCTTCCACTACCCGCCCCTTCCGCCAGATGATGGAACAGCGCAGCCAGCCGCACCTGGATGCGGCGGGGACTGTAAGCCACGCTGTTGATGAGGTGTTCGAGCGCTTCTTCGCGATCGGTTCCTTCCTCCGCGTCCTCGGTCAATTCAGGAAGAATCACGGGCAGAATACCGCCCCGGATCAGGACTGCGAAACCCTTGCGGACCTGCCTGCCCAGCAGCATCTTGAAAAACTCGTCGCGAATCCGTTCCCAGGCCACGCCCTGGAGTCGGGGGGCAGTTTCCTGGAGGGCGGCAAAGGTCAGGGGCTCGATCTTGAACCCATAGACACTGCTAAAGCGGCCAGCCCTGAGCGTCCGCAGCGGGTCTTCACGAAACCGTGCCGATGCGTTCTCGACTGCTCTGAGAGTCCGCGTCGCGAGATCCTCCCGGCCCCGGAACGGGTCCAGCAGCAATCCGTCGGGATAGGTGAGGGCGAGGGCATTGATGGTGAAGTCACGCCGCTGAAGATCCGCCCGGATGCCCTGCAGCCCAGCCCCGGCACACGAGGTGACTTCAATGCTCCTCACCCGGGTATGAACCTGCACCGTGCCGTGGCGGAAACCAATGGGAACCACTCGTGGAAAGAGGCGCATGACTTCCTCGGGAGAGGCACTCGAGGCCAGGTCCCAGTCCTGAGGAGGCAGCCCCAGGAGCATATCCCGGAGCGCTCCTCCCACAAGCCAAACCTCAAACCCGCCAGTCAAAAACCGCTGCATGACCTCATGCAAATCATCCGGGATAATGTTCAGTGCGATCCCCGCCGTTTTCAACTTTTCCCCCAATTGCCTCTTGATCTTTCCACCCGGCTCAATAATAATGCAGGACGTGATGGATGCCGACATCAAAAGTGGGCACAAAGATTCAGATTTTTAATAAGGAACGATCCATGCAGCAGACCACCATGATGCTTTCCCTCCTGCTATTGCTATTGCTGGGGTTCCGGAACCCCGCCGGGGAAGCTCACGCCGTTCTGCTGCGAGCGCCATAAATGCTTCAAGCAGGATGCAAATCAAGGCCATGGGTTCCCTCCCATGGCCTTTTTGTTTTTAGGGCTGCAGTTCGGTCGGGTCAGCTTTATCGGATAGGGGGCTTTACACCCGGTTCCCGGACTCCATCCGGGGAGTCGCCGGAATGCCGGAGCACTCGGATCGCGTAAGGCTGATGGCCGGATCATCACCATGCATCATCCAACAACGAGGAGAGGAGAAACCATGAGCCGGAAGATCCACATTTTTGACACGACCCTGAGAGACGGCGAGCAGGTACCGGGGGCAAAACTGAACAAGAAACAGAAGATTGAGATCGCCGAGCAGCTGGCGCGCCTGGGAGTTGATGTCATGGAGGCGGGCTTTCCTTGTTCTTCCCCCGAGGATCTGGAGGCAGTGAAAGCGATTTCAGAAGTGGTGAAGGGACCGATAGTTGCCGGCCTGGCACGGGCTGTCAAGGAAGACATTGACATTGCCTGGGAAGCTGTTCGGCGGGCGGAACGACCGCGCATCCATACGTTTCTCGGGTCCTCCGACATCCACCTCCAGAAAAAACTGCGCCGAGACCGGGACAGCGCCTTGGAGATGGCAGTAGAAGCGGTGCGCTACGCCAAGCGCTATTGTGAGGACGTGGAGTACTCGACGGAGGATGCGTCCCGCACCGATTTCGACTATCTGTGCCGGGTCATCGATGGCGCCGTCAAGGCGGGAGCAACCGTAATCAACATCCCCGATACGGTCGGATACGCCATTCCTGACGAATTCGGCGACCTCATTCACCGGCTCAAAGAACGGGTGCCCGCCCTGGATCACGTGATCTTGAGCATACACTGTCACGACGATCTGGGCCTTGCCGTCCCCAACAGCCTGGCCGCAATCAAGAATGGGGCCAATCAGGTGGAATGCACCGTCAACGGGGTCGGGGAAAGAGCCGGGAACGCCTCCCTGGAAGAAATCGTCATGATCCTCAAGACGCGCCATGCTGTCCTCCAAGCCCATACCGATATCAATATCCAGGAAATTTTCCGCACCAGCCGGCTCGTGAGCCGTGTCATGAACATCCCGGTCCAACCCAACAAGGCCATCGTCGGCTCCAACGCCTTTGCCCATTCCTCCGGCATCCACCAGGACGGCATCCTCAAGGACCGGGCGACCTACGAGATCATCAAACCGGAAGACCTGGGCATCCGGGAACACAAGATCGTCCTGACGGCACGTTCGGGCCGCGCCGCGCTGCGTCACCGCCTCATTGCCCTGGGCTATGACCTCTCCGGGGACAAGTTCGAACGGGTCTATAAACGATTCCTGAACGTTGCCGACCGGAAGAAAGAAATCTCGAGCCGCGATCTCACCTCGATTGTCGAAATCGAAGTGACCAAGGTATCCGAGACCTTTACCTTTCATGACTTCCAGATCATGAGCGGCAGTTCCATGACGCCCCTCGCTTCGGTCACCCTCCTCAGGGAAGGCACCAAACTGACCGACGCCGCAACCGGCAACGGCCCGGTGGATGCGGTTTTCAATGGTATCGAGCGGATTGTCGGTCGCCAGGGAATACTGCGCGACTATGACCTGAAAGCGGTCACCATGGGGAAGGATGCTCTCGGCGAAGCCATGGTGCGGGTGGAAATCGACGGTACGGTTTATTCGGGGATCGGCACCAGCCCCGATGTCATCGAAGCCAGCGCTCGTGCCTATTTGAACGCGTTCAACCGCTTCTTCGCCAATTCCCATTAGCGGTCTTTGTTCGGGTTCTTGACAGCCAGCGGTCATAAGGTATGATTTTGTTTAGATAGGTAAAAAAGAGCGATCAGGGTTCGCGCGACGGCTGGCCGCACAACCTCCGCAGCTGTCCTCCGACCCACGCTGGTGATCAGAATACTGCCGGTTTGAAGGGATGGGCGAGTCCGTTCCCCGAAAGCTCCGGATTCCTCTGAGGCGATGACCATGAGGCTTGGCGAGAAAACCCTGATGGTTAGCCAGATCCCGCTGTTCGCATCACTGCCGGCGAGCGGCATCAGATTCCTCACCAGAACACTGACCGAGCAGGCCTTCCCCTCGGACGTTCTGTTGCTTCGCGAGGGAGATGAGGGAGATCGCTTCTATATTGTGCTGGAGGGCCACCTGGAAATCATCAAGGGGCTTGGTACGGACGAGGAGAAGCTCCTCTACGTGCGAGGCCCGGGCGATTTCATCGGCGAGATGAGCTTCTTCCTCGCAAGTGGCCTGCGCACTGCCAGTGTGCGCACCCGAACGCCCGTGACCCTGTTGGAAATCACTCGAGAGCTGTTTGAGGCCTTGCTGCATCGTTTTCCCGGCATTGCGGTGGAGATGGCGCGGACCCTCAGCCGCCGCCTGCGCGACGCTGACAATGCAAGAATTCTGGAAATGCGGAGACGACGGCGTCAAGCTGCGCGCTTGCTCTCGGCCCTTCAGGCTACCCTCATGCGCATCCACAAAGATGATACGGAGCGGGACAGTAGGCGGGTTGAAAGCATCCGGCTGCTCTCAGAATTTGCCAGGTTCCAGAAGGAACTGATCAGCGAGGATGTCGTTGCCGACGCCCACCGCAAGGTTATCGAAGTCAAGCAGGCGATCCACCGCTCCGTTGTGCCAAGACTGGCCATTCAAACCTTTGGCACGTTCCAGATCTATAAAGACGAAGTTCTCATGGCAGAAAACGCCTGGCAAGCCATCCAGCCCAAGCTGCTCCTGAAAGCGATCATTGCCCATCGCCCGCACGGCGTCCCGAAGGATGTCTTGATCGAAGCGCTCTGGCCCGAAGTGTCGCCCCTTTCGGGAGAACGAAACTTCAAGGTCATCCTCCATCACCTGCGCAAGAGCCTGGAACCGCAAATGGACCGAGCGTTCGGCTCGTCCTACCTGCACCTGAAAGCCAATCTGCTCTTCGTGGATGAGGAACTGTGTCATATCGATCTTGACGACTTTCTCACCTTCTGCCAACAAGGGTACAAGAAACGGGAAGAGGGCGACTTCAAGAGCGCCATCGCCCTTTTCAAACAGGCTGTCGAGCTCTACACCGGTGATTTTCTGGCCGAAGATCTCTACGCTCCCTGGGCCGAGGCAAAACGGAACGAGCTGCGGGATCGCTGCCTTGGCGTTCTGTTTCACCTGGCAGAACTCCTCGAAAGACAGGGACACCTGAAAAGTGCCAATGACTATTACCAGAAGGTCCTGCGGATCGATCCCACTCTGGAAGCCGCCTACCAACGATTGATGGGCAACTATGCCAATCGTGGAATGAGAAATTCGGTTTTGAAAACCTATGACGACTGTGTTTGGATTCTCCGTCAGGAGCTGAATACGGATCCCGACACCCTCACCACTTCCCTCTACCGAAAGGCTCTCGAATCGGCCTGACCGGCGCCACCCTCAGCTCATTGGCAGCGCCTGCTCGGCCGCCGTCATTTCTCCCCTCGACCACCCCACCGGTTCCGCACCGGGCACGGCTATCGCCGGTGCTTCCGTTAACTTTTCCACAACCACCAGGATGATAGACAGGAACCAAAGGCTGGAGAGAGGTCAAATCCCAGATGGCGCTCGCGTAGAGAGCGTCGAAGCAGGAGGTGCAATCATGTATCACGAATCAACAGCAGATTACCCGATGGCAATGGAGCATCTTGCCGGGGGCAACGGCGGCAGGATGACAATGGTTGAGACGGTTGACGACAGTCTCGTGAACCTGTTTCGGGACGAGGCCAGCATCACCAGGCTGAAAGAACCTCTTTATGGGAACAGCCGCCTGCCCTACGATGCGCTCATGCATCACACCCTGTGCGAACTGGTCTGGTTCTATGATGCTTCACGCGAAGAGGAAACTCCATGCTGGGACCCCTACTCGGTCGAGAAAATGCGGCAGCCGGTGATCGGCTACAGTCATTATCGGACGACCCCGGCAACCCTGCCGCTCCTTACCAACTTCGCATGGTATCATAATGGATTGCTGGACTCCGAGTGAGTCGGCTGGGAGATGAAGGCGAGCCGCGCCCCCATCCCAACACCCCCGGCCCCAGGCAAGTGGGTCATTGTCGAAGACTGAGGCAGCATCAATCGACCCGAGGCACACGAAGAATCCCGGCGGGACTCTTCGTGTACCTGCGCGGTTCAGATCGGATCACAAAGCCTTCCATCGTGCCCGTCAATTGGGTAGAATGCGCGGTGTGTCGCCAGCAGCCGCCTTCTGCCGTTCTCAGACTGCCAATCACTGTACATGGGCCAGAGCCATGCACCAACCGGATGACCTGGATCTCAGTCGCTTCCGCTTTCGCGGCCTTCATCCCGATATCCTTCTGGGAACGGCCAGTGACCGCTATGCCGGCTGGATCGGCCAGATCTATTCGGGAGAGCGCTACCTCGAGCGCCTGCCCAGCCGTTCCCACAAGGTCGGGGGGAAATCCTACCGTGAAACGTTACTCCCGGTTGACAGTCTGGAGGAGTACTTCGACCATTTCGGCGTGATCGAGATTGACTACACCTTCTATCAATTTCTGCTCGATGCCGATGGCCGGCCCACACAGGCCCGCCACGTCCTGGCGAGCTACTGTCAGCATCTGAAACCGGGCGACGCGGTGATCCTCAAGGTGCCGCAGCAGATCTTCGCCCAAAAGGTGCGGCACGGTAGTGGCTACCTTGCCAACGAACAATACCTCAACCCGGAGCTTTTCACGCACCAGTTCTACCACCCGGCGGTGGCGCTGCTGGGAACACATCTCACCGGCTTTATCTTCGAACAGGAATATCAGCGCAAGACCGAACGAGTCCCTTCGCCACAACTGGCCCAGGCCCTGACCAAGTTCTTCGAATCCATCCCGCCCGACCCTCGCTATCACGTGGAACTGCGTACGGAAGCGTACCTGGACCGGCCCGTGGTCGAGTTCCTGGCGGCTTTTGGGATCGGCCAGGTACTCTCCCACTGGACTTGGCTGCCGCCCCTCGCCACGCAGTTCGCCAGGGTGGGAAGGCGCTTCTTCAATGCGGGACGCCAGGGGATTGTTCGCCTGATGACCCCCCGCGGTACCCGTTACGAGGATGCCTATGCCCGAGCGTTTCCTTTTGACAAGCTGGTGGAAGGCATGCTGCAACCGGGCATGATCGATGAGACCGTAGTCCTGATGGAGGAGGCAATCCGGCAGGGCATTCGCCTGCACATCATCATCAACAACCGCGCTGGCGGCAACGCCCCCCTCATTGCCCAACTCCTTGCCGACCGCTTCCTTTCAAGCCTCCCGACTCACCCCCGCTGACGATAACCGAACTCGGAGCGGGCGCGAGGGTCCTTCCGCCAGTTCTTCTGCACCCGCACGAACAACCCCAGGTAGACATGGCAGCCAAGCAGCACTTCCATGTCGCGTCGCGCCTGTTTACCGATTTCTTTAAGCATCTGGCCCTTTCTGCCGATGATGATGCCTTTTTGGGAATCGCGTTCCACGTGAATGGTGGCTTCGATATCGATCCGGTCCTGGTCGGGCCTTTCGGCAAATTTCTCCACCGTAACCGCCACCGCGTACGGAACTTCCTCCCGCAGCAGGTGAAACACCTTCTCCCGCACCAGTTCCGCCACCAGGAACCGTTCCGGCTGGTCGGTCAGATGGTCCTCCGGGAAGTAGCGCGGTCCCTCTGGCAGGAGTGGCCTGAGCTCGGCGAGAAGATCCGCCACGCCCTCGCCGGTGAGGGCGCTGATGGGAACGACGGCGTGAAACCTGAGGACCTGCCGGTAGCTGTCGATCACGGGCAGCAGGTCGCCCTTGTTGCGGACCAGGTCGATCTTGTTGATGGCCAGGATCACCGGCGCCCGCACCCGCTGGAGGCAATCCAGGGCAAGCTCGGCCTCTTCCCGGCTCGCCTTGAGGGCATCCACCAGAAAGCAGATGACATCGACCTCATCGAGAGTGGCCAGGGCAGCATCCACCAGGAGTCGGTTGAATTCATCCCGGGCTCGCATGATCCCGGGGGTATCTACAAACACGAGCTGCAGGTCCGGTTCATTCAAGATGCCGAGCAGGCGATTGCGGGTGGTCTGCGGCCTGGGGGCGGTAATCGAGATCTTTTCCCTGAGGAATTGATTGAGCAGGGTTGACTTGCCGACGTTAGGGGGCCCAATGAGGGCGATATAGCCTGATCGCATGACGCTGCTTTCTTTCAGTCTGGAATAGACTCAAGTTCTCCGGGAAGGAGGTCCGCCCTGCCCTTCACCGCGACCGCGGTGAGGTGCCACTTGCCAAGCCAGTGTCGAACATTGGCACGGTTCGGACCAATCACTTCACTCACAGACGGTTCGGCAACCAACAGGGTCATCGCTTTCCCCGCAAGTTCATCCTGATGGTCTTCCAAATGCCGGTCCACCCGCATCTTCCACCACTCCACCCGAACCAGATAGCCGAACGCCGGGTGATGCGGACCGGCAATCACGGTCCCGGGCTTTGCCAGCTCGGGATCGGCATGAAGCCCCAGGCGCGCAATGGGGATCTGCGCTCGAAAGAAGGCTTCATAGGCTGCTGCGCACCAGGAGACGGCGTCGGCAAGCGCAAGCGGCACATAGGAGCCAGCCCGGTACCAGTCGGCGAGTTCGGTCCCGGTCATCACCAGCGTGGGATAGATCCTCACAAAATCAGGCTGCAAGGTCAGAGTCCCGGCAACCGTTTCGGCGAACCGCCGCGCTGAATCTCCCGGCAGACCAACCATCAGTTGGAGACCCAGGCGCCATTCATAGCGGCGGATGAGGCCGACCGCCAACTCGACCGCGGCGCAGGAATAGCCGCGCCGGCTCTGCTGCAGGACGGCGTCTACCAGGCTCTGCACACCCAGTTCGATGGTGGTGATAGGGTACCGCCTCAGCCACGAACAGAGCTCCTCGGAAATACCGTCGGGACGGGTGGAAAACCGCAGTCCACTGAATATCCCCCGCTCCACCAGCGGGGCAACGGTCTCCAGAATTTGCCTGAGGACGGAGGGAGGCAGAGCGGTGAAGGTCCCTCCATAGAAGGCCAGTTCGCCGGGGCGCCCATGCCTTTGGGCATCCTGCTGCAGACCATTGAGCTGCCTGCGAACCTGCGGGATCACCCCAGGTTCCCGGCTGGCGGCGTTGGCCGTCATGGCGCGCTGGTTGCAGTACACACACCGGAACGGGCAGCCGGCATGGGCCAGAAAGATTGGATAGATCCTCTTCCTAGGTGCCATGGTGAATCATCACCCCATCAGCCTCCGCCAACCTTGAAAGAGCGATCGCCTCCCCTTCACCTTCCTCCCCTTCTCTTTGGATGCAGCACCTAATTTCCAGCCGTCCGTAACCGCGAGAGAAGGCAAAGCCCAACATTTGTTCTTGATGTACAGCTAACCATATCATATGCTAACACACTTCAGATAAGTGGATTTTTATACGAACAGGAGGATACCACAGCATGGTCGATCTCATGGGAAATCGTTTCGCATCGCTGCTCCAAAGCAAAATGTCGGCCGAAAGCTTCGAGAAGTTGTTGGCGCTAGAAAACGAAAGCCTTTTTGAGTTTGTAGGTGAATACGTAGCGTTATGCCAACCGGCCTCCGTCTATATGTGCGATGACAGCGATGAAGACGCGGAATATCTTCGCCGCCGAGCAATCGAACTGGGAGAGGAGACCCCTCTGGCGCGGCCCGGCCATACCGTTCACTACGACGGCTATGACGATCAGGGCAGAGCACCGGGAGCTACCAAGAATCTGGTTTCCAAGGCCGACCTGCCCCTCATGAAGAGCCTGCAGGCGATGGATCGCGACGCTGGCCTGGCCGAAGTGCGGGAGATCTTGAAGGACATCATGGAAGGCAAAGAGGCGGTCGTCAAACTCAGTTGCGAAGGACCGACCCTCAGCCCCTTTTCCATCGCCTGCGCTCAGATCAGCGATTCCTTCTACGTCTGCCATTCGGAAGAACTCTTGTATCGCCGAGGCTATGAGCACTTCATGAAAATGGACCGGAAGGACCGCTTCTTCCGCTTTGTCCACAGCGCGGGCCGTCTGGACGAACGAGGCTGTTCCGTCGATCTCGATAAGAGAAGGATCTACCAGGATCTTGAGGAGATGATCGTTCTCTCGACCAACAACCAGTATGCGGGCAACAGCGTCGGCTTGAAAAAGCATGCCATGAGACTGGCTATCAGACTGTCCGGCAAGGAAGGCTGGCTCTGCGAGCACATGTTCGTCATGGCTGTTCAAAACGAGCAGAAGGCCCGAGCCACCTATTTTTGTGGAGCCTTTCCGTCAGCGTGCGGCAAGACCGCGACGGCCATGCTTCCGGGCGAAAAGATTGTGGGCGACGATATTGCCTATTTCCGTAATATCAACGGTGAATTCCGGGCGGTAAACGTCGAGAACGGGATTTTCGGCATCATCAAAGACGTCAACGCCGAGGACGACCCGGTGATCTACCAAACCCTCCAGACGCCGGGGCTCGAGATCATCTTTTCCAACATCCTCACCGGTCCTGACAACCTGCCCTACTGGCTGGGAATGGGCATTCCTGTTCCGACCCGGGGCAGGAATCATTCAGGGGACTGGACCGAAGGCAAACGCGACACCGACAGCGGCCTCATTCCGCATGCGCACAGCAATGCCCGCTACACCATTCGCCTGGGCTATCTGGAAAACATCGACCCGGTTTTCAACGACAAGAACGGCGTGCTCGTCGAGGGAATCGTCTACGGCGGTCGGGACAGCCACACCTCAACCCCCATCGAGGAATCGCCGGACTGGGAAAGCGGCATCATCCTCAAGGCCTGCACCCTCGAATCCGAAACCACTTCCGCCACCATCGGCCAGGAAGGACTGCTCGCGCCCCAGCCGATGGCAAACCTGGACTTCATCAGCTACCCCATCGGCCGGTATTTCACCAACAACATCCGCTTCGTTCAGGGGCTCAAAAAGGTTCCTCCCATCTTTACCGTCAATTACTTCCTCAAGGACGACGACGGCAACTTCCTCACCAGCAAACTGGCCAAGAAGGTGTGGCTGCACTGGGCGGAACTGCGGGTCCACGGCGAAGTGGGCGCCCACTCGACGCCTCTGGGCTACATCCCGCGCTACGAGGATCTCAAACCCATGTTCCGCGAATACCTGGAGGAAGATTTCTCCAGAGAACTCTATCTAGAACTCTTCAAGTTCCGCATCGATCCCTGGGTCGCCAAATTGAACAGGGCCGTCACCTTCTATGAAAGAACCGCCCCGGACTGCCCGGAAAGCTTCTTCACCGTCTGGAAGAACACCATCGAAACCTTGCAACGTGCCAAGGCCGTATACGGACCGTTCATCGAACCCGGTACCTATCGCCAGCCTTGAGCCAGGCAATGTGAGCCCGAAAGCGGACTCACGCAGCAAGAGAGAGACGGGGAGGCGCAGCACCGCGCCTCCCCGCCGCTAATCGTCGCTGAGCGCCTCGAGTGCCTGCCGGGCCGCCTGCTGCTGGGCCTCCTTCTTGCTCTTGCCCGAACCCCGCGCCAGAATCCGCCCATCCAGAGCCACACTCACCTGAAAAGTCTTGTCGTGATCGGGTCCTTCCTCAATTTCCAACAGATACACAGGTGCCATTCGAAACCGCCCCTGGGTCAACTCCTGGAGCTGGGTTTTATAATCCTTGTCCCACCTCTTGAGCGGGTCGGCGTCCCTTTCAGCACCCAGAAAGGCCTCGAAAAGGCGTTCCACCAAATGGATGGTCGCCTCCATTCCGCCGTCCAGGTAGATCGCAGCCAGCACCGCTTCGAAGGTATCGGCCAGGAGCGACGGTTTCTGACGGCCACCGGTGAGTTCCTCTCCCTTGCCGAGCCGCAAAAAATCCCCGAGATTCAATCCCTGTGAGAGCTTTGCCAGTTCCCTCTCGTTCACGATCGAAGAGCGCAACCGGGAGAGCTCCCCCTCATTGAGGTGCGGGAAGCGTTCGAGGAGGAGGTGGCTGACAGCCAGCCCCAGGACCGCGTCGCCCAGGAACTCGAGGGTCTCGTTATCGGTTTCCTCCAGGTGCGGATTTTCATGGGAAAAGGAGCGATGTATCAGGGCCTGATGGAGCGTGCGCGGGTTCTTGAAGGAATATCCCAGTATCTTTTCCAGCTTTTCCAGATGGCTTGCTTCACTCATCTCTTTTTGCTAACCTCAACGTTGAGATTCCATGGACGAACGATGCCCAGTCCCCACTCAAGCAGCAATTCTTCCGCGGTCTTTGGGCGATGTCAAGCCGGAAACCGCCACGCCGGCTTCGGCTCCGGAACCCCTGGAGGACTGCATTGGGGCTTTGCTGTCACGTTGCCAAATGACTGGGTGAAACCCAGGAGTCCCGAGGAGAACTCGATGCTCATTTGGGTCAGTACCGCTGACTGGCAGTCCCGGCATTTTCTGCTGCTCGACCGGGATGGCGTCGTCAACGCGGACCACCCCGACTATATCAAGCATCGTGGCGAATTCAGCTTCTACCAGGACTCACTCGAGGCCCTGGCATGGCTGCATCGCCATAATATCGGTACGATTCTGATCAGTAATCAGTCGGGTTTGAACCGCGGCCTGATTTCTTGGGAGGACTTCTGGGACATCCACGCCTGCCTGATCGAAGGGGTCGAGCGAGCGGGGGGGGCCATTCTCGGAGCGTTCTACTGCCCCCATCGTCCCGACGAAGGATGCTCCTGCCGCAAACCACTGCCGGGAATGCTTCAGGCTGCTGCGGCACGGTTCCGGATCCCCCTTGCCGAGACCTGGTTTCTCGGGGATCGCGAATCCGACCTGCTGGCGGCAAGCCGGGCGGGATGCCGGGGTGTCCTGCTCGATCGGGTTGGGGATACCGCTGAAAGTCTGCAGCGCAACCCCGCATGGGAGCGGGTCAGGACTTTCAGGAGCCTCACCGAGGCGGTTCTGACGCTTTCTGCTCGTGCCTTGCCATAGTGCTTCACCCAACTGAAAAGGATCCGGCATGTTTTTTCCTCCGTTCCTCCTGTTCTTCTTTTTTGGCTTCCTCTTCCTGCTTTTCTTCGTCTTTGCCCTCGTCCAGTTTGGCCTCTTCGCATGGGCCTTCAGTCGGCTCGGCATTCCTCCCGAACACCTCTTCTCTTTTCTCTTTCTATGCATAGCGGGGAGCCTGATCAACGTGCCGCTTCACCGGATTCGGCTGGAGAATGAACCTGAGGAGTTGTCGACCATCGGTTTCTATGGCATGCGGTTCCACCCACCCCCCTGGTCCAATCGGCGGGAAATGGTGCTGGCCGTGAATCTGGGCGGCGCCATCCTGCCCTCGTGCCTGTCGCTCTACCTCTTGAGCCACGCTGAAAACCCCATCCGGATGATGATCGCCCTGGCCATTGTGACTTATGTGGTCTATCGGCTCGCCCGGCCTGTGCCCGGGGTGGGGATCGCGACCCCCATGTTCATTCCACCGCTGGTGGCAGCCCTCGCCGCCCTGCTCATCAACCCTCATTGGGCCGCCCCCACCGCTTACGTGGCAGGCACTCTGGGCACGCTCCTCGGGGCCGACCTGCTGCACCTGGACGACCTGAAACATCTTAACGCCCCGGTAGCTTCCATCGGCGGGGCCGGGACTTTTGACGGGATCTTTTTAACCGGCATCCTGGCGGTTCTTCTGGCTTGAAGACCTGCCCGGGAGGATTGGAGCAGACCATGGCAAGCTCAGTCTATTTCATT
>Ga0255347_1001387_pt1:0-37500 | contig 39534 bp, 29 predicted proteins | sample wastewater_treat_2_FD_192479 | JGI IMG/M metagenome (GOLD analysis project Ga0255347, IMG submission 192479) | Wastewater microbial communities from Lulu Island WWTP, Vancouver, Canada - plant24 | ecosystem: Engineered > WWTP > Wastewater > Unclassified | place: Canada: Vancouver... | reverse complement strand
TTTATTTTTTCCTTTTTTCAGCCTTTACAGCCGCTATAAAAATTCCGGCAAGGTCAACCCTGATAGTTTTCTTTTCAGGAATTTTGTTAAAAAGATCTTCATCGCAAAGCAGGTCCATTACCTGAGGACCAATTTTTGCCTTCACAATAGGCACTTTCCTCAATTTGTAAATTTTAGGAATCTGATCAACAACACCTTTTGGAATGTTGGCGTTCTGGACTTTATCCATCCTCTTCTCCAGAACAAGAATACTTGTTGTTACCTTGTGTTGATCAACAAGTTCTTTCTGTAATTCTATCTTCTTTTCCATTTTTTTCCTAAGAAAAAAATATCCGGCTACTAAAAGCGCAACGACAATACCGAGTATAATATATAATATCCACCACGCCACAATAGAACTCCTTCAAACAAATTTAGCAACAGTTAACAGTAAAGAACCATCAGTCAAGAGAAATACTTGCCTCTCAATTATTACTTAACCTCTCTTTTTTACCACTTCAGGCGGATTTAACAACTTTTTTTATTGAAAAGAATGATATTGAATTTTTAATGTACATATTGTTCAATTCCACATTGAATGAATTCCGGATCTATTTTTCAAAAATCCGGGAATCAGCTTAAATGCCGGCTTAACCCTTTGTCTCTACAAATATAATAAACAGGAAAAAAAAATGGAACCTAAAAAAGTGACGATCAAAAACCTTGAAAAAGTTCTGGAGGACCTTAAACAGGGATCTGATGATGCCATAGGCAACTATCTGTTCAAAGGCTACAGAATACAGGTCAGCAAGTATAAATCATCCGGAACAGAAAGATACATGAGGCTCTATAATAAACGCCGTGAAAACGGACTCTGTGTGCGCTGCGGCATTAAAGTAACCGAAAAGAATCCCCGCACAGGAAAACTCTACAGGCTTTGCGCCGAACATCGCGAAATAACAGACAGAAAGAAGAGATAAAATCGCGTTTTATCTCTTCTTCTAATCAGGCTGAACTATTTTTTTCTTTTGACTGATATTATAACCACATCGCTAACGGGGACATCATTGTAATATCCCCTGCGCCCCGTTGTAACCGATTTAATTCTATCGACAACATCCATCCCTTTTATTACTCTCCCGAAAACACAATAACCATAACCCGCCGGGGACGCGTTTTTATAATCAAGGAACCTGTTATCCGCAACGTTAATAAAAAACTGTGATGTGGCGCTATTTACATCCTGCGTCCTTGCCATTGCAATAGTCCCCCTGAGATTAGAAAGACCATTGCCTGCTTCATTCTTTATGGGTGAAAGCGTCCGCTTCTCCTGCAACCCCGGAATCATTCCCCCGCCCTGGATCATAAAATTATTGATAACCCTGTGAAAAATTGTTCCGTCATAAAATCCTCTGTCAACATAGGCAAGAAAATTCTTTACAGTCACCGGCGCTTTATCGGGATAGAGTTCGATCTCTATATTTCCAAGAGATGTTTTCATCACGACAACCGGATTCTGGCTGCTAAAAGCGGGTATGAACGCAAGAACAGCAACAAGAATTACTAAAAATTTTTTCTTCATTCGATTCTCCTGTATTATAAATTCCGTTTAAAAATCCATGCGCCGCCAGAACAAACGGCAGAACGACAGGCCTATTTCTTTTTCAATATACTGATTTTATTTTCAATATCAATCATCTGGTCGCGAAGCAGCGCCGCGCGCTCGAACTCAAGATTATCTGCGGCGAGGATCATTTCATCCTTCAGTTTTGTCTTTATATCTTCAAGATCGGGGATGCTGCTTTTTCTGTAAGAGTAACTGTGTTCGCCCACAAGGCTGACGAAACTGTTCTCCTTAAGATATTCGCGTTCAATTATATCAACGATCTCCTTCTGGATTGAACGCGGATTAATCCCGTGGGTACTGTTATACTCCTCCTGAATTTTTCGCCTGCGGTTTGTCTCATCAATCGCCTCCCGCATTGAATCGGTTATCTTATCCGCGTACATTATTACAGTGCCGTTAATATTCCTGGCGGCACGCCCCGCTGTCTGTATAAGCGACCTCCTTGAACGGAGGAAACCCTCCTTGTCCGCGTCAAGTATTGCAACCAGTGATACTTCAGGTATATCAAGCCCTTCTCTGAGCAGATTAATTCCGATGAGACAGTCGAATTCCCCCTTGCGCAGGTCCCGTATAATCTCTACGCGCTCAATGGTCTCTATTTCGGAATGAAGATATCTGGCATTAATACCCACATCCTTAAAATAGCCGGAAAGATCCTCGGCCATCTTTTTGGTAAGAGTTGTAACAAGCACCCTTTCATTATTTTTAACACGCAGGTTAACCTCTTTAATAAGATCATCAACCTGGTTTCCCGCGGGCCGGACTTCAATTCGCGGATCCACAAGACCCGTCGGCCTGATCACCTGTTCCGCGATGTTCCCTGAATTTTCTGTTTCATATTCCGCGGGCGTTGCCGAAACAAAAATGGCCCTGTCTATAATATTCTCAAATTCCTCAAAAACAAGCGGCCTGTTATCCAGCGCGGAAGGAAGCCTGAATCCGTATTTAACCAGGTTTTCCTTGCGCGAACGGTCGCCAGCGTACATGCCTCTTACCTGGGGCAGAGTAACGTGTGATTCATCAACCAGCAGCAGGTAGTTCCCCCTGAAATAATCGAGCAGGCACGCCGGGCGCTCTCCCGGTTCTCTGCGGTCTATTATACGGGAGTAATTCTCTATTCCACTGCAGTATCCGGTCTCGACAAGCATTTCCATGTCATATCTGGTTCTGCTCTCAAGTCTCTGCGCCTCTAACAGTTTGCCTTCACTCTTGAGTTCATCAAGGCGCTCTTTAAGTTCATCCTCAATCATCCCTACTGTATCTTTCATTTCATCAATTGAAGAAATAAAATGCTTCGCGGGATATATGAAGCACGCGTCCATTTCACCCTTCACCTGCCCGCTCACCGGATCAAATAGTGTAATGCGTTCAACCTCATCGCCGAAAAACTCGATCCTGTACGCTTCCTGCTTAAGATATGCGGGGTATATGTCAACGATGTCCCCCCTGACTCTGAACATTCCCCGCAAAAAAGAAAAATCATTCCTCTCGTAATGTACAGCGATCAGCCTTCGCAGAAGGTTATCGCGGCCCGGTTCCTGTCCCCTTTTAAGCACTATGTGATGTTTGTCAAAATCTTCAGGCCTTCCCAGTCCATAGATGCATGAAACCGACGAAACCACTATCACGTCTTTGCGCTCCAGTAAAGACGAAGAGGCTTTAAGCCTTAAGCGGTCTATCTCATCATTAATCGAAGCATCCTTTTCAATATAAAGGTCGGATGAGACAACATAAGCCTCGGGCTGGTAGTAGTCATAATATGAAACGAAATATTCCACGGCGTTTTCAGGAAAGAATTCCCTGAACTCACGGTAAAGCTGGGCAGCAAGGGTTTTATTGTGAGTGAGTACAAGCGCGGGCCAGTTTATCGATTCGATAATTTTGGCCATGGTGAATGTCTTGCCCGAACCGGTCACCCCGAGCAGGGTCTGGTACTTTGTTCCGGAATGAATTCCCGAAATCAGGCTTTCGATGGCCTTCTGCTGATCCGCTGATGGTTTATACGATGATACAAGCCTGAACTTATCCATATCTGCCCCTTCAGCAAATGAAGCGATAATATATCATCCTGTCAATAACATGTAGATAAAATATAATCAAGATAGATCAGTCTCGTGATCTTCTTTTTATACCGTACTTTGCCTTAATAGCCTGCGCTCTTTTTTGCCACAAATCAGCCTCTTTATGTTTACCCTGGGCCTTTTTGACATACGCCATATTTTGATATGGGACAAAGTATGACGGATCAAGGCTGATTGCTGTCCTGAACTCCGCCTCTGCTTTTTCAAGCTCTCCTGAATCAAGGTATATATCGCCTAATGTGTTATGAGTCGTGTAACTCATCGGGTCAAGGCCGTTCGCTATAAGCAGATCGGCAAGAGCCTCTTTACTCCGGCCCATGGCATAATACGCGGTGCCCCTGTTATGATAAGCCGCAGAAAATGAGGGATACAATTTTATCGCGGCAGTATAATATACTGCCGCGTCGCCGTACCTGCGGTTGATTAACAGATGAGAACCTATACTGTTATATTCAACAGCGAGAAATTCTTTTCGTGTTAAAGTTTTTAGATACACGCCTTTCTTTATAGATTCAGCAGAAATATTAAGATGCTTTATATACCAGGCATCAGGCTGCGGCACAGCCTTTATCGGTTCCCAGTTCAGGTATGACCCGTCATCAAAATAGAACCTTATAAAACTGTGGCCCGGCGCGTACACCGGCACCAGTGGAATCTTGATAACCTCAGCTATTGCTATATACAGCGCGCAATAATTGTCGCAGTCTATGGTCTTTTCTCTGATCCCCGTGCTGAGCAGATAGTTCTGCTTATAAACAAAACCTTCTTCTTTAAGAAGCGCGTCTATCTGCAGCAGGGTATTGACAGCATCCTCTGTTGAACTGTTTTTCCTGAAACTTATTCTGCCCGACGCCTTATTGATCAGATCATTTATAGCCGCAAGGTCGGCTGCCGAAGATCCAAAATTCTTTTCAAGTTCAATAAAATCATGGGCTATGGTTCGGGGCTCGCCAGTGTATCTATTCTCCGCGATAAGGCGGGAACTGCCTGTGATGAATACTGTCAATATTACATGCAGTAATATTATTTTTTTCATATTCGCTCCCTTATCTGTAAAACCTACTTTTTACATCTGGCCATGGATTTAAAAAAATCTTCATTAAAAACAACGCCGTATGTTTTAAGAACCGATATCATTTCAGGGAGAATCCCTTCATGTTGGGCCAGCTTTACTCCATCGCCATAATAAACAGTACCCACGCCGCTGTCAGGACTGCCTATATAGCTTACAGTGACCTGGGGATATTTTCCGAGATATTTAAAGAGTGTATTAATACTGCAAAGAAACTGTGATCTGTATTGTGTAGAATGTTTTAACAACTCCTCCCTGACTTTTGATTTTTTCCGGGTCATAAACAGGGCTATTTCCCCTGAATTATCTTCAGCCTCGACCTCAGCTCCTCCCTCAATAAGATAGCTGACGCAATCAAGACTGTCGGCTGCTGCGGAATACATCAGGGCAGTTCTGCCATTCTTATCTTTTACATTAACGGCTGCCTGCGCATCAATAAGCATTTTGACCACCGCAGACTTTCCCTTTTCTGCCGCAAGCATCAGTGCGGTTTTTCCATCTTTATCTTTTGCGTTAATATCAGCTCCCTGTGATATCAATTTGCGGACCCTTGAAGCATCGCCATCAAGCGCAGCTTCGTGCAGGCTCTTACAGCCTGAAAGTGTAATTATAAATAAAAACATCAGTATAGCAGCTCTTTTCATTCGGCGCCTCCCGGGAATCATGATAATACTTAAATATGCCATTGCTTCTAACAAAGCAAGAATTTAATATATGCGTTGAATTGAAGGATTTTATCAAGTTCTCTGAATATAAACAGTAATTATTCCTGAAAAAATTTACAGGAATCAGGTTATTTTTTCTCTGCTAAAAATTCTGAGTTCACTGATGCACATTCCTGCGAGTATCAGTGCGCAGCCTGCAATTGCTGTGACAGCGAGTTGTTCCCCGAGCAGCCAGTAACCGAATATTCCGGCAAAGACCGGCTCGGCTGTAAAAACCAGAGCGGTATGCGTGGGACTGGTAAACTGCTGCATAGTGTTCTGCACAATATATGCGCCTACAGTGGCAAAAATTGAGGTTACCAGCAGAGCTCGCCACACTGAAGCCCCTGAAGGGATTTGCGGCGTTTCAAAGAACACAGCGCAAACAGAAGAAAGGATCGTTACTACTGCAATCTGGACTATTGTGATCCTGACAGCATTGCTTTTTCCCGAATAAAAACCCACCGTGATAATATGAAACGCCACGCATACTGCGCAGAGAAGAACCAGCATATCTCCTTTGTTCAGAGAAAATGACCCGTTATAGGACAGCAGAAAAAGTCCGACAGCAGCCAGAACCACCCCTGCAATACTCTCCGGTTCAGGCCGCGTGCTAAAGATAAGCGCGGAAAAAAGAGGCACAAGCGCTACGCTGAATCCGGTGATAAACCCGGCGTTTGATGCTGTTGTGTACTTGAGACCGACTGTCTGGAAAGCGTAAGAAAGAAAAAGAAAAATGCCGATCACCATTCCGCCCCATAGCTCTTTGCGTGTAATCTCCATTAAACTTTTCCTGAAAATTAAACAGAGCAGAAACAGGGATATAACAAAACGCACCGCGATGAAATTGAATGGTGTAATTGAAGCGAGCGCGTCCTTGATCGCGACAAATGTATAGCCCCACACGACTGCAACCGCGAAAAGCGAAACATCAGCAAGAATTTTTTTATTCACGATGTTAACCTTTCGTCCGCAAGCTGCTTTACATATTCAAAATTATCCGGGTCATCACGGACATCATCAACGGGAGTTTCAAGAATCTTGTCGATATCAATAAATCTTTTGTCTGTAAAGAGCAATCTGAAAGCTTCACGCCCTATCTCTCCCAGTCCAATATGCTCATGCCTGTCCACCCTGCTCCCGCATGTTTTTTTTGAATCATTTACATGAATGAGCTTCAGGTGATTCATACCTATAATCCTGTCAAACTCAGCAAAAGTTGCGGAGTAACTTTCACCGTCTGAAATATCATAACCTGCGGCAAAGACATGACATGTATCAAAGCACACGCCAAGTCTTTCGCGGCGCCTGACCTTTGCCATGATATCGCGGATATGTTCAAATCTGTGCCCAACTGACTTTCCCTGGCCTGCGGTTGTTTCGAGCAGTATAGTTACTTTCCAGTCCTTCGCGTCAAAGATAGCATTGAGATTGGAAGCGATCCTCTCAATTCCGGTTTCAATTCCATCACCGATGTGACTTCCAGGATGCAGTACAAGGGTAGGTATTGCCAGCCTGTCGGCCCTGTGCATTTCATCACTGAGCAGTCTGACTGATTTCTCAAGGTTTTCCCCTGAACCGGCAAGGTTAATAAGATAGCCTGTATGTGCATGAATGCTGACAGAGGGTGAAGCCATCCACCTTTCACTGAACATGCTTACCTCATCATCAGTTAAAGGAGGGACAGTCCACCTTGTTGAATTTTTCAGAAATATCTGGAAAGTGTCAATTCCAATGAGCGCGGCGTTGTCAAATGCTTTATGCAGCCCGCCCTGAATCGAAACATGAAATCCCGTGCGCTTCATGACTCGCCCCTGAATCGTTTCATCACCTCATCCGTGGAGAGACCGATGACAGAAATCCGTTTTTTCCTGCCCTGCTCCCCTTTCTCGATAGAGATATTCGACTTTGCAACTTTCAGTTTTTTTGAAAGCACACTTATACATTCAGAGTTCGCCTTTCCGTCTACCGGCGGAGAGTTCAGATAGACTTTTATATTACCGGACTCGTCAATCCTTATCTCGCTCCTGGAGGATTTTGGCGCAACAGTTATATCGAACAGAGCTTTCGTTTTCATTTATATTGTCCCTTTACCGGTGTCATTTTATATCTATTTTCTTTTTATTATAAAGAAACCGTATTGGGCAAAAAAATTAGGCATAAAGGTTTTTACAACGGAGGAACTGTCATTACGAACTGAAAAATTTTTCTCTTCAATAATTTCAAATCCGATATGATCCGCCATATTGCGCATATCATCTATGGTCATAAGGTGAATGTTGGGGGAATCATACCACTGATAAGGCAGGTGCTTGTTGACTGGCATTTTACCCCTGAAGAGCAGATAGAACCTGTTCCTGTAATATCCAAAATTAGGGAAGGTGATTATCGCCTGCCTGCCTATACGCAGTACCTCTTTTATTACATAATCAGGGACCTTGGTGTTCTGTATTGTCTGGCTCAGAATGACCACGTCGAATGAATCATTCTTGTAATCGCTTAATCCTTCATCTATGTCAGCCTGGTAGCAGTATAGCCCCTTCTCCATACAGAGGCTTACGCCCTCTTCGGATATCTCCACGCCGAAACCCTTAACCCTCTTCTCCTTCTGGAGCAGAAGCAGCAGTTCGCCGTCGCCGCAACCAAGGTCAAGTATCTTTGATCCATAAGCAACGGCTTTAACTACAAGGTTATAACCTATCCTCAGTTCTTCCATTTATATTCTTCCATTTATCAGCTTTACACACTCCGGAGACATGGCAGACTCTATTGTGTACTTTGCCTGTATTCATTCCTGAGAAAATTTGAAATATTTTTTTCAAGCAGATCGTTCGGCAGAAGAAACGAATCGTGTCCGTTATCAGTATCTATGTCGGTATAGTTTACGTTCTTGCCATTTATACGCAGCGCCCGCACAATCTCTTTCGCATTGTCGCTGGGATAGAGCCAGTCCGAGGTAAAACTTGCGACAAGGTAGTTCGCCAGCACATTTTCAAAAGCCTTTACAAGGCTGCCTCCATAATCGCTGTTAAGATCGAAAAAATCGATCGCTTTTGTAATGTATATGTACGCGTTCGCGTCGAATCTTTCTACAAACTTGCCCCCCTGGTGATGCAGATATGATTCTACCATGAATTCACTGCTGCCCCGGACAGGTTGTATCTCTGGCTTCTGGAAATTGCGCCCAAATTTTTCGTGCATGTGCTTTTCACTCAGATAGGTTATGTGCCCTATCATTCTGGCCAGAGAGAGTCCTGCGACCGGCATTGCGCTGTCGTAATAATCCCCTGCGTTCCAGTTGGGATCATTGAATATTGCCTGGCGGCCAACCTCGTTAAAAGCAATACCCTGCGCTGAAAGTGAAGCCGAAGTCGCTATAGCAATACAGGATTCAACCTCATCAGGATAGGATATGGTCCACTGCAGCGCCTGCATCCCCCCCATTGAGCCCCCTGCTACGGCAAGCAGCTTCTCTATGCCGAGGTGTTTAATCAGGGCATGCTGAGCATTTACCATGTCTGCAATTGTAATAAGGGGAAAACTCATGCCGAACGGCTTGCCAGTTGCAGGATTAATCGATACAGGCCCGGTTGACCCAGTACATCCGCCAAGTATATTCGAGCATATTATAAAATATTTATCAGTATCAAAGGCCTTGCCCGGCCCTATGTACCAGTCCCACCAGCCCGGATTCTTATCTTCCGGAGAATGATAGCCCGCAGCATGGGCATTGCCCGAAAGAGCATGGCATATAAGGATTGCGTTTTTACCTGCACGATCAGGCGTACCCCAGGTCTCGTACGCGAGGGTAACGGGGCCTATTTTTTCACCGCACTGGAGTTCAAGCTCGCCGGGCGGATCTGCGAATGTGTAGTAATGGGTCTGGACAATTCCGGCTGAGCCGGGTTTGCCATATACTTCTTTAGTCATAAAAAAACCGCCTGTTCCTGGAGACAGCGGTTTTTTTTCAAAACTGCAGTCTCATCTTCCGGATATAACCGTGGATTTAGCACCTGTTCATGTTGAATGGTTGCCGTGGCTTCACAGGGCCAGTCCCTCCGCCACTCTTGATAAGACAGATGTTGTATGGATATAAATTCCGGTGTTTTTCTGTGTCAATAAAAAAAGCCGGGTTCAGGCAAGTATTTTAAGGGCTTCCTTGATTATCTCTTCAATTGTGATATCGGGATTATCCGACACCAGGGCCGCAACACATCTTGAGGAATCGGATTCATTGAATCCAAGAGAGACAAGAGCCTCTATGGCATCACTCGATGAAGAGTCTATGGCAGATAGGGGCCTTGCTATACGTTCAAGCCTCGAAAGCCTGCGTTTAAGTTCAAAGACAAGTTTTTCGGCCTTTGTTTTACCGATCCCGGGTATTCTTGTGAGAGCCGCGATATTCCCCTGCTTCACTGCATCTATAAGCCTCTCAGGGGCCATGCCCGAAAGCAATGAGATTGCCATGGCCGGGCCTATACCGCTTACGTTTATCAGCGCGACGAACAGATCTCTTTCGACCTTTGAAAAAAAACCGAATAGCCTGAACTGGTCATCTTTATGAAATGTATGCACGTACAGAGAGACGTCACCGCCGGGATGGATCTTTTCGTATGTAGAAACCGGTATGGTCAGGCCGTAGCCCACACCCTTCACGTCAAGGATAAGTTCTGTTGGGTGAATCTCGTCGACAGTGCCCTTCAGTTTTGCTATCATTTGTCTGTCAGAAATTCTTCAGGATAAACTGGTCAATAAAAAGCTTTTCTGCAAGACTCAGAGTAGATACATCCATCATGAACATTTCATCCTTCAGTTTAATTGCATCGTCAATAAATTTAGCTGCATTATCAATATCGCTCATTTTTTTACTGCCGCGCGAGAGAATAAAGCTGTTCAGTGCGCCAATACCCTTACGGCTTGCAATAATGATTCTCTCGTTCTCAATGTTAATGGTGCTGCGGATTATGGCCACATCCTCTTTCATCATGGTCTGTTCATTGTACTTGCGGCCAAAAACCTGGTAATATATCTGTATCTCATCGCGTCCCATAACTATATAGTATCTGCCGAAATACGAGAGCATAATTATCGTAATAAGAATAGAAAGAAGAAGGCCAAGCGCCGTATAGATCACTATAATTGCAGTTGCATCAAGCTGGCCAAAAGGTATTATGACAAAATGCAGTATGTGAAAAAAACCGTAGTATATACCGAGCATAAATCCCACCTGGAACGGGTGGTACTTAACCTTCCAGCTTATTGCAGCAGCGTCCGCTGTCTCAACAATTTTGATGCAGGAATCTTTCGGAAGAAAAAGGGGATAGGGATTAAACGGACGCTTTCTGTCAATTGCATTGAGCTCGATCTCGTTTCTGCATGTAAGGGGCAGATCGGAGATTAACTGCAATTCTTCACTGAATTTTTTTGCCTCTTTCTCATTATCGAACTTTACCACCTGAACCATCGAGCCAAAGCTGTTTTTAAGAACGATTTCGTACTCAGGCTTTTTTTTGCCGCCTATTATGTACTGCATAACAATTTCGGTAAAGTATTTCAGGGGAATTTTAAATGGTGCAATCTTCCAGCTTGTGGATTCAACAAGGCTTATGTATCCGGGTTCTTCGTTAAAATGAAGTTTATAGTATTTAGTGTTCACCATAAAAAAAAGCGAGCCCGAAACAAACACAATGCCAAATCCTATCATAAGGTGGTCAGAAGGATAGATATGCCCTAAAAAATATACCCCGGCCACTACTAATCCCGTACCCATTAAAGACATAATAAGCAATCCCTTTATTGGCGTGCTGATATTAAGACTGTTCTGTGAAAAACTGGTTATTGATTTCATAGATTTATCGCTGTTTGTATTTTTTTGAGCCTCTGATTCACTTATGTAACTATGACATAAGCCAATTCTATATTCAAGACATTTTTATTCTCTACCATAAAGAAAAAGCCCGCATTAAGAGCGGGCTTTAATATATTCACTACGCTTATTTTATGTTATTCGTGAAAACTTAAACCTGCGTTTGACGAAATAATCCGGATTAAACCTGTTTTAGCGCTTACAGCAGCCCGGGCAAATACGCGGTCTGCAAGACCTTTCTCCTTTTAAACAGAATTATTCTTCGCTATCTCCATATCCTCCATATTCATCATCACCCGCGAAATCTGAACGTCCTTCAAGCTTGATTTCACTTATGCAGGTATCTGACATCTTCCCGCTGTATGTTTTATTTATCATGAATTTAAAAGAACGGCCATAGAGCTCCATGTCTGAAGACTGGTAGCCAAGGTTGTTGTCATCCAGGGCCATGGTCACCTCCGGTCCGTTCCCCGAAATAACTTTAAGCGAGGCAACCCTGCTGTTGTTTTTATAGGACTCTTCACTGCTGGCATAACCGTTGACTACGCTGACGCGTGTAAGAACAACAGGTTTTTCAAAAGTGAGCATTATAAATTCACCAACGCCTTCGTCATTGCTCTTGCCTTCACTCCATGCTGTCTGAAGCTTGCCGTCAAAAGCATTCCTGGGGTCAAAGGATGTCTCTTTCCCTTCACTGGGGAGGTACTGCGACGATGCAGCAACAGTTGCCTTGCCCAGGCCGGCAATGGTTATCGTCCTTATGACCATGCTTGCGTCACCAAGACTTGACTTAAGAATATAAGCCTCTTTGCCGGGATACTGAATCAGTACAAATTCATTGTACTCTTCAATTCTAAAAGCAACCTGTCCCGCCTTTACCGTTCCGATCTTCTCGCTTTTAATATTAGGCCTCAGATAAAGATCATCATCTTTGATAACCGTAACCGATTCCAGTCTTCCCTCTTTAAGGTACGTTGCATCCAGCCAGCCCCTTGTTGTTACACCGTCTATAGTAACATTGACATATTTCTTTCCGTTTACATCGCGCTCCTCGTTCACTATTACATACTCACCGCGCTTTACTTTTCCCTTAGGTACATAGATAAGCTTTTTTTCACCAGGATTTTCAACAAGGTATGAATCTACCGCTATCGTCTTGTATGCTTTGACAGGTTCCTTTTTTTTACCGCAGCCAATGGCAAAAGCCATAGTTAATACCGTAAACAACACTATAACTCTCTTTAACATTGTATTCTCCTTTATTTTTTAAATGTATGCCTGTTCCATACCTTTCACGCCGCTCTTCATGGAATCACTGGTAGAATCCGCAATAGAAGAAATGAACTGAGATATTTTTAAAATCTAATAATTACAATAAGAAAAAGCGCGCGCCACAAAAACTCGTTTTGTAGAGTTTTTTAAATCTGAAAATTACATAAATTGCGGTTCTTTGTAAGAATACATGTCATGCACATGCCCTTCGCGCTGGGCCATTGCCGAACGTATTTCAAACCTCAGTTCGCCTGAACGCAGGGAATCGTGCAGAGCCTTTACGCTCCTGACTCCCATATCCTGAAAAGAATGCTTGAGACCCTGTATAAGGTAGGGCAGATAATCGTTGAGCGAGCCCTTATCCATGACAGCTCCCGATACACCCTGTGCCACTATTATCTTTGCGTCCTCGGCAAAGTACCTGTTGTTTCCGCCCGCCTCCATGGCCTCCTTTGAGCCCATGCCCCTGTAGCGTTTAAGGCGCACTCCGTTCTCGTAAAAGTAATCGCCGGGCGCTTCGTTTGTACCGGCGAACATTGAGCCCATCATTGCGGCAGACGCGCCGAGTGCCAGCGCCTTGGATATGTGTCCTATATTGGCTATACCTCCATCGGCAATCACGGGAATGTTATGCTTTGCCGCAAAGCGGGCAGTCCTGAAAACAGCCGTAGCCTGCGGCCTGCCCACTGCCATGGTGGTCTGAGTTGTGCATATCGAACCGGGCCCCATGCCTATCCTGAGAGCGTCAACCCCCGCCTTTATAAGATTCGCGCACTGCTCCTCGGTCACAACATTGCCGCCTATAACATCAATTTCAGGGTACTTTGATTTTACAAACTTTATCATTTCAACCTGGTAGATGGAATTACCCTGTGCCGAATCTATTACCACAACATCCACTCCGGCTTCGTAAAGAGCTTCAAGCCTCTCCCTGTCCTCGTTCTTGGTCGATATGGCAGCACCGACCCTGAGTTGCTTCTTGTCATCCTTTGACGCAAGGGGGTATTCCCTGTTCTTAAGCAGATCGCTCCTGCTCATAAGCGCAACGAGCCTGCCTTTGTCATCAACAATGGGAAGCTTGCCTTTTTTTGAAGTCTTGAGAACCTTGTTTGCCTCGTTCAGTGTTATCCCCTCGTGTGCCACCAGAAGGTCAGTGGTCATAACCTCGGCGAGGGGCTTTGACCTGTCATGCTCAAAATCAATATCCCTGTTGCTGACTATACCCACAAGCCGGGAGTTAAGTTTACCATCCTCAGTGATTGGAATTCCGGAAAAATTATACTTTGCCTTTATTATATCAATGTCGCTTATCCTGTGTTGCGGCGAAAGAACCTTGGGCTTGTTTATGAAGCCGTTCTCGTAGCGTTTTACGCGCCTGACCTCTTCGGCCTGCTTTTCAATGGTATTGTTGTAATGGATTATTCCTATCCCGCCCCAGAGCGCCAGGCCTATTGCCATTTCAGCCTCTGTAACCGTGTCCATGGGACTTGAAACAAACGGGCTTTTTAATTTTATATTGTGCGTAAGAGTTGTGTCAAGACTGACCTCATCAGGGGTATAGTCTATGTAGCCCGGAAGGATTATAAAGTCATTGTATGCGTAACCGGTCTGCCTTGTAAAAATCTCCTCTGCTGAAAAGCCGTCTTTTGATGACATGCGGGACCTCTGTTTGTGAGTTTTATATATAGTAATAAAATAAAACGCGATTTCTACATCTTTTACATGGAAAAACCGCCTTAAACCTGGTAAAAGCTTATTGAGTGCTTATTTTTACAGTGCCTGTTTGTCAAGAAATAGATGATTAAAAATGTAATAATACTGCTATTGCGGCGGTTGTACCTGTTATTTGAATTAAGGCCATTGCATTTGATAACGGTCTTGAATGCGCAGCATGAATCTGTCAGTAAAAAACTTGATATTGAAACATATCTCCGCAATCCTTATCATAGCCGGGAAAAGGCGTAGGGGGTAAATTCATGGGTGAGTGTAAAAGATGCGGAATGTGCTGTCAGGATGTGAGGCTTGCAGAGAGTCCGGAACTTCTTGAAAAGGCATACGGCTACTGGAAGAGGTCCAAACAGATAGACCCGAACTTCTCAGAGATATATCTTATATACCCCATGCTTAACTTCAAATTCGAGGCTGCTGACGAGGATTTGCCATACCACTACAGTTGCAAGCACTATGCAGTAATCGACGGATTGCCTGCATGTTCAATCCACGCCATACGGCCGCGAATGTGCCGTGACTTTCCCTACTACGAGGATGTAACCCACCTTCAGCAGGAGGAGAAGATAAGCCCGTACGAGGGGTGCGGGTACAACGAAGATTGAAGGGTAGCCCTCTATGCGACATTCAGCCTTAAATATATGATTATTTAACCGACAAATACTCTTCGTGTATATTGGACATCGACCTGTAAAGGTTCTTCAGCGAATCCTTTTCAATTGCTGTCATGGCCTCTATAATTTTTTTGCCATCTGCACGTTTTGACTGCCCTGAATGCGGGCAGTCTTTAAGCATGGAGGGGAATTCCCGCAGCCGGGCATATTCAGCAATTTCATTCGCTTCAAGCAGTATGAGCGGACGTATGACCTTAAGTTTTCCCTTGAAAAGGTGAAGCGCCGGCGGGATAGAACTTATTGTTCCATTGAACATCATGTTCATCAGCAGTGTCTCCACCGCGTCGTTCATGTGATGCCCTAACGCCAGTATGCCGCAGCCGGCACTTTCACACAGGTCAAAAAGCTTTCTGCGCCGCAGCCATGAACAGACAAAGCAGACAGATTTATCACCTGCGGACTCAAGGTCAGCCTCGGCCTCTATTATATGCAGGGGGACTGAAAGCTCTTCGCAGAACCCTTCCATATATCCCCGGTCAACGCCGTAGCCTATATTTTTTATGTGTACATGAGCGGCGGTTATACCGTATGTAACCGGGAGCCTGCGCCTTCTGTTCGCAAGAGTCTCGAGCATAACAAACGAGTCCTTGCCGCCGGAAAGCGCGACCAGAACATTGTCGCCCCCCTGTATAAGCGAGTAGCGGTTTATGGACAGGCCGACACGCCTCTCTAAAGCATCTATGAACCTCTTGTCGCTCTTCATCTTATGCCGGTATAAGCAGAACGCCGCCGGTCAGATGCCCGACAGGCTTCGCATGTATATTCTTGCGCAAGCCCTGTCCGCGGGTTGACTGTTTCTGCCTTTCGCGGCCCGATCCGCTGCCTGAATGAATGCCTGGGCCGCGCCTGATCCGGCGTAGTACCCGCCATAAAACGATTCAATGAACACAGGGGAATTTAATTCCCGCTCACCCGGATTGCTGATAAGCACATCACCGCTGCACCACTGCTGAACCGCAAGCACAAGGTCTGTAACCGATGCCCCGCCCATATCACCGGCTGTTATGTATACCATGCGCGACCCGGCCACAAACCTGTCAAGGCTCCAGCCGCTCTCTACTGTAAAGAAAGGATATGATGAACTGTAATTTACAAGATCAGCCACGTGCGCAGCATTACCCCCGGCGTTATCGGAAACCGCAAAGGGCACGCCCGATTCCCTGACCGCCGCCCTTTCAACATACTGCCTGCGGTCATCATTGCTGTATGAAACTATCTGCACAGACCCGGGCCTTTCAGGCGGACTGTCCGAAAGGAGCAGCGGCGAAGAAACATGGACTATAGAATAATCATCAGCGAGCATCCGTTCTTCTCCCGCGATCTCAAGGGGGAGCTTTTCTGTCAGTGAATCGCAGCAGAATATTATGATCTTTACGTTTTTCAGATGCGCATAAACAGGCGCGAGCAGAACCTTCAGTTCAGCCGAAACGGGCGCAGTATCCCTGGAGGCTGAAGTCAGTTCCCGGTAAGAGGCGGATATTCTTTCAGCCGAGGCATAACCTCCGTCAATAATAAAGGCTTTGCTGGCCCTGCTGCCGCTTAGCCATACAAAGAGGTCTTTCCTGTTGCCGGATATGTTTACATAAAGCGCCCCGGCAGGCAGGCGGCTGTTCAGCCTGCCCATGGCAGAGGCATCCGCTTTTAAAAGAATGTTGGCGCCGCTTCGCGCCGATGCCAGTACAAGTTTTTTAATCTCGCTATAATAGTGAGCGTCGTTGTAACTGCCGGTCCTCATCCTGTAGTTTACATACTCATCAAATATCCGGCGGGTCATTGGTTCCATAACAGGCCCCGAAGCAAGAGAAGGATCATCTGTAAGCATAGTCACCGTTGACGCGAAGAGCTTTTCGAACCCGGCGGCATCATCAACAGTCGCGGTCTTAAGCCGGGACAGCCTGTGCAGTTCGATCAGCGCAAGCTGTATGTTGAACTGATATTTTTCGCCGGCACTTAAAGTTCCGGCAGACTTCATGGTTTCAGCGCGCTCTCCTGCCTCGGCGTACTGCCCGGTCGCTGTGAGTATGCTTATCATAAGCAGTTCCAGACTGTTGCTGCGAATGCCTCTTTCAGCATATTGCCTCTCGGCCTCAAGCCCTGCAGTGTATGCAGACCTGTAGTCTGCGGCAAAGGAATAGAGCCGCGCCTGGTCTTCGTATATACCTGCAGTTAAACCGGGCGCGGCATGTGAATATTTCTTCATCTCTTCGGTTACTGTAAGGGCCGAGCCGTAGTCAGCGTTCACCTCGTAAGTCTTTATCAGCCTTGCGCAGAGTACGAGCGCGTCAGCAGGGTTCGCAGCTCTGCATATCTGCGCTATATCGCCGGTGGTGAAGAAACGGAAAGGATCGCCCTCGTCGGTATAATAATTAAGTATGGCAAAGATGGGGAACAACGACAGCCTGTCGTATCCTGAATCAGCGGTAAAGAGTCCGGCCGCGCTTTCGCCGAATGTTCTGCCCGGCGTACCGCGTGAAAAGAGCGCGGCAATTCTGTCGAACCTGATAGATGACCCGGAACTTATCTTTTTCCCGGTGAATGTCATAAGCAATAAACGGTCTCTCTCTGACGCCGCGCAATCAGAGGGTATAAGCGCGGCTGCCCCGGCTGCAGAACCATCACCGGCAAGCGCCGCGTATGTAAGAATCAGAAAAAGATAGCGGTCCGTTGGGATAATAGTTTTGTACGGCCTGATTATTGCCGCGGCTTTTTTAACAGCAGATGAGTCGCCATTCTTTGCCATTGAGAGTATTATCTCTATAAACCCGGCATCCGGGGCTATTGCGTCTGTTCCGCGCATTTTATTGTACGCGCTCTCTGCCTGGCTGATTTTACCCTCGTAGAGCAACTGGCATATATTCATAAGATCCCATGCAGCCTGTTCTTCACTGCCTGCGGGCTTCATGGACCTTAATGCCTCTGCAGAACGGTTGTAATCACCCGAAAGCATTCCCGTATGCCATAGATTTATATAATACTGCCGCCTGACATCCGCGCCTTTTATTGAGTACCACCTGGAGAGGTGAACTGCTGCCGCTTTTAAATCAAGCCGTGAAAGGTTTTCAGTATAAAGCCTGTATTCACCGGCCGCTGTTTTGTCCAGGTCTGCTGTATCAGGGGATGTTGTCTTTATGTAGCCGCAGACAAGCGTCTTTTCGGGCATTGGCTTATCTTTAAACCCGTAGACTCTGCCGATTATTCCGGCAAATACAGAGCTGCCGCCTGCAACTGTAAAGATTAATCGCGTAGTGCCCGCGTATAGCGCGGCCTCGCACTGAAGAAGAACGCTGCTGTAATTAAAACCGGGTTCAGACCGGATAACACACCCGGGCATTATGCCGGAACTGAAAAGAGCGGATGAACCTGCCATTCTGTTTAAATCCCCGGCCCCCGCTATGGTTGAATATCTTTCCAGGCTGATCCCCTCTTTAAGAGGGGCTACACGTACACCGGCGGCTGAACCGTCAAATCCCTCTGATGATGCAACATCGGGCGTAAGGGGATTGGTATCATGAATATAATACCCTGCCCTATCCATGGAATTTATCGCGCTGTAGGGCCTTTCGATTACCAGCCCGTTTTTTATGAACGAAACAAAGGTCTCGCTGAGAAGAATAAAGACGGGCCTTGAAGTATCACCCGAAAGCAGGCTGTTCACTGCTGATGAATCCGCTGATTTAAGATAGCCTGATGATATTTTTTTCCCCGAGACCCTCCACCAGTAGATTCCACGCGGAGTATCGTGAAAACGATAGATGTCATAACCCGTGTCCGGAACCACAACAGGGCCCGGCTCAAGATATGACGCAACGAGCGGGTTAAAGCTGACCGCCGCGTCATACATTGAGCGCAGCTCTACGGACTGTTTGTTCCGTTTTTTTCTGAGAGAAGCAAGCGCTTCGGATTCCGGTTTTGCGCCGGCCTTGAGCAGTTCCGATATTTCGTCTTCTGTACGCGAAAGCCTTCCGGTTGCCGCAATGTAGTCGTAGTAGATCCTGCTGTCATAACTGTTTTTGAATTCAGGCGACAGCGAATTAACAAGCGCGATTCGTGAAAACTGCGCGTACCTGTCGCAGATAGTAAATGCTTTGCCCGTGTTACCCGCCGCAATAAGAATCTGTATGTACTCCCTGTATATGCTCCTTATGCGCTCGGCGTGCGATATAACCAACAGCGGGTGTTCACCGGCAAGTTCGACAGCGCCGGACATGTACCGGTCGGCAAGAGCTGCCGAATCCCCCTTCTCTACCTCGCTGCCGGACCTGTTCATAAATGAACCGAGCGCGTAACCCGATGAAATCTTCAGCCACCTCAGTTCGTACCTGTCTGCAATACTCTTCGCATCAATAAATGCCACGTATGCCTTTTCGTAATCACCTGACTTTTCGTAACAGACGCCGCTGTTTATAAGAATCCTGCACCGCAGTTCAGGATTAACCGATACGCCCGACACCTGGAGCGCGGTCTCGAATCCTGCAAGCGCCTCTTTGTAAAGATTAAATATGCTCCTGTTTGCGGTGTACAGATTATACGGCTCGCCGCCCCCGGCCGACGGCCTTGTTCCGGCATAAAGAATTTCCGCCCTGTAGAACATCAGCGTACTCACCGCAATATCAAGCCTGTAATTAACCTCCGCTGTCTCGCTTTCAACGCGCAGCGTTGCCGCCTCTTTCTCCTCACTGGTCACTTCGCGTTTTGAGCTTTCAGCCTTTCTTTCAAGCTCCTCCATCTGCTGCTTCATGGCGAGATCCCTGTATGTATTCCTGTGCCCCCTGATTCTCTTTATTGCCGATTCTGTAACCTTGAGCCAGTCCCTGTCCGGGTCAATGTTCTCTTCAATCATCATGGAATAAAGGTTCACTAAGTTCATTGTCGAGGTAAACATACCCTCTCTGTGCCCCTTCTCGAGGGCAAGCTTACCGGTATCGGTGAACTGCTTTTCCGCAGCAGCGTATTGACCCGAAAGGAAATAGTAGTAACCCAGATTGTTTTGCGACCTTATCCGTATATCGAGCGCGAGGGCTGTACCCTTTTTCTCTGTCAGCTTGATTTTTTTCGCGACATGCCTTATCGCGGCGCTGTAATCATTATTTTTAAGGGCTATCTCTTCAAGCATGGATAGATTGAGCAGTCTTTTGCTGAACCGGTCCAGGGGATAAAAGATGCTTGTCTCCCCTATGACGAGAGAGTCAGGCCCCATATCCCAGACGAAGAAAGGTATTATGCCGAACAGTTTTATTTTGGCGTAATACTTTCTGGTATCATCGGGGTACCTGGCAAGCAACTGTTCAGCCTGGTTGATGTACGCTGTTGCGGTGTCCGCATCACCCTTCTCGATGTAGCATCGGGCGATCTCCTGCAGATAGCGAGCCCGGTCAACATCAAGGCTGTTTTTATCAGCAAGGTCCAGTATGGTACTGTACCACTTGATCGCATCATCATACTTCCCCTCATATCTGCTGAAAAGGGCAAAATACCTGTAAAAAACAAGGAACCTTGAGGCATAGGAATCTGTTCTTCCGCCGGAAAGGGACCTGTATATTGAATACGCCTTTCCGATCTCCTCTCTGGCTTTTGCTGTATCATCATTCTGCCAGTGGCAATATCCATAATGAAAATGAAAGAGCGCCTTTTCGACTTCTGACCCGAAACTCTTTTTGTACCTGACTGCGAGCTGGTAATGCCTCAAGGCCCTGGGATAGTTCTGCAGAAGAAAATATGTATTGCCCATGTTAAGGTTAAGATTGCCTTCATTCTCGGGATCTTTTGTCTCGTCATTTACAATGAGAGCCTTTTCCATTATAGGTATGCTCTTTTCCCACAGGTGCTCGGGAAAATACCTGGCAGATGATTCCTGGAAGTAGCCTTCAGCCAATGAACGGCGGTAATCTATATACTGGTAGTTCCAGCTTTTAAGAAGATAAGGGTCGACGAATGTGTCATCCAGAAACAGCGCCCATTCGATCTGTTCATCACTCTTCGCGAGGGCCTGGACAACCTGGGTTTCGACGCGGGTTTCGCTTTCTGATGTTGGTGAGTTTTCAATGTAGAGCGCCTTCCTTGTATAGATATATGCAAGACCGTAAATTGCCGCCCGGTTAAAATCCATCCTGAACAGAGGCATATTGTCATTGTAGGACTTTTCAAGCTCATCAAGCCCATTTTCGCCCTTCCATTCGAGAAATGAATCGACGTAGAGCACGTGCGCCCTCGACGCGTAAGCCGTATAGATTTCAGGGAAGAGCCTCTTGTTATGCATCCTTGTGAGAAGGTGTATATTCTTTTCATGGTTTTTGGCGCCATCCATGAACCTGCCGGAAACAACTAACCTCTGCCCTTTCTGCTCGTAATAATCAACAAGCCAGAGCAGCCTCTCCCGGAGATTTTCGGTCCTGAACCTTCTTGAATGGCTGTTAAAACCCTCGCTGTAGTATTTTTCCGCATCGTCAGAACGCCCGGCCCTGCGTTCAATATCCCCTGCCATTATGTTTGACAGGTGGCTTATAATATCGTTTCTGGGTGTGGATTCAATTGCAGCGACAAACTCTTTTAACGCATTCGCCTGGTCGCCTTTTTTAAGCAGGAGCAGCCCGGCAGAATAATTGACTATGGGAATAATTTTTTTGTCTTCCCTGTATTTTCCCCCGAGCGCCTGGACGTTCTTCAGATAAGATGCCGCTGACGCAGCAGAATAGTCGCCCCTCTGGAAAAAAGATATCAGGTTACGCACAACCGTTATGCGCTGGTTTGCATTACCCGAAGAGAGCGCCTTGACCGCTGCATCTGAAAGTCTGCCCGTGCGAATGTCATCCTCGCAAAGAGATATTTTAACCTGTATCTCCATTGCGCGTTCAAAACCGGGCCATTCGGAAATTATACTCCTGTAAACACGCGAGGCGTTCGCCATGTCGCCGGCTGAATAGTAAAGATCCCCCGCGTCCTCCAGAGCGAAGGGCATATAGAAATCCCGGTCATTACCGGCGGGGAGCATCTCCGTTATCTTTTCGTAACCGGATTTTCTGCCCGCGAGCATATCGTCAGCTATGCGCAACTGAAGCGAAGCATATAGGTTCTTCTGACCGGCCCGGGCTTTCAGCAGCGATGTCACCGCTGAGGCATCATCCCTTCTGCCTGCCTTTATATAGTATGAGGCCAGAGTCCCCAGCGCCCGGTCAACGTATATCATGGCGGATTTATCCCTGCTGCCGCCGAAAAAGAAGTGTACAGCATCAAGGGACATCCTGTATTTCTCCTCATCGTCCCATTCATCGATGTAGGTGGTGCAGAATTCAAACTGCAGCCTGGCGTTCTGCTTTTTAGGTATAATACCCGTATCGGGTATCATGTTCAGGTTTATGTTCTCTCCGGTAATATCGGTGTAGAGTATAATCCCCCGGTAATCCCTTGTGCTTACAGAGCTCAGCCATTTTGCCTTGAACGAAGAGACCGATTCCTTTGTCAGCCTGTAATTGACTTTACTGCCGGCATCATAATATTGCAGCACAGACCTGTCATCAAGGTCAAGCCTGCCGTTTTTATTTGTGTCCTTTGCTATGAGGGAATAAATATACCTGCCCTCCTCGCCGGCATAACAGGGATAGAGTTTGATCCCCGGACCCGAGATCACCTTTTCGGTCCTGCCCGAATCTATTTCGACAATATTTATATCGCCGTCAATGTTCTCCCCGTATGAAACATAAATAATGCTCTTGCCGTCAGGAGAGAATGACGGGTAATCACCGCTTCCCTTCGTGATCTGTTTTTTGTCGCTGCCGTTTTTCTTCATTATCCAGATATCTGTCTCGCCGCGCACTGTACGCGAAAAGGCAATCCATTTCCCGTCCGGGCTCCATACAGGATTGGCCTCCCGTTGCGCAAAGGTCACGCCGGACGATCCCTGCCGCTCCGAGGTCAGGTTCTTCAGCTTAGAGTCAGGGATCACTGATGCTCCAGCGCTCTTTTTACCGCTGCTGATCAGACTGGCAGCGTCAATTTTAAGCGTAAAAATATCCCCTTCAGGATCATCCCTGAACGACACGAACGCAAGAGTCTTTCCGTCTGGAGAGATAACCGGGTTTGTATCCCTTGAAGGGTGATCCGTTATGCGGACAGTGGTAATGCTGTTCATGGCTCTCAGGTATATGTCAAAATTGCCGCTATCCACGTTCGAGGTGTAGTAAAAATATTTTCCATCCGCGGATATGTCTCCATCTGTTTCTATCGACTGCCCTATTGTAACCGGGATGACCCGTCCCACATTAAACCTGTACTCCTTGTCAATTATACCCGCGTAGCTGAAAGATACATCGTACGGGTCTTTAATCTCGCATGAAAGCGCTGCGGCTATCTGCAGCGCAAGGAGTATACGGAAAATGTATCTTCTCATTTCTTCTTCACCCATTTACCGGTATTTTCCTGTATCCATTCGCCTTTGCCGGCCAGCGCCCTCTGTTCATCTGCAAAGATTCTGCCGAAGGCGTCCAGTTCATCAGACGCAGGCTCCACCCCGTTAATCAGGAAGAGCGAACGCCTGAAGATAATTTTACGCGCCATGTTCTCTTCATCGAGTACGGCCAGAAGAATCCTTTTCTGCGCCGGGTCTGTTTCATACTTTTCAGACTGCATGTATGCAACAAATCCGCTGCTCCCCTCTCCGGCAGCGCCCTCGGACTTGTACGATGCAAGTCTGTCAGCGTGGAACGCTCTCAGTTTTTCTGCCTTTAGAAGCTCCGGGTCGCCCGTCATGTCCGAACCGGTCCTGCCCAATGAATGCGAGGTTTTTACCGAAGATATGATCCATGCGTCCTTTTCAAGCTCCATGTAGTCCCCTATGATCTGGCGCTCAACTACGGTCTTGTCAGACGTAAGATTAAGAGACGGCGGTACTACTGAAATACAGCTTGGAGTGGATTTGCATCCAGATGCCGAATAGACTGCCGCTGTCAGCGCAAGAAAAAATAATATCCTGTATATCATAAACTACTCCCCCGCAACCTTTCGTAAATATTCCTGTACCCTTATTCTGTCGAACCTTACTTCGCTCCTGTCAACAACTGCAAGAACGCTGATTACCTTTCTCCATAGTTTTACAGTCGGATACGCAAGACCCTTGTCCAGCTTGAAATCGAAACTTTCAATCCCCATTGAATTGTCGACTATGAACTGCACGGGCTGCCCTAACTTTGACTTTCCTTTCTCCTGGCTGAGCCCTTTCATCAGCCTGTTGGCAAACTCCACCCCGATTTTGTAAATATTTATGTATCCCGAAACAGTAAGCTCCCTGTTTATATTGAGTCCCTTTCCGGAAAATTTCGCGCTCAGGGAAAGCTCGGCGTCTCCGGATATTTTTTTGGTATAATCGGGCTCGTCCATTCTGCCTATATTTATATTTGTCGCATCGAGTACAAGGTCAAACTCCATATTGTGCCGTTTAAAATCCGCGAGGTTGAACATAACAGACCTTGCGTAGAGCGAGCCGTCCATAACAGAGGCTTTCAGGTCTGCGATCCTGAATACGTTTTCCCTGAAATACATGTGCGCCGAAAAATCCCTCATGTACTCGATCTTTCTTTCACGCGCGGGATGCTTAAAACTGAAGGATTTAATGGTAAAGTTCGGCTTCTCCCTGAAGTGTTCGCTTTCGATAACCTGTTTCTGCGTTATAGTGAGTATTGATTCAGTACCCTTGCGCGCTGCCAGTTCATATTCAAACGGGAAGTTCATGTCAAGGCCGTTCATTGAGAGCATCATTTCATCATTTTTAAGATTGAATCCCGAGAAGAGCAGAGTCCCCTTTACCACGCCTGTGTCAAGGTCGCCCTTCATGCCCGCTGTTAGTTTCATCCTGCCCGACGTGGCCCATGGGCCGAAAATATTTTTCATGGAACTATTGTCAAGCTCAAGGGAAATTTTAAGGTCAGAGCCGGATATAGGCGATTTCTTCAGATCAACCGTACCGTTTGCAGTTAGCAGAAGGTTCATGGTTTTGCTGCCGAGCGTCAGGCGGTTTACAGTTACTCTCTGCTTTTTAGTCTCCTGCTTCACTGACGCCGAAAGTTTAATGTCCTCCACGCCGTAATCCGGGACCGAGGCAGAAAGGTCCAGGTCCGCGTTTAACAGTTCATCACCCATGTAGAATTTTAACAAAAGGCCTAAGTTTACAGGTTTTTTCAGCGGGATCGAATCTATGTCCTTTTTGAACCTTGCCGGAACCATCTCTTTAACAGGCGCTGCGTCAAACCTGAGTTTGCTGATGTTCAGCCAGCCTGCTACTGAGGCGGCTGTGTTCACTTCGCCGTTCATTGCAAGTGAAAGCGCCGCTCTGTTAGATCCCGGGTCATAAAAATCGAGCGACATACTGTTTATCCTGAAAATTTTAAACCCTTCAAGAGCTGTTATGCCCGTATTGAACCTGATTCCGTTGCCGCCCGACTTGCTGCCGTCAATTACATAGGCAATGTGCGGCGCCTTTATTCCAAGCCCCAGTTCCATTCGCGTCATGGGGCCAGAAGCGTAATAATCTGCCAGCAGAGAGGGAATGGACGCCTCGGTTCCCGGAATTCTGAAGTAGATGTTTTTAAGGTTAAGCCCTCCTTTTACCTCCGGGTTCTCAACCGTTCCCCTGACTGAAAAAGGCATAAGCGAAATATTACCGCTGAATTTTGTCGAACGGTCTCCTGTCATAAGAACGTAGTAAGGATAGAGGTCGCCAAGCGGTATCTGGCTCTCCTTCATGTCAATCTTCAGAACCTGCTTCTTTGTAACGGAGCTTACAGTTCCTCCAAGCCTGATCCAGTTGCTCCCCCTGAAAGTCACTGTCAGGTCGTTGATGCGCACAATGTCTTCAACGGGATTTAAAAATATATCGTATGATATCATAAAGTCCAGGGGAGAAAAGACTTTGTCTTTAAGGCGCAGGGGCATACGCTTTGCGCCGAATGCGAGGTTTGAATTGAATACCGGCTTCTCATCGTTTTCGAAAATAAGCGTCCAGTTCAGAACCATCTCCGGCGAAGTAGCTACGCCGTTTGAATAAAAGCTAACGTCCATTTTTCCGGACGGGTTAAGTTCAAATCTCATGGTTTTAAAAAGTTTAACCGCATAAACCGATAAGGGGATCTTTTTAAACGGCGGGATGTCAATATTTGCATTGAAAGAGAGTCCCTGCATCTGCGCCGAAAAATCCGCGCCCCTGACATAAACCCTGAGGTCATCAAGATAGAAGTTCAGCAGAAAATCAACCGATATCGGAAGACTGATTTCTTCTGCTGCTTCACCATCCTCCTCTTCCGGCTCCTCCCTGGCGGCTGACGGTTTCATAAGGGATGCGGCATTCCACCTGCCATTCTTCTCTTTCAGATAAACGCGCGGCTTATACAGCCCGATTTCAGGAAATCTTATACTGCCTGTAAACATTCGAAAGAAGCTGTACCTGAATACGAACCGCTCCATCTCAAAAATCTTTTCATGATTAAAATCAGGGCCGCTCCTTATCACAATATTCCTGATATCAAAACCGCGGTATATGTCAAACCCTGCCACATCCAATTTGAGCGATCCATAAGACATATCGGCAAAAATCGAAGTTGCCAGTTTCTGCACCGTAACCGGAGTAAGGTATATTTTGAGGACAAACAGGGTAACTGCAATAATGGCAATAATCGCCAGCGGAACACGGATCAGAAATGTTTTTACAACCTGCCATGAAACTCTCCTCCATAGAGGTTGCATGCGGCGCTTCTCCTTTTTCAGACGCCTCCGCTCCTTCCGGGTAAATTTATGCGGGGCTGTTACATCTGAACCTGCAGCGGATTGAACTGACGCCTGCGTCTCCTGGTTTCCCCTATCCCCTTCATCGGATACTCTTTTACGTTTTTTGTTGATCATTTGACCGGACCTGTTTTGCTGGAATACTTTATTTTAATAAATCAACCCCCTAAAATTCAAGTAAAAGTTGCCCTGAATCATTAATATTATAAGACTTAATGTTTCTCAACAACGCGCGAGACCGTTATTTTGTGATTGCTCATCGTTCATTAGTTCCAGGCTGAGGGAAAATTATTTGTCATCTTTCTGAATATTTTATTTTACAAAAAGCCTCTTGCGGTAACCCGTGTTATATTATTTTATCAAACAATTAATATGAAAAAGAATACGCTGAAAATTCAAATAGCCGCGGCATCTATTTTAACATTCATGCTCTTTGCATTATCGTGCGAAAGGGAATACCCGGATGAAGTTAAAAGCTATGCCTATTACACACTTGATGAGGTGAACAGTTTTATTGAAGAAGCACACGCGGCCAATCCTTCAATCACTAAAATAGAACAGGTTGGAACAAGCGTTGAAGACAAGCCAATAAAAGCCCTGGTTATATCAAATAATCCGTCATCTCTTGAGATGGAACCCCGCGTCAGGATTTCAGCCGGTATCCACGGCAACGAAAAGCTGACAACAGAAATTCTTATCCGCTACGTTGATTATCTGCTGCGGGAATTCAATAATGAAAATACTGAAATCATAAACCTTATAAACTCAAGGTATATTGTAATAATTCCAATCATTAATCCCGACGGCTATGTGAGCAGCAGGAGGTACAATGCCAACGGTGTTGACCTTAACAGGAACTTCAGCAGAAAATGGAGCGGCGACTACTCCGTGCATGGCAGCGCGGCCTTCTCTGAGCCTGAAAGTCTGGCGGTAAGTGAATATTCCCTTAAAAAAAAATTCACAACAGGGATTACCCTTCACTCCGGCGCCGTAATCGTCAACATGCCCTTTGATTACGGCAAAGAGAGCCTGGGAATATTCCCTTTAGAGAACGACCTTGTTGAATACATGGGACTTGTTTATGCAGAGTCAGGAGTTCATCCATTCAATACACACCCTGACATACTCAGGTCCCCTTATGTTGACCGGGGAACAATTAATGGCGGCGACTGGTATGTGATTACCGGATCAATGCAGGACTGGAGCTACCTTGACGCGGGCTGCCTTGACTATACTGTTGAGATTGCAAAGAGTAAATATCCGGTATTGCCCGAAGATGTCGAAGAGACATACCTATACAACCGCGATTCACTTACTGCTTTCATAAAAAAATCGGGTTACGGCGTTTCCGGCAGGGTAACCGACAGCTCGTCTAATCCCATTCCAGGCGTAAAGATCACAATTTTAGACAGCGATCTTGTAGTATACACAGACATTAATGGCTACTATCACCGTTTGCTGCTCCCGGGAACTTATGAATTAACCTTTCAGTTATCCGGTTATTCAACGCAAACTGAAAATGTCGAAGTACCTGATACAGAATCAGGTATACATCTAAACGTTCAACTGAATTAATTCCGCAAAACCTTCCCCGGCAGCATACTGACAGTAAAATACCGTTGATAACGGCTGCCCTCTTCAAATATTTCTTGAAAAAAAACCTCTGCTCACGGGAAGATTCCATCTGACGCATCATTTAAAATTAAAGGTATAACAAATGCAGAAAGTCAGGGATTTACGCACTTCATTTATAGATTTTTTTAAAGCCAGCGGACACCGGATCGTGCCATCAAGTTCAATTGTTCCGAAAGACGATCCCACGCTCCTTTTTACCACCGCGGGCATGGTACAGTTCAAACCTATGTTTGCAGGAACCGTTGAGCTTGAATACACGCGCGCCGCGTCCATACAGAAATGCCTGCGTACCAGCGACCTTGAGCAGGTTGGGCGAACCAAGCGCCACCTGACATTCTTTGAAATGCTCGGAAACTTCTCGTTCGGAGATTACTTTAAGCAGGAGGCCCTTGAGTTCGCATGGGACTACTCGACAAACGTAATCGGTTTTCCTGAAGAACTCCTGTGGGCAAGCATCTACGAAAACGACGACGAGGCTTACGAACTGTGGAACAAACGCATCGGTATGCCTGCTGACCGGATTGTCCGCCTGGGTAAAGCGGACAATTTCTGGGGACCAGCCGGAGATACAGGCGCGTGTGGTCCCTGTTCCGAACTGTATTATGACCGGGGCGCGAAGTTCGGGTGCGGAAAACCTGACTGTAAACCAGGTTGCGACTGTGACCGCTACCTTGAATTCTGGAACATGGTCTTTAACCAGTTCAACCAGGATGAGACGGGACAGCTCCACCCGCTCCCCCGCACGGGAATTGACACAGGCATGGGGCTTGAACGCCTCGCAACACTTGTGCAGGGAGTGGACTCTGTTTTTGAAACCGACGAACTTAAATCGCTGATAGAATTTGTAAGCCGTGAATCCGGAATTAAGTACGAAGGAAAGAATATGCTGCCGATCAAGGTAATAGTCGAGCATGGCCGGACATTAACCTTTGCCATGTCCGACGGAATATACCCATCCAACGACGGCCGGGGTTATGTTTTAAGAAGAATTCTGCGCCGTGCCCTGCGCTTCAGCAGGCTTCTGGGACTTAAAGACCCCTTTGTCTATAAAATAGCGGATCCCATAGTCAACCTCATGGGTGAATTCTACCCCGAGTTGACACAAAATATTGCCAGCGTGAAACACGTGATCGAATCCGAAGAAAAACGTTTTCTTGAAACAATCGAAAACGGAATGGACCGGATTGAAGAAATAATTAAATCTGTAAAATCAGCAAAAGGGGCGGTCATCTCAGGCGCGGATGCTTTTGTGCTTTACGATACCTTCGGATTCCCTCTTGAGATGACAACAGAAATGGCACAGGAACAGGGGCTTGATGTTGACATTGCCGGATTTAACGCGGAAATGCATAAGCAGAAAGAGCGCGGCAAACAGAGCTGGAAAGGCAGCGAGTTAGGGTCAGAGGCTGTCTTTGATGAAATTATCTCTGTTACTGGCAATACTGAATTTCTCGGGTACGAAGAGGAAACATCTGACGCGAATATTCTGCTGCTGTATAAAGTGCCGAAACGTTCCGGCGTACTCAATGAAAACGAAGCCGGGCTTATTGTGCTTGACCGCACACCGTTCTACGGCGAATCAGGAGGACAGGTTGGCGACATAGGAGAAATAGTCTGCGGCGACTCACTGTTCAAAGTGGAAGACACAAAAAAGCACAACAAAACAATAATACATATCGGCACAGTTATAAAGGGCGCATTTAAAGAGGGGGACAGGGTGCAGGCAAAAATAGACTCTGTTAACCGCAACCTGATCCGCGCAAACCATACAGCCACGCACCTGCTCCAGGCCGCACTGCGCAAAACCCTCGGCGAACATGTAAAACAGGCAGGATCAATAGTTGAACCTGAACGTATGCGCTTCGATTTTTCACACTTCAATGCCATGACCGACAGCGAAATATCTGCTGTTGAAGAAATGGTTAACCGTAAAATCTGGGAAAACATAGACGTCAGTACAAGTGTCATGAACATAAATGATGCGGTAAAAATGGGCGCCATGGCCGTATTCGGCGAAAAGTACGAGGATACAGTCCGCGTTATCAATGTGCCGGGCTTCAGCATGGAACTCTGCGGCGGCACGCACGTCAATAACACCGGTAAGATAGGCCTTTTTAAAATACTCAAAGAGAGTTCACCCGGAGCGGGCCTGCGCCGCATAGAGGCTGTAACTCTTAAAGGGCTTCTCGACAGGTTCAATGAACTCGAAGGGATCACGTCTTCGCTTGCTTCAAACATCAACATCCCCGAAACAGGCCTGGTGAAGAAGGTTGATGAGATTATTTCAAAAAACAAGTCCCTTGAGAAAGAGATGGAAAAGCTGAAAAAAGCTTCTCTTTCTTCAGATATCGATTCAATAATTAATTCCGGAAAGGACGTCTCCGGAGTCAAAATCATAGCTAAAGTATTCAAAAACATCGACGTTAATGCACTGCGTGAACTTTCCGATTCCGTGCGCGAAAAGGTGCAGAACTGCGTCGTGTTATTCGGCTCTGACACAGGCGGCAAGGCCATGCTCCTCTACGCGGCAACAAATAAAGCAGTAGAAAAAGGAATAGACTGCGGCAGACTCGTCAGGGATACAGTGGGTATGGTCGGCGGTGGCGGCGGCGGACGCAAAGATATGGCGCAGGCAGGCGGCAAGGACGCGTCTGCGTTGCAGAGGACAATAGATGAAGCGGTAAAGATCGCGGGCGAAATGATAAAATAACGCTGACTGCAAAACAAAAAATGCAGGGGTCAGCCCTAAAGCTTCTCCCTGCATTCTGCTGTATTCTGTACTATTTTCCCGCAGCCCGTTTCCTGAGCTCGTTGCGCATGGGCTTGCCCACGCCTGTAACAGGCATAGAATCAATGAATTCAACCTGCGTCGGGACCTTGTAAGCCGAAAGCTGCTTTTTGCAGAAATCGATTACCTCCTGCTCTGTGAGCTTGGAGTCCGGTTTCTTCACTATGAAAGCCTTAACTGTCTCGCCCCGTTTAGGGTCAGGGACCCCCACTGAACATGCATTGAGCACGCCCGGTATGGTGTAAAGCACCTCATCTATCTCGCGCGGGTACACGTTGAAGCCGCTGCAGAGTATCATGTCCTTCTTCCTGTCCACTATGAAAAAGAAGCCGTCCTCGTCCATATACGCGATATCGCCAGTGTAGAGCCAGCCGTCGCGGATTGCAATGTCCGTCTCCTCCTGGTTCTTCCAGTAACCGGACATGATAGTAGGGCTCTTTGCGATGAGTTCGCCGGCCTCGCCCACGGGCAGGTCCTTTGTACCTGTATCAAGGTCGACTATGCGTATGTCAACGTCAGGCCAGGGCAGGCCCACGCTCCCGGGCTTTCGCTTGCCGAGTGGCGTGCATGTGAGCACATTGGATGTTTCTGACATGCCGTACCCTTCAGTTATTACAGCTCCAGAGAGGTCCTCGAAGGTCTTCATTGCCTCAACAGCAAGAGGTGAGGATCCGCATATCATGCCCTTAATCGATTTTATCTTTGATTTGGGTGTATCAGGGTGCTGGTTAAGGGCGAATATCATTGCGGGAACTGCCGCATAGTAGTTGGGCTCATGCTTATTAATTGCGGCCAGTATATTTGCAGGTGTGGGCTGTGTCACAAGTACTAAACATCCTCCGGCTACTTTGTTAATATTCACGCTGGTGTTGAAGCCGTATATATGATACAGTGGCATGCAGCAGAGTGTTTTAAGGTATGGCTCGTCCTTATAGCAGGATTTGAACCAGGCGTCGTCCTGGTACGCTATGGACACGATATTATAATTGCTCAGCATGCACCCCTTGGAAATACCTGTTGTTCCGCCCGTATACTGCAGCATTGCAATATCTTCCGACTTCACATCTACAGAGGGTTCTGTCTCCGCCCCGCTTTTAATAAACTCATCGTAATCCAGTACTGTTTCGCCGTCCACAAGATCAACCTTCGGCCCTGCCTGGAACACAATAACCTCCTTCACCTGCACTGCCCCGCTCTTCATTAGACCGACGGGTTTGGATGCCACGCCTGCCCATGCTATGACAGTCCTTGTTCCGCTGTCATTGAGCTGATGTGTTATCTCCTTCTCTGTGGCCATTGGATTCAAGGGAACTATTATGGCTCCGATCTTATAGCATGCCTCAAGACCTATGACGTACTGCGGGAAGTTAGGCGACATAAGGGCCACGCGGTCCCCCTTTTTGACCCCCCGGGCTAAAAGTGCGTTTGCCAGCTTGCGGGCCATTTTGTTTGCTTCCTCATAAGTAATGACCGTATCCTCTATGATAATGTATGGGCGGTCAGGCGTTGCCGCTGCGTTCCTGTTGAACATATCCTTTATTGGTATTTTCGGATAATCGATTGAACGCGGTACGCCGCTGTCATACCATTTAAACCATGGTCTTTCCATAAAGATTCAACCTCCTTTATTTATATTGTGATGAATCCGGATAAATTTATAACTAAAGTAGCCATTAAAATAACAAAAACCAAATACTTTACATCAGCGGGTAAAATATTTTCCAACCCGCAGGCAAAAGATTTTAAACAGATGATGTCCGGGATAATCGAGTATGAAGGCGATCATACAATATCAAAACCACGGACGGAACGACCAGACTTTTGCTGGATATAACGTTTCATATTGATTTAAGCGCCCGCGCCCAGTCCTCTTCCCTGAAGCCAACCAGCACAAAGTCATCGCCGATAAAAATCGGACGCTTCACAAGCATTCCATCTGTTGCAAGCAGCGCAAACATCTCTTCTTCTGTCATATTCGGAAGCTTATCTTTCAACTGGAACTCTCTGTACAGAAGGCCGCTGGTATTGAAAAATTTCTTCAGGGGAAGGCCGGGCAGCCTGCGTAAATCATTCGGGTCAATCTGAGGCAGGGGGTCGGTCATTTCCTCTCCCTGTCGGTTTCGTTGCTGTAGGACTGCTTTGGCGTTATGGCTCCGGCCATGCCCGCTGCAATGAGGGATTTGATAATATCGCCGGGGATAAAAGGTATGGCTCCCATCCAGAGGAGTTGCGTGAAGGTGAAGGTCTTTCCGCACATTTCAAGCCACCATCCCAGCACGATCATACCTGGTACATACATGAGAACCATGTGAGCGAAGAGCACAATCCCGAACATGGGGATCATCTTCCGGGATTTAATGTAAGTATCCGTGAAATAACCCACAAGCAGCGCTGAAAGAATGAATCCTATAATGTACCCTCCTGTCGGCCCGAAGAGCGCTGCAGCTCCTCCCTTGAAGCCGGCGAACCATGGCACTCCCATGAAACCCGCGGCTGCATAAATGAACACGCTTATTCCTCCCCACAGCCTGCCCAGCAGAATCCCTGCCAGGACAACACCAAGGGTTGAGCATACAACAGGAACAGGGGTCCATGGGAGGGGGAACCTTAACTGAGCCGTAAGCCCTATGACGCACGCCATGCATATGGCCAGACCTGCTTTTTGCGCCAGACCCGCGCCCGTGCGCCATTTGAAGAAAGAATACCTTAACTGTATAAAACCATCTATTGCCGAAATATTCTGCATTGCATTGTACCTCTATAATGTTAATTCCTTAACTTTATTTTACTATAGCATTTTACGAAATGATTAGGACTTCGTCATTCCGGTTTTGTCCCCGGCACTCTGGCCGGGGTAAACTCCGACAAATACCGGAATCTCATAAAACTGGTACTATGGGATTCCCGCCTTCGCGGGAATGACAGCGAATGTACTAATTCAATCGTAAACCGCTATAATAAAAGTTTTAGGAATTATTACTGAACTTGATCAACAAGTGGAGGGGAATGCATTTGTGTCAAATATCTTTTGCATCTCTTTTCTGGCGGGGGTTATCGCATTCTTTACATCCGGCAGGTGTATGCTGCCATATACGGGTGACAGGTAAAACGTGCAGTAATAGCCGGGATATAGATTTTATAACCATACCGCCTCTACGGCCGGGGAGTGAGAGCTTTTATTCGTATTATAAAGTTAAAGGGTAGCCATAATAACTTATATTTTTATGGGGTAAAGGGGCGATAGCCCCTTTAAAAGCCCCGCAGGGCCTTCTGCTATTTCAAAGACGAAGTTTTTGTGAACGTGCTAAAGAATTAACATTGAAAAACTTTGACAGTTGACAATAATTTGTTGATTTTTTTATTCTTAAAATTATCATAAGTATTTAGCTCTTTTAATGTTAATTATAGCGTTTTACGAAACTATTAGCATATTGTCATTCGGGTCACCGGTCTTAGCAGGGGCAGGCTCTGTGATAACCAGGGCAGACATTATCAAGACATCGCTTATGCAGGATGTAGTGATTCCGCGAAGGACAGGGATGACTAATATTGCGAAATCTGACTTATGAGTCAGCCCCGACGAAAACAGACTGATTCAAACGTTAATTGCTATAAATTACATAACAACCGAATATATTTATATCTATTTTATTTGGCAGGAATTACCGGGTAAATTAATATGAATCTTTAATGGCGGTTTGATTTAAATAAATTTTTTTCAAGTATATACAACGGACCGAATTTCAGTTGAATATATTATACTGCCTGAATGAAGTGGTTCATATTATACTATAAACTGATGAGATGTGTATGGCACTTAATATTTCGCTGAAGAATTGTTTAATATCGCTCCTGTATGTTCTGATTTTCGTGGCTTCGTTTCTTGTTTACACTCATAATAATGATTTTACCTACCTGTATCACACGACAGAGGAGACAAAAATCGCGCAGATCACAACCCATGAATATAATCTTTATCATCCTCTTCTTATGCTCGATGCAGCCGAGGTTATAGCAAGAGTGTCGGGAGCTGAAACATACCAGGAAAAGGTGATTGCAGGGCGCCTCGCATCGGCAATATTCGCATCTGTTTCCGTGATTATTCTGGTAATTATTGCTCATATGGTTTCAGGGATTCCGGGGGCTGTAGCAGCGGGTGTTCTGCTGCCCTTCAGCCCTATGATGATACGGCTGTCGCATTATTTCAAGGAGGACCCGACATTCGTATTCGGTATTACTTTATCTTTCCTTGCTGTCGCTCTTTATTACCGAAAATCGTCATTCCGCAATTTTATCTTTATGATTCTTGCAATGGTCATTGCCGCATCAGGTAAATACGTAGGATTTGCGCTGCTGCCTATGGGTATCGCGGTTGCAATACTCAGGCCGTATCAGAGAAAACTGCAGGCTGCCGCATCCGTTATAAAAAGAATCGGAATTTTCCTTTCCATATACGTTGTATCATACCTTATCCTGAATTTCCAGATCCTCCTGCGGATAAATTATATCATGCAGAAACTCTTTCCCAAGGTTGCCGCGACTGCGGCTAAAAAGCAGGAGGGTATAGTCGCGTTCTCCGGACACGGCGGCGCAATGGTTACACATCCGTGGATCGAATACATCCGCTATTTTTTCAACCAGACGGGGATCATTATTCCGCTGCTTGTTCTCGTTTACCTTGTTTATTTTGCTTTCACCTTCCGTAAGAGGACTCCGGTTGAGAAGTTTATGGTGGCGTTTCTCTTCTTCTTTACTATTATTCTTTCCCAGGGCAAGGTTGCGAGCGGGCAGTATTTTCTACCCCAGGAGATGGTCTGCCACCTCTTCGCCGGCATTGCGATCGTATTAATTCTTGCCCCGGTAAAGCAGCGTTTCGGCAACAGGATATTTATTCCCTCTCTCACTGTTTGCCTGGCGCTTACGGCTTACACGCTCTTTCCGTTTGCAGAAAATTCTCTTCACCAGTTTCACCCCTCGGTGGACACGCGAAAGGCTTTATTATCCTGGATGGAGCTTAACCTGGAGAAGGGGCCTGTAAAGATTGCGTCTGACAAATACGTTCTTCTGCCGGACGTCATCAAGTGGAGCCAGGTTCTCTCGTCGCGAAAAAATGTTTCGGTTACCCAGATGGAGTACACAGGTGATCTTAAAACGCTCTCTAACGCTTCATCCATGGGGTATACACATATTGCCGTATCGGCAAGCACGTATGCCAGGTTCTTCAGTTCCTCCAGTTCCGCCGCAGTAGCGAGCGAGTCGATATACGATACGAGGAAAAAGTTTTACGGTGAACTCTTTGAAAAAGGAACTCTTCTGTGGGAGGCCGACTCGTCGTATGGAGGAATTGTAAACACGCCTATACGTTTTTACAAGCTGCCTCCGCATAATTAAAATTGAAAAGGAAAATCGGATATGAAAAATAAAGACGTGAAAAAAATTTCTTTTGTAATCCCTGTATTCAACGAGGAGGGGAATATACTCCCCCTGTTTTCCGAAATAACAGATGTTATGAAGAAAATAGCGTTGCCCTGCGAAATCATTTTTATAAATGACGGCAGTACCGATTCGAGTCCGTCCATACTGAAGGATCTGTCGGCAAAGAGCCGGCTGGTCAAAGTCATAACACTGGTAAGGAACAGCGGTCAATCGGCAGCCCTCGCTGCGGGTTTCCGCAATGTGACCGGAGATGTCACCATAACAATGGACGCGGATCTGCAGAATGATCCGAATGACATACCCGCGATGCTTGAGCATTACGGGAAGTATGATATGGTCACCGGCTGGAGGTTTAACCGCAGGGATAACCTGGGTAAAAGGATTTCCAGTAAAATAGGCAATTCGGTAAGGAATTTACTGACCGACGAACATATTCATGACACCGGATGTTCCCTGAAGGTTATGCGTTCGTCCATACTTAAAGAAATCAAAGTCTACAAGGGGCTTCACCGCTTTCTTCCAACGCTGTTCAGAATTGAAGGCGGATCAGTAATTGAGGTGAAGGTTAACCATCGCCCGCGATTTAACGGATATTCCAAGTACACCAATCTCAGGAGGGGGATTGAAGGCTTCCATGATCTCATGGCCGTGCGCTGGATGATTTCGCGTTCCATCGCCGACAGGATTAATGAATCTAACTGTAAAAAAGAATACAAGCCGGGTAAATAAAGCTTAACCGGAAGATATCCTGAATTCAAGTTTCAAATGCGAATAGATAATCCTCCAGTAGACTTATAGGAGACCGCCAGTTTCTGGATTTTCGAGGACGGCTATTAATTTTGAATAAAATATCCTGGAACTCTTCATCTGTC
>Ga0255347_1001384_pt1 | contig 39624 bp, 41 predicted proteins | sample wastewater_treat_2_FD_192479 | JGI IMG/M metagenome (GOLD analysis project Ga0255347, IMG submission 192479) | Wastewater microbial communities from Lulu Island WWTP, Vancouver, Canada - plant24 | ecosystem: Engineered > WWTP > Wastewater > Unclassified | place: Canada: Vancouver, British... | reverse complement strand
TCCAAAAGGTGCTTGCCAATTGCTGCCAACGACAAAGCAGCCTGCACAAATTGCACAGACTGCTTTTGGTTACTACATAGATTATTTTTGTTTTTTGCGCTGTCTACTTGACAGGGGGCGGGTCATTCAGCGCTCAGGGGCATTTTTGTTGCTGTGATAAATCATAATTTGCCGCTGAGCGAGCGGCGGCGCTAAGACGTCCGTGTATCGTCGAAAGGGCAGTTGCTCCTCGACACGGGGAGTGTAGGGAACGGCGCCCTCGCCGTTCCGCAAAATGTATTACACGCCCAACGGAACTTCTACTCACTACTTTCTACTTACTACTTACTCAAATTGCAGGACTCCAATGGGGCGTCCGATTTTTAGTCAAAGTAAAATATATCCTCAAACTTCTTGTCGAGAGCTATGCACAGTATCAGCGCCAGCTTTGCCGTGGGGCTGAACTGCCCTGTCTCTATGGAGCTTATGGTGTTTCTCGACACGCCCACCATCTTTGCCAGCTCGTCCTGTGAGAGCCGCTGCTCCTTGCGTATCTCCTTCAGGCGGTTGCGGAGTATGAGTGAATCGTCTATCATGCTTTCACCGCCTTATGGTTTTAAGCCGAAAAGCTCGCATATTCCGATGAAAGTGGGAATCAGAAATGTGATGCCCGAGAGTGCTGCCAATAAACTATCCGCGGCTTTTTTGCTTTTTATTGCTCTGTAAAGCTGTATAGAAAATACCATGCAGAACTCTGTAGCGATAACACCGTAATTAACACGGCTTGTAGCGATTATGGACAGCATAGTCCATAATACAGTAAAAACCATACTGATTATTAAAGCGAATCGTGAAGCGCTTTTTGCCTTGTCTATCTCCGCAATATCACGGTTTTTGTTTTCCTTACGGCTTTTTGCCAGTATTTCGTCCCTGTTCATAGCGGCTCCCTCCTTATGCTTTATCGCTGAACATATGCCATATAGCAGCAGCCATAAGCGAAATTGTCATTATCAGCCAGAGCACTCCTGTAGCGGTAAGCATTTTATTATTTCTGCTCTTGCCGTTCATAAGATAGGTTATGAAGCCGCCTGCGGTGATTATAGCCCAGTATCCGTAATTGGTCTCGCCTGTGATGAGTATATTTGCAAGGAAAAGGATAAACGCAACGATCATTGCCGTCATGAAAGAATACTTCTGAGCCTTGTTGTTCACGGCTTCAACGTAGGGGTCCTTCTTCTGGTATTCCTGCTGGCTTTTTGCCAGGATCTCTTCCTTATTCATTATGATTTCCTCCTTATATCATGCAAAGTTTTGTTGTCAGTTTTTGACAAGTTTACTTGTCATGTCTGTATTATAGCACTGCCAAGTATACTTGTCAAGGCTTCGCAAAGAAAACTTGTCATATTTGTATGACTGCACAATTCCAACGTGTCGATACGGATGGTTTGTAGTCGAATATAAACAAAAGGCGAACCATTCGGTTCGCCTTTAATTATGCATTATGAATTATGAATTATGCATTGAATATCAGCCGAGTACTACCTTGATCTCGTTAACGTCGGCAAGCTTGTCAGCGGGAATGTAGCTGCCCTCAAGCTTTGTGCCGTTGAGGTAGAGCTCCTTTACGCCGCTCTGAACGTGTGCGGAGTTGTCGATGTCGATGTTCAGCTTCTTGCCGCGGAAGTTCTTGTGTATCCTGAAGCCGTCCCACTTTGCAGGGATAGAAGGTGCGATGGCAAGACCGTTAAGGTCGGGTCTCATTCCGCAGATACCCTCTACGCAGCCTACCATTACTGTGGAAGCTGTACCTGTGAGCCAGTGAACGTGTGAGCGTCCCTCATAGGGTGAAGCCTTTGACTCGGTGAACTGTCCGTGTACATAGGGCTCCATAACTCTTATCTCAGCCTTGCCGTTCATTGCGGCAGGCGAGCTCTCAAGGAAGTACTCGAATGCACGGTCGCCGTGTCCCAGAAGTGCCTCGGCAAGTATGAGCCAGCCCTGTGACTGTGAGAAGATGCCGCCGTTTTCCTTTGTGTCAAGGTTGAATACCTGCATGAGCGCACCCTCAAAGTGGTGGAACTTGTAGGGGGGATCAAGAAGCTTTGCGCCGTAGGGAGTGTTGAGTATATCGTGAACGCTGTTCATAGCCTTGTCAGCCTGCTCGCCCGAAGCGAAGCGTGAGATGACCGACCAGCTCTGGGGATTGAGCCACATATTTGCCTCGGGATCCTTCTTTGCGCCGACGATAACGCCGTCCTCGCGGATACCGCGGATAAATCTGTCCTCGTCCCAGCACTTTTCAAGTGCGGCTGCAAGCTTAGTTCTTGCGCCGTCGATATATGCTGAATACTCGCTGTCGTTCTTCATTTCAGCAAGCTCTTTCATTACGTTCATAGCGTAGTAGAGCTGGAATGCAACGAATGTGGACTCGCCCTGTGCTCCCAGACGGAGACAGTCGTTCCAGTCTGCGTGGAGACCTGCGGGCATATCGTGGCTTCCCAGACGCTCCATGGAGAAGCGGATAGCATTCTTCATGTGCTCGTAAACAGTAGCCTCTCCGCCACCTTCCTCTGCGTAGGTGATGACCTCGTCAAGGAAGCCCTTGTTGCCGCTTTCACCCAGGTACTTTACGATAGTGGGGAAGAGCCAGAGTGCGTCATCGGCACGGTAGGAGGGGTGACCTGTCTCCTTTGCGTAAACGCTGTGCTCGTCGTTCTCGTCGGGGCAGGTCTCGTGGCCTGCGTTGTGGTCGAACTTTACAAGGGGAAGTCCGCCGCCGTTGCTGACCTGTGCGGAGAGCATGAAGCGTATCTTCTCGGCAGCCATCTCGGGATCGAGGTGGATGATACCCTGGATGTCCTGTACCGTATCGCGGTAGCCGTAGCCGTTTCTCAGACCGCAGTATATGAATGAAGCCGCTCTTGACCAGATGAATGTGATGAAGCACTGGTAAGCGTTCCATACGTTTATCATATTGTTGAACTCATCAGAGGGAGTCTCTACGCTGAAGTTAGCCAGCTGGCTGTGCCAGTGGTCTTTGAGCTGCTTTATCTCGGTGTCTACCTTGCCTGCTTCCTTGTATTCCTCAAGGATGGCAGCAGCCTCTGAGTCGGTGCGCTGACCCAGTACGAAGATGAACTCCTTTGTCTCGCCTGCTGCAAGAGTAACATCGCTCTGGAGAGCGCCGCAGGAATTGGAGTTGAAGTTCATAACGTTGTTGCACTTGCCTGTCTCAACGGCAATGGGGTTCGAGAATGTCCTGTAGGGACCGATGAAGTCGCTGAGGCTTCCGTTGCAGGCTGTGATGGGCTGTCCCACCATGCCGAAGAAGCGCTCCTTGCCGTTGTAGCCGTTCTCATCGAAGCCTGTGTTCTCGTTCATGTGCTGGATTATCCTGTTTCCGCCCTCAAAGCTTGTGCGAGTGATAAAGAGGGTGTACTGGAGGTTTACCTGATCCTGCTCATAGTTGGGCTCATTGGTGAGCTCTATAAGTCCGAATACGGACAGCTTTCTCTCCTTGCCGGAGTTGTTTGTGATCTTTGCGCGCCATACCTCGTATGTCTTTCCGAAGGGAACATAGTAAGATGTTTCTGACTTTATGCCCTCGTACTCGGCAGAGATGATGGTATAGGCTGTACCGTGGCGGCATTCGCTCTTGTACTTGTCAAGGGGCTTGCCAACGGGCTGCCAGGAAGCAGACCAGTAATCGGCGGTATCGTTGTCTCTTATATAGATGTAGCGTCCGGGGAGCGCCATATCGGAATTGAAGCGGAAGCGTGAAAGTCTTCCGTTAGCTCCTGATTTAACGAAGCTGTATCCTGCGGCGTTATTTGAGATCATAGCGCCGTACTCGGGGTCTCCGAGATAGTTTGCCCAGGGTGCGGGAGTTGCGGGGTTAGTGATGACGTATTCTTTGTTTTCCAGATCAAAATGTCCGTACTGCATAATACCAATCTCCTTCATAGCTGCCGTTGGACAGTGCTCTCCGCGGGCAGAAAATATCATTCTAATTATAGCATTTAACAGGGGATTTGGCAAGGGGGTAAAGATGAACATATCGTAAACAACTGACCAGAAATTGCGATTTATCGATACTTATAGTAATATTCGTTGTGGATTGTGCAGAGAGTTGATAATGATAAAAAGTTTTTTAACTACATTCTCTGCTGTGCAGTCTGTGAAGCCGTGAGTGCAGGGTGTGCGGAAGCTGTTGATTTTTTTCGCTTTCCTGATTATAATTATAGCAGATAAGCTTATCAGTGATATGAAGGGAGGCAGTCCGCAGAAATGAAGATACGGTTACTTGTCAGCGACGAACACTATGATGCCATTGCGGCTGAGCTCATAAAAAAGGGGATAGATATAGATGACGATGCAGAGCTGATACTCTCCGAAAGCAACGCCTGTGTTTCACACCTCATCGCCCGTCAGGATGACGAGATATACAGACTGGATACGGCGGATATCTCCCGTATCGAGAGCTTCGCCCACGATATTATCGCATACAGCGGCGGCGAGGAGTACAGACTGTCGGACACTCTCCGCAGGCTGGCGGAGATACTTGATCCGAGGGAGTTCATAAGGGTCAGCAACTCCGTTATCGTGTCGGTGTCGCATATAAAGAGCATCCGCCCCGCCCTTTCGCAGAAGTTCAGGCTGACCATGAAGGACGGCGCAGTGGTGGACGTCACAAGGACCTACTATTACATTTTCAAGGAATTTTTAGGGATCTAAGGAGGGGATAGCATTGAAAGCAGGAATAAGTCTTTTTAGTATTTTTGTCCCGTTAGGTCTTGTTCTGCTGGTAACGGCGCTTGCATTTGCAATATACAAAATAACATACAAGCGGAAGATAAACAAGCGGCTTGCAGAGGGCAGGGACGCGGATATAAAGCCAATGATGTCACCTGTGAAGTTTATTGTAATTACGCTGATCTGCTCTATTATAGGTCTGATATTGCTATGGGGGCTTCTTATACTGTTCTTTACCGCAAATCTGAATATTGACAGATTGAAGCTTGTATCTGTTCCTTCTATCCGTATTATGAGTGACTCACTTATCAATGACTCGATGATGAATGAATACAAATTCGGAGATGAGATAAAGGGGTATACCAAGCATACTTTCGATGACGGAGATACCTGTCTGGAGGTATACGTCCTTAATCAGGAGTATACTCATGTATTTGCACCCGTAATGGTGGCTGCAAAATACACTGGCAGCAAGGATATATCACATTCAGATCTGACGGCGGAGTTCAAGCATAATCATTTCGGGGCAAATTGGGATACACCCGGTGAAAACAGTTTGATGGCGATAGATACAGGCGGATATCAGGGCGAATTTACAATAGATTATGAGCTGTTTTACAGAAGTGAAGAACCTGTAGATATACATTATGCCGATCACAAAACAAGCCTGAAGCTTAATGTAAATGAGTTTGGTCAGGTAAGTATAGTCGAATAAAAGAAAGCAAACAGGCGGCTGTTTTAAGCCGCCTGTTCTGTTTGTGCAGATAGTGACAAATGTCACTGACAAAATGACAAAAATCATCTTCACATTTTTCTCTGTCCGAGTATAATAAGAGCATAGGGTTGCGCAACACCTTGAACAAAGAAATGAACATATACACCGTACATCTGTATTACAATTATTTTATTTATAAGGAGAATTATTATGAAGGTTAATTTTAAGAAGATCATTACAGCGATCGCAGCGACAGCTATGTGTGCAGTTCCCATGGCAGGTTCACTTTCCGCAAATGCAGCAAGCATTGACAGGATCGACCGCGGAAATATCCGTATTGAAAAAGCAGAGTTTGGCAGACTTGAATGTAAGCCCGTTGAACCTCCGGTAACAGGACCACGCATTATCGAAAAAATAGACAAGTCAAATATCGTATACGATGACAGAGTCCTGGATTATATCCATGCTAAGAAAGTCGAGGAAGAAGCAAAGAAGCTCAGGGCAAAGGGTAATAGTAAGTGGTATTCTCTTACAGCTATATATTCATCTGATGATGACAGCACCGATGACGGCAACGAATAATTATAATTAATATATTAAGGAGTGGTTTTATGAAAAATTCAGTTAAGAAGATATTTGCAGCGATCGCAGCAACAGCCATGTGTGCTATCCCCATGACAGGTGCAATGTCAGCAAATGCGGTAGTTTTACCCGGAAGAATGGATGCCGGCAGACTTGAGACAGGCAGATTTGAGCCTGCATTAAGCGACTTCGGAACTAAGCTGATCCCGGGAAACCATAGTATTGATGACATCGAGTTCTTTGAGGTCAGATTAGGCGATGAGCTCCCTCAGGTTCAGGAAAAGAAGGCTAAGAAGGGGCTTCAGGAGGCATTGGAGTCTATGAAGCAGCAAAAACGTCAGGAAACAGCTGAACGTCTTGCTCACTTTTCCGGTCATAGAGTAGCCGAAAGATCATCTGGCACTCCTGTCTGCGGAGGAATACTTGAACTTTTCGCTGATAATGAAAACAGCGACAACAACTGATAAAACCGATATATAAGATCATTGTGGGATTTAATAATATATGAAAGCTCCTCTCAGAGCCGCCGCATGGCTGCTGAGGGGAGCTTTTCCGCGTTTCCGGTCCTCTTTTCCGTTACAGAAAATCATTGACAACGGTGAGAGGCAGTGATATAATTAAAAAGATGTAAACAAAGGCGGTCTCCGCCTTTTTTGATCTTATAATATATTGAAAGGAGCAGGCTTTAAATGAGCAGTATGTTTGATCCCGAATTAAAAATGAGAGAGGTCGCTGAGCGAATAAAGCTCACCCGTGAGTCGGTAGGTCTGTCTCCCAAGGAAATGGCTGACAAGATAGGTGTTTCTTCCTATGAGTACCTGGCTTATGAGGGCGGCGCAAAGGATTTCAGCTTCAGCTTCATATATAAGTTTGCAAATGCCTGCGGTGTTGAGATAGCTGACCTTATGGAGGGCGAGTCTCCCCATATCAGGAGCTTCGACATCACAAGAGCAGGCGAGGGACTTCCTATTGCCAGAAGAAAGGGTCTGAGCTACCTGAGACTGGCTCCCAAGTTCCGCAACAAGATAGCAGAGCCCTTCCTCGTTACCATTCCCTATGTTGACGAGGAGTACAGAGTTCCTCACCCCCACACCCATGAGGGTCAGGAAATGGATATTGTCATCAGCGGTCAGCTCAAGGTGCAGGTAGGCGACAACGTTGAGATACTCAACGAGGGCGACTCTATCTACTATGACAGCTCCGAGCCCCATGACGAGTGGGCTGTGGGCGGCAAGGAGTGCAAGTTCTACGCTATCGTATGCGGCGAGAAGCAGCCTCAGCACGCTATCTCAAACCTTGACCCCGTTATCCTTCCCGGAGTTACCAACTTCGACCTTGCTCACATTCAGGACCCCGTTGCCGATAACTTCATAAAGCTTGAGACCGACACCATGGGCTCACTTACGGGCATAAGCTTCATCAACGAGGAGAAGTTCAACTTCGGCTTCGATGTGGTGGACGCTCTTGCGGCTAAATGTCCTGACAAGGAGGCTCTCATCTATGTGGGCAACGATATGTCAGAGAGAAGATTTACCTTCGCCGACATGAAGAAGTACTCCAATATGACCGCGAATTATTTCCTGTCAAAGGGAATAAAGAAGGGCGACAGAGTTATGCTGGTGCTCAAGAGGCACTATCAGTTCTGGTTTTCTATCCTTGCCCTTCACAAGATAGGTGCAATAGTTATCCCTGCTACAAATCAGCTGGTGCAGCATGACTTCACATACCGCTTCAAGGCAGCAGGCGTAAAGGCTATCGTATGTACAGGCGACGGCGATGTTGCTCATCAGGTGGACCTTGCCGAGGAGGAGCTGGGCATCAGTCTCATAAAGATGATGGCTCACGGCGAGCGTGAGGGCTGGGCTGATTTCGACAAGGAGATGTCGGAGTTCAGCGACGTTTTCGACCGTCCCACAGACCCCGAAAAGCTTTCCTGCGGAAGCGAGCCCAATCTCATGTTCTTCACATCGGGCACCACAGGCTACCCCAAGATAGCTACACACAGCCACAAGTACGCTCTCGGTCACTTCATCACCGCCCGCTACTGGCATAACGTAGACCCCAACGGTCTCCACTTCACCATTTCCGATACGGGCTGGGGAAAGGCACTCTGGGGCAAGCTCTACGGACAGTGGCTCAGCGAGACCTGCGTATTCGTATATGACTTCGACCGCTTTGACGCGCACAAGATACTTCCCATGTTCAGGAAGTACAATATAACCACATTCTGCGCACCTCCCACAATGTACCGCTTCTTCATCAAGGAGGACCTTTCAAAGTACGACCTGAGCTCTATCAAGTATGCGACTGTTGCAGGCGAGGCTCTCAATCCCGAGGTATACAATCAGTTCCTCAAGGCTACGGGAGTCAAGCTCATGGAGGGCTTCGGTCAGACCGAGACCACCCTTTCCATCGGAAACTTCGTGGGCATGACCTGCCGTCCCGGCTCTATGGGCAAGCCCAGCGTTCTCTACGATGTGGACATCGTTGACCCCGACGGAAATCCCGTCAAGACAGGTGAGACAGGCGAGATAGTTATCCGCACTGACAAGAACACTCCCTGCGGACTCTTCCTGGGATACTTCAATGACGATGAGAAGACAAAGGAAGTATGGCATGACGGTCTCTACCACACAGGCGATACTGCCTGGAAGGACGAGGACGGCTACTTCTGGTACGTCGGCAGAGTTGACGACGTTATCAAGTCATCGGGCTACCGTATCGGACCCTTTGAAATCGAGAGCGTTATCATGGAGCTCCCATATGTTCTGGAGTGCGGCGTAAGTGCGGCTCCCGACCCCGTAAGAGGTCAGGTGGTTAAGGCTTCCATCGTGCTTGTCAAGGGCACAGAGGGTACGGACGAGCTGAAAAAGGAGATACAGGACTATGTCAAGAAGCACACTGCTCCTTACAAGTATCCCCGTATCGTTGAGTTCAGGGACGAGCTCCCCAAGACTATCAGCGGCAAGATAAGACGAGTTGAGCTCAAGGGCTGAACATAAAGAAAAAAGACGTTTCTTCGGAAACGTCTTTTTTAGTGGTTAGTTATTAGTGATCAGTGCTTAGTTGCAGGGACACCCATCGGGCGTCCGCTGTATATGTTGGCGCTTATTTTTCACTTACGGTGAAGTCCCATGAAGCACTGCTGTCGCGGCGGGGCCATATCCTGCCGCTCCTGTCGGTGAGGTCGTACACCACCGACCACTGGAGCCTGTCGGATTTGTCCCTGTTGTAGAGCCCCACAGCGTTGAGAAGCTCCTGACAGGCCTGCATATCAAGCCTGTTGCCGTTGTCTGTGATGACCTGTTCAACGGCTTCCTGCCTTTTGGGAGAATCGGGGGACTCAAATATATTCTCGTTATTGTAGGCGATGTGGTTTGCGGCTATCTGGTAGTCCTCAGTGGAGGTAACAGCCTGCAACGCACCGTCGTAGTACTCCACGATAACGGAATTGCCCTCTGCGTCGCCTATGAGTATGTGGGACTTCAGATTATTGCTGAAGTAGACGTTGTACTGTCCCAGCAGCTCCACCGCTTCGTCAACGCTGGCTGCCTTGTCCAGGATAAGCCTTATGGCGACGGTCTGGTTCATGGAGACCTTGTTCTCATCGTATACCGTGGATACTACGGGAACAACCAGCAGAGCCGCGGAAACGCCCTTTTCGTTCATTCCGTCGCAGGCAAAATAAGGAACTGCCAGCAGCGGAATGTTCTCCCTGGATAAGCCGTCTGTGGGAGAGTGACGCTTGTCGAAGCCAACGGCAAGCAGCGGCACGGTGGATACCGAGGCATAGCCGTCCTTTGGGTGGGTGTATACCTGCATGAAGGGGGAGGTGTCAAAGTCGAAATTTCTGCCGAATATCACGCTGCCCTTGTCATTGCGTGCTACAAAGGCAGTGCAGGCGGCGCTGGGAGTGTCTCCGTCGGGAGCGAAGCCGTGCATCAGCTCCTTCTGAATGAATGAGTAGAGCTCCTCATCGTTCTCGGCGCCTGTTTTCAGGAACTTGTCCAGCTTGTAGTCGCCGGCGTAGTCCATGGTGTAGGCTCCGTTGCCCTCGTTTTTCAGGCTGCGGAGAGTCTTTATGTCCCTGCGGAGATACAGGAACAGCGCCAGCGCGGCGATGACCGCCAGGAGGAGTATTACAAGGACTATGCTGCGTATTATTTTCAGAGCTTTCATGGTTCGCACCTCGTTTACCTTGGAATAGTTACATAAACTATATCATACAGAGACGGGATTGTCAATAGACTCTGCGAAATATCGCCTGTAAAGGGACTTTTTTGCGGCGCTTGGGGACTGCTGCGGGCAGCTGTGCGATTACTGTCAGTAAAAAATCGGGAATTTTTGAAAAAAATTCCGAAAAACACTTGATTTTTGCGAAAAACCGTGATATAATAGTTGATGGTGATAGTAAACCCAAAGACCGGAAGCCTTCCGGTCTTTAGTATTTATATTGGGACTATTACTTTACAGAGAAAGGAGAAACCCGATATATCGGGAAAAACTGCCTATGAAATTCAAGAAATTCGGCGGTACCGAGCAGAAGGTCTATGACCTTATCAAGCCCATCACCGATGAGCTTGGCTACTACCTCTGGGACGTCTGCTACGAAAAGGAAGGCGCTATGTGGTATCTCCGCGTGTTCATCGACCAGGACGAGGGTATCACCATTGCGGACTGTGAACGCGCCAACGCTCCCATTAGCGACATACTTGACGAGAAGGACCCCATTCCTCAGAGCTATATGCTTGAGGTGGGCTCGGCTGGTCTGGAGCGGGAGCTGGTCAAGGAGGAACACTTCGAGGTCTGCTGCGGCGACAAGGTGAAGATACGCTTCATCAGGGCTGTGGACGGCGAGAAAGAAATAGTCGCACAGCTTGCGGGTGCTGACAAGGAGGGCGTTGCCGTCGTCCTTGAAAGCGGAGATGAAAAGAAATTCCCGTTATCGGATATTGCTTTCGTAAAGCTCTATCTCGATTTCTGAAATGTAAAAAAACAAAATATAATATATTGGAGGAATTTACAGACATGAACATGAATAAGGACTTTTTCAAGGCGCTCGAGGCTCTTGGAGAGGAAAACAGCGTTGAGACCGAGCTTCTCATCGATAAGGTAAAGTCGGCTATGCTCAAGGCGGCAAGAAGAGCCTATCCTCACAGCGAGGAGAGGATCTCCGTCGAGATAGACCCCAAGACAAAGAAGTTCGAGATGTATATCCGTCAGGATATCATCGACGACGAGCCTATCGATGTCAACGAGGTGAATATCGACGTTGCCAAGACAATGGATCCCAATGCCGTTGTCGGCGGAACTATCCTCAAGGAGCTGGATATTTCCAAGCTGGGCAGAATGGCGGCTCTTTCCGCCAAGCAGTCCATCAAGGGCGACCTGAGAGAGATCAACCGCGAGCAGATGCTCAGCAAGTTCGAGCAGAAGGAGCATGAGTGCATCACCGCCAAAGTCTCTCAGGTAGAACCCGGCAGAGGTACTGTTACCGTTGTCTACGACGGAACAGAGCTCTATCTCTTCCGCAACGAGCAGATCCCCGGTGAGAACCTGGAGGAAGGAAAGTCCGTCAAGGTTTACATCACAGGCATCATCGGCAAGAACAAGAAGCCTGTCGTAAAGATCTCCCGTACACACAAGGACCTGGTAAAGAGACTCTTCGAGCAGGAGGTCCCCGAGATATATGACGGCACCGTTGAGGTGAAGTCCATCTCCCGTGAGGCAGGCTCAAGAACAAAGATCGCTGTATGGTCAAAGGACGAGAATGTTGACGCTGTAGGCGCCTGCATAGGTCCCAAGCGTTCAAGAATAACCGCTGTTGTAAATGAACTCAGCGGCGAGAAAATAGACATTATCCCCTGGAGCGAGGTACCCGAGGAATTCATCGCAAGAGCTCTTGCTCCTGCTGAGGTGCTCAAGACAGTCATCACCTCCATGGAGGAAAAGGCCTGTACGGTCATCGTTCCCAACAATCAGCTCTCACTGGCTATCGGCAACAAGGGTCAGAACGCGAAGCTGGCTGCAAAGCTCACAGGCTTCAAGATCGACATCAAGCCCCAGTTCGATAACCTCACAGGAGAGGAGGCTCCCGAGATGAGCCCCGACTTCGTGGCTCCCGTATTCGAGACAGCTCCTGCTGAGGAAGAGGAGAGCACAGAGGCTCCCGCAGAGGAAACAGCCGATGCTGAGGCTGCTCCTGAGGAGGCTAAGGCTGAGGAGACTGCTGAGGAAGCTGCTCCCGAGACTGAGGAATAATTATGAAGCCAAGAAAAATACCTATGAGAATGTGTCTCGGCTGCGGAGAGATGAAGCCCAAGATGGAGCTGATCCGCGTGGTAAAGTCCCCCGAGGGAGACATAAGCCTGGACTTCAGAGGCAAGGCGGCAGGCAGAGGTGCTTACATCTGCCGCAGCGCGGAATGTCTTGAGAAGGCGAGAAAGGCAAGACGCTTCGAGAAATCGTTCTCATGCAGGATAGAAGAAAGCGTTTACGAGGTGATGTTGAGTGAACTCAGTGAAGGCCCGCAGGACAGCTGATCTGCTGGGTATCTGCATTAAGGCAGGCAGAGCCGTCAAGGGCTTCGACAGCGCAGTGGAAACACTGAAAAACGGCACTGCACACTGCATACTTACAGCCGCCGACGCTTCGGAGAAGACCGTCAAGGAAGTGGACTTCCACTGCAATAAATACAGCGTGAGACACTTCGCAACAGAGCTGACAAAAGCCGATATAGGCAGGCTCTGGGGCAAGGAGACCGCCGTCATAGCAGTGACGGACAAGGGCTTCGCAGACGGCTTCGGAAAAATATTATCCGATGGATCGCAGTAATGCGTTGATATAGATGGTTATATGAGAACAATCTTACAATGATGCCGCTATGGCCGGCAGACAAAACTGGAGGTAATAAAGCCTATGGCAAAAAAGATAAAGTTAAGCGACGCTGCAAAGGATTTTGACGTATCCTCACAGGAGCTCATCGACTTCTTCGCGGAAAAGGGCGATAACAAGAAGAAAACAGGTTCTTCGCTTACCGAGGAGGAGATGAATTCCCTTCTGGAACACTATACCAAGGACCGCTATTCGGTAAGCTCACTGAATGACTACTTCAACTCAAAGAACGATCCCCGTCCTGTAAAGGAGGAGGCTCACAAGGAGAAGAAGGCTCCCGCAGCTAAGAAGCCTGCCGAGAAGAAGGAGGAGAAGAAGGCTGCTCCCGTAAAGAAGGCTGAGCCCGAGAAGAAGCAGGAGGCTGCTCACGTAAAGAAGGCAGAGCCCGAAAAGAAGCAGGAGGCTGCTCACGTAAAGAAGGCAGAGCCCGAAAAGAAGCAGGAAGCCGCTCCCGAGAAGAAGGCAGAGCCCGAGAAGAAGCAGGAGGCTGCTCCCATAAAGAAGGCAGAGCCCGAAAAGAAGCAGGAAGCCGCTCCCGAGAAGAAGGCAGAGCCCGAGAGGAAGCAGGAAGCTGCTCCCGAGAAGAAGGCAGAGCCTGAAAAGAAGCAGGAGGCTGCTCCCGTAAAGAAGGCTGAGGAAAAGCCTGCCGAGGAGAAGGCACAGGAGCCTAAGAAGCAGGATAAGAAAAAGGACAAGAAGAAGGAGCAGGCAAAGGTTCAGGACAGAGGCGAGAGAACAAAGTTCAACGCCACTATCAGCTCTGAGACCGCTCAGACCTCAACTCAGCGCAGAACAGTCGACACAAGAGGAAGCTACGTTGACCTCGACAAGTACAACGAGAGATACGATCAGATGGCTACCTCAAACAAGCACAAGAACGACAACTATTCCTCAAAGAAGCAGAAGATCAATCAGAAGTCCGCTCAGAGAAGCAGACAGCAGTTCTCCAGAAAGGAATCCGAGGCTGAGAAGCTGAAGAGACTGGAGCTGGAGAGAGCAAGAAAGCAGCAGCTGAAGGTGCTCATCCCCGATACCATCACTGTGGGCGAGCTGGCTACACGTCTCAAGGCTGCCGCTACAGAGGTCATCAAGCAGCTGATGAAGCTGGGTGTAATGGCTTCCATCAATCAGGAGATCGACTTCGATACAGCTTCTCTCGTAGCTGAGGAAATGGGTGCAAAGGTAGAGAAGGAAGTTATCGTTACCATTGAGGAGCGTCTTATCGACGATACCGACGATGATGATACAAACCTCCAGCCCCGCTGCCCCGTTGTAGTCGTTATGGGTCACGTTGACCACGGTAAGACCTCTATCCTTGACCGTATCAGAAATGCTCATGTTGCCGCAGGCGAGGCTGGCGGTATCACACAGCATATCGGTGCTTATCAGGTAAACATCAACGGTCAGGACATCACATTCCTGGATACTCCCGGACATGAGGCATTCACCTCAATGCGTGCAAGAGGTGCAAATATCACCGATATAGCTATCCTCGTTGTTGCCGCAGACGACGGTATCATGCCCCAGACAGTTGAGTCCATCAACCACGCCAAGGCTGCCGGAGTTTCCATCATCGTTGCTATCAACAAGATGGATAAGGAGGGCGCTAACCCCGACCGTATCAAGGAAGAGCTCACAAAGTATGATCTCGTTTGCGAGGACTGGGGCGGCGATGTTATCTGCGTTCCCGTATCCGCAAAGACAGGCGAGGGCATAGATGACCTTCTGGAGAACGTTCTTCTCGTTGCCGAGGTCAAGGAGCTCAAGGCAAATCCCGACAGACTTGCAAAGGGTACTGTCATCGAGGCTCGTCTCGACAAGGGAAGAGGTCCTATCGCTACACTTCTCGTTCAGAACGGTACTCTCAAGCAGGGCGATGTCCTTATCGCAGGTACTGCTGTGGGAAGAGTCCGCGTAATGACCAACGACAAGGGCAGAACCGTAAAGTCCGCAGGTCCTTCCGTTCCTGTTGAGATCACAGGTCTTGCCGAGGTCCCCAGCGCAGGCGATACCTTCAACGCTGTTGAGGACGAGAGACTGGCAAGAGAGCTTGTTGAGCAGAGAAAGCACGAGCAGAAGCAGGAGCAGTTCAACGCTTACCGCAAGGTAACTCTCGACAACCTGTTCAGCCAGATCGCAGAGGGCGAGATCAAGGAGCTCCCCATCGTTGTCAAGGCTGACGTTCAGGGATCTGTTGAGGCTGTAAAGCAGTCGCTGGAGAAGCTTTCCAACAACGAGGTAAGAGTAAGGGTCATCCACGGTGCTGTCGGTGCCGTTAAGGAGAGCGACGTTATGCTGGCAAGCGCTTCAAATGCTATCATCGTCGGCTTCAACGTAAGACCCGATCCCGTTGCGGCTGAGAATGCCGAGCGCGACGGCGTTGACATCAGACTCTATCGTATCATCTATGACGCTATCGAGGAGATCGGCACCGCTATGAAGGGTATGCTGGCTCCCAAGCTCCGCGAGGTCGAGCAGGGACGTGTTGAGGTACGTCAGGTATACAAGATCTCCAACGTTGGTATGGTAGCAGGAAGCTACGTTCTCAGCGGCAAGGTGACAAGAGGAAGCAAGGTACGTGTAGTAAGAGACGGAATAATAATCGCAGATGACGAGATCGCAGGTCTCAAGCGTTTCAAGGACGATGTCAAGGAGGTCGCAGACGGCTACGAGTGCGGTATCAGCCTTGAGAAGTTCAGCGACGTCAAGGAAGGCGATATCTTCGAGACCTACATCGTCGAGGAATACCGTGAAGATTAACTGACAACTAATTTCTATCAATGATAAAGGGGGAATTTCTTATGGATAACAGCAGAATGAGTACTGCGGATATGCTGCAGTACTGCAACGAGGCACTGGCATGGGACGACTTCGGACCTATCGACATATTCTTCTTTGAATCGGTAAAGAAGATACTTCTCGGTCAGTGCAGCGCAATGGAGGAGCCCGAGGAATACACAGACGACCTTATGGGCATCGAGCGCCCTGTCCGCGATGTGGAGCTGGAGCCTGAGTACGGCAACTATGCCGATATATACTACAGCGAAGAAGGCGACGAGGATATTCCCGACTACAGCAGAAGCGCCGAGGACGAGGCTTTCTCTGCCGAGATGTTCGGTGCAGGCTTCTTCGAGGAGGAGAATGCTGAGGAGCCCAGGCCCGAGGCTGTCGAGCCAAAGGCAGAGGAAGCCGCAGCAGAGCCCGCAAAGAAGGCTCCCGCCAAAAAGAGCGCAAAGAAGACTGCTTCAAAGAAGTCAGCTAAGAAGACTTCCGCGAAGAAGGAAAAAGCTGCCGAGTCCGATAAGCATGAAGAATCATCAGGGAGCGGCTTTACAGTAAATCTCTGACGACAGAAAGGAATATAATGCCTAATTTCAAGAACAGCCGCATGGCTGAAGATATAAAACGGGAAATGACCGCCATTCTCCGCGAGCTCAAGGACCCCAGGATAGACAAGATGCTCACTATCGTGAGAGCTGACCTGTCAGGGGATATGTCAAGCTGTAAGATATATGTTTCCAGCTTTGAGGGCATGGAGCGGTCAAAGGAGTCTGTTGAAGGACTGAAAAGCGCAGCAGGCTTCATCAAGAGGGAACTTTTCCACCGCCTCAAAATGCGCAAGGCTCCCGAGCTCAGCTTCATCGCCGACAACTCCATAGAGAGAAGTGCGGAGATAAGCAAAAAGCTCCACGAGCTTCTGTAAGGAGGGCAGAGTATGTTCATCGGTTTCAGTGAGGCTGAGCTGTTCCTCAGAAACTGCGAGGACGCGGTGATAATCACTCACCGCAACCCCGACGGCGACTGCATAGGAGCAGGCTTCGGTCTGAAGGATATACTTGCTCAGATGGGTATAAGGAGCAGAGTGGTCTGCCACGACGGCTTCCCTGCACGTTACGGATTCCTCACAAGTGAGGGAGCAGGAGAGGACTTTGAGCCAAAGACCATAATCGCTGTTGACATCGCCGACGAGAACCTTATGGGCGACTATAAGGACATCTACGGCGGCAAGGTGCAGCTCTGCATCGACCATCACATTTCAAACAAGAACTACGCGGAGAAAACTCTCCTCCGCGGCGACGCCACTGCTGCCTGCGAGATAATCTATGACCTTGCACAGTACATGGGCGTAAAGATAACAAGGCACTGCGCTATGTGCCTGTATACGGGAATATCCACGGATTCGGGCTGCTTCAAGTACGACTGCACCACTCCCCGCGCTCACGAGATAGCGGCGGAGATGATGCGCAGCTACGATATAAACTTCGCAAGGATAAACCGCTATATGTTCGACGTCAAGTCTATGGGCAGACTGAAGCTTGAGGCTAAGGTCAACGAGCTCATGGAATACTGCCTGGGCGGAAAGCTGGCTATCGCTGCCATTACCCAGGATATGATGAAGGACATGGGAGTTTCTATGGAGGAGCTTGAGGGCTTCGCGCCTCTGACCATACAGCTGGAAAACACAGAGGTGGGCATTCTCATGCGCGAGCGCGAGGACGGAGTGTTCAAATGCTCATTCCGCTCCGCAAACGATGTGAACGTTTCGGCTATATGCCAGCTCATCGGCGGCGGCGGTCACGCAAAGGCTGCGGGCTGCACCATAGACGGTCCCCTTGAGGACGCGAAAAAACAGCTCATCGAAGCTGTTGAAAGGGCGCTGGGCTGATGAACGGTATCCTTTGCGTCAATAAACCGCAGGACTTCACCTCATTTGACGTTGTGGCGAAGCTCCGCGGCATACTACGGATAAAAAGACTGGGACACGGCGGCACTCTCGACCCTATGGCGACGGGAGTACTGCCTGTCTTTGTGGGAACTGCCACAAAGGCGTGTGACATCATGCCCGACAATACCAAGAGCTACCGTGCGGGCTTCCGCCTGGGAGCTGTCTCGGATACTCAGGACGTGTGGGGGCAGGTGAAGAACACCTCGGATATGGCGGTCAGTCAGGCGGATATTGAGACTGTTATCCCCGGTTTTACGGGGAAGATAATGCAGCTCCCGCCTATGTATTCGGCTGTTCAGGTGAACGGCAAGCGGCTCTACGACCTGGCAAGACAGGGCGTTGAGGTGGAGCGTCAGCCCCGTGAGATAGAGGTATCATCTCTTGTGCTGGAGAGCTATGACAGCAGCAGCCGTGAGGGAGTGCTGTCCATTTCCTGCGGCAAGGGCACCTATATAAGAACTATTATCAGCGACATCGGCGACAGACTGGGCTGCGGAGGCATCATGACCTCTCTGGTCAGGACATCGTCGGGAGGCTTCACCCTTGATGACTGCCGCACTCTTGAGGAGATACAGCAGGCAAGGGACGAGGACAGGCTTGAGGAGCTCATTCTCCCCATAGAGCGCATCTTTGAGAAGCTGCCTAAGCTGAGACTGGGCGAGGCTCAGACAAGAATGTACAGAAACGGCGTAAAGCTGGATTTAGAAAGAGTCCGCGGCATAAGGGACGGCATCGGCGAATATGCGGTGTACGGCTCCGACGGGGGCTTTATCGGCACAGCGATCGCAGACCGCGAGAGCGGACTGCTGAGAGTGGGAAAGAATCTGGGGTGACGGCATGGAGAAGAAGTATTCCGCTGTTGCTCTCGGACTTTTCGACGGCGTCCACCTGGGACACAGAGCCGTGCTGAAGGCGGCTTCGGACTGCAAACAGCAGGGAATGACTGCCTGCGCATTTACCTTCCCGTCACGGAGTGCGGCGAAAAAGGGCACCGGCGGCTTCATCTACGGCGACGACGAAAAGGCTGCTATCCTCACCGGGGAGTGTGGCATCGAGCGTATATACTCACCGCCCTTTGCGGATATATGCGGCATGGACGGCGCCGAATTCGCGGAGAGGATACTCCGCGGAGAGCTGAATGCTGCATTCGTGTGCTGCGGCAACGACTTCCGCTTCGGCAAGGGAGCCTCCTGCGGCATTGCTGAGCTGAGAAGCTTCGGCGAAAGATACGGCTTCCGCGTTGAGACCGTTGAGGACGTCCTCTGCGGCGGCGAGAGAGTCTCATCTACCCTTATCCGCAGACTTCTGGCGGAGGGCAGTATCGAAAGGGCGAATACCCTTTTAGGCAGTCCATACACAATTATGAAAACTGTCAGCCGCGGCGCTCAGCTGGGACGCACTATCGGCTTCCCTACGGCAAACCAGCTCTTTGACGAGGGACAGCAGGTCCCAGCATACGGCGTTTACGCCTCGGTCACACAGACAGACGGGAAGTCATTCCCCTCAATGACAGACATCGGCATGAAGCCCACCGTGAACTACGGGGGAGCTCCCCTTGCCGAGACCTATATACACGGATTTTCGGGAGACCTTTACGGAAGTCCGCTGAGAGTTTCGCTGAAACGGTTCATCCGCCCCGAGATGAAGTTCTCCTCTTTGGAGGAGCTCAGGGAGCAGATACACCGCGATATGGAAGCGGCTCTGAATATATTGTAAAAAATTCGCACTGCTTTCACTCTGTTATCACATACAGGTATTACCATAGTAAAAGCTGTGAATATAAGCGGCTCATGCCGCAACATACGCAATAAGGAGGGTAAAACCCAATGATAGAGGTCAGGAACCTTACTAAGATGTACGGCGACAAGCTTGCCGTAAACAATATCAGCTTCAAGGTCGAAAAAGGCGAGATACTCGGCTTCCTCGGACCTAACGGCGCGGGAAAATCCACCACCATGAATATGCTGACGGGATATATCTCGTCAAGCTCCGGCGCAGTCCTCATAGACGGCACCGATATTCTTGAGGACCCCAGGAAGGCAAAGGCAAATATAGGCTATCTCCCCGAGATACCGCCCCTTTATGTGGATATGACCGTTGATGCCTATCTCAACTTCATGTACGACCTTAAAAAGTGCAAGCTGCCCAGAAAGGCTCACCTCAAGGACGTCTGCAATCTCTGCAAGATACAGGACGTTAGAGGAAGACTTATCAAGAACCTTTCAAAAGGTTACAGACAGAGAGTCGGCATGGCACAGGCTCTTATCAACAATCCCCCTGTGCTCATTCTCGATGAGCCCACAGTTGGTCTCGACCCAAGCCAGATAATCGAGATAAGAAGCCTTATCAAGAAGCTGGGCAAGAGACATACAGTTATCCTTTCATCTCATATCCTTCCCGAGATACAGGCTGTCTGCGACAGGATAATCATTATCAACAGGGGAGAGGTAGCTGCCGACGGTACTGCCGACGAGATAGCAAAGAAGATAACCAATGAGCATAAGATGACTCTCCGTATCGAGGGGCCCGAGCACTCCGCTGACGACAAGCGCGTCATCGCAGAGGCTATCAGGAGCATCAGCGGCGTAAAGTACGTCCGTGCCGACATGGAGCGCGAGAAGGGCATCTACGATTACGACGTTGAGACCGACGGCAAGACAGACGTCCGCCGCGACATCAATAAGCTCTGCGCAGAAAAAGGCTGGAATATCCTTATGCTCCAGCTCTCAGACCTCACCCTCGAGGACATCTTCCTCAAGATCACCATGGGCGAGACACTTGACAGCTCTGTCTCTGAAAAGAGCGGTAAGTCAAAGAAGCCCAGGATCGAGATAAAACGCTCTGAAAACGGCAAGATCAAAGCCGTTCAGGAGGACGATGACAAGGAAGATGACGGAGACGGCGACAGCATCGTTTCCGATGACAGCGAAGACAATAACGGAGGTGAGGAATAATGCTGGCTATCTACAGGCGCGAAATGGGCGCATTCTTTACATCGGGCGTGGCATACGTATTTCTTGCTGTGTTCTGGCTCGTATCGGGTATATTCTTCTATAACGGAGTTGTGGGCAATGCCACCACTGATACCTCGGCACTTTTCAGCTCAATGTTCTATATCGTTCTGTTCCTTATACCCGTTCTCACAATGAAGCTCCTCAGCGAGGAGAAGAAGAACAGGACCGACCAGGGACTCCTCACAGCTCCCATAAGTCTGTGGGACATCGTTCTCGGCAAGTATTTCGCAGCTCTTACACTGTTCATCATTGCCGAGTCTGTAGTGTTCATCTACGCTTTCATTCTCAATTACCTGGGCGACGTGGTCTGGACGCCTCTCATAGGCAACTATGTTGCTATGATATTCCTCGGCGCCGCTTTCATCGCCGTGGGACTGTTCGTATCTTCACTGACCGAGAGCCAGATGGCTTCTGCGGTAGTGAGCCTTGTACTTCTTTTTGTCATCTACCTCTCGGAGGTCATGGTCTCCAACTTCCAGAACGGCGGCAAGTTTAAGAAGGCAATATACTTCGTGGTATCAAAGCTTGCGTTCTATTCAAGATACGTTGAGTTCACAAGGGGAGTATTCAGCCTTCCCAGCATCGTTTTCTTCATCAGTGCAGCCTTCCTCTTCAATTTCTTCACCGTCAAGGTGCTTGAGAAGAGACGCTGGAGCTGATCTAACAGGAAAGGAAGGTTTTGATACAGATGAGTAAAAAAGAGATCGACAGCAAAAAGGTCGAAGAGACCGTTAAAGGAAAAGTCGATGAAGTAACAGATGTTGAGGCTGCTTCCGTGAAGGACCCCGACAAGCACAGAAAGCTCAAGTACGGCGCAATGTTCTATATAATCATTGCTCTTGTGATCGCTGTGGTCGTTATCCTCAACATCATGGTGAACATCTTCGCAAAGCGTTCACCCATCAAGATAGATATTACCCCCGACAACAGATATGAGCTCACCGACGAGTCCGTAAACGCCGTAAAGGCTCTGGACAAGGACGTTGACATCGTTGTCACCAGCGAAAGAGATTACTTCGAGGCTCTGGGCAACTACAGAGAGAGCTTTTTTGCCGCTAACTACGGCGTACCCGCAGAGGTGCCCTACGAGCTGATCCCCGAGCTCCTGGACAAGTATTCCGTATACGCTCAGCAGGGCAAGGGCAGCATAAACGTAAAATACGTTGACCTTGACAAGGACCCCGATGCCATTGCAAAGTACAGTAAGAACTACAACGGCGATATTCTCCGCGGAAATATAGTTATTGCTTCCGGTGACAGAGTAAGAGTCCTGGACGAGACTGATGTCATGAATATGCTCACACCCGACCAGGTAGCTATGCAGAGCCAGCAGCTCAAGTTCGTATTCACAGGCGAGAGCACTATCACCTCTGCTATCACAAGCGTTACAGATGCTCACCCCGTAAAGGTGGCATTCGTTAAGACCATGAACAACCTTGCTGTTTACGATGAGCAGGGCTACGGCGGCTATGCCGAGTCCTTCGAGAAGGAGCTCCTCACCAAGAACGGCTATGACTGCACCGATATTGACATCGCTCAGGACGAGATAAGCCCCGAGGATTACGAAATGGTAGTTCTCCTTGCTCCCTCCGTTGACTTTACAGAGGATATAATCAAGAAGTTCAGCGACTTCCTCTACAACGGCGGAAAGTATGACAGGAACATGATCTACGCCCCCGATGTCTCAAAGACAAATCTCCCCAATATCGACGAGTTCCTCGCCGACTGGAGCATCAAGGTTGAGAATAACATCATTCTCGATGAGACAAATGCTGTTGGCAACAGCCCCTCAAACATCATCGTTTCCGTAAGCGACAGCGAGGCTGTGGGAGAGCTTCCCAATGACAGACTTCCCATCATCTCTCAGTATACAAGAGAGCTCACACCTATAACCAAGAACAATGAGGCTATCGTAAAGGAAGTGCTCAAGTCATCAGCTGAGTCATATTCAGCAGACATCACATCTGATGAGCCCGAATACGGTGAAAAGGGCGAGAGAGTCGCTGCTATCCTTTCTCAGAAGCAGCATTCGGAGGACTTTGCGGTATATACCAGCAGTATTCTCGTACTTGGTTCACCTGCAATGGCTAACTCCACTTTATTACAGCAGACAGCGTCGGTAAACAACGCAAGCGTGCTCCTTGGCATCGTCAACAACATGACAGGCAAGGAGAAGGGCGTTGTCATCGCCGATAAAAATCTCCAGAGTTCATTTATAGCTCCCACTGCATCTCAGCTCAAGAAGATACATGTGACAGTAGTATGGATCATACCCTTCATCATTGCTGCTGTGGGCGTAATAGTACTGTTAAGGAGACGAAATAAATGAAAAAACAGGCTAAGGGTATTATCGCTCTCAGCGCCCTTCTCGTGGCGATGCTGGGCGGCGGATATGCCTATATGAAGCTTACTCCCGAGGAGGGAGGCGGAGAAGGCAGCAGCTCAACACTGCTGCTGGCTACCGAGGCTGAGGGACAGGGAACTGTCCTCGTCAGCGACAACGGTGAAACAGGCGTCGTAAAGGAGGCTATCGTCAAAAATGCAGACGATGAGCTGAAGATAGTGATGAAGGACGCTCCCGATGAAAGCGGCGTCGGCGCTACCTATACCCTCAAGGACTATAAGGATCTGGATGTGAATACCTCCGTTGTGGGTACTCTCATCAATAACGGCAACGGCATACAGGCTCAGAGCCTTATCGCCCGTGACTGCACAGACCTGGAAAAATACGGTCTCGCACAGCCCGCGACTGAGGTGGAATTCACCTACGAATCAGGCAATAAGGTAAAGTTCTATGTGGGCGATGTCACTCCCTCAAAGGATACGGTCTACTTCCGCGTGGAGGGCAGCAACGACGTCTATACGGTAAATCAGTCCACAGTTGCCAACTACTCAAAGACCAACAAGGAGCTCATAGAGAAAACTGTGCTGGCAAAGCCCTCTGACGAGGAATATCCCATAATCAACAGCCTCAGGATAGAGCGCAGCGACATGGACAGCGATATACTCCTTGAGTACGACAAGTCCGCCGAGGACGGCAAATCAGGCGGCACATCAGCTACACATATCATGGTTGAGCCTGTTGAGAGCTTCCTTGCCGTAGAGAAATCCACAGACATCACAAACGGTATGTTCGGGCTCAAGGCTTCGGACATATACGCTCTCCACTGCACAGAGGCGGACATCGCCGAGGCAGGTCTCAGCGACCCCTTCTGCAAGGTGACCATGGACTGCGATGACGGCAGCAGCTATGTGCTGCTCCTCAGCGAGATTTTCACCGACGAGAGCGGCAGCAAGTGCAGCTACGGTATGCTTGAGGGCGGAAAGGTAATATACATCATCTCCGCTGACAGTGCAAAGTGGCTGACAGTTCAGCCTATCGACATCAGTTCGAGACTGCTGATAACCAACTATGTATGGAACATCACCGACCTGTCCGTTAGCGGCGGCGGAGTCAAGTATGACTTCAACATCTCAATGAAGGAGGACGTTGAGGACCCCGAGTCTCCCACAGCCTCCGACTTTGTGGTAAGAAAGAACGGCGATGTTTTCGATACAGAGCGCTACAGACTTTTCTATTCCTTCCTGGTAAGCACTAACGGTGAGGAATTTGCTCTTGGCGTTCCTGTTCCCGAGGGAGAGCCTGCGGCTTCCATAAAGATAAAGGATTCCTATTCGGGAAAGACCACCACCTTCGATTTCTATGACGATTCGGTAATGCGTTCACTCATCGTTGTAAACGGCGAGAGCAAGTATTACTGCACTAAGTCTTATGTGAACACCCTCATAGATAATATAAAGAGAATAGACACAGGAGAGGACTATATCAAAACCTGGTAATATCCCAAGGAGGTAAATAATGAGCGAGAAATTCAACACATACAAGGGCTACCCTCTGGTAAGAAACGGCAACCAGATATATTACGGTTATATGTCAGATCCCTTTGTTATCTTCATTCAGATACTTGAGACAAAGGAGGAGAACGGTGAGCAGGTCACCTCAAAGGTGAGAGTTGTCCAGATGGACACCAACGAGCCGAATCCTCTGAAGGCTTTTGTCAAGAACGCCGAGAGAGAGTGCGGTCTCTATGAGGCACTTGATATTGCCAGCGTATGGCTGGAAAAGGCTCTCAAGAGCTAAAAATGCAAAAAATCCCCCGGAACGGTGCAATATCGTTTCGGGGGACTTTTAATTAGAGTTGAGAGTTTAGAGTGGAGAGTTAATGTGTTCGCTTCGCTCACACTATAAATAATGTCGCCGAAGGCGACAACGAAACTTTCAACTGAAAAAAACCCCGAAGCATTTTTGACTGCTTCGGGGAATGTTTTTTATTCTACCGAGATGATGTAGTAGTACACGGGCTGTCCGCCGTTTACCAGCATTACCTCTATCTTGTCGCTGAGCTTGGACTGTATGAACTTCTGGAGCTCCTCTGCATTCTCTTCGGGCACATCGGCGCCGTGGATAAGAGTTACATAGCTCACATCGCCCTTCGCCAGCTTCTTGACCAGCTTGTATGTAGCCTTGTTGATGTCGCGCTCTGTGAACGAGAGCTTGCCGTTGTCAAGAGCGAGTATCTCGCCCTCCTTTATCTGGTGACCCTCAAACTCGGAGTCTCTTGCGGCAAAGGTGATAAGTCCCGTTGAGACCTTCTCGAATGCCTTTGTCATGTCGATGCGGTTCTCGTTGAGGCTGTGTGTATCGTCAAATGCCAGCATAGCAGCTATACCCTGGGGGATAGTCCTGGTCTGGAGCACGCATACCTTTCTGTCGGTAAGCTTTACAGCCTGCTCGGCTGCCATGATGATGTTCTTGTTATTGGGAAGCACGAATACCGTATTTGCGGGAGTTTTCAGTATTGCGCGTAGAATATCGTCGGTGGAGGGGTTCATGGTCTGACCGCCCTTTACCACAACATCTGCGCCCAGGTCTGTGAACATAGCCTCAAGACCGTGACCTGCGGCAACTGCCACAAATCCGAACTCCTTCTCGGGCTCTACGGGAGTAAGTCCCTCCTCGGCAGCTCTTGCGTCCTTGACCTTGTTTTCGTGCTGGATACGCATATTCTCTATCTTGGGACGTGGATCGTTGATGAAGTGACCGAACTCAAGTCCCTTCTGGAGAGCATTTCCGGGGTTATCGGTGTGAACGTGTACCTTGATTATCTTCTCATCGTCAACTACTACCACGCAGTCGCCGATGGTCTCAAGATAGGCTCGGAGCTTGGATACGTCGGAACAGTTATCGTCCTTTTCCAGCATGAACTCCGTACAGTAAGTGAAGGTGATGTCGTCGTCATATTCGCTTACGGCTGTTCTGAATGAGTCATTCTGGTTCTCCTGGGGAGCGGGAGCCTCATCGGGCTCGGCAATGGCACCGCCTGCGAAGACATCAGTCATAGCGCGGAAGATTATGCACAGACCCTTGCCGCCTGCGTCAACTACCCCTGCCTTTTTAAGCTGTGGGAGCATTTCCGTTGTTTTGGCGAGAACAGCCTCAGCCTCGGTGCATATCTCCTGCCAGAAGGTGACCTCGTCGTTGGTCTCAAGGGCGATCTCCCTTGCCTTATGTGCAGCAGCCTTGACTACGGTGAGGATAGTTCCCTCAACAGGCTTCATGACAGCCTTGTATGCAGCCTCTACACCGAACTGCAGCGCGTCTGCGAAGTTCTCGCAGCTGGCCTCTGTGCAGCCTGAGAGTCCCTTTGAAAATCCTCTGAATATAAGGGAAAGAATAACGCCTGAGTTTCCTCTTGCGCCTCTCAGAAAAGCCGAAGCCGCCGTGGAAGCCACCTCGGATACGGGAGCCTTGTCGTCCAGTCTTTTCAGTTCGGCAACGGAATTGCCGATGGTCATGGACATATTCGTTCCTGTATCGCCGTCGGGAACGGGGTAAACATTGAGCTCGTCGACCTCACGCTTCCTGTTGGCTATGGTGATGGCAGCGGAGATAACAGCGTCTCTGAGCAATGAACCGTTTATCACAGTAAAGTCCTCCAATTCTATATACCTGTACGCCTTATGCGTTCATATCGTCAACGAAAACGTTGACCTTGTGTACATCTATTCCTGCAGCTTCCTCGACAGCGAAGCTGACCTTGTGGGTGATGCTGCTTACAGCGGCAGTGATGTTGGTGCCGTATGTGACCTTGATATGCAGGTCGATAACGAGACCGCCCTCCTTATCGGTGCGGATCATCACGCCCTTGTTCTTTCTGAAGGCTTTTCCCGCTGTGAGAGCGGAAACTGCTGAACGGAAGGTGCTTACGCTGCAAACGTCGGCAACGCCGAAGCAGTCTGTGACAGCGTGTTTTACCAGCTCAGTGAGGTAATTCTCAGAGATAGTGATCTTTCCGATATGATTTTCAAAGCCTACCATAGGTCATCACTCCTTTTGTAAAATGGGCTGCGGTGCATAAAAATGACCGCTATCTTAATAATTATATCACAAATGATAGCGATTTACAATACCTATATTAAAGAATATTGTGAAAAAATGTTTATCAGCCGTGGAAAATCCCGTAATTGTATTGATTATCCCGGCGGTTTATGCTATAATGAATGCAAAGCATACAATTGATCGTTTCTCAGTAAAGTTGACAGTTGAAAGTTGAAAGTTAATGTGAGCGCAGCTCTCAACTCTAAACTCTCAACTCTTAAACTTATCTGCTCCTTTGCAGAGCACTAAAAAGGAGGTCTTACCATGGGATTCCATTTCAGAAAGAGCTTTAAGATAGGCAAGCTTTTCAAATTCAACAAGAACAAGAAGGGCGGCAGTATTTCCGTTGAAGGTCCCAAGATAGCAGGAAAAAAGGTAAAATTCACAGTAAATGACAAGAAAAAGGCTACAGTAAGCCTCCAGGGCACAGGCATCTCCTATGACACCGACCTGGGCGGCAAGAAGAAAACAGGCAAAAAATAACGGAGGAATATGAAAAAACTTCTTTTTATCGGCGATGTTGTTGGCAAGGCGGGCTGCGAGTTTCTCACAGCCAAGCTTGGCGGCATCAAGCGTCAGTACGGAATAGACATCACAATAGTAAACGGAGAAAATTCGGCTCAGGGCAACGGTATTACAGCTGCGTCTGCGGATATGCTCGTGAGAGCGGGAGCCGACATCATCACTACCGGAAATCACGCCTTCAGACGCAGGGAGTCCCTTGACATATTCGAGGAGGACTATATCGTCCGCCCTGCAAATTACCCCGAGGGAGGCTGCGTGGGAAGCGGCGTCAGGATACTGGACGCAGGTCTCTATTCTGTGGCGGTCGTAAACCTTATGGGCACCGTCTATATGGACCCTCTGGACAACCCTTTCACCAAGATAGAACAGCTTCTTGAGGATATAGATACTCCCAATATCTTTGTGGACTTCCACGCGGAGGCTACCTCCGAGAAAAAGGCTATGGGACACTTCCTCACGGGAAAGGTCACGGGTGTTTTCGGCACTCATACCCACGTCCAGACCGCAGATGAATGTATATTGGGCGGTCATACTGCATATATTACCGATGTGGGAATGGTGGGACCCGAGCTTTCCTGCCTCGGAGTTGAGATAGGTCCCACGGTGGAAATGTTCCGCTATCGTATGCCTGTCCGCTTCAATACGGCAGAGGGCGATTGCTTCCTTTGTGGAACAATAGTTGAATTTAATGAAAAAGAGGGCAAATCGCACAAAATCGAGAGATTAATTATAAGATAGTCTACAAAGTTTGTATCAGGTACTTGCAATTTTTTAACTTATATTGTATAATACAATTGTACAATAGCCTAAGAGATTTGGCAGTCAACGTACAATTATTTCTAACAGGAGGGTTATTTGTCATGGAAATTCTGAAAGCATCATCACATTCATCACCGAATTCTGTTGCCGGAGCAATTGCCGGCGTGATCAGAGAGCAGAAGGCTGTTGAGGTACAGGCAGTCGGTGCAGGTGCAGCTAATCAGGCGATAAAAGCGATCGCCATAGCAAGGGGATATCTGGCACCTATTGGAATCGACCTTATCTGTATTCCTGCTTTCGCTAACATCACTATCGACGGTGAAGAGAGAACCGCTATCAAGCTTATCTGTGAGCAGAGATAATCGGTAAAAACCATTGGGCGGACTGTTGTCCGCCCTTTTTTATGCTTTCGGAAATGAGCGGGAGCCGCTCATAAAGGAGAACTATATGCCAACTACACTTTTCAGCGATATAGAATACCTCAAGGGCGTGGGAAAGGCGCGGGGCGAAAAGTACCGCAAGCTTGGGATAAACTCGCCCTTTGAGCTGATATACCATATACCAAGAAGCTATCTGGATTTCCGCACCCATGTGCCTGTGGCGCAGGCTGTACTCAATGAGTATAACGTGCTGAAGCTGACCGTGTTCCGCAAGATGCCGCCGCAGCGCATAAAGGGCGGACTTGTAATATGTAAGGCTGCCGCTACCGACGGCACCGATGATATACTCATCGTGGTGTACAACAACGTCTACTACTTCCAGGCGCTGAAGGAGGGCGAGACCTACTATATGTACGGCAAGGTCGCAGGAAACTTCCTGCGCAAGGAGATAAGCTCTCCCGTGTACATCAGGGCGGACGAGCAGGTGCTGATACAGCCCATCTATCCCCTGACACAGGGGCTTTCCGTGAATATGGTCCGTACCAATATGCGACAGGCCCTGGAGATAATGCGCCGTGAACCCTTCGAGACCCTTTCTGCGGACATACTGAAAAAATACGACCTTGCTCCCCTTATGTGGGCGCTGGAGAATATACACTTCCCCGAGAGCGAGCTGGCTTCCGAGACCGCAAGGCGGAGACTTGCCTTTGACGAGCTGCTGAAGCTCCAGATAGGAATGTCCGTCATGAAGTCACGAAGCCGCAGGAATACTGCCTTCCGCATGGATCCCGCGGTAGATGTGGGAGAGTTCACAAGGGGGCTGCCCTTTGAGCTGACTGACGACCAGCAGAAGGCTGTGGAGGACATAGTCGGCGACCTTTGCCGCGATGTGCCTATGAACAGGCTGCTCCAGGGCGATGTGGGAAGCGGAAAGACCGCCGTTGCTGCCGCAGCCTGCTTCTTTGCGGCGAAAAACGGCATACAGTCCGCGCTCATGGCTCCCACGGAGATACTTGCCACCCAGCACTTCCGCACCCTCAGCGACTTTCTTGAGCCCTTCGGCGTTAAGGTCTGCCTGCTGACAGGCTCCATGACCGCAAAGAAAAAAGCTGCCGTCCGCGATGAGATAGCAGCAGGAGAGATAGATGTGGTTGTGGGCACCCACGCCATTATCCAGAAGGACGTGGAGTACAAGGCGCTGGGACTGGTCATCACCGACGAGCAGCACCGCTTCGGCGTGGCGCAGAGAGCTGCCCTTGCGGAAAAGGGGGACGCTCCTCACAAGCTGGTAATGTCGGCGACTCCCATACCGAGAACGCTGGCACTCATTATATATGGGGACCTTGATATATCGGCGATAACTCAGCTTCCCAAGGGCAGGAAGCCCATAAAGACCTACGCTGTAACGGGAAAGCTGCGCAGCAGAGCCTTCGGCTTCGTAAGGGAGCGCCTTGACGAGGGGCGTCAGGCTTATGTGGTCTGCCCCATGATAGAGGAGAGCGAGAGCGAGCTCTTTGCGGTCAAGACCTATGCGGAGAACGCCGCAAGGAATGACCTGAAGGGCTATACCACGGCGCTGCTCCATGGAAAAATGAGAACTGCCGAAAAGGACAAGACCATGAAGCTGTTCCGCGACGGTGAGATACAGGTGCTTATCTGCACCACCGTTGTGGAGGTAGGCGTGGACGTGCCCAATGCGGCTGTAATGGTCATAGAAAATGCGGAGCGCTTCGGACTTTCCCAGCTCCATCAGCTCCGCGGACGAGTGGGCAGAGGCAGCTTTGAGAGCAGCTGCATACTCATAACGGACAACACCACCGAGGACTGCGTGAAGCGAATGAAGATAATGTCCTCAACCTCTGACGGATTCAAGATCTCCGAGGAGGACCTGAAAATGCGCGGTCCCGGAGACTTCTTCGGCAGCGCACAGCACGGACTTCCGCCGCTTAAAATAGCGGATATTGCCTGCAATATGGAGCTGATGAACCGTGCACAGAGCTGCGCAAGGGAGCTCCTTGCCGACGATCCCCTTCTTGAAAAGCCGCAGAACCACGCCCTGAAAATGGACGTAATGCGCCTGTTCAGCAAGGACATAATAGGATAAAGCTGTTAGCCATTAGCCCTTAGCCGTTAGCATAATGTAGGGAACGGCGCCCTCGCCGTTCCGCAAAACGTAATACATGCCCAACGGAACGCCGAGGGCGGCGTTCCCTACAAATGTAAATTATGATTTATCATAGCAGCTGAATAAACACAATGCCCCTGAGCGGTCAAACCGCTCAGGGGCGAAATTCTGCATGATATAACGGCTGTGATCGCCGTTTTTATTACATAATGTCGTTCTTCTTGTCGCTTGAAGCGTTTGAGATAGTGCTGCCGATCTTGCCCTTTACCACCTTGATGCTCTGGAGATTTCTTGAGTAGTAATTCTCGGTGTCATTGAGCATCTTTGCAACTGAAGCCGCAGCGTTCTGCTGAAGGTTCTTTGCTGCTGTCTGAGCCTTTGTGAGCATATCCAGTGCCTTCTTCTTAGCCTCTGTAACGATAGCCTCTCTTGAAACTATCTGAGCGGCACGCTCCTCAGCCTTGCGGATGATGGATTCTGCGTTGAGCTTAGCCTCGTTGAGGATACGCTGACAGTCAAATTCTATCTTCTTAGCTTCCTTGAGTTCGTGAGGCATATTCAGACGGACGTCGTTGATGAGCTCTCTCATTCTCTCGCCGTCGATGACCTTCTTATGGGATACAAAGGGAACTGAGGACGCCTTGTCAAGAAGTTCGTCCATTTCTTCTAAAATCTCATCAATGCTCATAGTAATTACCTCTCCTTAATAAGTCTTTGTTTTATATCATCAAGTATTTCATTGGGAACGAAATGAGTTATGTCGCCGCCGAAATAAGCTATCTGCTTTACCAGGCTGGAGCTGAGATACATATTCTCCGTTGCTGTGGTCAGAAAGACCGTTTCCGCTCCTGCATAAAGCTTCTTGTTTGCCAGAGCCATCTGGAATTCATACTCAAAGTCGCTGACAGCTCTCAGACCCTTTACAATGGCGACAGCGCCCACGTTCCTGACGTAGTCCGCAAGGAGCCCGTCAAGGATATCTATTACAACATTGTCAAGGTCACGGGTGACCTGTTCTATCATAAGCATACGTTCCGTAGCCGTGAAGCTTGGCTGTGCCTTGCCTGCGTTTCTGGATATGAGGACTATCACCTTGTCAAAGAGCTTTGAGGCTCTGGTGATGATGTCCAGATGTCCCAGCGTAACAGGGTCGAAGCTTCCGGGGCAAACGGCTATTCTTCTCATTCGTCAGCCACCTCCTCGGATGGTTTGCAGAAGATCGAGACATTTATCTTGCCGTAGCGGTAGGTCTTTCTCAGTCTCATACCCTCGGGAGCCGCAGGCTCATCCGCCTCTGTCTCATACTCGCATATGATGATACCTCCGTCCCTGAGCTTTTTAGCTGCGAAGGGGAGGATATTTGCGATATGGTTATAGCGGTAGGGCGGGTCGAGGATAATGATGTCGAAGGTCTGGGAGGTGAGCTTTATATAGTCATAGCTGTCGCGGTTTATCACCTCTGACTGACGCTCGAAGCCTGTGTTCCTCAGATTTTCGTTGACACATCTTATGGAACGGAGCGAGCTGTCTATGAACACGGCGCGCTCTGCGCCTCTGCTCAGTGCTTCTATGCCCATCTGACCGCTTCCTGCGAAGAGATCGAGGACTCTTGCCCCCTCCAGTTCAAACTGAACGGCTGAAAAGATGCCTTCCTTTACCTTGTCGGCAGTAGGTCTGACATCCAGACCCTCGGGTGCCACAAGTTTGCGGCCTCTTGCAATGCCTGTGATTACTCTCATGTTTTAGTGCTCCGAAGCCGCAGACGAAACTGCGGTTTCCGCATTTACGGCATACGGATGCCGAATTATATATACATCTTATTATATATTATTTTTCGGGACTTGTCTATATTATTTCTTAAAAATAGGCGATTTTGACTAAAAAATGTTGTTTTCTTTTGTCCATCATATACACAGTGGTTAGTGAATAGTGGTTAGTGTATAGTGCATAGTGCTTAGTATTTCGTGTTCAGCGAACAACTAAGCACTAAGCACTAAAAACTAATAACTTAAAATTTCTTTTGCAATTTTTCAAAAAGGTCTTGACAAGTGTATATACAGATGCTATAATGTGTATAATGTATATATACAATCATGCATGAGGTGAAATATGGATATTATTATCAGCAACTCATCGGGTGAGCCTATCTATCAGCAGATATCCTCTCAGATAAAGGCTCTTATCCTGAACGGTACGCTGAAAGCGGGGGACGCCCTGCCTTCCATGCGTACTCTTGCTCAGCAGCTCCGCATAAGCGTCATTACTACAAAGCGCGCCTATGAGGACCTTGAAAGAGACGGCTTCATCGAGTCCTATACGGGCAAGGGAAGCTTCGTAAAGGGGCAGAATACCGAGCTTTTGCGCGAGGAGTACCTGCGCCAGACCGAAGCCCTCCTTACTCAGGTCTGCGACAAAGCCCGTCAGTGCGAGCTCAGCCTTGACGAACTCAAGGAGATGCTCGAACTAATTTACGGAGGGGCAGAAAATGAATGATTATGAAAATGCTGTCGAGATAAAGGGACTTACCAAGCGGTATGACGGCTTTACTCTCGATAACGTCAGCTTTGACGTGCCCAAGGGCAGCATTATGGGCTTTATCGGTCAGAACGGTGCAGGAAAGACCACGACCATAAACGCCCTGCTCAATATAGTAAAGAAGGACGAGGGCGAGATAAAGCTCCTCGGACTGGACAGCGTAAAGGACGAGTTTGAGGTGAAATCGCAGATAGCTGCGGTATTCGACGAGCTCCCCTTTGACGACAGACTCAATGCAAACGACATAAACAAAATACTCCGCGAGGTTTTTGAACAGTGGAGCAGCGAGACCTTTTTCGGCTATCTTGACCGCTTTTCACTGCCGAGAAAGAAGAAGTTCGGCAAGTTCTCAAAGGGCATGAAGATGAAGCTCCAGATAGCTTCCGCACTGTCTCATAACGCAAAGCTGCTTATAATGGACGAGGCTACGACAGGTCTTGACCCAGTTGTCAGGAACGAGATACTGGATATCTTCCTTGAATATCTCCAGAATGAGGAGCACACTATCCTTATGTCCTCACATATCACCTCCGACCTTGACAAGGTGGCAGACAGCGTTACCTTCATCGACAAGGGAAAGCTGCTCATAAGCGGCTACAAGGACGATATACTGGACAGCCACGGCGTGCTCAAATGCACCAAGAACGACTACAAGGAGATAGATCCTGAGGACATCATCAGCGCCCGTCTTTCGGACTTCGGCGCCGAGGTCATGGTGGCTGACAGGGCTGAGTGCAGCCGCAAATATTCGGGAGCCGTTATCGATCCCGCTACACTCGAGGAGATAATGATCTACTACGTCAACCGCAGCAAAAAGGAGTGGAGATGAATGAAAGGTCTTATCTATCGTGAGTTTCATCTCAGCCGCAAGCCTTTTATAATGATGCTTCTGGTGTATGTGATCTTTGTGGGTATGCTCTCACTGGTCTTCATAAGTACCTATGCGGGGAATCTCGCAGGGACAGAAGGCGTTGAAGAAATGCGGAGCTCCATGTATTCGCAGATGTACCTTTATGGGGGACTTATCGCTTTGGTGGGCACTGTATACGGTCATAACGACATCATAGAAAAGGACTATCAGTCTCACTGGCAGCTCTATTCATATACTCTTCCCATGAACGAAAAGAAAATAGCTGCTTCAAAATTCATTGTACGCGGAGCTTTTCTGATTCTGGGTATGGTGCTTGCCTTTCTTGCGGATATTATTTTTGCGGCAGCGGCAAAGCTGCCCCTGAGTACGGGACATCTCAAGAATATCTTCATAGCAGGTATGCTCTACGGAGCTGTGTGCTTTTTGGATATTCCCAGTATGCTCAGATTCAGGACACAGGCAAAAAATGCAGCCATAGGTCTGGCCATTGCGGCGCCTTTGTTTGCAGCTTTGGGCTACGGCACATTTAAGGTGATAAAGTTCGGCTATGCAGAGGCGAAAAGGCTCTATCCCGATCTGGAAGGCGATGCGGGAATGAGGAAGGTACTCATGCCCTATATTGTGAAGTACCGCGATATGGCTGTGTGGATAGCTCCCATAGTATTTGTTCTTACGGTCCTGCTTATGTATATATGGGCTGTGAAAGAGCTTAAAAGGAGGCGGTACTGATGACAGGTTTCCTTTACAGAGAGCTCAGACTGAGCTGGTACAAAATAATATTGTTCATGTTTGGCATGATGGTCTATCCTGTGCCTATAGCGCTGCTGATGCGGAATTCTCCCGATATGGAGGGCATATCGGGCGGTGTCAGTGCCTTGGTTTCGGGAGTCGGCGCATTTATGGCGTTTCTGATAGGCGGCACATTCGAGGTCACCATGTTCAAGGACGACGAGCGCCGCAAATGGGCGTATTATACAGCTTCAACACCCGACGGCATAAAGAGGCAGATCGGCGCAAAATATATTGTCACCCTGTTTTTTGCTATGGCGACAGTTACAATGCTCACCCTTGTGAACAGCTTTGCCTATGACGGAAATCACGATATAGGCATTGCAACATCACTGTATATGGTGCTGTTTTATGTTCAGCTCTTCATACGCTCGGTGGAGTATCCTCTTATGGTGCGATTCGGCGGAAAGATGGGCAACGTTGTAAAGATGGTGCTTATTGCGGCTGTGGTCCTTGGCGGCGCTGTATACCTGTTGTTCGGCGATCTTTCGCCCTTTGCTGATTTGAGCTCGTTCTGGGACAGACTGTTCGAGAGCTTTGATGATCCCGAAGCTGCCGGAAAAATAGCTCTTGGCACAGGTATAGCGGCTGTGGGGATAACGGTGCTGTACTACCTTTCCTACAGACTTTCCGTAAAATGGTATCTGAAAGGAGTTGACCACTATGCAAAGTAAAAAGAAAACTCTGCTCAGAATAGCTCTGTACATCGTACTTGCGTATCTTCCTGTGTATGTGCTGGGATTTGTCTTCTCGGACAAGGAGGGCGGTCTCACCAGCGCACTGGCAGGCAACAGCCTCATGCTCTTTCCTGCAATAGCGGTGATAATAACAAGGCTCATAACAAAAGAGGGCTTCCGTGACGCCTTTCTCGGCACAGGCAGAAGAAAAAGCGGCAAATACTATGCTGCTGCCGTGATATTCCCCGTGCTGCTGCCGCTGGTAAGCGGACTAATACTCCACCTCTTTATAGTAAAGAGCGGAGGCATAGGGGACAGCGCCTTCTGCGACGACGGTATGCTCACGACCGCTGTGCTGCTGACCGCTCCTGCAACGGGACTGGCTATGGCTGCCCACGGCTTCGGCGAGGAGCTGGGCTGGCGGGGCTATCTCACTCCCAAGCTTGAGGAGCTCATGCCCACACCGCTGGCAATAGTAGTAACTGGTATCATCTGGGCGCTGTGGCACGGACCTCTCCTTGCATACGGCTATGACTTCGGCAGGGACTACGACTTCTTCCCCTACGGCGGCTTCATAGCGATGATAGTCATGTGCATAGCCCTTTCGGCTTTTCTCACCTGGCTCACCAAGCGCACGGACTCGGTATATCCTGCGGCGCTGTGCCATATGGTGCTCGACATGACCTGTGCCAGCGAATTCGCCATGTTCGCCATGAAGGCTGACGGCGATCCCTTTGAGTACAGGGTGTCGGAATTCTGGGCGCTTATACTCAGTACCTTCCCGGTAATGATAGTATGCGGCGCTGTGTGTATTATACTGCTGCGCCAAAAGAGGATAAGTGATTAGTGTAGGGACGCCCATCGGGCGTCCTTTTTTTGTCCGCCGAAAAATTTTTTTGCAAATTCTTACCGAAAAACAGCCGCATACTCCTCATTTGAAAAAAATCTCAAAAAAAATTTCAAAAAATGCTTGACAAACTCATTTTCCTGTGGTATAATTATTTTCGTCGCCAAGGATAAGGCGTCTGTAAAGTGGGGGTTTAGCTCAGCTGGGAGAGCATCTGCCTTACAAGCAGAGGGTCACAGGTTCGAGCCCTGTAGTCCCCACCACATGGCCTCGTAGTTCAGTTGGTTAGAACGCCTGCCTGTCACGCAGGAGGTCGACAGTTCGAATCTGTTCGGGGTCGCCAACACGCTTCTGTAGCTCAGTCGGTAGAGCAGGGGACTGAAAATCCCCGTGTCGTTGGTTCGATTCCGACCGGAAGCACCATATAGAACGCGGAAGCGTTCTATATACAATGCGGATTTAGCTCATCTGGTAGAGCGCCACCTTGCCAAGGTGGAGGTAGCGAGTTCGAGCCTCGTAATCCGCTCCATAGTACTGGGGTAATAACCTTGGTATTACACAAATCCCGAAGCAATAGTTTCGGGATTTTTTATATCCTTATGACTTTTCTGCTGTATCGCTTTTTTGCAGTAAAAATAACGGTTGTTCTCTTAATTCCGCACAAAGACGGCTCTTTGTCTTTGTGCGGAATTACTATATACAAATTTAAGCATAAATGTTATAATAAAAATGTATCACTATACTACTATGAGGTGAACTATGGAAAAGGAAATGCGCTATGCCGTTCTTATCGATGCGGATAACGTTGCGGCAAAGTATACCAAGTATATCCTGGACGAGGTGTCCAACTACGGTATCGTTACCTATAAGAGAGTTTACGGCGACTGGACCCGCCCCAATCTGGCAGGCTGGAAGAATATGGCTCTGGACAACGCTATAACTCCCGTTCAGCAGTACAGCTATACCACGGGAAAGAACGCCACGGACTCGGCTATGATCATCGACGCCATGGACATTCTCTATTCTCATAATATAGACGGCTTCTGCATAGTGTCCAGCGACAGTGACTTCACCAGACTGGCTATACGCCTGCGTGAGTCGGGTATGCACGTCATCGGCATGGGTGAGCAGAAGACTCCCAAGCCCTTCAGTACAGCTTGTAATGCTTTCAAGTATCTTGAGATACTTGCCGATGAGGAGCTTCAGAATACGGGCGAGAGCGAAAAGGTGGAGCTGAAGGCTCTGGAAACGGCTATAGTCCGCATAATAACCGAGAATGCAAACCTCAGGGACGAGATAAATATCGGCGAGCTGGGAAGCAGACTTCTCAACCGCTACCCCGATTTCGATGTGAGAAACTACGGATATTCCAAGTTTTCACAGTTCCTCAAGGACTTTGACGGCCTCAGCTTCCGTCAGGAGGGGAGCAGCATACTCGTCTCCCAGAAGACCAGCATGACCGATCTGAAACGCATTGAAAAGACTCTTGCAGCCATAATCCGCACCAACGGCAACAAGGGCTATAATCTGGGCGAGCTGAAGAAGCAGCTCTGCGTCAAGATACCCGGCTTTGATGTAAAGACCTACGGCTATTCCAAGTTCAGCAAGTTCGTGGAAAATCTGCCGTCATTCAAAATAAACAACAACACAGTAATGATCTCGGAGAACTGAATTGGGAAAGAAAACAACTGCGCTCTTTCTTTTAGTATTATGTACGGCGTGCCTGATAATAGGAGGAAGGTATATAAAGGGCTCGGGAATTTTGAAAAAGTACCCCGACAAGAGCTATCTCTCAACGGTCGAGGCTGAGTACAGACCTGTTTACAGGCAGCTCACCGACAGGGAGAAGACTGTCTATGCGGCACTTTACCGCGGTATCGCCGATCATAAGGAGAAGATACCGCTGCCCTGCGAACTGAACGGCGATGAGTATTCCAGGATATACTGTATACTTGAAAAACAGGAGAGCCGTTTTTTCTACCTTGATTCCGTGTACTATACTGCGGACAAGGTCAGGGACGCGAAGGTGGTCTACCGCAAGATCTACGACCTTGACCGAATGAAGAAAGAGCTTGACGACGCCGTTGATGAAGCTGTCAGAGGCGCCGCAGGACTTGCGGGCGATGAATACAAGGTCCGCTATATAAATGATTATATAGTAAAAAAGTGCAGCTACGTCACCGGCGGCGATGAGACCTTTGCATCTAATGCCTATGGCTGCCTTGTTGAGGGAAAAGCCAACTGTGAGGGCTATGCAAAGGCGTTCAGCCTTCTTGCAAACGAGCTGGAGCTGGAGAGTGTGGTCATTACAGGCACCACCGACGAGGGCGAAAATCACGCCTGGAATCAGGTGAAGGTGGCGGCAGACTGGTACAATATCGACGTAACATGGGCTGATACCGATGTATCCGGCGAAATGAGACAGATGTACTATCTCTGCTCTGACAGCGGATTCATGAGGACGCATTTTGCCGATACCTCGCTTTTTACGCCCTATGAATGCAAAAAAGATGACCGCAATTACTATGTCAGCAGCGGTCTTTACGCAAGAACTATAGACGAAGCGGAGGATATAGTCCGCCGCGAGCTGAAAAACGGAAATGACACCATCGAGATACGCTTTGCTACCCCCTCTGTGTATGAGGAGTTCAGAAACGATTTCATTGATGAGGAAAATATCTTCACTCTGATCAATGAGACGGGCTACGAGTATGAGGGAGAAATAACCTTATCCCTTAAAGAAAACCGTCCCGAGCTGTGTATGACACTGGCGTTTTCATAGGAATTGTGTTTTTTTGACACAATTCGATTTGAAATGAGAAGCAAGCTTGTTCAACATTCCGTGTTGACTTTATCGTCTTCTCGTGCTATAATAATTAAGTCGCCTCGGGGGGACGCAAACAGTAAGCCTGCTGGCGCAGCGTGGGAGCGTAGCCGAGAAGAGGGAGACGAAAAAATCACAGAAAAAATTTTCAAAAAGGTATTGACAAAGAAAAGGAACTGTGATATAATAGT
>Ga0255347_1001381_pt1 | contig 39658 bp, 44 predicted proteins | sample wastewater_treat_2_FD_192479 | JGI IMG/M metagenome (GOLD analysis project Ga0255347, IMG submission 192479) | Wastewater microbial communities from Lulu Island WWTP, Vancouver, Canada - plant24 | ecosystem: Engineered > WWTP > Wastewater > Unclassified | place: Canada: Vancouver, British... | reverse complement strand
AGGTGTAAATATTTTGAAGACAGATGGGACGATTTCTGGGATTCAATGAAACTCTCAGATTTTCTGGATCATAGATATAGCACCCATGATAAGGTAGCGTAAACCCCTACAATTCTACTGCTACCATGTTTCTGAGCATAAGGTCGATTTCGTCCTGATCAAGCCATTCTTCAATGCCTATATTGTCAGAATCTGTTAGCATCATGAACATTTCTATAGCCATAATCAGGTCCTCTTTGCTGAGGATGCCCATAGTAACAAGAATTTCACCAATACGCCGGTCTTTGTTGTAAGTCTGCAGTTCCAGGGCCTCTTTAAGCTGAGCCTGGTTGATTATACCGTTTTCAACAAAAAACCTGCCGATGCGGTATTCTTTTTCACCATCTTTTTTTATGCTCATGGTTATATACCTGTATAGAATGATTAAATAACAACAGAGTTAATTCCTTAACTATTTTGTAGTATAAATACTCTATTCCCTCCCGTAGCCAGAGGCGCGGGAGGAAATTAAAACTATAGTTGTTCCAGGAATAATTACTGAAATAGTAACAAAATATTCAGCAATATCAAGCCAAAACAGCGGATGAGGTATAAAAATTTTATTATTAGGGCCTCCTTTGGCGTCAGAGCATACCTTGGGGTCAGAGCATGCCTAGGGGTCAGAGCTCCCTTGGGGTCAGAGCATACCTTGGGGTCAGAGCATACCTGGGGGTCAGAGCATGCCTTGGGGTCAGAGCATACCTTGGGGTCAGAGCATGCTACTAACTGCGTGTAAATAATAGTTTTATTAATGGTTTTTTCTGCCGATAGATCAGGTAAATAGATTAACGGATATACTCTTGATAAAAAAAATAGTCATAATTACGGTATTGATTATAATAATTGCATTACTGCTGCTAATCACTGCGAGTCAGGGCAGGGGAAAGTTTCAGTATGTGGGGAATGCGGTCTGTGCCGAGTGCCACAGTGAAGAAGCCATAGGTAATCAGATGAAAATCTGGCTTGCATCGCCCCATTCGAGGGCCTTTTCCATATTGAGCAGCAATAAGGCTAAGGAAATTGCGAAGAGGTATGGCATAGCTGATCCGGCTGCTGATACGCGGTGCCTGAAATGTCATACCGCAGGCGGGGGTTAGAGCCCTGTTACTGCCAGAGAGGGTGTAGGATGTGAAGCCTGCCACGGGCCGGGCAGTGAATATCACAGGCCTAATGTTCATGTGGATTATGAAAACAGGGAGAACGGATACAGGCGTGCTGTCAAGGCGGGCATGTATCCCATACGCGGCATAAGGGCTCTCAAGCTGCGGGAAAAACTCTGTCTTTCATGTCACGTGAAGACCCGGCCATGTTTCCCTGAAAACGGGGATCCCTACAAATATATGATTCCCATACAGGCTGTGGATAGTCTGCAGAAAGGGGATGTTAACTTCAGGCACCCGCTTCGCAGGTAGGCTTTGTGCCGGCAGGGCAGGCAAGCCAGTTGATTCCTGCCGTAAGTATCAGGCATCTGCGGATGCCTTCAAGTTCGTTCATTATGGCTTCGCTCCTGTCGCAGGTAATCAGTGATTGCTGCGCGCATGGGTTGGTATGGATTTCGTAATACATCTGCTGCAGCGTCATGTTCCTGTAATGTCCGTATCTGTCATATTCAATGGAGCGGTTCAGCGCCGAGGCTCCGGATATGATATTTTTTTTAATAAGCATGTCTGCAAGCATGTGGTAGAGTTCCCCGGGAGAGAGGATCAGCCTGGTGATTCTGTTCAGGCCGTTAAGTACTTCGTGAATAAATAGTCCTTCTGAAAGCTCCTTGTATGCTATGACCGGTGATTTTTTTAATGTTGAGGAATGCGATTCCCTGATGAACCTGTTGAAGTCCACATCTGTGCCGAGATTGATGAGTGTCATGACTGGAGTGTTGGAGCTTATGTACGAGTAGAACTCCTCAATTGTTTCTGTCTGCATAACATTAAAGCCGAACCTGCTGACAATTCCTGAAATAATACGCACGTGAGGACTGTTGCTGTCAAGTACGGCGAATGTGCCGTTGTCGCATGTTTGCCGGGTACTGAGTGCTGCAATGTACGCCGCGGTGTAATGGGGATCAATGGTGAAGAGGCAGTCGCATACACCTGCTGAGAGCAGCATTGAACTTAAACGTTCATCAGGATTTTCAGTGATGCATACAAGGCGGGTTACAGCGGCCAGTGATTCAATTGCGGCCGGGCTGAGTTCCGCAGGGGCGCTGTTATGCGGATCGATCTGCAGAAGGGTGAATGATCCCGGTTTGTCATGGCACTCCGCCGTGATGCGGGCGATCTCGTGATTGGCGAAATCATGAATTGAGTACACCGGGGATTGCAGGCAGCATCTGATTTTTTCATTCTGCGCTGAAGCGAGATTTATTCTGATCATATTTCACCGTTATTTGCTCTTTATGTGCGAACAGCACCAGTACAGTTTATATCCGGTATCGGCACTGTGTCAACAATGTAATGGGCAGATTGATCTGCAGCAGGCACAAAATATTTTCAATGCCTTAAGACAATCGGTCGTTCAGTTGCTTTAATCGCGGGGTTTTCAGGGCACTACATCCCGAAATTACCATGGGTAATTGCGTATATTAGTTGTTTTTTTACTGCGTAATTATTAACATTAATTCGTGTTTTGTTATAAATAATTAATTATTCCTGAGAATATTTTTAGTGTAAGATTTTGATTCTATTTCTACTGCGGTTTCGGACAGCGGAAGGAATGGAGTTTACGCTTTATAAAATATTCAGGAATTAACACGGTCATAAAATAAATATTTTAAAGGGAGGATTTAATGGCTGATAAAGTTTTTGATTTTCAAGTATTCTTAAATGAGTCGAAGGAGACGCTCCTCAAGCCTGCTGAGTATTTCGCAAAGATGCCTAAGGAGGGGGGACTCGTTGAACCGATAATCAAAGGGCTTATTTATGCTGTGGTAGCGGCACTGATAGGCTTGATAGTTACTCTAATTACGCCAGCGGCTCCGTCATTTGGAACAATGGGGGCTGGCGTCAGTATTTCCGGTATAATGTTGAATTTGGTTTATTCAATAATCGGGCTTTTTATCGGTGGCGCCATTCTTCTTGTGCTGAGCGCGATCTGCGGCGGTAATACCAATTATGAAGCAAACCTGAGGGCCGTTGCGTCGCTCATGGTGCTTTCACCGGTTTATGCGCTGCTGGGGCTGTTCGGATGTATAGGACACGCAGGAGTCACAGGAGTCATGATAGCCGGAATCCTGGTCGCCATTGCAGGGCTTGCGGTAGTTATCTACGCTTGTTATATGATGTATCACGCGCTTGTTAAGGCTCTTGGCGGAAAAGAGGGCAGGGCAAAGGTTATTTGTATAATACTGGCTGTTATTCCCACACTGGTTATTATCAGCGGGCTGGTTTGTGCCGGGGCTGTTATGCAAATGGCGAAGTAAATCTGAATATTCCTTTATCTGTTGAAGAGCAGATAAACTTTCAGAATATGATGAAATAGGCGGGAAGAACCTGCTGCAGGGGAATCTCTAAGAGGTTCCCCTGCGCGTTTTATCCCCGCGCAGGCAGCGTGCCGCGGAGCCCCCTATTTAATTTCCTAATTTATCATTCCATTTTCTATAATAGCAGACCATGTAATCTTCGAATGTTTTTTCGGCCCAATATTCTTTTGTGAAAAGCCGCTTTTTTGTCATGCGGTGATATGGCTGGCCGGTAGCCCTGTTCAGCATATGCCTCATTGATTCTGCGCTCAGCTTCACTTCCATTTTCTCCCCTTCAGAATCAAAGATATCTGCTGAATCATGGTAACCATTCTGATCAAGGGGTACATATATAATAATCAATTATGAGTGTTTGCGGATTTAGGTACTTTCTGTCGATATCTTGTCTGAAGAATCAAACTGAACTTTTGCAGCGCCCCGCGCCTGAATAATAAATTTTTTGGAGATAGGGATGAAGTTGTTTGTTAATGGCATTGTTTTTATTCAGTTTATCTGCCTGTGGTCGTGCGTATCTGTTACCGGCACGGCTAATCCTGAAGGAGCGTTATATGCTTTATCGGAACTGAATACGAGGGATAAAAAGTCCGACGCAAAGGGTGATACGGTTTTGAAGCTGCCCGAAGGTTATTCCGCGGGCTCTCCCGAGGTCTTGAGGTTTGGCGATGATTTTTTTGACTGCTCGCTCTTCGCGAAAAGTTTTGCCCAGGGGAACGCTCTTTACGGGGAGTTCGTGTTGAAGCTCAGGGGCTCGGATGTTGAGAACGCGGCGTTTACTCTTAAGGGTGAGAACGTCCCGCTTACTGAAACAGCCTGGGGTTACAGGTGTTTCGCGGCGATTCACCCTGAACAGAAGCCAGGCAAAATTGATGGAGTCTTCAAATGCACGGTTAACGGTAAAAGCAGATCGGTCAGGGTCGCGGTTAAAGTAAAGGATGTTGAGTATCCTGTTTCGACAAGGAGGCTGGACCTGGGGAAGTTTTCGGACGAGAGCTATTACAAAGATCCGGCTAAAAGGCAGTTCATAAAGGAATGCGCAGAGATCAGGGCGCGGGCCTTCAAATCGGACACTGCTGACAGTATAACAAACAGTTTGTCGCACCCCAGGGATTTTCACAAAATCACGGGCGCATACTGGCATAAGAGGATCTACCTTAGTTACGCGAAGAAGAAGAATAATAAAATGGTAAAGAGCAAATCCCGCGTGAGCTATCATCGCGGCGTTGACCTTAAGGGCGCGGTCGGCTCCCCGGTATTTGCAATGGCTGATGGCCTTGTTGTTTTGTCGCACCTGATGTTTTTTGAAGGGAATATTGTTGCGATTGACCACGGGAACAGGGTTTTTACATATTATATGCACATGGACAGCCGGGGAGTCAAACCCGGAGACAGGGTCAGAGCAGGGGAGCAGATAGGCACGGTGGGTTCCACAGGTAGTTCGACTGGGCCGCATCTTCATGTTGCGTTGAGTATACGGGGGGTGCATGTTGATCCTTTGAGCCTGCTCTGCCTGCCCGTAACAAGGTAGAAGTTTTTGTAACTTATAATCAGTAATTATTCCTGAAAATATTTATTAGCGCAATGATCGTTTTAATTCCCTCCGCCGCCAGAGGCGGCGGAGGGAATAGAGCAGTTTATATTGCAAAATAGTTAAGGAATTAACTCTTACATATAATGAGCTATACCTTGTTATTTCTGTTGAATTATTTTTATACGCGTTTTATTACTGCACAGCCCCGCAACCCCGGAAGGGTTAAAGCGCAGAAAATGTTAATTCACCCCTGCCGGGCGACTTTAGTATTGAACGCCGGCACGAGGTCCTCAAAAGCGTTCGATTGCGGCCGGCAGTTTTTCAGGAGCTGAGAATGCTGTATTGGCCCGGGGATATTAAAATTTCGAGGTTGCACAATGGATTATGCTGAAATTGAAAAACTCTCCGCACTGGCGCGCGAGCAGAACCTTTTTGTGGATGAGATAAAAAAAGAGATATCTTCGGCGATCATAGGCCAGGATAGACTTGTTGAGCGCATGATCATCGCGTTCATAACAGGCGGGCACATCCTTCTTGAGGGGCTTCCCGGCCTTGCCAAGACTCTCGCTGTAAAATCATTCGCCAGATGCGTGACGCGGATTTTATGAGGATTCAGTTCACCCCTGACCTGCTGCCCGCTGACCTTACCGGTACACAGATATACAATCCCAGGGACCTGGACTTTTTTACGCGCAAGGGGCCGGTCTTTACAAACTTCCTGCTTGCGGACGAGATAAACCGCGCTCCTGCCAAGGTACAGTCGGCTCTGCTCCAGGCCATGGAGGAGAAGCATGTGACCATAGGGGGCGCCACATTTCCCCTGCCCGATCCCTTCATGGTACTCGCGACCGAGAACCCCATAGAACAGGAGGGGACATACCCTCTGCCCGAGGCGCAGCTTGACCGATTCTTCATGAAGGTGCTGGTCGATTATCCCACTCCAGACGAGGAGCGCGAGATATTGCGCAGATTCAACACTATCAGCAGTGACTCAATTAAACAGGTAATCTCGCCAGAAGATGTCCGTGAAAGGGCTAAGCTTGTGGAGAGCATATATATAAATGAAAAACTTTTAGGATACATAGTGTCAGTGGTTGGGGAGACAAGAAAGCCGTCGCGCAAGGAACTGAAAAAGTACATTGAATACGGAGCGAGCCCGCGGGCCTCTATCGCGCTCATGAAAGCCTCGCGCTGTATAGCCTTTATGCGCGGCAGGGGATTTGTGATGCCCGATGACATAAAGGAGATAGGCGCCGACGTACTGCGACACAGGATAATACTTTCGTACGAGGCCGAGGCTGACGGAAAGTCCGCGGACGACATAGTGAAGATGGTATTCGATTCGGTTGAGGTGCCCTGATTGGACGCTCGTGAAATAGCCCTCCTGAAAAAGATACGGATCGAGACTAAGCGCAAGATAGATACGCTCTACGTCGGCGGGTACAGGTCCGCGTTCAGGGGACAGGGGCTTTCGTTCGAGGCTGTACGCGAGTATGTAGCTGGCGACGATGTCCGCAGCATAGACTGGAACGTCTCGGCGAGGATGAACCACCTGTACGTAAAGGAGTATTCGCAGGAGAGGGAGCTTTCGGTTGTGCTCATGATTGACCTTTCGGGATCTGTGGAATTCGGAAGTACCGCGTCAAAGCGCGAGACCATACTTGAGTTCACCGCAATGATGCTCTACCTGGCGCAGATGAACAATGACCGGGTCTCGCTGATTCTTTTTACTGACAGGGTCGAAAAGTTCCTCAGGCCGCGCAAGGGAAGAAAATTTGTGCTGCGCGTGCTTGACGAGGTGATTAAAATTAAGACAGAGGGGCGCGGCACGGATATAAGACAGGCCGCGGATTTTGCCGCCAGGGTGCTTAAAAAACGGAGTATAATTTTTTTAATCTCGGATTTCATGGATTCCGGGGAGTACATGTCGCGGCTGAACCACATGTCGGCTAAGCATGACATTGTGTGTGTCCATGTTGCTGACCCGTTCGAGAAGCGCTTCCCATTTCAGGGCCTGATTGAGTGCCGCGACCTTGAGACTGGAAAGGTTTTCCTCACTGAAGCCCTTCCGCGCGATGGCGCGGTTCAGGCCGTGGGGAGTTTTGACACCCTGAGGCTCAGCACCGATAAACCGGTTGGGGTGCCGCTGCTGAGGTTCTTTGAAGCGAGAAAGATGCGGGTCAGGTACAGGTAGGGTTTTGCCGCCTTTTGACAAAGTTCAGCTAAACTCAGGCACAGAGGGGGCTTCAATGTCATATCCGCGAAGGCGGGTGTCCATAAGTTGCGCAAAGTACGGGTTGCGGCATGAACCTATATGTATGGCCGCCCGCTTTGAGGAGGCAAATCATTTACGCTGTTTTTAATCATACTACATACTATTTGCGGAGGTGTTTTATGAAGGACGGGAGATTGCAGACGCTTTCATTGTTTATTCTAATAATTGTTTTTGTTATAGGAACGTCTTTTGTTTCAAACAGGTTGTGGGGGACAAAGTCTGAACAAATTGAAACAGTCACTTCCCTTGTCATAAAAGACGAGATGACTCTGAAGGAGTTCGGCAGTCTAAACAGGATACCGGAGCCTCTCCTGAATCAGATTTTTAAACCAGGTGCCGATGCCGGGCTTGATTCAAAGGTGTCAGCTTTCGGTAATGATGCGGAAGTTTCAGCCATGGTAAAAAAGAAGATGGCGCTGATTTCGGAGAAGGAGAGCAAAAACTGGATCAAGATACCTGTCAAGTTTGCCTCCTGGTTCGCATTTCTGCTATTTGTCTTCATTTTTCTGAAAAGAAGGAAGTTATCTCAACCCTTGAGGAAGGGACTTCATATTGCAGCAATAATCGTGTTCGGTGTAATACTGGGCTCTGACCCCGCTCCTATGGGCACCGTCAAGGACGCCATTGTTCTTTATGGTAAAGCGGGGACTATTTTCCCGCCCAGGATGATAGCGCTGACTGTTTTTCTTGTGATGGTTATCATTGCAAACAAGTATATATGCGGCTGGGGGTGCCAGGCCGGGGTACTGCAGGATTTTATATTCAGGCTGAACCGGTCTGATAAGCTGAGGCCTGTGATCTGGAGACAGTTCAAACTCCCATTTGTTTTTACAAACAGCGTGCGCGTAGTGTTTTTTATTATGATCATTGCCTGCGCGATTGTATGGGGGTACGACATCGTTGATCCCATAGATTTCTTTAAGGTTTATAACCCGGTACACCTTGGCATGGCCGGAGGAATTTCCGCAGCGATTGTTCTTGGCGCCGGTCTTTTTGTGTACAGACCATGGTGCCACCTGCTGTGCCCCTTTGGCCTTGTGGGCTGGGTCGTAGAAAAATTAAGCATAGTAAAGATCAATGTGGACTACTCAACATGTATAGCCTGTAAAAAATGCGCGGCTGCGTGTCCTTCAACTGTTATGAGCGCAATTCTGCTAAGGGACAGGAAAGTAATTCCTGACTGCTTTTCATGTTATACATGCAGGGATGTGTGCCCCACCGGGTCAATAAGGTTTTCAGCGGATAAGAGGATTTTGCCTGCGGAAAATCATTTTAAGAATAAACAGTAGAGTAAAGGTCAGCTTTTATTCAACTAGAGCATTGATTATGAAACGGCTGTTAATAATATTTTTTGTGGGATTTATTACCAGTCTGCACGGCGCTGTACAGTTACAGTCCGTGGACTCCGCGGTCACGCCTGACAGCGGACGTGTGTGCGATCTCTTCACCTTTACTGTAACCATCCGCGGAAACGAACTTGATAAACTTAATGTTGTATTGCCTGAAGCAAAAAGCTACTTTCCTGAAACTGCAGATAAAAAAAAGGAGTCGCCGGATAAAACACCGGATGGTAAAAACATTCCGCCGCTCTATGCTGTTAAATCCGCTGAACTTAGCCCCGGCCGTGACGCCGATTCAGAAACCCTTACCGCAAAAATAATCATAATGTACATGAAGCCCGGCACATACACACTCCCTGAAATAAAGATTACCGGCGAGGACGGCGTTCCCATAGGGTACAGGCTGCAGATTGTTACGGTCATAGAGACAAATCCTGAAGGCGCGTTCGCCGGGATAGAGGGCCCCCTTGTGCCCGCGACTGATTATGCGCGCGTGGCCTTGATCGCGGCTGCTGCCATAGCGGTTATCGCGCTTTCCCTGATCGCGGGAATCTATCTGTACAGGCGGTGGAAAAAGGACAAGCCCGCGGCTGACGCGCTTCCCGAAATTCCGCCCTACATGCGCTTCCTTGCGGAGCTTGAGTCGTTAAATCCTGAAGAGTGTATCGCTTCGGCCAGGGTAAAGGAGTACGTGTTCGGCATGTCGATCGCGTTCAGGCGCCTGCTTTCCGCGCAGTTTGCCTTTGATGCTGCCGGGATGACCACGGACGAGATAAGGTCAGGGCTTAAAAAGTTTATGCCTGCTGAATTATACTCGGCGTACGCGGATGAGATCATGAACGCAATGGATTTCTGGGATATATCGAAGTTCGCGTCCTTTACGCCATCTGCTGATATGATGAGAGAGAACCTGCGTGATGCGCGGAATATTGCCGCGAAGATTACTGTCACAGGGGGCGATGATGTTGAACCTGGAGTTTAAGTATCCGCTCTTTCTGTTGCTCCTTGTGCCATGGGCCGCGGTAATATTTTACTACTATAAAAGGTCCGTGCGGGGCGAGATGCCCTTTGCGGTTTCGTCGCGTGAGTCCACGGGCGTGCGAAAAAGTTTCAGGACCGTAACATATCCCTGGCTCTGGACCTTCAGGGCGCTGTCAATCCTGCTGCTTGTGATTGCCATGGCAGGCCCCGGCCGCGGCGTGACCTACACCAGCATAAAGACCCGGGGGATCGACATCATGGTTGCCCTTGATCTTTCAGGTTCAATGAAAAACGAGGATTTCAAGCCCGACAACAGGCTTGCTGTTGCCAAAAAGGTTCTTCGCGGTTTCATTGAGAGAAGGCAGGGGGACAGGATAGGACTTGTTATTTTCGCGAGGAACGCCTATTTTCAGTGTCCGCTGACTATTGAGCATGATATACTGAACGAAATAGTTGATGACCTTGACTTCAGGAGCGTGAGTGATGACGGCACAGCGATAGGCGATGCGCTGGCGCTCGCGGCATCCCGCATGACCGGGAGCAGCGCTGCGAGCAGGATTGTTCTTCTAATAACAGACGGCATGAACAACAGCGGAGAGGTCGATCCTGAGACTGCTGCAAAGGCGTGTGCCGCTGCCGGAATAAAAGTATATACCGTGGGTATAGGGAGCGACACAAAAGAGATCCGGACTTTGTTCGGGACGCGGACTGTGCCTTCTGATTTTGACGGTACTGTGCTTGAAAAAGTAGCGCAGATTACTGGGGGTAAATACTACAGGGCAACATCAAGCGGCCTGTTCTGGCAGAACATAAGCGACATCGATTCGCTGGAAAAGAGCGACGCAACGGTTAATACATACTACGAGTTCGAGAGCAGGGCGGGTCTGCCGCTTGCAACGGGCGTGTTTCTCTTTCTGCTCGAAATTTTGCTGCGTTCGGCCGTGTACAGGAAGCTGCCATGATTACCTTCAGCAACGCACAATACGCCATATATATTATACTTGCGGGTGTAATACCGCTTATCTTTTTTCTGCTCTATTCGTACATGAGGCGCAGGATTGTTCGCGCTGTGACAGGCTCGCATTATAAAAAAGTTTTATTTGTGAGCGGCAGCTACACAGGGCTTTTTGTTAAAGAACTGCTCGTGGTGTTTGCAGTTGTTTCGCTGACCATTGCGATGCTGGGCCCGGGCTGGGGCGAGGAGACCACTGAAAAGAGGAGCGAGGGTACTGACCTGCTTATAGCCCTTGACGTGAGCAGGAGCATGCTCGCCTCTGACACTGAGAGCATTAGGCTTGAAAGAGCAAAGCGCGCGGTCAGGCTTATTGCCGAGTCCCTTGACGGCGACAGGATCGGGCTGATTGTATTTTCGGGCGAGGCATTCCTTATGTGTCCGCTGACAACCGATACGGGGGCGCTGATGATGTTCCTTGACAGCGCGGGGCCGGAAACGGTCACGCTCGAGGGGACAGACATGGGACGCATGTTCGACGAGGCGCTGCGCGTGTTCGAGAAGAAAAGGCTTACGTCGCGCATGCTTGTTGTGATTACCGACGGCGAGGACAACGAGGGGCGCGCTGCTGATGGAGCGGAGAAGATGAAGGACGCAGGGATAGCTGTGTACGCCCTTGGAGTGGGGCGCGACTCGGCTGTAATCCCCCGCGGCAGTGATATTAACGATTATTACAGGGATAGCCGGGGTGAGCCTGTGAAGACCAGGGCCGATCCTGATCTTTTAAAGAGGCTCGCGGCTGACACGGGCGGAATGTATATTGACATAACAAATTCATTCTCAGGACTTGAGAAGGTGATCAGCGCGGTGAATAAGCAGGACGAGAAAAGTACGGGGTCGCGTAAAGTTAAACAGAAAATTGACAGGTCATGGATATTCCTGCTCGCCGCTGTGATTTTTATGATTACAGAAATGGCCATACCTGCATCAGCGAGGCGTTATGCGAAGAATGGTTAGACTTGTCCCTGTTGCCGCGCTTTTTTTGTGCGCCTGGCTCTCGCAGTTCAGCGACGGTATAAATAAGGGGAACAGCGAATATAAAAAGAAAAATTATTCCGCGGCCATTGAACATTACAAAAAGGGCAGGGAACATGCCCGTGATGATAAAGAGCGCGCCCTTGCTGATTTTAATACAGGCAACGCCGAGTACGCGCAGGAGAACTACGAACGCGCAGTTGAATATTACAGCAGCGCGGCAAAGCAGGGGGACCAGGACGTGGTGAAAAGGTCTCTGTTCAACATGGGGAACGCGTACCTTAAAAGCGGGAAGAAACGGGAGGCTGCCGAATCCTACACAAAGGCCCTTGAGATAGACCCGGATTACGAAAAGGCGAGGAAAAACCTTGAGTATTTACATAAACAGAATGATCAGGATAAAAATAATAATGATAAAAATAATAATGATAAAAATAAGGGTAAAGGGGATAGTGATAAAGATAAAAATGGAAGCGGCGACAGACAGGCCGGCGGAGAGATGACGCCTGAACAGGCCGCGCGCATATTTGAATCCATGAAAAACAGACCCGTGCGTAAAAAGAAGGGTGACCGCGGAGGAAGGAGGGCTCTTGAAAAGTACTGGTAAAATCATTGCGTCGTTATTCGTTCTGTTATACGCAACCGCGGCGTACAGCGCGGATATAACAATTTCAGCGGGGAGAAACGTAATTGGTGTCGGCGAAAACACGACGCTGACAATTACGGTGCAGGGGGGATTTGCTTCAATTGCCGGCGATGTGCCTGTTGTGCAGGGCCTTCTTATAGACCAGACTGGTCAAAGCAGTTCATTGCAGAGTATTAATGGCAAAAGTTCCGCGGCAACATCTTTTACTTTCAGGGTATATGGCGAAAGGGAGGGGGCCTATACAATTCCGCCGATAAAGGTCAAAACCTTAGGCAGGGAACTCTATACTCAGCCTGTGAGTATTACTGTGAAAAAAGGCGCGCAGGGTACGGCAACTGACAGCGGCATTAAGGTATTCTGTGATGTGGAACTCAGCAGGGAGACATGCTATTCAGGACAGCCTGTAATGCTTCGCTACTTTATATATCACACCGCAGGGGCTGAAATAAGCGTGCATGAGATTACTGAAAAACCTGTTACCGACGGGTTCATTGTCAAGCAGGTGAGAGAAGAGATCGCGTCTGCCGATTCAGTTAAGCAGGGGCTTAACCTTGTGAAGTCCCATGTAATTACTTATTGCATGATCCCTGAAATTTCGGGGGACAGAAATGCGGGGGGCGGGAGCATGCTTGCGGGCACGGGAAACCGCAGGAGTTTTTTTTCGCGGACTGCTCAGAGCAGGCTTCTTTTCCCGGTTAAAAAACTCAAGGTGCTGCCGCTGCCTGCAAAAGGCAGACCCGCGGGTTTCGGCGGAGATGTTGGCGAATTTAAACTTGAAGCTGAGCTTAAAGGTGGGCAGTACATGGCAAACCGGGAGATTCAGGTACCTGTGACCATTACAGGCCGGGGGAACTTTTTTGTAATGTCAAAACCTCAGTTTGAGAACACTGAGGGCATAAAGGTACTTGTTGAGGAGAGCGACCCCGAACTTGTACTGGAGGGTGATGAAATCGCGGGCACAAAAAAGTTTCTTGTGACTATTATCCCTCAGGCAGAAGGCAGCTTTAAACCCGGAGCGCTGGCGCTTAAATATTTTAATCCGGTTACGTGTTCTTACGCATGGGCCTCATCCGAACCATTCAGCCTTGAAGTGTCCGGAATAGCGGCGCCCGCGGTGGAAAAAACAGAAAGTCCGGATAAACCTGAAACAGGCCTGCCTGTAATTGCGTATCTTGCAGCGGGCGCGCTCATTGCAGCGGCAGTTTTCGGGCTTGCATATATAATAATCCGCGAGAGGCGCAGGTACGCGGGACTTACGGCCGCGGAGTACGGGAAAACTGAAACAGTTCAGGAGCGAAAACCTGACCCGGTTAATTTTCTCAGGGATGAACTCGCGGAGGCGCATAACAAAGGCGACAGCGACAGACTGGTTAAGCTCTGTTACAGGGGGCTGGATATTTTGAGTGAAACTCCTGCCGGCAAAAATTCTCCGGAACTTGTGTCGGCCAGGGCCAGGCTTGATGCGGCAAGGTTTGCCAACGCGCCGTTAAGCGCGGGTGAACTTGAAGAGATTTACGCGATGGTGACCGGGATGCTTAAACATTCTGCATCCTCCGGGGATATAGTATAATTGCCGGATTCGGGGTGTCCGTATACGGCGCGCCCGATAGGACTTAATCGTTCCCCTTGGCCTTTTCCCAGAGCCTGTCTAACTCCGCAAGGCTCATCTCATTCATAACCTGCCCTGATGCCGCGCATTCCCGTTCAATGTATTTAAAGCGCTTCATGAATTTGTCTGTTGCCGTACGCAGCGCGTCTTCCGGGTCGATTCCTTTAAAGCGCAGAACGTTTACCATGCTGAAAAGTATGTCGCCGGCCTCTTCGGCTATTCGTTCCCGGGATTCATGCTTCACCGCTTCCTTGAATTCATGTACCTCTTCGTCAAGCCTAATCACCGCGTCATCTGTTTTTTCCCAGTCGAATCCCACATTGGAAACTTTTTCCTGAATGCGGTAAGCCCTTGTAAGAGCAGGCAGGTGGCGCGGCACACCGTCGAGTATGGACTGGCGTTTTGTCTTTTCGCTCTTCTTGATGTTCTCCCAGCGTATCCTGACGCCTTTGGAATCGGCAATCTCCTCGTTGCCGAAAACATGCGGGTGCCTGCGTATAAGTTTATCGCTGATGCCATTGGCAACATCATCAATGTTGAATGCGCCGGTCTCTTCTGCTATGACCGAATGGGCATAGACCTGGTATAGCAGGTCGCCAAGTTCCTCGCGCAGGTTCTCCATGTCGCCGCTGTCTATGGCGTCGTAGACCTCGTACGCCTCTTCGATCAGATACTGTTTAAGCGATGAAAAGGTCTGCTCCCTGTCCCAGGGGCATCCCCCGTCGCTGCGAAGAATACGGGCAATCTCTTTCAGCCTGTACAGCGGTTCTTTATTCTGCATTATTTTAGTCCGTAGATTTTTTTCTGTTCAGCAACGGTTGATACAGGCCGCCTGCCGTAATGGTGGCCCGGCCAGATCTTTGTATCGTCGGGCAGCGTGAGGATTTTATTTCTAATCGAATTTACAAGGTCAGCCTCTGAACTGTCGTGCAGGTCTGTGCGCCCCACGCCTTCAGTGAAAAGTGTATCTCCTGTAAACAGGTTGCCGCTTGCGTACAGGCATATACATCCGCGCGTATGCCCCGGCGTGTTTATCACCCAGAGTTTGCTGTTGCCGAAGGTGATGGAATCACCGTCCTTTAAAAGAAGCAGTTTTTTATTCCCCTGCTGCCTGCTATCTGAAAACCTTCCCGTATCCGCATCCTTTATCTCTCTAATATACCCGCGGTCGTTTTCATGTATCAGCAGCGGGGCACCGGTCCTGTTCATAACATAGGTGTTCCCCGAAGTGTGGTCATAATGGCCGTGTGTGTTGATAATGTATTTTATTGTGGCATTATGTTTTTCAACCCTGCTGAATATTGCATTAAAGTCACCGGCCGGGTCAATGAGCACAGCCTCTTTTGTGGTCTCATCTACAAGCAGATAGCAGAATACGGCCATGCCTGTTACAAGTATCTGTTCAATGATCATGCTTCACCTCTCTGTGGACTTACTATTATATTAAGTTCAGGATTGGCCGCGCCGTATTGTCCTCTAAGTGAGGGGAACTCACCGGTCTCGTGAAACTTATACCTGTCGAATGGATTGCCGTCATCCTTGAGGCTTACGTTTTTGTAAAACGTAAGCTGTTTCATGTGCATGGGCCCCATGGGGAATAGGGCAACGCCATTGCTTTTAAGCAGGTTAAGCACTGCGTATGGACTGTGCGTGCAGCCGCCGTAAATAATTGCCGCGTCGAACGAGCCTGCTGTATCGTCAAGTTCGGCGCAGTCCCCTGCAAGAAATTTAATATTGAAGAAGCCATTGTCTATAAGCCTGTTCTTTGCAGCCTTTGCAAGCTTTTCGTGGAATTCAACCGTAACTATTTTGCTAACCAGTGTTGAAAGAATTGCGGTTGAATATCCGGAACCCGTGCCCACCTCAAGCAGGGTCCATTTTTTATTCGGTGAAAGAATATCAATCATCCGTGCAAGTAAGAGCGCGTCATCGCTGAATTCGCCGTTCCCGACAGGGATCGGCACGGTGCCTTCAATTTTATCTTTAAAAAAAGGATCAAAAAAGAGCGAACGGTCAATCTGTTCAAAAGCATGCAGCACATTTTTGTTTACGCCCGTTGCTTCAATGCTCTTTATGAACTGTGGTAATTTTGTTTTAGCTTTGCTCATCTTTAAACCTTAAAAATTTCAAACGTAAATTATTGCAGACTTATTCACCTACAGATTGACCAGTTGAAGCATATACGTTAAGAAATAATCCGAAATAAGTATTACCATCGAAGACCGCACAACAGCCTGAATGGCCGCCTTGCCCACGCCCTCTGCGCCGCCAGTTGTCATAAACCCGCTGACACATGAAATAATCGCGATCTCAGCTCCGAAAAAGAAGGACTTGATGAAACCCGAAAAAAAGTCCGCGAGCGAAATGGTCTGCAGAATGTTTTCAATGTACATGTCCGGCGTGATGCCCAGTGAAAAGAACGCGACGACCGATCCCCCCATAACACCCACAACATCCGTAATAACAGTGAGCGCCGGCGTCATAACCATGCATGCCAGGAAGCGCGGTACGGACAGGTACTGCACCGGGTCTGCCGAAAGGGTGCGCAGTGCGTCAATCTGCTCTGTCACCTTCATGGTCCCGATCTCTGCCGCAATCGCCGAACCAACCCTTCCCGCGAGCAGCAGCCCCGTAAGAACAGGGCAGAGTTCCCTGAACATCGAGATCGTTACAGCGGCGCCGATAAAGACCGAAGAACCGGACATCAGTGAATCCATGGCCTTGCCTATCTGCAGAGCCATTACCATGCCGGTGAAGAAAAGCGTGATCGAAGTGACCGGAATTGATCTGTAGCCTATCTCGAGCATCTGGCGTATAAAGTTCTCCCAGTCAAAAGGGGGCTTAAAGATCCACTTTACAGTGTCCTTGAAAAAAATAAAATGAATCCCCAGCGATTCAAAGAAGAGAACAAGAGTGCTGTTGTCTTTATTCGTACTCATTGACCGGGCTGGTCTCCTCATATGAATGTGTATGGTCAAGGTTGGCGAACTTGGTGTACTTGTCCCAGAAGCGCAGTTCCACGTCTCCAATGGGGCCGTTTCTCTGTTTGGCCACGATTATTTTCGCGATCCCCCTTTTTTCGGAATCCCTTTTGACCTTTTCTTCGCGGTAGATGAACATTACAACGTCGGCGTCCTGCTCAATCGCGCCTGATTCACGAAGGTCCGCAAGTGTGGGAACCTGGTCTATCCTTGATTCTACAGCCCGTGACAACTGTGAGAGCGCTATTACCGGGACGTTAAGCTCGCGCGCAAGCTGTTTCAGAAGCCGCGAGATCTCGGCAATCTGCAGGTGACGTTCAACACGCGACAGGCTGGAGACCAGTTGCATGTAGTCTATTATGATCATCCCCAGCGGAACCTTCTGCGCAAGGCGGCGTGCCTTTGCCCTTATCTCCATAATATTGGCCGAAGGGGAATCGTCTATGTATATCTGCGACTTTTCAAGTTTTTTCCGGGCGTCAAGTATTCTCTTCATCTCGTCAGAATCTATGTGCCCTGTCCTGACCTGTTGAGAATCAACAAGAGATTCAATGCAGAGCATTCTGAGACCCAGTTGCGTGGCAGGCATCTCAAGCGAGAAGAAGAGTACAGCCTGCTTCGCCTTGATCGCTGCGAATGTCATCAGGTTCAGGGCAAAAGCGGTTTTACCCATCCCGGGCCGCGCCGCGACTATTATAAGCTCTGAACCATGGAAGCCCGTGAGCATCTCGTCAAGTTCGGTAAAACCGCTCGGGAGTCCGGTTACTGCTTTTTTTGTCTTGTACCATGTGTTAATATCCGCCATCGTCCTGGCAAGAACCGAATCGATCGCCTCGAAGTCCGATGTTATGCGCTGTTCAGTTACCTTGAATATGTCGTGTTCGACTTCGTCCATTATCTCGTCGGTAGGCAGCATGCGGTTGTAGCATTTTTCTATCGAGATTTCGGCCACGTTAATAAGTTTGCGGCGCAGGCTCATCTCTTTTATCCGTTTCGCGTAGACCTCGGCATTGGCCGAGGTAGAGGCAGACTGGTAGATTTCGGCCAGTGCTGAATTGCCCCCTATTCGGTCCAGAATGTTACGGTCAATAAGACGCTGGCGCAGTGTCGTAAGGTCAATGGGAAGAGATTTACGTTCAAGTTCAACAATGGACTCGAACACAAGCCTGTGCTTTTCAAGGTAAAAATCCTCCGGCTGGAGGATTTCTGTTATTTTAAGCAGGGCTTCCCTGCTGAGCAGGGCTGAAGAGATGCATGCTACTTCAGTTTCTAAATCCTGTGGGGGAAGCCTGTCAGTCATGGTTACTCCCTGGCAACAATCACTTTAACTGAAGCGTTAATACCCTCGTCAAGCTTGATGTTGACCGTGTATTCGCCTTCCTGCCTGATAGGGGCGTCAAGCTGGATTTTGCGTTTGTCAATGGTAAAACCTCTCTCCTTGAGCTGCTTCGCAATATCCATAGTAGTGACAGAACCGAAAAGCTTACCCTCCTCGCCCACCTGGGCAGGGATAGTAATTTCAAGACCGGATATGCTGCCTGCCATCCCTTCGCTGGCCTTCTTCCTTTTTTCTTTCTTGATTTTAATGAGTTTCTTCTGGTGCTCTGCCGCCTTCCTGCTTGATTCGTTCGCAACGATTACAAGTTTTTTCGGCAAAAGATAATTTCTCGCGTAACCCTCAGCTACCTCTTTTATATCACCGGCATCACCAAGGGCCGGCACATCTTTCTGAAGTATAACTTTCATTGTTTACTCCTTTTTATTCATAGTATCAGGCCTCAGCTTTCTGAAGTCCGCCCATAGATCGAGCGAACCGAGGCCTGTAAAAAGTATCATAAAAAAAACCATAAGTCCCGGGCTCATGAGTGTCAGTATTACAAGCAGCAGGGGCAGAACGTAAACCGGAATTTTCCTGCTGATAAAGTAGAACTTGACAATTCCAATTGCCTGGACAATGTACAGAGCTGCAACAATCAGTACAGTGTTTAATGCTGTAACATAAAGTACCGGGAAGGTTTCGTGCCTGTCATAAAAAAGCAGCAGGCCCGCGATCCCGGCAATAAGTGCAAAGATAAAATAATCATTCAGTCTGAAAAACTGCAGCGGTTTAACCAGAGACGCTGCCTTCTTCATAGTGAACTTCATCATAAACAGAAAGCTTGTACCCGCAATCGCCACTGCCAGCAGAAAAGCCGAAAAAGGCATCATGTCCCTTGACAACTGAAGCCATTTGCTATCCTTCATGGAGGTGGTCAGATCATTAAAAACTGTACTTGCATTCTCCTCGCTTGTCTGTAAAACCCGGACCAGGAACCGTTCAAAAGCAGGCCTTGAGGCCTCAAGCAGGGCTATTGATTCCTCCATAGAGACCTTGACCATATCAAAGTCGTGAAATTTTTTCTGGAAGAGGTAATTCCCCGTGAACAGTAAAGCAAATACAATGGCCGAAACCGGAAGAAAAAAGTCCAGGCCTAATTTTTTGCGGAAACAATAACCTCCTGTAATACCGAAAACCGCGGGTGAAATAAAAACCGTAATATCACCCGTGAATCCTGTAATAAAAAAAGGGATAAATGCGGCCGATAAAAGTACCGGTGCAATCATCCAGCCGAACCTGAAAAAAATCAGGGCCGAGCATAGTGCGAGCACCACGCATATAATAAAAACGGGAAAGCCCAAAACTATTTTTCTACAAAGGGAACAAGGGCCAGAACTCTTGCCCTTTTAATAGCCTGTGCAACTCCCCTCTGATGTTTTGCACATGTGCCGGTAACCCGCCTGGGGAGAATTTTTCCCCTGTCGGTAATAAACTGCTCAACAAGACGCACATCCTTGTAGTCAATAACAGCGTTCTTGTCATGGCAGAACCTGCACACTTTTCTTTTAAACCTTGAGCTCCTCTGGAACGCGGGTTTTTCGCCGAAAGAATCCTCGCGAGCCGCGTATGGTTTTTTTTCAGCAACAGTTTCCTGAACTGCCGGTTCAGCAGTTTCAGGCGCTGCGTCATCGCTATTTTTTATTTCTTCAGACATCATAATCTCCATTAATTAAATGTTAGGTTAGACTGTTAAAAAGGGATATCATCGTCAGAGAACGGATTGTCATCGTACTGCCCACTGCCGGTGTCTGCCTGCTGCTGCGGACGCGAAGCTGACTGTGACTGCGCTGAATCATGATTAAAATCCTCACCGCCGCCTTTTGCCGTAAGGAACTGGAAGTTTTCAACAACAAGTTCAATCTTCGACTTTTTGTTGCCATCCTGGTCGTCCCATCGTCTCTGCTGCATGCGGCCTTCAACTGCGATCCTTTGCCCCTTTTTGCAGTATTCAGTAATGATCTCTCCAAGCTTTGACCATGCGATACAGTCAAAATAGGATACCTGCTCCTTCTTTTCCCCGGAAACCGTATAAGATCTGTTATTTGCAATAGTGAAACTTGCGACAGCCGCGCCTGAGGGTGTATATCTCAGTTCCGGATCACGGGTGAGTCTTCCAATAAGAATTGTCCTGTTAAGGTCTCCTGCCATATCAGGTAGCTCCTTTATGCGGTTTTCTTTTCGAGTTTTACAAACAGGTATCTGAGAATATCAGCATTCAGACCGAACTCATGTTTGATTTTATCAATCGCTTCGGGAGGGGAATCTATAAGCATGTACATATAGAATCCTTCATTTTCCCTGTCAATCTCATAGGCAAGTTTTTTGATGCCCCAGTGGTCCTCTTTTGTGATTGTAGTGCCGTTTTTCTGGAGAATCTCTTTGACTTTATCCTTGTGAGTCTCCACATCACGGTTCCTTACAATGACAGTAAGTTCGTAATTGTTCATCTTTTCCTCCTTCCTGTGGTATAACTGCTGAAATATGTCAGGAGCCGACTTTTCAGCAGAAAGGTTGAGCAATTCTTAAAAACAGTACGGGAATTTCAATAATAATTTAGCATAAATGTTTATTAATTCGATTAATGGCAGTTAAATCCGTGGCTCAGAGCATGTTCCCGCAGGGGTCAGAGCATGTTCCGCGGCTCAGAGCATGTTTCGGGGTCAGAGCATCTTCCCCGGGGACCTGCTCTGACCCCGGATTTTGCAGTAAAATGGACAAAAAATCAGAGTTAATAACTATTTTGCGGTGTAAAGCTCTATTTAAAATTCAACATTTTTTAAAATGTGGTTGTATTAAAATAAATACTGTGAAAAGACTCAGCAGATGTAATATTAATGAGTTAATGATTAAAAAATTTTTATCATATTAAATTTCGTGAGTATGAACGAAGAATACAATAATGATACAACATCAGATGGCGGGACAGGAGAGTCAAACTCTAAAGCGGCAGTAGACCAGGCGCTTAAAGAGATCGGGGAGGTAATTTACATCTGTCTTAAATACGAGGCATGCCCGATTGAAAGGCTTGATAACAGTCTTGCTCTTATAGATAAAATTATAAAGGATCCCGACCATCTGCGGGAATGCGAATACTATTTCAAGGCCTCGGGCAGCAATTACATTCTGTTTTTCTTTTCAAATATTATCTATAACCTTAAAACAAGGAACGACCTTATACTTAACCAGGATGTGCTTAAATGGCTTGCCAGTGTGTGGAACAGTTTTATTCAGCGCAACAAAAAGTATCAGCTCTATTTCCCTCTTAATAAACAGTATTCAAAACTGCTTGAAAAGTTCTACGGCGCGGAGACTACTTTTATAAGTAAAATAAACAATGTTACCATGGTAAATGAACATTTTATTAATGGCGGACTTGGTGATGATTCCGAAATTGAAAAGCTTGAAAGGTTTTTCCAGGTAACCGAAGAGATATTATTCGTGATGAAACCCTCATGTTTTTTTCTGCAGGATTTCTTCAAAGAGATGAAGATCGCAACCGGCGAGGTTCCTGCAGAGGCGGCGGAAATCGAAAAGCGCGGATTAGCCGGGTTCGGTGCCGACATATACACCTACAGAAAACTTGTCGGGGACATTTGTAGAACTTTAGGGCTGCTTGAGGCGATTTATCTTCTGCTTAAAAAGAAAAAGTCTGCCCGTCAGTTCCGCATCTTCGACGGAAAGAAGAAGTTTCTCACCACGGGCGAGATCTACGGAATATACGCCAAAAAATTCGACAGCTGGAAAAAGGAACTGCATGACCTCAAGTAGTTATCCAGCATGTAATGGTTAACCCTGCTCTTAGGTCTTTCACCTGGCAAATGAATCATTCCTCCGCTTCCCTGCTGCGGCCGTTAATAATACTTGACACAGGCCTGTTTATTGTGTTAATTTTGACTGAAAATTAAGTTTATTCCCTAAGTATTTAATAGCTTCCTGAAAAAGTCCATCGTGGACTTTTTCAGGGTCGGTTTTGCGAAGTAAATTCGCAAAACCTCACATTTTTCGATGTTTTTAAAAAGAAGACATCGAAAAATGCTGATACATCCATGTATCACATTAACAGTTTCCTGTTTTTCAGGGAACTGTTAATGTTATGGCAGTTAAAAACTGAATCAGCCCTGGATATCTTTTCCGCGCAGGCATAGATATGTCATTAAAGTGTGGGTCGGGGTTTTTTTGAATATCGCAACAGCACAGGTTACGGATTAAATCAGACAGGTCTGATACATCCCTAAAATGCCATGTCGGTCTGCGTAAAAAGAGGGGAACAATAAGAGTTGGAAGGATTTACTGAATGAAAAATATCTGGCGCCTTATGTATCGTGGGAAAGTCATCTCTGCGGATTTATCGCGGGGGTGATTACAGCGTCGGGGAAAAAGCTGGGAAAAGGAAGTAGCAGTCATGAATAAAAAAAAACAATCCGGTGATATGCCTGAAACTAAAATGCATCTGTGGCTCGAAAAGGATGGAGGTGTCTATTTCGGCCAGGGCAGGTATGACCTTCTTATAAAGATCGAAGAGTTAGGCTCCCTCAAGCTTGCGGCCCAGGCCATGGGCATATCGTACCGCGGCGCATGGGGCAAGATAAAAAAAACCGAGGAGATAATCGGTGAAAAACTTATTGAAAAAGAGAGCAACAAGGAGGGATACGGGCTCACAGAGTTCGGGAAAAAATTTACAATTGAATTCGATGCCCTCTATAAAGATGTACTTGAATTTGCAGAAAAACGAAGCCGTGAAATGATGGACAGGATTTTATGATTTAGTTTTTAATCTGCCGTGTGTTTCTGCGTTAGCAGGGCTGAATTGCTGCTTAATATTTTTTTACCTTAGGATTAATTGAATTGCTTTTTACATGCATGTTTTTTATCTGTACAGCATTATATTTTGAGGTATCGCCAAGCGGTAAGGCAACGGACTCTGACTCCGTCATCCAAGGTTCGAATCCTTGTACCTCAGCATAGATTAAAAAAACAAAATCTCCGCGGTTAGCGGGGATTTTGTTTTTCCCGGGGCTGAATGTGCTGGCCGTTTTTTTTGTATTACCCTTCATCTGCAGCATTAATAAAAGTTGACTAAGAATCCGGTATTTAAATAAAATGTATTAAGAACTTCAATAACTTTGATGATTTGCGGGTTGCTAGCTCAGATGGTAGAGCAACTGACTCTTAATCAGTAGGTCCCGGGTTCGAGCCCCGGGCAACCCAAAACAGTTTATTCTTATTCCTTGACCGGCAGTACATGTATTGCCTTGACTATAAGGCGAACGCTATCCCCCTCCTTGAGATTAAGGCCTTTTACGGAATCAGTAGTCAGTACTGAACTCATTTCGTGGGGAGTTGTAATGTCAAACTTTACATGAGACATAATGTCGCCGGACTTAATTGATTTAACCTTTGCCACAATGTTGTTTTGTGCTCCGTATTTCATAAAATTCCTCCATATGTTGTAAAATTACAGTTAACGTACAATTTTATGAGATGTAAAGAATAAAATCAATTATATTAATATAATAAATTAAAAAACTGCTGGTAAATCCGCCTTAGCTTTTATTGTCAGGTCAGTGTGCGGTTGAAAACCGGGCTAAAAAAATTTTTAAACCGCGCCTGAAACAGTAAATTTGATTGTGCGGCACAATTGAGGTTGACCCGCTGAATTTAATATGCCTTTATTGTTATAACAAAGGAGCGAGAATCCCTATGCCGGGCTATGAAGTATATGTCTTTTAAGGCAGGCATTATTAAGCTAATATTTCCAGGAGAAGCAGTGTGAAAATTTTGAGACTTTTACCGGTTGTTCTGTGTCTGCTCTCTATCGCGCTTGCATCATGCGAAACCGATTCATGGAAAGCCCGTATTGGAATGAAAGATACAGACCATGTCGCGGTAACCAAGGTTACAGCCTATGGTAAACCTGCCGATGACGGTACAATCTATAAAGACCAGGTTGGTACTGTAATTTTTCCGCACAAGACCCATGAAGACGAGGCAGGGTTAAAGTGTGAATACTGCCATCACAAAAAAGGGAACGATGACAGGATTAAACAGTGCGCGGTATGTCACAACGGTTACGCGGGTTTTGACACAATGCACGGGCTGTGCGTTGATTGTCACATCAGCAGAGCTAATGGGCCCCAGAAATGCATGCAGTGTCATCAGAATCTGAAGCACGCGTCCCTGCGGTAAAGGATGTACTGGTTCTGGGCATCGGAAACATCCTTCGCATGGATGATGGTGTGGGTGTCCATCTGGTGAACCACATAATTGAATCCGGCAGGGCCTTCCCTGAAAATGTTGAGTTTGTCGATGGCGGGACATCGGGCTACGATCTTCTGCCTTTAATGTCAGGAAGAAGAAAAATCATCATAGTGGATGCCCTCAAGGCGGATGACGCGCCCGGCAGCATATACCGGTTTCCGGCGGATCATCTTGCCGCGAACAACTATGTATATTCTCTGCATGACATGGGCGTAAAAAGGCTGGTTGATATGCTTAAGCTTATGGGAGAGAATCCCGCTGTTGAAATAATCGGCATTGTGCCGAAGGATTATACTTCATTTGGAATAGGCATGACCGATTCAGTAAGAGAGTCTATACCGCGTGCCGTTGAAGAGATACTCAGAGCCGTGATGTAAACAAGGGAGGAGGAATTTATGTCATTAAACAGGCGGGATTTTCTGAAGATTATGGGCGGCACAACTGCTGCTGTTGCTTTCCCGGGTGTTATGATTCAGGGCTGCAAAAAGGCGCTTGAAAAAGCCGCGGAGCGGACCAATATTATATGGCTGGAGGGGCAGTCATGTTCAGGATGTTCAGTATCTCTTTTAAATAAACTAAATCCCGATATTGTTTCTGTAATAACAGAGCATATAAGCCTCAACTACCAGGGTGTTCTCATGGGGGGCACGGGCAGCGCTGCCACGCGCGTGCTTGAAGAAGCGGTGAAAAAGCAGCGGAAGGATTTTATTCTTCTTGTTGAAGGGGCAATTCCAACAAAAAGTGATATTTACTGCACTCTCGGTGAGGACGAAAAAAGCCGCAGGGCAACAGGTGTAAGGGAATGGGTCGAAGCGCTTGGCAAAAAGGCCATGGCTATAGTTTCAATAGGCACCTGTGCTGCTTATGGTGGAATACCGGCCGCGAAGAACCGTGTCACAGGTGAAAATCCAACAGGATCGATTTCAGTCCAGGAACTTTTTAAAGGTAAAAGGATTGTGCTTAATGTTCCGGGATGTCCTCCGCATCCGGACTGGATGGTGGGAACGCTGCTTCATGTACTGCTTAAGGGTATGCCAAGACTTGATGAGTATAACAGGCCTGTAATGTACTATGGGAAGACAGTACATGAACAGTGCGAAAGGCTGAGTTATTACAAAAGGGGTATATTCGCAAAAGAGTGGGGCGACAGGGGATGCCTTTATGAACTGGGTTGCCTTGGCATGGATACCGGATGCGATATACCTGTAAGAAGGTGGAACAACGGGGCGGGTTCATGTACAGACTGCGGTTCGGGATGTATAGGCTGCACTGAAAATGTATTCCCTGAATTCGGCAGGCGCGGTATTTACCAGAGTCTCCATGCCGCCAACACAACTGGCGGGAATTCAGCGGGTGTTCCGGGCAAAAACGTTTCAGGGGGTGCGATCAATGGCTAATCAGAAAGTTTTAATAGATCCCCTGACAAGGGTAGAGGGGCACCTCTCGATAGAAATGGACGTTCAGGACGGGAAAGTGGTTGATGCCTGGTGCCGCGGCGATATGTACAGGGGCTTTGAATCAATTCTCCAGGGACGCAATCCCATTGACGCGCAGCAGATAGTCATGAGGATATGCGGCGTGTGCTCTGTTTCGCACGCTCAGGCATCGAGTAAATGTCTTGAGGACGCGTTTAAAATCAAACCCGCAAAAAACGGCAGGCTGCTGCGCAACCTTATGCTTGGCGCGAATTTTTTGCAGTCGCACATACTTCATTTTTATCATCTGACAGCTCTTGATTTTGTTGATATCACGGCCATACTCCAGTACAACGGCTCTGACAGCGCTATGGTCAGGATTAAAGACTGGGTGAGCAATGAGCTTAAAATTAAAAAGGGACGTGTTGATGAACTGACCGCGGCAGGCCCGTTCCTCCCCAGGTATGAAGGCAAAGACTTCTATATAAAGGACGCGGCTACAAACATAGACGCCATAGCGGGCTATATGAAGGCATTCGATATACAACAAAAAACGCATCAGATGGTCGCGGCGTTCGGCGGAAGAGCGCCGCATCCGATCTCAATGCTTCCCGGAGGAGTTACAACAGAGCCCACAAGGGAGAGGATTAAAAATTTCAAGAGCAACCTTAAAGATGTCGAGAAGTTTGTAAATGATGTGTACGCAGGCCATGTAGTTGCCGTTGCGAAGGCATTCCCCGAATACTTCAAGCTTGGTAAATACGACTCTTTTATGTCATACGGCGCGTTCGATAAAGACGAGGATCGCAGGAACTTTATGTTCGAGCAGGGTCTTCTGTTCGAAGAAAAATCCGAGAAGCTCGATACGTCAAAGATCAGGGAGCAGGTTAAATACGCGAGGTACAAGTCCGGTTCCAACCTGCACCCGCTTAAAGGTGATACTGCTGCTGACCCGAACAAGGCAGGAGCCTATTCATGGGTCAAGGCCCCGAGGTACGATGATAAGCCCATGGAAGTGGGACCTCTTGCAAGGATAGTAGTTGCGCTTAATTCGGGCAACAAGGATGTCAAGGCTGCGCTTAACGCTATGCTCAAAAACTTCAATGCTGAAGTCCCGGCGGCTCTCTCTGCCCTGGGTCGGCACGCATCAAGGGTAATCGAGTGCAAACTTATAGCAAAACAGTGCTACGAGTGGCTTGATGAACTTGACAGCGGCAAGACGAGGAATAGCTATGATATTCCTGAAACAGGCGAAGGCGAGGGACTCATTGAAGCTCCGCGCGGCGCCCTTGGGCACTGGATTGTTATTAAAGACCATAAGATCGCCAACTACCAGGCAATAGTTCCAACAACATGGTTCTGCAGTCCCAGGGATGACAAAGGGGTCCGCGGGCCGGTTGAACAGGCGCTCATAGGCACACCCATAAGCGATCCGAAAAATCCCATTGAAGCCGCAAGGGTTGTGAGGTCCTTTGACCCGTGCCTTGCATGCGCTATTCACGCAGTTGAAGGCGACAGGGAGATAGGGAAGTTCAGGGTCTGCTGATAGAGATATTATGTCATAATAGGACGGGAGGCTGTTCCAGAGGGACAGCCTCTTTTTTTGCATTTGATATTATTTTTTTAAAAAAGCTTGACGCCTGCGATTTATCGTGTCATTTATGGCATATTAAATCACAGGATTTAATGGTAACAGGCAATTTTGTGAGCTGCTCTAAGAGGCAGCTCTTTTTTTATCTATTTTTTATGTTATGAATAACATCAGATGTAAAAAATCAACCTTTTTTTTATTAATAACCTGTCATCTTCAATTTTCCAGCCTGTAGCCGCCCATGCCGGTGAGCCTCTTTCTGAATTCAGCCGATTTTAAAATATCAAGGAATTTCTGCACATAGGGTGTGCCGATTATATTTTTCGGAATAATAAAATCATAATCCTCTTCGCACACAGGTATAAAGTCCAGGCCGTAAACTTTTGCAGCCGAATAAATGCCGAGTCCGGCATCGGCGCTCCCCTGGGCAATCTGCACTGCTACCGAAAGGTGCGTATATTCCTCTCTTGTGTATCCGTAAACATTATCAGGGCTGATGTTCTCTTTGTTTAAAAGATAGTCAAGGAGTATCCTTGTCCCTGATCCCTTCTGCCGGTTCACATAACGGATGCTATTTTTATCGAGGTCGTTGATCCCCTTAATGTTAAGAGGATTGCCTTTTGCGACAATTAATCCCTGGCTTCGCTTAACGCCTTTGACCAGCGCTATTTCAGAAGGATTAAGATATTTGTCTATGTATGAGGAGTTATATGAACCTGTGATTTCATCAAGCAGGTGAATCCCCGCTATGTGCGCTTCGTTTCTTTTTATGGCCATGAGCCCGGCCATGCTCCCTACGTGTGAGGATGCTATGAACGAACCGGTATCATGCGTTCTGAGTATGTCGGCGATCTCATCTATGAGCGGGTCATGGCTGCCTGTGATGACAATGGTGTTCTCTATGTCGCGGATATCTTTAAGCAGTTCCACATCCACAGCGCTTCCGCTTTCATAGCCCTCGATGTTCTGGGGAATTGTCAGAATTCCGTCAGCTTTTACGAACGAAGTGACAACGCCTGCGCCGGAAGTGAGAGGTGTTGCAATAATTTTTCCTGCCACATCACCTAACTTTACGCGCATAAATTCCCTGTATTTTAATGATGAGACAATCCTGCGCGACAATAAGGCCTTTATTACGGGACGCGCGGGGAATAGGAACGATAGATAGAATTCAACAATTCTTTTTACTATATGTTCCATTACTATGATCCCGGATACCGGGTATCCGGGGATTCCTATTACCGGTTTGTTGCTGATCGCGCCAAGGATCGCGGGCTTGCCCGGTTTAATTGATATGCCGTGAAAAAGAACCTGCCCGCATTCGGCAATGACCTTTGAGGTGTAATCATCTCTCCCGGCTGATGATCCCGCGTTAATCAGGACAATGTCGCACTCTCCCGCGGCCTTTAAGGCTGCCGCTTTTATAAGCTCATATTTGTCAGGCACAATGTCATAAACCCTGTGGTTCGCGCCCCAGCCCTCGAGCATTGATGAAAATATGGCCGAATTGAACTCTATGATTTTCCCTTTCTCAGGGTTAGACGTGGGACTGATTATTTCATCACCTGTCGGTATTATGCCGACTACAGGTTTTTTCCATACCCTGATTTTTGAAACACCGCCGGCAAGCAGCGCTCCGACCGTTGCCGGTTCGATCCTGGTGTTAGAAGGAATAATCATCTCACCCTGGCAAATATCCTCGCCTATCTGCCTGATATTCTGCCAGGGGAATGCAGCGTTAATCAGTTTAACCCTGCCGTCATTAAGTTCAATTACATCTTCGATCATCACCACTGTATCGAATCTTTCTGATATTGGATCGCCGGTGTCTATTCTTTCAAAATCAGTATTCTCTTTTAAAATGACAGGCGCGGTTTCACTGGCGCCAAAAGTTTTTGAAGCAATCGTCGCGATTCCATCCATGGCGCTTGCAGTATAATGAGGCGAGGACATTGCGGCGTAAACCGCGGCTGATGTTGTTCTCCCGATTGAGGAGGCTGAGTCAATCTCTTCGTCCTGCCGGATCATTTTTTCTGAAATGAATTCAAGATATTCGCGGAGGGCGTAATCAAGGTCGTTGTTGTCAAGATAGTTAAATGTCATATATAAACTCTTTCAAAATAATTTTACTTCGACTGTCTGGTTTGCCATAAGCCCTTCGGCGCCGCGTTTAATGTGAACATAACCGTCAGCATCCGAGAGCATCTTTATCTGGCCCGATTTGCCCAGTACCGGGCGCGCGACGCAAATGCTGTCTTTTATTTCAAGCTTAACCGGCAGAAACTCTTCACGCCCGGTATTAGACGGGTAGTTTTCTGATAAAACGGCGCTGGTAAAATTTTCAGGATTCTGCGATATTGAAGCCATCGCGTTTAGTATCCTGGTGACAAATATGGAGTAGATCATAAAAGCGGACGCGGGATGCCCGGGCAAACCGATAAGCGGTTTGTTATGCGCTTTGCCTATTATGGTCGGCTTGCCCGGTTTAACCGCTATGCCGTGAACAAGCACGCCGGGTTCGCCCAGTGAATCAATAATCCTGACTGTCTCATCTTTTTCGCCGGCAGAGCTGCCCCCTGAGATGCAGAGAATGTCGCATTCTTCAAGGGCTTTTGCCGCTATGGATTTTATCCTGTCGTAATCATCACTGATAATGCCGTACATCACCGGTTCAGTGTCATGTTCTTTAAGCGATATGTATAACAGGCAGGAGTTTATATCCCTTACCTGTGAACCGCGCGGTTTATTTTCAACAGGAATGATTTCGTCCCCGGTCGCGATTATTCCGACTTTAAGTTTTCTTTTTACATTGACCTCGTGAATGCCGATAGAAGCAAGTACGCCGATATCTGCCGCTTTCAGTTTTTTGCCAGACCTGAAGATCACGCTGTTAGCCTTAACATCATCGCCGATTGACACCACATTGTTGCCCGGCGCCACAGGCCTTGTGATGTAGATGTACTCATCGTTATGCTCTTCGGTATATTCAACCATGACGACCGCGTCCGCGTTCCGCGGCAGTTCTCCGCCGGTGGGGATGTATGCCGCGGTCCCTTTTTTCAACGCTATTTCAGGGGTAATACCCATCTGGACAGGTTCTGTTTTTAACAGCTGCGCATTTACCGTTTCGGACGCGCCGAAAGTGTCAGACGCGAAAACAGCATAGCCGTCTACCGATGATCTGTTGAACGGGGGAATGTTTTCCGGTGAAATTATATCAACGGCAAGAGTCCTGCCCCGCGCGTCGAGTATTGAAATTACTTCTGTTTCAAGAGGGTAGCGCGAAAACTCTTTGCTGATTATTTCAAAAACTTCATCTACTGATTTTACTTCGAGCATAATAGTCTCTTTTATATCGTATATCAAGTATGCCGGCGGGTGTGTAAAAATTCAAACAAAAAAATCCGGGACTGAAAAGAGATCAGAACCGGATTTTTTTAATTGATAAAACAGGGTCAGTCAACTCCGACCATTACATTAGATGCCTTTATCACTGCGTAAGCGGTCTTTCCCTCTGCGAGACCAAGGCTTTCTGCCGAGCTGTTTGTTATGATGGATACAATCTTTTCTTTGCCGGGCAGCTCAATGACCACTTCGGTATTAACAGCACCTTTGACAAGTTTGACAATTTTTCCTTTAAGTTGATTTCTTGCGCTAAGCTTCATAATTCCTCCTTATGTTAATAATAACTAATTAAATATAATAATAATTAAAGAAAAAAATATTTTTGTGGAAGATGATCCATTATATTTTAAAATTTTGTTAAATTTACGGTTTTATAGCGCTTTGCAATTCAGCAAAAAATAATATGCTCACCAAAACAAATTGACAAATTTAACATATTAAATAGACTTTCACACGCCTGTTACTTCGACTTTAAAACAAAAGGAGGAGTAATGAAAAATATAACACACAAAAAAAATATTCTTAAAGTTGCGTTCTGTATTTTTGCCCTTGCCGTAACCTTTCTTTCCATAGGCGCAATCGCCGCGCAGAGCAAAATCTACATCTATGCGGCAGCCTCAACAACTGATACTGTCAGGGAGCTTATTGAAAATTATAAAAAAACAGGCAGTTCAACTGCAGAGTTTGTGACAGTTTTCGGTTCAAGCGGTGACCTGGCAAGGCAGATTGAGGCAGGCGCGGACGCCAATATCTTCATATCTGCCGACACCAAATGGGTCAGGTACCTTGATGAGAAAAAACTTGTAGAGGCCGGTACAAGCTCCATATTCGCCTCCAATGAACTTGTTATTGTTGCTTCTTCAAAAGCAAAGGCGCTTAAATCCCCCGGGAAACTTTTTGAGGCTCTGGGTGACAGCAATCTTGCCATGGGCGATACCAGATCAGTGCCTGCGGGGAAGTACGGGATGGAGGCCCTTCAGTATCACAGGGTGTGGGACAGGATATCGGGCGCAAATAAGATTGCGTACTACCCTGATGTGAGGAAGGTGTTGAACGCAGTTGAGACATTGCAGTGCGATTTCGGCATTGTGTACAAGACTGATGCGAAGATGTCGTCAAAGGTTAAAGTTGTTTATTCGTTTAAAGGGAAATCACATAGCCCCATTGATTATCCTGTCTGTGTCATTAATGGCAAGAACAATGACGATGTTAAGGCCTTCATGAAGTTCCTGAAAAGCAGAAAGGCAAAAGCTGTTCTTAAAAAATACGGGTTTGCCGTAAAATAGATGCATCTTTCCGCCGAAGAGCTGAATGCCGTAGCATTGAGTATAAAGGTAGGCGTCTGGTCCGTGGCCGTGGGCCTTATCCCGGCCATAGGCCTGGCGCACCTGCTTGCGCGGCGAAGTTTCAGGGGTAAGTCCATACTCGACGCGCTTATTCATCTGCCGCTGGTGCTCCCGCCGGTTGTAACCGGATACCTTCTTATTATTACGCTGGGCAGGTATACGCCGCTGGGCAGCCTGCTTCAGAGCATTGGTATAAAATTCGCGTTCAACTGGAAGGGCGCGGTAGTCGCGTCGCTTATTATGAGCCTTCCGCTCATGGTACGGGCCATAAGGATATCTATTGAAGCGGTAGACCGCAGACTTGAGGACGCGGCCCGTACTCTTGGCGCGGGAAGTTTCCGCATATTCATGACAATCACACTGCCGCTCTCTGTTCCCGGCATAATATCCGGTTCTATACTCGGTTTCGCGCGCAGCTTAGGCGAGTTCGGCGCCACAGTCACATTCGTCGCGAACATTCCGGGCGAGACTCAGACCCTCCCGCTCGCGCTCTACTCGTACACGCAGATGCCCGGAGGCGAGATGATGGCGGCGCGTCTCTGCGTGGTGTCAATAGCCATTGCCGTGGCGGCGCTTGCGGTGTCAGAGATTTTTGCAAAGCGCGCCGCGACAAGGATAAAAAGATGATCGACGTTAAACTTAAAAAAAGTTTCGGCGCCTTTGATGTTGATGTGGAGTTCTCGTCTGACAGCATGGGGATAACAGTTCTGGCCGGGCCTTCAGGCTCAGGCAAGACCACTATAATCAACATGATCTCGGGCCTGGTTAAACCCGACGAGGGTTGTATTTTTATCAACGGCAGGCTTCTCTTTGATTCCGTTAAAAATATCAATTGCCCGGTGGCGCACAGGCAGTGCGGTTATATTTTTCAGGAAGGCCGCCTCTTCCCGCACATGAACGTCCGCCGCAACATGCTGTATGGGAAACACAGCGACAGGGCAATGCTCAATGAAACCGCAAAACTGCTTGGCATAGAACACCTGCTTGACCGCATGCCGGCAAATCTCTCGGGCGGTGAAAAACAGCGCGTGGCTATAGGGCGCGCCCTGCTTATGAAACCGCAGGTATTATTGATGGATGAACCCCTCGCGTCCCTTGACCCAGAGCGTCAGGAGGAACTTATGGCATACATTGACAGACTGCCCGAACAGTTCGGCATACCTGTATTCTACGTGACACATTCAACGCGCGAGATACTGCGGCTTAGCGATAGGCTTATACGCATTGAAAACGGAAGGGTAAGGAGTTCCGGCAGCCCCGGAGGGGAATACTACGGGCCTGGTAGCAGCGATGATAACGGTGAGTATGTTTCGGTATTTGACTGCAGTGTAAAAAGTTATGATAATAAATTCGGCATACTAACAGCCGGGTTCGCCGGAGGCACAATACGCATTCTGGCTGATGAGAGGCCGGCGGAGAGCAAAATACGGATCGCGGTGAAGGCATCTGATGTAACCATATCAATGGATCGCCCGGAAAACATAAGTACCACAAACATATTCAGGGGGACAGTGCGCAGCCTGGAGGAGAACGGCGGACACAGCGTGCTTGTGCTCAATGACATAGGCGCGCCGCTTGCGGCCCGTGTGTCACGGGCGTCGGCCGTACGTCTGGGCCTTAAACCGGGTAAAAAAGTTTATCTGCTGGTTAAAGTGGTCTCCATGATATACTGATTTCTGCGGCATATATGAAAGTTCAGAATTCATCTTGCTGCATTCCCCGAGGGTCAGGCCTGTTTTGCGGAAAAGTTAAGCGTTATTTTTTCTTTGCAATTTCTTTGCCTATACTCGTTGAATATCCCGGCTGTGCCATATATCCGAATTTGTGCGAGCGCACGTCTTCGATGGTGATGAACGCGTTCGGTTCAAATGTTTCTACAAGGTCGAGCAGCTCATTTACCCTGCTCTTTGGAACTGTGGTGTATATTATCACGACATCGCTCTTCATTCCTTTGCCGTCGACAGTGGTTATGCCGAAGCCTTCCTCCCGCAGCATCATCGGGAGAGCGGTGACCTTTTCCGTGGGGATTATCCTGATCGACTGGTAACCGATAGAGATAATGGATTCGAGTTTCATGCCTACGAATGTCCCTGTTGCAAAACCTGAAGCGTAAGCTATGTAGCTCCATACGCTGTTCAGGTTTTGCATGACATGGCCGATGGCAGTTATCCATATGAGCACCTCAAAGAATCCCAGGACAGGCGCGATATGCCTGTACCCCCGTGCCACGAGAATAATTCTGAATGTTCCGATCGAGACATCAGTGACCCTGGCAAGAAAAATAAAAACCAGGCCTATAATGGTGTATGACATATCAGTTCCTGTTTGAATGCCGCTGTACCGGCAGAGATGATAGAGATATCAGCCGGGGGGGAATATTTGTCAAGCATAAGGTATTAATCGGGAGCGCTTTTACTGTACGCGACTAATTTACGCATGCGACGCGGTTTTTACCCTGTTCCTTTGCCATGTAGAGGGACTCGTCCGCTTTTTTTCTGAAGCTTTCGAGTTCGGTTGCAGTATCCGGAAAGGAGCTTATGCCTATGCTTGTGGATATTTTAATATCCCTGCCGCCCAGTAATGGGGAAAAATCGTAATAGTCAATCGTTCTGCGGATTTCTTCGGCAATGGCCAGCGCCTGCTCCCTGTTAGTTTCAGGCAGCAGAATGGAGAATTCGTCTCCGCCGTAACGCGCTATTATTCCATGTCTGCTTATTATGCTTTTGATAATAGACGCGAATTCGCAGATTATCCTGTTGCCGGTTTCATGGCCCAGGAGTTCATTGACCTTACGGCAGTTGTCCACGTCAAGCATAAGAAGTGAAAGGGGTTTGCGGTTGCTCTTTGATATGTTGAAAAAGTTTTCGACAGCGTCATCGAGAAATGCGCGGTTATATATGCCTGTAAGTTCATCGGTAATTACCCTGCGGCTTGCGTTTTCCCCCCACTGGACAATCTGTGCCAGGAATCCGCTCGATCTGCGGAACTGCCTGATGGTGCCGCTGAGCAGCATGGAAATCAGTTTTGTCGCCGCTGCCGGATTTTTTTCGATCAGCCCGGTGAATGCCTTTTCGTTGATTATGAGCAGCTCTGAGCTTTCCGCGGCGGTGTAGGTGTTAAAAAGCGGCAGGTTCCCGAAGACTGAGGTTTCACCGAAAAAATCGCCTTTTGTGAGCTCGCCATACTTGCGGTCAAGAGTTCCCGGGAGTTTGAGGGTGCTGAAGACCCTGCCGCTGAGTATTATGTAAAGGTCGCGGCCTGTGCTATTGTGGCTGAGTATGATATCATTGGTCTTGTACGCGCGGACCGATGAGCAGGGTTCCAGCAGCGCAAGTTCATCATCATTGAGTGAGGCAAATATTTCAAGTTGTCTGAAGTATTGTTTCATGATATGGTCTTCTCTGCCAGTGTGCTGTTGCCGGTTTTTCTCGCGTCGTACATCCTGCTGTATGCAAGTGCAACAAGATCGGCGCTGTTGTCTGCGTCATCGGGATAGACCGCGATCCCTATACTTGTTGTTATAACAAATGTGTCTTCACCGGTTATGCCGGATATGTCTATCTCCCTGAATGTCCTGCGTATGTCTTCAGCCCGCTGTACTGCCTGTTCCCTCCCGGTGTCAATGAGTATGGCCGCGTATTCATCGCCCCTGTAACGCACGCCTATATCATCTTCATTAAGTTCGGACTGTAAAAAGATCGCCATAAGGTTCAGCACCTGGTCGCCGGCAACGTGCCCGTAAAGATCATTCACTTCTTTGAAATTGTCAGGCTTGATCATCAGCAGTGAAACCGATCTGCCGGTATTCGAGAGCATGTTCATAAAGTCTTCTTTAAGAAAAGTCTGGTTGTAGAGGCCGGTCATTTTGTCTCTAAGGAGCTGCTTGTGAAGATCAAGCAGCCATCCGGTTTTACTGTAGAGCATTTTGTTTACATTCCAGATGCGGGACGACACTGTTGCGAGCAGCTTGTAGAGCATGCGGGCGAATATGACCGGGTGCTTCAGGAAAATGTCGTCGGCTTTAAAACTTTTGCCTGGAAAAGAGAGCAGCATTGAATCCTCCTCGGCGAACGCGCCGGCGTTGCGCGGCGTACGCCCCAGAAAATCCAGTTCACCGAAAGATTCGCCCGGCGCTATCTGAGCGATAATGGTATTTCCGTCGGTCTCAAAGCCTACGATTCCCACGCGGCCCTGCTCCACGACAAAGAGTTCGCCGGATTCATCTCCGTTGCTGAAAACAGCATCCCCTTTTTTCAGTTTGATGTATTCGCTGTAGTTCGCGATTATATCGAGTTCATATTCCGCCAGCTGTGAAAAAATATCCACTCTGCGAAGCAGTTCAACTTTGTCCTCTTGTGCCATAAGGTAATTCTATGCTGCCTGAAATAATTTACAACTCTTTTTAACAATTAAAAATCAGAGTTAATCTTTAACTATTTTGTAGTATAAAATGTTATATCCCCTCCATCGCCAGAGGAATTAAAACGAATAGTTGACTGATAAATATTTTAGCTTTTTTCCCCGGATATCAGGAACACCGTAAAAGTTTTTAGTTCACCCGACCGGCTCCTTTTCTCGACTGAGGCAGCGGTCGCGGACTTTAAGTTAATGAGTCCCGCATCGCTGAAGTGTTGCATCATATCTTCCCGTGTGAATCCGTGATGGTGCACATCGCTGTTGTCTTCATGAAACTCTCCACCATCGGGATCGAGGTCCGCGACACAGAGAGTTCCCCCGGGATTCAGGCGGCCCGCAAGTTTCTGTACAAGTGACTGCACATGCCTTATGTGGTGGAATGTCATGGCGCTTGTAATAAGATCATATTTTCCCGGAAGTCCGTCTGTATCATCGGACTCAAGGTGTATGGCCCTGACGCTGACAATTCCGGCAGCCTTCAGTTTTGATTCAAGAACTTCTATCATCCCCGCAGAACTGTCGGCGCAGGTTACGCATCCCGTGCGTTCATGTATTTGCAGCGAGAGCAGTCCTGTACCGCAGCCGAAGTCAAGTACCGGCATGCCCGGTTTAATGTGAACCGCCTGATCAATTGCGCTGAATATGTCCCGGTTAAGTTTAATCCTCCGCGGATTTTCGTCCCATGTCAGGGCCGCCAGGTCAAAACTGCGTTTATTGGCATGCATCAATCGGCCTCCGTAATTTATCAGGTAAAATTTCAGCCTGCGTGCGTGTATGTCAATGATAATCCGGAGATTTAACGGTTTATAATCATTGACAATGTCCGCTTTTCCTCTGTAAGTGTCAGAGTTAGAGACCCGGCGAGAGCCGCAACTTTATGAAAAAATTAAAACAGTATATATATAAATCACTCCTTTCTCTTCTGCTGTGACGAAAGAGAGATATATAATGGAAAAGCTATAAGGTATTTATAGTAATAGATTTTACGGAGCAAATAAATGGAAAACCTGCTTACTTTGGGCGAGCGCGTAATTTTTTTTATCATGGGGCTTGCGAGTGTTATTGCGCTTGCAGTTGTGATCGAGAGGGGGCTTATCTTCAGGCACAACGGGATTATCGGCGCAAAGATTTTCAGCGAGATAATATCAAAGTTAAGGCAGGGCGATCTTATCGGTTTAGGCCGGTACGCGGAACAGTATCCCGGGTCTGTCTACTCCAGGTTCGCGTCGTTCATTGCCGAACACGCATCTCTGGGCGAAGCCGCACTGTCGCACATGATGGAGGGCAGGCTGCTCGAAGAGAGGATGTTCCTTGAAAAACGGATTGTAATTCTTGCATCTCTCGGCAACAACGCTCCATTTATAGGGCTTCTCGGAACTGTGCTCGGCATCATGAAGGCATTCTACAATCTGGGCACGCTGGGCAATACCGGCGCCGAAGTTGTAATGCGCAGCATATCCACGGCGCTTCTCGCAACTGCGTGCGGGCTTCTGATCGCAATACCGGCTGTTATGCTTAACAATTACTTCAGCCGCAAACTGAAAGGTATAATGCAGAGCCTTGAGATAATGGCTAAAGAGGCTCTTGCCTGTGTAACTAAAAATAAATAAAGGAGAACGTGTAATGGGCTCAGGATCTGACGACAACGAAGATGGAATAATAAGCAATATAAACATTACACCCATGGTCGATGTAATGCTCGTGCTTCTCGTTATATTCATGGTGACCGCCAATTTTCTCAAGAAGGAGTCGATCAACATCAACCTGCCCAGGGTTGCCTCGGCTGACTCTAACATAAAGGAATCAAAACAGGTTGCCGTGACAAAGGATGGTAAACTCTTTCTTGAGGGACGGTCAATTACTGAAGCGGCGCTTGTCGACGAGATGACACGGGAGTCAAAGTACAGGCCTAATATGCGCGTTACACTCTCGGCCGATGAGAACCTTTCGTACGGCGCAGTGTCAAGGGTCATGGGGCTGCTACGCGGAGCCGGCGTTACCAGAATGGCGCTCTCGGTTAAGAGGTAAACTGGTTTGTCCAATGAATCAATCATAATAACCATACGAAAGCGCAGGTTTTTTATAAAGCGCCTGTTCAGGCTTTCTGTTGTGTTATCGCTGCTGGTGCACATGATCGTTTTTTCAGGTTATTTTCTGATGGGGAGTGGAATAACAGAAGATGGCGCTGCATTTCTGAACACCTCTGAGCTTGAGTATCCGGACATCGAAATGGACATTCCTCTTGAACTGATCGGCGGGGACACTACTCCCGCGCCGGTTGAAAAACAGGAATGGATTGAAGGGACAAACAAGGATGGTGATGACCCGGCAGAGAGCGACATAGACACGAACCGAATATCCGGCGACGGCACAGATAAGGACGGCTACCTCTTCTCGTTCAATGGAGATGCGCCTCCGCGCGCAATTGTGGACTTTGACCTGCGCCAGTATTACCCGCGTGAGGCGCTCAATGCGAACATAAGGGAATACCAGGTCACTGTGCTCGTGCAGATTGATGAAAGGGGATCGTTGATTTCGGCAAACATAATGTCGGGAAAGGCGCCCTACGGATTCAATGAACAGGCTTTAAAGGCCGTGAAGCGCATGCGCTTTACGCCCGGGTACAAGGCCGGTAAAAGGGTAAAGATGGCGCATTATCTGCCGGTTCTTTTTACCCTTGATTAATCTTCACCTTCTGATTTATACAATGCATTTTCCGGGGCAGGCTCTAGGATGATCCGATGATCTCTTTAGCGGCGCTGGCAGCCTGCGATTACAAGGCCCTGCTCTGACCCCGGTTTCCGGTAAAATCCAAAAACAATCCATGCTCTGACCCCGATTCCCGGTCAAAACCTCGTCAAACGTCAAAATCTACTCTGACGCTATTGCCAAGGCGATCGAGAGGTATTCGGGTATCGATGGAACCAGGGTCGAAAGCGCAGTGGAGGATATGGCAAAAAACAGGGCTGAGACTAACGGCAAGGG